>Ga0163152_10001085_pt1 | contig 44127 bp, 39 predicted proteins | sample OliLakLV19MP8IB2_FD_148635 | JGI IMG/M metagenome (GOLD analysis project Ga0163152, IMG submission 148635) | Freshwater microbial mat bacterial communities from Lake Vanda, McMurdo Dry Valleys, Antarctica - Oligotrophic Lake LV.19.MP8.IB-2 | ecosystem: Environmental > Aquatic > Freshwater >...
TTGGTTCAGGTTGCGGAGTTTCCGTCTTTGTCACCCTTGCGGGTCGCTGTGATGGGGCGCCACCAGTTGTAAGTGTATTTGGCATCCCAGCATACGAGGCTCGCATCAGCCAGGGTCACGTCCAACGCGGCGAACAGGCGCGACGCTTCCATCAGATCGTAATTCTTTTTGCGAATGACCTGCTGCGCGATCTTGTTCCAGTGTCCCGGTGGCGTTTCGGTCGCCGCACCGTCTGCCCAGAACAGCGCAATCTCCCGTTGTTCCGGCGTGCGGGTAGCACTGTTGGTGGCGCCGAGCGCCTTGACCTGATTGTACTGCTTCGCCCACGCGCCGCTGGTTAACTCGGGCGGCGGTGGCGGACGAAACTCCTCCACCGATGAGATAGCGAACGGTTTTGTCCGGCCCCAGTTGGGCAGCAGTGGCTTGTCGTAGTTGGGCGAAGTCCGCTGCCAATAACCGGGCTGGCTGTTCGTTACCCAGGCGACGCTCGTTCCAGCGCCATCGAATTGCCGCCGCTTCAAAATCTCCAGCGCTACGTGCTTTCCCCATTCGATGCCGTTTGTCTTTGCGGCCGTGTTTGGAATGGCCGACAGGATGGCGGCCCCTGACGGGGCTTGAGATTTGTTTGGCTGCGTTTCTACAACGATGACGCGCCTACGGCGGTGACTGCAGCGCCGTAGGCGCCTGCGGCTCACAGAGCTGCGCTCCGGGGAGGTCTCCTTACATCTCGCCTGCTTTTAATCACGCCGTTCCATGCGATGGGAGAAAACCAAGGCTTGCAGCGGTTTAGAACAGAAGGAAAAATAGGTTGTCAGAATCATCGCATGGAAATTTTAAGAGGCTTTCATTTTAAGGTCCCTCCCGCTGCGCCGGGCTCCTTCTGGAGTCTGGTTTTCATCTTCTGTTTCAGCTTGTTTCCAATGCTTTCCCAGGCGGCGAGCATCACGGCTACCATTGACCGGAATGTGATCGGAGTCGGCGAATCGGCAACCATGCGTTTGACTTGTGAAGGCTTTAATCCCAAGGGTTTGCCGAGCTTCCACTCGGATCCCGAGCTTTCGATCGAAGCCGTCGGCAGAGAAAATAGCTTTTCTTCGGTCAACGGGGAGACGTCCGTATCCCTGACTTTCACTTTCTCTGTCTCAGCCAAAAAGGCGGGAAACTACACCATACCGGCCCTGACCGTCGATCTGGAGGGACAGATTCTCACCACCCAGCCGATGGTCCTAAAAGTGACCGATTCCCCGCCACCCATTGATGCCGCCGACCAGAAGCAGGCCTTTATCCGCCTGAACCTGGCGCGGTCGGAATATTTCGTCGGGGAAACGTTCCCGGCGGAATTGCAGCTCTTTTACAACGATGTGGCCGTGGATAAATCCGCCATTGTCGAAGGTGACGGGTTTAGCATCGGCAATTTTGCCGATCAACCGGAACAGAAACGGGTCCAGATCAACGGCCTGATTTACAATCTCGCAGTTTTTAAGTTTCCGGTGACCGCGACGCGGGCGGGGAAATTGCAGGTTGGCCCAGCGAAATTTCCAATCAAATTACTGGTGGGAGGTCGTGATTTTTTTGGACGCCCCAAGGGTCAAAAATCGGTCACCCTCACCTGCGCGCCCGTCGGAGTGAACGTGCTTCCGTTGCCACAGAAAAACCGTCCGCCGGGTTTCCAAGGCGCCATCGGTCAGTTCAATATGATTTTTATCGCCGGTCCGACCAATCTGGCGGTCGGAGACCCGATCACGGTGAAGGTCCGCATCAGCGGTACCGGTTCGCTCGACGGAGTTACGCTGCCGGAGCAACCGCAATGGAATCAGTTCAAAAGCTATCCACCAAGTTCCAAGGTGGAAAAAACCGATCTGTTCGGTCTGGCGGGAAGCAAGACCTTCGAACAGGTGATCAGCCCAAATCACCCTGAAATCAAGCAGCTCCCGGCGTTCAACTTCAGCTTTTTCGATCCGCAATTGAACGATTACAGAACCCTTTCCAGCTCTCCGATGGAATTGAACGTCACCGGTTCCAGCGCCACTCCGGCACCGGTCTTGAGCGGCAACAGCAGCAACTCCCTCAACGAAGCCGCACAATCGGGCGTCGCCGGCGAGCTGGCGCACATCCGGCCAAGACTCGGTGCCACGACGGTGGCTTCGATTTACAAAATCGACCTTCGCTGGCTGGCCGCGATGAACGTCATCCCCTTTTTGTTCTTGCTGGGGGCCTGGGTCTGGCGCCGACGATCCGACAGCAGAAACCGGGACCCGCTGCATCAAAAGCGGGGAAAACTCCAGGCACTGTTCAAGGAATCGACGGCTGGTCTGGAGGCTGCGGTGAAACACCAGAACAAGGCGGAGTTTTTGGACATACTCACCCGCCTGTTGCATGAACAACTGGCCTATCTCATGCGCGTGCCAGCGGGGCAAATCGAAGAACAACTGATTGAAAGGGAACTGGGCTCCAGATTGACGCCCGAACTTTTGAGTTCGTTAAAAGGACTTTTGGCACTCTGCAATGAATCGAGATTTGCCCCGACAGGCCAGACGACCGACTTGAAGGAACTACAGGCAAAATCCTCGGTCGTGATCCATCATTTGCAGAAAATCGCACGATGAAATCGAAGTTGACATTTCTTTTCCTGTTCATTTTCCTCGGGGTCAACAACCTGTCGGCAGATGAGAAAATGTTCTCCGAGGCCAACAAAGCCTACGAACTGGGGAACTACAAGGAAGCGTCCCAGATTTATGAAAAACTTGCCCGGGAAAATCCCGAGAATTTTTCCATCCTTTTTAATTTGGGAACAAGTTATCTGAAAATGGGGCTGCCGGGGCGGGCCATCGCCAGTTATCGGATGGCCCAAAAACTCTCACCGCGCGATCCGGGTCTGGCGGTCAACCTGCGCTATGCGCGCGACCAGATCCCCACTCCACCCGGTAGAACAGTTCAGGAAAATCCGCTCGACCGGGTGCGGACCGCCGAATGGATGCTCGGTTTGACCGCTATGATCTGGCTGTTTTTTTTGCTTCTCGGTTTGCGCCAGATATTTCCCAAAGCATTCGAGTTCACCCGTGCGCTCTGCTGGATTCTGGGAGCTGGCAGTCTGGCTCTTCTGACAATTTGTGTCATTTCCCACTTACGCAGCCAGCAAACGATGGCGGTGGTGGTGTCGAAAGAAGCGGCGGTCCGGCGCGGTCCTTTTGATGAATCACAGGCGGCATTTTCGTTGAAAGAAGGCCGGGAAATCCCGGTGACCGGCACGAAAGAAGAATGGTGCGAGATAAATGATGGTCCAAACAAGGTGGGCTGGGTACATTCCATAAATCTGAACCTAATCATCGGACGATAGATTCCATGTTTACGACTAGCAGCGACCGTTCATTGACCTGTCAGCCTTCACTTCTAAATTTTCATTTAATGCCAAACCCCTTTTCACCGCGCCTGATCTTTCTTTGTTCCCTTGCCTTGGCCGTCTTAACCGCGCAGGAGGTCGTTGCAGATGAAGGCATTGAATTTAAAACATTCACCAACCGGCTGGAGGTGCGGGTGAACGGTCAGCTTTTCACGGAATACCATACCCACGACAAATCCCGGCCTTATTGTTATCCGTTGCTCGGTCCGGGCCAGAAACCTCTGACGCGCAACTGGCCTATGAAGGAGGTTCCAAACGAGGAACGGGATCATCCACATCATAAATCATTCTGGTTCGCTCATGGCAACGTCAACGGAATCGACTTTTGGAGCGAAGCCAAGGGTGCCGGAAAAATCGTGCACCGCAGGTTCAACGAGATTTCTCCCGGAAAAAAACAGGGCACAATCTCGAGTCAGAACGACTGGTTGGACGAGTCTGGAAAAAGGATTGCCTCCGATGACCGGCTGATCCGGTTTTACAGTTCGGAGACTCCCAGGATTTTCGATTTTGAAGTCACGGTTCATGCTTCAGAAACCGATCTTGTTTTCGGCGACACCAAGGAAGGGACCATGGCCGTCCGTGTGGCGGAATCGATGCGCGTGGTGCATGGAAAAAAGAAGGGTGAAGGTCATATCGAGTTGAGCACCGGAATCAAGGACGCCGCGACTTGGGGAAAACGCGGGGCATGGTGTGACTATTACGGGCCGGTGGAGGGGAAAATCATGGGAATCGCGATTTTTGATCACCCGACGAACCCGCGTCATCCCACTTGGTGGCATGTCAGGGATTACGGTCTGTTTGCAGCAAATCAATTCGGCGTCCATGACTTTGAGAAAAAAGCGCCGGGAACGGGGGACTTTAAAATATCCAAAGGCGGCTCCGTAACCTTCAAATACCGTTTTGTCCTGCACGAGGGCGGTACTGCGGAAGCGAAAATCAACGACCTTTACCAAAGCTACAGCGGCCAGAAAACTCCAGCTCAATAATACTCCTATGAAACAGATCAATCGCAGAACATTTCTTCGCTCGTCCGCCTTGGCCGTTGGCGGTGTGGCTTGGTCGGCCCGTTCCTGGTCCCAGGTGGCAGGCGCCAACAACACAATCCGAGTCGCGGTTGTTGGCTTTAAAGGTCGTGGACAGGATCACCTCAAGGGAATCGAGGGATTGAGGACGAGCGGTGAGAATGTGAAAGTCGTCGGTTTGTGCGATGTGGACAGCGCGGTTCTGGAATCGGGGAAAAAGACTTACCTGGACAAAAAGGAGAACGTCCAGACCTACGTTGACATCAGGAAAATGCTCGAAAACAAGGATATCGATGCCGTCACCATCGCCACGCCGAATCACTGGCATGCGCTTGGAGCCATCTGGGCCATACAGGCCGGCAAAGATGTTTATGTGGAAAAACCGGTTTCCCACAATGTTTGGGAAGGTCGAAAAATAGTGGAGGCGGCCAGAAAATATAACCGCATGGTGCAGACCGGCACGCAGGCCCGTTCCAGCCGCGCGATCAAACAGGCGGTTAAATATGTTCAAGACGGAAACCTGGGGAAATTGCTCGTCGCAAGAGGCCTCTGTTACAAGCCAAGACCCAGCATCGGGATGGCGCCCGGGGATCAGCCCATCCCCAGCACCGTCGATTACGATCTATGGTGCGGACCGGCGCGTGTGAGTGAACTGACCAGAAAAAAATTGCATTATGACTGGCACTGGGTCTGGAACACGGGGAATGGCGATCTGGGGAATCAGGGCATTCACCAGATGGATATCGCCCGCTGGTTCCTGGGTGTGGACGAACTTTCTCCTCGTATTTTGAGCGTGGGCGGCAGGCTCGGATATTATGACGACGGCGAAACGCCGAATACCATGATCACCTACCATGATTATGCCCGGGCTCCTTTGATTTTTGAAGTCCGTGGCCTGCCAACCGGCAAAGGTGCGAAGGATATGGACAAATACAAAGGTGGATCGGTGGCCACCATCATCGAATGCGAAGGTGGCTACGTGTTTGTCGGATCGGATTACAACAAGGCTTCGATCCATGACAAGGATGGAACCAAAATCAAAGAGTTCACCGGTTCGGACAACCATTACGAAAACTTTTTCAATGCCGTCCGTTCACGAAAGAAAGAGGACTTGAACGCGGATATCCTTGAAGGCCATCTTTCAAGCGCGCTATGTCACACCGGGAATATTTCTTATCGCGTGGGCAAAAACTCCCGTGAAAAAGAGATCCTTGAAGCCATGAAAGCCGACAAAGATTTCATCCCCACCTACGAAAGGATGAAAGAACATCTCGAGACCAACGAAGTGGATCTGGCCCGCACACCGCTTACCTTGGGAGCAAATCTCAAGATGGATCCCAAGACGGAAAAGTTCCATGGCAACCCGCAGGCCAACAAACTTTTGACCCGCGATTATCGCAAACCTTTTGTCGTTCCCGAAAAAGTTTGAACACCGGGAGAAGCCTCTGGGCCGTGTCCATGCAGAAGGAAAAGAAGTAAACCGCCAATGGACGCGAATTAACGCGAATAGAAAGCCACAAAATAGTAATTGGGGTGCGGCCACCATGCTCACCATGATCACCGTTTTGTGACCGATTTCCAGGTGTCAGAAAGCCTTGATATAACCCTTCTTTATTGGCGTCCATTCGCGTTCATTGGCGGTTAAACTGAATTGTTGGCTGAGGGAAATCATTGCCGTTTCAACCGGTAATAAATTCCCGTCTCCTGGGATGTAGGTATGGAAATGGTCTGGGCAGGGTTCGTCAGTGTTATAGAGGACTGTTCAGACCAGGCGGCACCAGCACCCAGGCTGGAGGTTCCTTCAAGGGAATAACGTTTTCCAACTTGCCCTTGAATGGTGACGAGCGCCGATTTGTTTTCACGGCGGATTCCGAGGGTGGAATCAACCGAACCGCTTGGGATCGCATTATCCGAAAAGTCCGGAATCCCGTCGCCATCGGAGTCGTTCAAATCATCAAAAGAGAAACTCCACTCAATGTAATCTTCTTCCGGAGTGGAAAGATCCCCGTCGGTGAACCCGAATGTTCCAAAATAGTTGGTCTTCAAGTCCTCATCACGGTTGATATCTTCAGCGCTGGAAACAAATTCCTCATGGAATTCATTGGTCCAAAAGCCTTGATTGAGAGTCAGCAGATTAAATGGGTTCGAAGCGGAACGATCGACCTTGATCGATGATGTCAAAATATTCGTCGGATTGCTTGAGTTAGTGATTGAAATTGAAAGCTGGAAGCTATTGCCCGGCTGAAACCGTCCGCGACCTATATACTCAATTACATGAAACGTGTGCTTGGTAGAAGGGAGCCGGCCAAATGTCTTGCTCACGAAAGTGATCTCACAAGAACCTGTGGTGCTGCCGGCATCCCGTTTCCAAACAGCCTCCACTTTCCCATCATCCACGGGAGTGTTAAAACGTCCGGTGGCAGTTACCGTGCGCTGGATACCCATCACGCTTTCGAACAAGTCGTTAAAACCATTGTTATTCACATCCTCAAAAGGAATCTCCACGGTGAGGTTTCCTGGAATAGGAGGTAAATCCGGACTTTGCATCCTAAAATAAGCGCCATAGGACCATATTTCTCCTCCAAACGGCCCCAGTTCATCGTTCATAATCCCAAAATCCGCCGACCCGAGCGACAATGAGCCTCCGGCATTGTTAAAACCCGGTTCCACACGAAGCGAATAACAAAACAACGTCACCCGAAGATCTTTGGTGTTCTGCCCCCAGAGTGGAAGGGTCAAAAAAAGAGAGAGAACAGATAGTAGGATTCTCATAAAATGGAAAATTGCATATCACCCTTAAGCCAACATCATGCGAAACTCCAATATTTTTCAAAACCAGCAATTCTCATTTTGATCAGCGCAGCAACATGGCGGACCAGAGTTTTGTAGCGTCAAACATTTTAAGAATGGACGATTTATTTTGATACCTTTCGGATTCTGGACGTTAAAGCCACCATTCCACAGGGCTTTTACCAATTGGCTTCGTGGTCGTTTTCCTGACCTGTTCCGCCTCGCTCCGCTCAAATTGCATCCATTTTTCACTTTAAGAGTGCGGATCGTTCCAACAAATTCTCCCGGTGGCGCGCAAAAGGAAGCTTTCTCGTAAAAACGGAAACCGGTGGGGTGGATTTATCTACCTTCTCCTGTCTCTCGCTCTTCTGGCCACAATCCTCCACCTCTTGCGCGCACATTTAGAAGCCCCCCAGGAAGCATTAACATCCAACGCCCCACCTGTCGCGCTCATAAAAACCAATGTTCCTCCAGCCAAACCACCGGCGAAATCCAACGCTGCAAAGGAAACTCCAGAAGCTGAGAAATTTGAAAACGGTGACCTGCGCGCGGTGCAAAATGTTTTCGAAGCACAATTGTCCCTCGCTTCCATCGGAATCTCGGTCGGATCAATCGACGGAGTGGCCGGTTTCCAAAGCCGCCAAGCTTTCCGCGCTTTTCAAAAAGGCGAGGGAATTGCAATGACCGGCGAACTGGACGCGGAAACGAAACAACGGCTGCTCATCACGCCTCCAATCTATATCAAAGTTTTTCCTGACCGGAACGACCTCCTCAATCTGCAACGGACGCCGTCCACCTGGCTTGGGAAATCCCAGCAATCCTCGATGGACTACGAAAACGCCCTGGAGATGATGTCGGAAAAACACTTTTCCCATCCCGGTTTCATCCGCCGTCTGAATCCGGGTTTAAACTGGACCAACATCGAGCCGACAACCTACATCACGGTTCCCAATGTTCAGAAACCGGTCGCACGGACGCGTGTTGCATCCATTCATATTTCCCTCAGCCAGAGATCGCTCCAAGGTTTTGATTTCAACGGAAATATGGTCTGCCATTTCCCTTGCAGCATCGCCCAAAGGGTGGAGAAACGTCCGCTGGGCCAGCTCAGGGTAATGGTGGTGGCACCAAATCCCAACTATGTGTTTGATCCGGCAAATTTCCCGGAGTCGGCGGAAGGAAAAATCCTGGGACGCAAACTTGTGATACCTCCGGGGCCCAACAATCCCGTGGGGACCGCCTGGATCGGACTGGACAAACCGGGATATGGCATTCACGGAACCCCGCGTCCGGAAGATGTGGGCCGCACTGAATCTCACGGATGTTTTCGGCTGGCCAATTGGAACGCTGAATATCTGACCAAACTGGTTTCGGTGGGAATTCCTGTTTACGTCGAACATTAGCAGCCTGATGCATGAAATATATTTTTGAGATGGAATCCCACGAGGCCCGCAGGGAACTTCCACGAAAAATTATTCTCATCCAACACCCGATGGAACCGCGAAGCACGCTCCTGTTGCGGCTCCTTGGTTTTGTCCTCTTCCATCGGGACCGGCTGGCGATCCAGTCTCGGGAGCACCTGGAAACGCTTCCATTTCTTCCAGATTTGATTCAATTGGATTTTGAACTCCGGCCCAGCTTGTGGGTGGAATGCGGCGATTGTTCGGTGGAAAAACTCGACAGGCTCGCCGTAAAAGCGCCGGGCTCGGAAATCTGGGTCATAAAAAAAACCATGGAAGAGGCGGAGGTTTTGATGTTGGCGATGAAAAAGCATCACCTTCGGACCAACCGCTATTCGCTGCTGGCTTTTGAAGCGTTGAATTTCGGGGAACTGGAATCGATGTTGAAGAATCGCAACGAGCTGGTTCTGCATTCCGCCAGTTTTGAAACGCCCGGCATGCAGTTTGAATTCAACGGTCTCTGGTTTGATGAATCGTTCAAGATCTTCCAGTTCTAACCAGGTGTTCCGACTTCTCAAACTTCACCGCCACCTTCATTCCTTCAAAGTCATTTCCCTGCCCAAAGTATAGGCCGGATACAGGCATAACTCCTCGCGGATGGTTGCTGACTCCCACCGCAATATGTTTTCGACCCGCAATCTCTCCCAGAACAGGATCAAAACCGGTCCAGCCACGACCAGGAAAATAAACCTCGGCCCAAGCATGGGTCGAAGCAATTCCGGCAATGGAAGCCGGGCAATCGAGATAACCGCTGCTGAAGCGGGAGGCGATCCCGAGTGACCGGCAGGCTTCCATCAATAGTGTGGCCATGTCCCGGCACGAACCGGATGCCACCCGGATGGTCTCCTCCGGGGATTGAACCCCCTTTTCTTCCCGACGCCGGTATTGTACCGCCCGCCCCACGGCTAGGTTTAATGCTGTGACCATCGCAACTGCGTCTCTCGAATCGGTCTCCTCCAGTAGATGACGGGACCATTCCAGCAATATCTCACTCGATTCAGGATAGATCGGAGCGCGATAGGCCGAAACCATGATCATTTCCTGCTCATCATAGACAACCGGATATCCCACACCCGACTGGCCGCGATCGGGCAGTTTTGGCAACTCTCCTCTCCGGATTGAGACACTGCTCACGATTTGCAGTTCGGACGCCTCTTCCTCAAATGAGACCGTTGCCACGGAATTGCCGAAAACATCCCTGCTCCAAGCCAGCGAAAAAGCAGGTGAAATTTCCAGGTGCAGGTTTTCCACCTGCAGATCGTGTCCTTCACGCGGTCGCAGAACAAGCCGGTGCGGACCAAAACGGACCGCTCTCCGGTAGTTATAGATCGTTTGATGGGTGATGATGACAGAGTTGGGCATGTTCGGTTTAAAATTAAAACTGCACGGCAGCCCTACTCCAGAGAGATGCCCTGGTTTTTGAGCTGGGCGCGATCGAGTGGAACAAAGTTTTTCTCCACCGGTTCACAACTTACTTTCAAAGATGTGCATTGGGTCGGGCCAAAAATGGTCGCCACCGCTGCATCGGCCGCATCACGTCCCATCGCGATCCGGACCAGGCCGTTCAACGGAGCCAGTCTTGTGGCATCAAAAAGAAGCCAGCGTCCCCCGATGTAGGCTTCAAAACAGGCGTGAAAATCAGGCGGTTGAAGCGCATGGGCGTATGCGGTCACGTACCGCGCCGGAATGGTCAGGGCACGACAGAACGCTATCCCGAGATGGGCGAAATCCCGGCAGACTCCCGCCCGTTCGGTCACGGTGTCAAAGGCCGATGTCTGCCAGTTGGTGCTTCCCGGGAGGTATTCTATGTTTCTGGAGATCCAATCCGTGATGGCCACGACCAGGGAGTAGGGATGTTTGATCCCGGAAAATTTATTCGCCGCCAAGCGGCCCAGCTTGTCGGACTGGCAATACCGGCTGGGAAACAAAAATGGAATGACCGAACGATCCATTTTTCCCACCTGCTCAGCCATCAATTCCTTGATCGGGATGAGGGTGAACTTGGAGTCCACCTCGGCCGTATAGTCGATGTTGATCGTGCTGGTTGAACCGGTCTCAAGCCGGACAAAACGGTTCTCGCCGCTTTTTAATGCAAACTCCTCGTATCGCAACTGAGGGGTGATCAAAAGCTTCTCGCGAATGATCTTTTGTGACGCAGTCCGAAGCGCGTGAACGTTTAGAATCAACGTGCTGGCGCCGGCCGCCTGGTAGGCAAGGGTGCTGGATATCTTAAATCGCATGGGGAAAATAATAAATGAGAGGAGCAGCCGTCAATGCATACGAGCCAGGAACAGTGCTCACTTGATCCCAATACTGGTGGAAATCAGTGCGATCACCGCCACCACAAAAAAGAAAATCAACTTCATGCCCCAAACTAACCCAGATTGAATCGAGACCATATCGGTTTAAAACCGGATTGTTGCACGGAGGATTTCACTGATGTGCTCCTGTTGACCGGCATCAATTTTTCATAATCACGCAGGTTTCTTGTGGGTCAGATCTCCGACCTGACGCTGGAGCTTGGACATTTTTGGTAGGGCGCGTCACTCCGTGCGCGCCGGGAATTGGAAATACGTGTTCGCAGACGGAAAGAATTAGCCGTAACGATGCAGTTGAAAAAACCATCGCCCTCACCCTAACCCTCTCCCCCGGGGCCCCCGGGGAGAGGGAACGATTCTACTCCGCGTTGGATTTGCAACTGGACGGTGAGCGTAATCCAGCGGGCGGAAACGCCTCCCTCGCCCTTTGGGAGAGGGCTGGGGTGAGGGGCCCGAAGGCCCCAACTGCATGGACACGGCCAAGCCAGGACAAACAGGCGAATCGTTTCTCTTGTATTACCCTTCACCCCGGCGCGCACGGAGTGACGCGCCCTACCGTGCCGGGACTTCATCACATCAGCTTCTCCGCGCCTCGGCGTCTCTGCGCGAGAAAAATCGGGAATCAGAATTTATTGGGAACTGCGCGCACGGAGTGTCGCGCCCTACCAAAAATGTCCAAACTGCAGAGGCAGGTCGGGAGACCTGCCCCACATAGGAGTTGCTTCATATCGAAACCTTCAGATGGAGGTCGCACCACGTTTTCTCCGGACGTTTTTTCACGTTGTGAGTTTGACCGTCCCTTTTTAAGGTTCCTCCCATGAAAGTTTTTGTCACAGGCGGGGCGGGATACATCGGGTCGGTCTGCGTCGAGCAACTCCTCAACGCAGGTCATGGAGTCACAGTTTTTGACAATCTGAGCGAAGGACACCGTGGAGCCGTCGATCCAAGGGCAAAATTGGTGGTGGGCGACCTGGGGGACCGCGACCTTGTTTTCGCGACAATCCGGGATTCAGGCGCTGAAGCGGTGATTCATTTCGCCGCCAGCGCATTGGTAGGCGAATCCATGACAGATCCGGGAAGATACTTTTCCAATAATGTCGGCAACGGAGTCAACCTGCTCGAAGCGGCCACCCGCAACGGGATCAAAAAATTCGTGTTCAGCTCCACCTGTGCCACCTATGGTCCGCCCGATCAGGTTCCGATGACCGAAGAACTACCGCAGCGACCGATCAATCCCTACGGTGAATCGAAGCTGATGTTCGAGAAGATCCTCCTTTGGTATCAACAGATCAAGGGATTGGAGTTCGTGGCCTTCAGATATTTCAACGCCGCAGGCGCAAGCGAAAATTTTGGCGAACATCATCGGATCGAAACCCATTTGATCCCAAACGTTTTAAAAGTTGCGCTTGGTCAGGCCGAAAAATGCGAAATCTTCGGCACCGACTACCCGACCCCCGACGGCACCTGCATCCGCGATTATGTCCACACCATTGACTTGGCACAGGCTCACATCCTGGCATTGCAACCGGGAAAGCAGGGGTTTTTTAACCTGGGAAATGGCGATGGTTATTCAGTGCGTGAAGTGATTCAGATGTGTGAAAAAGTCACTGGAAAAACGATCAAAGCTGTTGAAAAGCCAAGGCGCCCCGGAGACCCGCCCAAACTCGTGGCTGAGGCCAGGAAAGCAGTGGGTGAACTGGGTTGGAAACCTCAATATCTGGAACTCGAACAAATCGTCACCACCGCCTGGAACTGGCATCAAAAGAATCCAACCGGTTATACCAACTGAACAATAGCTGACACCCTGTCCTTATTTAAACAGCGGGTTCTCGAGTGCAGAACGGTTTGAAGTCCCGGCCTCAAACGGGAAAGCTGCGCAGATGCGGTTTGAACACCGTACCTCCTCCCCCCATCCCTCTCCTCCGCCGACGGAAGAGAGGGGGGTGAGCCATTTGATTTTGTCACACAACCAGTGAATGACAGGCACACTCTTGCAGTCCTCCCCGCCCTCGAGGCCCTCAAGGGAGTGGGCAAGGGAGATACAGCATCAATTTCAAACGGAACCAAAGCCGTATCCATGCAGTTGGGGCCTTCGAGCCCCTCACCCCAGCCCCACCCCAGCCCTCTCCCAAGGGGCGATGGAGGAGTTTCCGCCCGCAGGATCACGCTCACCGTCCAGTTGCAAATCCAACGCGGAGCAGAATCGTTCCCTCTCCCCGGGGGCCCCGGGGGAGAGGGTTAGGGTGAGGGCGATGGTTTTTTCAACTGCATCGCTACGGATAGTCCGGGCGTAACGAGTGAAACGTCGTCCGACAAACGCATGAGCCAGATTCATGATTTGAAGTAATACAATGAAAACCATTAACCGCCTCCAAGCAAGATTCCTGCTTGGACAGAGGGTGTGGCGGCATCGCAAACAATTGAGTTCAAGCCGGTAAGTCGTTTTGACTCCCTTCAGGCGGAGCGCTCTGAGGAGTCCCTGATCGACCAGTATATCCGCGAACAAAAAACCCTGACCCCCGTCGATCGTTTTTCACGCAAACACGAAGAACAGCTCTTCCCGGCCCAACAAAAATATTATCAAGACTTGATTCCACTAGGCCTGCCGGCTGCGGGCCAGCAATACGCCTTTGAAGTGAATCTGGACCAATGCACCGGATGCAAAGGTTGTGTGACCGCGTGCCACAGCTTGAACGGCCTGGACGAAGGTGAAACCTGGAGGTCGGTCGGCCTGCTGCACGGCGGTTCCACCCAACAACCGGTGCAACAGACCGTCACCACCGCCTGCCATCATTGCGTCGATCCCGCCTGCATGAACGGCTGCCCGGTGCTCGCTTACGAAAAAGATCCGGTCACAGGCATCGTCAGGCATTTGGATGACCAATGCATCGGCTGCCAGTATTGCATTTTAAAATGCCCTTACGACGTTCCGAAATATCACAAGACCAAGGGCATCGTCCGCAAGTGTGATATGTGCAGCAGCCGCCTGACGGTCGGTGAAGCTCCCGCGTGCGTTCAAGCCTGTCCCAACGAAGCCATCAAAATCACCCTCGTCGATCGCCAGGAGGTATCCACCGGCTTTCGTGAGCGCGGTGAAGAATTTCTGGTTGGTGCTCCGGAGGGGTCTTACACACTTCCCACCACGCGTTATGTCACCAATCGTCCCCTCCCCTCCAATATGCGACCGGCAGATGATCATGAGATCAAACCGGAACATGCGCATCCGCCGTTAGTGATGATGCTCGTCCTGAGCCAGCTATCTGTCGGAGCCTTTCTTTTCGGATGGTTGACCTCATTTTTTCCATTCCCTTCCCATGACCGCGCTTTTCAGGCCATCTCGGCCCTGGCCGCAGGACTTCTGGCGCTCGCTTCCAGCACGCTGCATCTGGGCAGGCCGCTTTATGCCTGGCGCGCGGTGCTCGGTTTGAAAACATCCTGGTTGAGCCGGGAAATTGTGGCATTTGGTCTGTTCGCAAAGTTCGCGATACTTTACGCAGCCTCCTTCTGGCTGGAACCGTTCCTGGCCATACTCAAGCCTGGAATCGTCCGGGATTCACTCACGTTTTTTTCACCTGCAACCATTCAAAACGGACTCGGTTTCATGGTGATCTTCTCAGGTTTTGCCGGCATATACTGCTCCGCGCGGATTTATCAGGACACACGGCGCGAGTTTTGGAAGGCCTGGCTGACCACCGGAAGATTTTTTGGAACGACTCTTCTATTGGGGCTCGCGACCATCCCGCTCGCCCTCGGTCTCAGCCTCAGATCGATGCCCGCCGCCGATGCGGCGAATCTCAGCAGAATCGTTCAGTGGTTTCTTTTCTTTTTGCTGACAATTTCGCTGACCAAGCTCGGTTGGGAGGCGATGATCTTGTCGCATTTAAAATCAGGGAAATTGACTCCGCTCAAACGAACCGCGCTCCTGATGAAAATCGAACTTCGAAACGTTACTGCCTTCCGGTTTTTGTCCGGTTTTTGTGGCGGGCTGCTGCTGCCAGCCCTGCTCATCTTGCTCGGCCCGACATCGATCCCGCCGGTCATGCTCTCCACCCTGCTGGTCTTGAGCCTGGTTTTCTGCCTGATCGGCGAACTGCTTGAACGCCACCTCTTTTTCAGCTGTGTCATCCCGCCAAAAATGCCCGGCTCACTTTCCTTATGAACAAGACCCGGCATCCCATGTTGAAAAAGCTCGGTTCCTGGGCCCGGCAATGGGAGGGAAAGCTAACGGAAGATCTCGTCCTCAAACCGGGCGAATTTGGCTTGGGAAAAGTTCCAGGCCGCCTGAAACCGGATTCGATCACCAATATGGTCTGCGGGTTTTGCTCCACCGGCTGCGGTTTGAACATCCATTTAAAAGATGGCACCGCAATCAATCTCTCGCCCAACACCCATTACCCGGTGAATCTCGGCATGGCCTGCCCCAAAGGCTGGGAAGCCCTGACCCCGCTTCAAGCCCCGGACCGTGCGACCGATCCCCTGCTGCGAAATACCGCCGGAGAACTGGCCCCGGTGGGCTGGGACGAAGCGTTGAAAACATTTGTCACCCGGTTCAAGGGTATCCAGGCGCAACATGGAAACAACTCCGTCGCCTGGCTCGGCACCGGCCAGATCGTCACTGAAGAACTGGCCTTTCTCGGTGCGTTGGGAAAATTCGGAATGAACCTGCTGCACGGGGACGGAAACACCCGGCAATGCATGGCCACGGCAGTCGTCGCCTACAAACAGTCGTTTGGTTTCGACGCACCACCTTACACCTATCAGGATTTTGAGGAATCGGATGTCATCGTCCTCGTCGGATCAAACCTCTGCATCGCGCATCCGATCATGTGGCAGCGGATCTGCCGCAACAAAAACAAACCGGAGATCGTGGTCATCGATCCGCGCAAGACCGAGACCGCGATGGCCGCCACCCAGCATTACCCCATCCTGCCCAAATCCGACCTGACATTTTTTTACGGCCTGGCCCATCTCTTGATCAAACACGGCAGGATCAACAAAGCATTCATCGAAGCCAGCTGCACCGGTTTCGATGAGTTCTCGCGGCATGTCGAGGATTTCACCCCTGAACGGGTTTCACAGGTTTCCGGCATCAGTGTCCGCGACCTGCAAAAACTGGCGCTCACCCTGCATCGTGGACAGCGCGTTTCATATTGGTGGACCATGGGGGTGAACCAAAGTTACGAGGGTGTCCGGGTGGCTCAGGCGATCATCAACCTGGCATTGATGACAGGAAACATCGGACGTCCCGGTACCGGGGCCAACTCCATCACCGGCCAGTGCAACGCCATGGGTTCCCGGCTTTTCAGCAACACCACCAACCTCCTGGGCGGACATGACTTCACCAACGCCATCGACCGCGAAAAGATCGCCGGAATCCTGGGGATAAACGTCGCGAACATTCCCGACACGAACAGCTGGGCCTACGACCAGATCATCGACGGCATCAAGCAGGATAAAATCAAAGGGCTCTGGGTGGTGGCCACCAATTCCGCTCATTCCTGGATCGATCAGAACGACTTCTCGAGATTGATCAAGAAGCTCGATTTTTTTGTCGTTCAAGACATGTATCACAGCACCGAGACGGCGCAGCTGGCCGACCTGGTGCTGCCTGCGGCGGGATGGGGGGAAAAAGAAGGAACCTTCATCAACTCTGAGCGACGCTTTGGAGTTTGTAAAAAAGTCTGCCGCGCCCCGGGACAGGCCCTCGCAGATTTTTACATTTTTAAACTCGTGGCGGAATATTGGGGTTGCGGCGAGATGTTTAAAAAATGGACCAGCCCGGAGGCGGTGTTTCAGATCCTCAAAGAACTCAGCAAAGGACAGCCGTGCGACATCACCGGCATCCGCGATTACCAGACCATCGATCATGCGGGCGGGATTCAATGGCCGTTGAAATCGGGCGAACTGTTAAAATCGTCTGAGAGACGGCTCTTCGAGGACGGAAAATATTTTCACACCGACCAGAGGGCGCGGTTTATTTTCGAGACACCTGCGGCTCCTGCGGAAGCGACCGATGCAGAATTCCCTTACCTGCTGCTGACCGGACGCGGCACCTCATCCCAATGGCATACACAAACCCGGACCGGGAAGTCGGATGTGTTGAAAAAACTTTGTCCACAATCGGTTTATGTGGAGATCAATCCTGAAGATGCGGAAAAGCTCCAGATTATGAGCCACCAAAAAGTGCGGGTTGAATCGCGGCGCGGATCGTTGACCGCCAACGCCTTCCTGACCACCGTCGTGGCGCGCGGCCAGGTTTTTATCCCGATGCATTACGCCACAAGCAACAAGTTGACCCATCCGTCGTTTGATCCCTATTCACGGCAGCCTTCTTACAAAGCCTGCGCGGTAAAAATTTCAGCGATAGGAATGGAAATGAGGGGACACAAAGAATAAACCGGATTCCCTCTCTGAGTCCTCTGCGCTCTCTGTGCTAAAAATCCGGATTCCCTCTCTGTGTCCTCCGTGCTCTCTGTGCTAAAAATCCGGGCTTGTGCTGATTCCTTAATAGAGCAAATACGGTCGCCGGGCTTGAGTGAATTGTTTTTCGCCCTTCTCCCACGATTGCACGATCCGCTTGGCGGACCGGTTTTTTTGAAGATCTTTCCGGGTCGAATCGGTTCCGTTGGCCTTGTCGAACATGGTGAAATCGCGCCCATCCTTCAACGCCTCCGCAAAAAGATCTCTTCCGGCCAGACTTTTGACCGTTTCCAACACGTAAAAATTAATTGCCGTGAGCGGGGCTTTCGACGGGTTCGTGAAAACAATGCGGGCCCCCTGCTGCACGAACTGGTTCAGGTTGGTGGTAAAAGGCACAAAAAGCACCCCGGGCAATCCGTAGGAATTCATTTTTTGCGAGAAAATTTTTGCGTTCAACCAAGGAGCGGTGACGGTTTCAAACGGACGTCCAAACCGCATCCCGATTTGAACCCCTCCAATTTCTCCGAGCATTCCGGTCGAAGCATAATACAAGGGTGTCTGGCTGGTCTGGATTTTGGGCGAAGGCGGGATCCATTTCAGCCCCGTTTCCTTCCACGACATGGTGCGAGACCAACCTTTCATTTTGATCACCGTCAGTTTGCATGTGTTCGTGATCCAACGTTCACCTTGAATCATCCTGGCCAGTTCACCACAGGTCATTCCGTAACTGTAGGGGATGGGCCATTGACCGATGAACGATTTAAATCTGGGATTGAGCGTTGGCCCCTCCACTCGCAAACCGCCCACTGGATTGGGCCGGTCTAGCACCACAAATTCCACCCTCGCCGCCCCGCACGCCTGCATTGCCAGCCCCATCGTGCTGATGAAAGTATAAGAGCGGCAACCGACATCCTGCAGGTCGTAGACGAGGACGTCCAACCCCTTCAGCATGGCCCTGGTCGGAACCCTGGTTTTCCCATAAAGCGAAAAAACTGGCAGGCCTGTTGCCGGATGAACGGTTTCGCTCACAGGATCGCCCGCCTTGATTGTTCCATCTATTCCATGTTCCGGCGCGAAAAGCGCCACGAGGTTCACCCCCGGTGCGTTTTTCAAAATCTCGATGGTTGAGCGGCCCTCCCTGTTGACCCCGGTGGGGTTGGTGATGAGGCCGACCCGTTTTCCCTTCAAGATGCCAAACTGTTGCGCCGCCAGAACATCAATACCAAGTTCCATCCTGAGCCCCGCAGGTGTCGGGTTTCGATTTAAATAACCGGCGTTGGTCCTGACGGATGACGGGTTTCCAACTGGTTTTTCAGACAGCCCGGAATCCGGAATACGGTTTGTGGTCACGGCCTGTTTGGGGGTGGCCGATGCCTTTTCTGCGATCGCTGACCGGAGATCGGGAACAAGGCAGAAAAGCCAGAAGCAGCAAAAAAGTTGAAGCATTGCGGGCGGCATCTCGGTTGAATATCAAAAATCGCCGGGGCGATCAAAGGATGTTTGGGTCTGTTTTCAAAATGCAAAGAGTGTGAGATGTAAGGAGTCCTCCCCGGAGCGCGGCTCTGTGAGCTCTGTGAGCCGCAGCACAAGTCAGTCCTTTCGGTACCGCTTGTTTCAAAGCATTCTTCATGGCAGAGCGCTGCGGGTCACAGACCTCACGGACCGGCGCTCCGTGCAGGCCTCACCCAGTTTTAATGACATCCATGCAAAGAACTGCCTGATCCGCATCATTGCAAATTTGTAATGTTCCAGAAAGGTTCCTGCCACCCCCGTCTGTTACATCCAAGGGAACAATAAGAGCAATAATTTCAAAGTTTATGAAAAACAAAATCTATCACTTCTTTTCCCGGGCGCGGTTCGCCGTGCTCCTCGGGGGTTTGGTCGTGGCGGGGGCCGGAGCGGCCATCAACGACGAAAAAAGCAGTTCTCCATCACCGAAGTTCCAACCGATCAAACTTGAAACATCGAGCGAGACAGTCAGCAGGCAGGGGCCAAATCCACGCAGTTTTTCGCCCATAGTCAAAAAGGTGGCCCCGTCCGTGGTCACCGTGTCCACCGTTTCCAAGGGATCACGACAACCCAACCGCCAGAGAGGATTAGATGACGGCGAGTTTTTCAACCCGTTCGATTTCCCGCGCCGCCGCGGCCAGCCTTCCCCGCAGATGCCCCATCAAGGCCTGGGCTCCGGTGTCATCGTGACCAAGGATGGATACATCCTGACCAACAATCATGTGGTAGATGCGTCGGATGAGATCAAGGTGCTGACCCAGGATGGCTCCGAATACAAAGCCAAACTGGTGGGCAAAGATCCCAAGACAGACATCGCTGTTCTGAAGATTGAGGCGGATAACCTCCCTTACCTGACGGTCGGTGACAGTGATCAGATCGAGGTTGGGGACTTGGTTCTTGCCGTGGGAAACCCCTTCGGCGTTGGCCAGACTGTGACCATGGGGATGGTAAGTGCCATGGGCCGCGGCAATATGGGCATGGAATATGAAGACTTCATCCAGACCGACGCCGCGATCAATCCCGGAAACTCGGGCGGCGCACTGGTTGATGCAGACGGTCGTTTGATCGGAATCAACACCGCAATCATCAGCCGGAGCGGAGGAAACCAGGGGATTGGATTCGCCGTCCCATCCAATCTTGCAAAAGGAGTTTTCGAAAGCCTGATCAACAACGGACGTGTCATTCGCGGCTACCTTGGAATCCATATCCAGGATGTCACCCCGGCGTTGGCAAAGGAATTTGAGCTGAAACAGCAGGAAGGCGCATTGGTGGCCGAGGTTCAACCGAACAGCCCGGCGGAGAAGGCTGGATTTGCATTAGGCGACATCGTCCTGGAATTCCAGAACAAACCGGTCCGAAGCAGCCGCCAGTTAAAGCTGATGGTGAGCCAGACCGCACCCGGCTCCAACGGCAGCTTCAAGGTCCTGCGTGATGGCAAACAAAAGAAGCTCACGACCGTAATCAAAGAATTGAAAGATTCCAGGGAGTTGAGCAGCTCCAGCAGCGGTCAGAAATCCAACGAAGATCCATTGGACGGCTTGGCGGTGACAGATCTCTCGCCTCAGGCGAAAAAAGAAAACGGACTTCCCTCCTCGGTCAAAGGTGTGATGGTCACCGAGGTGCATGAAGATTCCGCGGCTTTTCAGGCCGGACTGAGGCCCGGCGACATCATCCAGGAGGTGAACCGTCAGAAAATCGGCAGCAGCGAGGATCTGGAAAACCTACAGGCTTCCATCCGTGGAAAAGCCTTGCTGCGTGTCTGGAGCAAGGGAGGGAGTCGTTACGTGGTGGTCCAACCCGAAGACCTGGGTTGATGGCGTAGAAGCCGTCCACCGGGCCACCGTCAGCGGAGAAACAGACGGTAACAAGAGGCACCCTCTAGAGGGTGCCTCATCCTTTTTCAACTCCAATCCAGACCATGAACCGTCCATGAAACTGATCAGTTTTCTGAATCCCACCGATCCTCAAGAGGCAACTGCGGAGCAGAATTTCTTTCAGGAAAAAGTTGCCCGCGCGGCCCTGGCGGATTACAAGAGCGTGCGCGCGACCCTGCCTGTCACCGCGCCGCCGGATGACACGTTTTTGAATATGCGCCTGCTGGTTGTGGAAGATGATCCAAAGATTGCCTCCTTCATTGTCAAAGGAATGAAAGAGAACGGTTTTGCCGTGGATCACGCTCCTGATGGCGAGGAGGCGCTGTTGTTTGGCCGCTCGATTAATTATGACGCCGCCATTCTTGATCTGATGATTCCAGGCATTGACGGGCTGGCGGTGTTGCAAAAGCTAAGGGCGGAAAAAAAACTATTCCCGGTTTTGATTTTAAGCGCGCGGGCGACCGTTGATGACCGCGTCAAGGGGCTCCAGGCCGGTGGGGATGATTACCTCACTAAACCTTTCGCGTTTTCGGAACTCCTGGCCCGGGTTCAGGCGTTGATCCGCCGGAACGCCCAGGTGCAGCAAAGCGAACCGACCCGTCTCACCCTGGAGGATCTGTCACTTGATCTGCTCACGAGACAGGTCAGACGGGGCCAGACCCAGATCGAGCTGCAATCGCGCGAATTTTCGCTCCTTGAGTTTCTCATGAGGCACGCGGGCCGGGTGGTCACCAAGACCATGATCCTCGAGCATGTCTGGGACTACAGTTTTGACCCCCAGACAAATGTCGTGGATGTCCTCGTTTGCCGCCTGCGCAACAAAATCGACAAGGAATTTTCAAAAAAGCTGCTGTACACGGTCCGTGGCGCCGGTTATGTCCTCAAAGCTTGATCCATTTCGGCGCAGTTTCACCTACCGGCTGAATCTTTGGTACGCATTCGTTTTTGCCATCATCGGGGTCTCTGTCTATTGGTTCAGTTTCCTGCTGCTTTCCACATCTCTTGAACGAAAAGACCGCGAACTCCTCGAAGCGCGCTTGAAGGAATACGCCGCCATTTACCAGGCCGGCGGACTTTCCAACCTGAAGAACTGGATCGCCAACAGCCAGGAAGCCAGGAGACAAAGATCCTTCTTCGTCCGCGTGGTCACCCCGCTGCAGACTCAGTTTTTACTGGCCGTCCCCGATGAATGGATCGAATTCGACAGCTCTCAGATCGATCCATTTGGAAACGTCCGGCGGGGCACCTGGATCCGAATTCCCAAAGATGAGGAGAGGGATTTCACGCTGATGGCGGGCATGCTTTTCGACGGCTCGGTGCTCCAGGTCGGACGCAGCACCAGCAGCCGTCAGGTGATTCTAAAACCGTTTCAGCGTGCGTTTTTTGCGGTGCTAGTTCCGTTGATAATCCTGGGATTTGGCGTGGGCGCCACCTTCACCCACCGCGCCATGCAGCCGGTGAGGGAAATTGTGGCCACGGCACGGACCATCGTCCAGACCGGGCGATTGAATGCACGGGTTCCGGTGCGCAAATCGCAGGATGAATTGCAGGAGATGGTTCACTTGGTCAACACCATGCTGGACAAGAACGAACACCTCATCCGGAGCATGCGCGATTCCCTGGACCACGTGGCCCACGACCTCCGCACCCCACTGGCCAGGCTCCGAGTGCTGGCGGAAACGGGGCTGCGCCAGGATCAATCCCCAGCCCAGATCAACGAGATCCTGGCCGATTGCGTTGAGGAAACAGACCGGATCCAGATCTTGATCAAGACCTTGCTCGATGTGGCGGAGGCTGAATCGGGAGCGATGACGCTGCACAAGGTTCCGTGTGATATTTCAAACCTGCTGACCGAGGTGGTAGACCTTTACGAATATGTAGCAGAAGAAAAGCGCATCGTTATCAAAACAGACTTCACGCGGCCACTGATGGTGGAGGCGGATATCGAGCGCCTGCGCCGTGCCTTTGCGAACCTCCTCGACAATGCGCTGAAATACACTGCGGATGGGGGGACGGTGAGCGTCAATGCCGGAGTGAAAAACAATGAGGCCGAGATCATCTTCAAGGATGATGGAATTGGAATTCCTCCAGAAGAATTGCCCCGGATCTGGGACCGCCTTTTCCGAGGCGACAAAAGCCGGTCGCAGCGCGGGCTGGGACTGGGGCTCAGCCTAGTTAAAGCCTTCGTGGAAGCCCACAAAGGAAGCGTGCAGGCCTCCAGCCAAGCAGGTTCGGGCTCTGTGTTTACGGTGCTGTTACCGCTGGCCCGAAATTAAAAAAGAGGGAGCGCAAACGCTCCCTCATGAGAACCGAACCGTGGCCTTCAGAACCAGTAATTAGGCCGTCCGTCTGCCGACAATCATTCTGTAAACCAGGAGTAACACGACCGCTCCTACAACCGAAGCCAGAAAGCCCACCGCAGCACCTTCGCTATACCATCCCATTGATTTACCAATCATGTGGGCTAGAAATGCCCCCGCGATTCCTAGAATCGTGGTGATGATGAAACCGCCCGGATCTTTGCCTGGCATCAAGAATTTAGCCACGATCCCAACCAACAAACCGATCAATATTGTCCAGAGTATGCTCATATGTTGTTTTTCCTTTGCATAAACAAAGCCTCGAATTCATCCAGTCTCAATCGGGAGCCGGTACTTCAAAATAGATCCGGGTGAAAGATTACCGTGATCCAGGAAAAAGCTGCAAACCACGGATAGGTCAGACAGCCCGCGAACTTGAAATCTATTCCCAGTCAGGGCCCCTGCACGAGGTGCAATCGCATTCGCGGCAGCGACTCTCAGGAAGTGTGTTCAATTTTTAAATTCAGTGATCCCCTTATCCACAAAAAGCGTTTTCCCCGGTTGTTTTGAAGAGTAGAATTAACTAAATCGAAACCATGAAGAATGTAACTATTCCTACGCGGGAACAAATCGCAACCGAGGCCTACAATCTTTGGCGGTCTGAAGGCTGTCCGGATGGAAGAGACCAGGACTTCTGGTTCAGAGCCGAAGCCGCACTTGCCACGCGAGATTTCTCCGACAATGGCCATGTTTCAAGAAACTCTCCCGCATTTATCAACTCAAATGCGGCGGAAAATTCACGATCCGCCCCGCCCGATATGCCCTCTCCTGCAATGCCTGCTTCAACACGCAGGAAACGTTCTTTAAAAAATCACGGCGATAAAAACATGCTCTGAGCAATTGACAGCGGAGCGCATGGTTTTACTTTCCCTCCCGCCATCAAATGTCCAAAGATCGAAACCAATTCATCCGACTTCGGGGAGTCCGGCAGAACAATCTCAAAAACCTTAACCTCGACCTGCCGCTCAAAAAACTGATTGTCATCACCGGTTTGAGCGGTTCAGGAAAAAGTTCCCTGGCGTTCGAAACGCTCTTTGCCGAGGGCCAGCGGCGTTACATCGAAACCTTCTCACCCTACGCCAGGCAGTTTCTGGACAGGATGGATAAACCGAAGGTTGATTCCATCGAGGGCATCCCCCCTTCGATAGCCATCGAGCAAAAAAACAACGTCAAATCAAGCCGGTCCACGGTCGGCACGATGACCGAGATTCTGGAATATGCCAAAAACATCTGGCCCCATATCTCCACCCTCTATTGCCGGCAGTGCGGAAAGAAAGTTGAAAAGGATGCCCCGGAAAAAATCTGGCACTGGCTGAATCAAACTCAGGAGCCCGGTTCTGAGATCCTGGTATGTTTTGACCTGCCACTTTCACCACAGCTTGGCCTTGGTGAATCCATCGACCTGATCCGCAAGCAAGGCTTTCAGAGAATCCTTCTGGATGGCGCGATTGTTGACCTCAATTCCACAATTCCCGAAGCGGTTTTGGGGCCCTTTATCACCGTGGTCCAGGACCGTTTTCCTGCGGCAAAGATTCCCCGCCCACGCTTTCTTGAAGCGGTCGAACAGGCGTATTATTTCGGAAAACAACGGTTGAAGATTTTCAACAGAAAACCCGGCTTGTTTGCCGGACTTCATGGCAGTTTTTCGCTCAAACATCATTGCGCGGCCTGCGATCTCACTTACCGGGAACCTTCCCCCGCACTTTTCAGCTTCAATCACCCGCTGGGAGCCTGTTCTAAATGCCGTGGATTTGGACGCATTGTCACCATCGGTTACGATCTCGCCATTCCTGACAAATCAAAGACGCTGGCCGGAGGGGTCATCAAACCTTGGCAGACAAGAAGCGGTATGGAATCCCAGACCGACTTGATGAAGTTTTGTCGCAAGAAAGGAATACCGACCAACATTCCATTTTCCGAACTTCCGAAAGAGTCCAGGCAGTTGGTCGTTGAAGGGGAACCCGGCTACGGAAAAGACGAAGCCCATCAATGGCCCAATCTCTGGTACGGCCTCAAGGGATATTTCGACTATCTCGAGAGCAAGACTTACAAGATGCACATCCGCGTGCTTCTTTCCCGCTACCGAACTTACGTCCCCTGCCCTGATTGCCGGGGAACCCGGTTCCAGCCCGATTCGCTGCTCTACAAGGTTTCTCATCCCACAAAAAAGGGCACCACGGTTTCCATGGCCGATTTTCTTTCGCTGCCGGTCGATCAAGCCCTGGATTTTCTACAGGAAATTCTCGGCCCGGGCAAAAGCGCCCGGATCGAATCGATGGAATTTGCTCTGCAACAGGTCCGGTCACGCCTCGGATATCTCCGGGACGCAGGACTCGGTTACCTAACTCTGGACCGTGCAACACGAACGTTGTCCGGCGGGGAAACCGAGCGGGTCAATCTCACCACCTGCCTGGGATCCAAACTGGTTAACACACTTTTCGTTCTGGATGAGCCAAGCGTGGGACTGCATCCGCGCGACACCGACCGGCTGGTCAAGATCCTTCGCAACCTCCAACAGGCTGGCAACACCGTGGTGGTGGTGGAACATGATGGCGCGATTATGCGGGCCGCCGATGAAATCCTGGATCTCGGTCCCGGCCATGGTGAAAGCGGTGGTGAACTGGTTTTTCAAGGCACTTTCGCGAAACTGCTCGAAGATCAGGCAAGTTTGACAGGTGCATATCTCGGCGGCAGAAGGTTGCAGGAAAAGTCGAGGGCCAGAAAAGTTCTTGTCCGCAGCGGGGAAGTGGAAGGGCCAGCGCTCAAAATCCGCCAGGCAACCAAACACAACCTGGAGAATTTTTCCGTCTCTATCCCGCTCCAACGATTTGTCTGCATCTCCGGCGTCAGCGGCTCGGGCAAAACAACACTGGTCCGCGACATCCTGGTGCCTCATCTCCAGGCGGCCGGAGGAAACTCGATGGAAGAAAAAGCTGAAGCTGAGGAAGAATCAGAGGCGTCCGACGCTCCTTCCCCTGTATCCATCGAGGGCCGCGATCAAATCGATGGTTTGATTTTTGTAGACCAATCACCTCTGGGACGGACCCCACGCTCGAATCCTGCGGTTTATATCGGGGCTTTCGACTATATCCGGGAGTTGTTTGCCGGTTCGGAGGAAGCCAGGAGACTCGGCCTGGATTCAAGCGCTTTCAGTTTTAATTCTCCTCAAGGCCAATGCCAGCGGTGTCGTGGAGCCGGATTTGAAAAAATCGAAATGCAATTCCTCAGCGACATTTTCATCCGCTGCTCCGATTGCGACGGCAGGAGATATCGTCAGCATATCATGGAGGTGAAAATCACGTTTTCGCCGGGTCACCAGCCGGTGAGCATCGCCGATATTCTCGAGAAAGGAGCAGAGGAAGTCGTTCAGATTTTTTCCGGGATGAAGACTCGAAAATCGATCGCAGCGGTCCGACGTCTTGAATGGCTGATCAAGATCGGACTCGGTTATTTAAAACTCGGCCAGCCCGTGAACACCCTTTCGGGCGGTGAGATTCAGAGGTTAAAACTGGTGCGTCATCTGGTGGAACAACCTGCATCTTTTCAGGGCGGAAAAAAGGGATTTCTTTTTGTCTTTGATGAACCTACAACCGGTCTTCATTTTGAGGATGTCCACCTGCTGGGCCGGGTTTTTCAAGACCTGGTGGATCAAGGCCACAGCCTCCTCGTGGTCGAACACAATCTTCAGATACTTCAGGCCGCAGACTGGATCATCGACCTCGGTCCGGAAGCCGGGGTGAACGGCGGTCAAATTGTTTGCCAAGGCCCACCAGACAAGATCAGGAAATGCAGGGAAAGCCACACCGGAAAAGCGTTGCGGGTCGCAGATTTTTGATTTCACCATGCCACCCTGCTTCCTATTCATTCCGGCCCCGATAGCCCGATAGCAGGCAGCGGACTCAATGCTTGGGCAAGTCAACCTTGGTCATTCTCTGCCATGGCCTTTTGATCGTTCGAGTGCGTCATCCGCGAACGCCGGACAGTGATGTTTTCCGTAGATGGTTGGGCCTTTCCTCATCAATCGTAGCGTAAGTGTCCGCGCTGCGGCCTGGATTCGCGGGTCTTGGACAAGTTCACGGAGCTGCTCGAGGCCCGCAACATGGAGTGAGCAGTCGTCGCCGCCGGATGCTCGGTACTGCCGTCGTCGCCGGATCACACCCGGAAACACGTTGATGAAAGAGTCATCTGATTTTTACGGAGTCGGAGATGAATAAGTGTGGGAACGAACAAGTGGGCAACCCTGAAGATTAAAGAATTACGACGAGCGGTCGCAAATGGTTCGTAACCCTAAACCCAAGAATTCAAAACTGGATTGTGTTTTGGAATCAGATCTCAAACCCTGCGCAAGCCTGCCGCAGGCGCGGCTTGGTTCAACGCTGGTTTTTGATCCGGTCACCCTACCCGCAATCGTGGATTTCCCGAAATACATCCGCTCGCTTTTCAGCGCACAAAATCCGGTCCTCCCCTGATTGAGAGCCCTGACCGTGAGGCCTAACTTCACTGGTGCGGTTCGATCCAATCCAGATCTATCAATGGAACATTTTGGATCAATCGTTTTGAAAAAGGATTATGAAAAAAATATTGGCATTGGTTGGGAGTTCGATGGGTTTGGTGGTCCTGGCATCCATCAGTTCGTTGACGACGGGTTGTACCGGGGATCGTTACAATAAAAGCACGGGAGAAGTGATCGACGACGCCGCAGTGACTTCGAAGGTCAAGGCGGAGCTTCTTGGAGATCCAGATGTAAAAGGTCTGGCGGTCAGTGTGAAAACCTTCAAGGGCGAAGTTCAGTTGAGCGGTTTTGTGGACAACCAAGCCCAAAAGACCCGTTCGGGAGAAATTGCACGGGGGGTCAAAGGAGTTCAGTGGGTGAAGAACGATATCATCGTCAAGTGATCCAGCAAAAAGATCATCACGAGTTTACCAAAGCAAAAGCACAGTTATGAGTTTGGGAACGATTCTGATTGTCCTTTTGGTTCTGGTGCTGCTTGGAGTCATTCCCACCTGGGGTTACAGCCAGTCATGGGGCTATAAGCCGGGCGGCGTGGTCGGAACACTCCTGCTCATCCTGATCACCCTGGTGCTCTTGAACAAAATCTAGTGCCGGCGCCCGGATCTGGCGGTAGTGCGCAAAAGGTTGAAAGAGAACCTTCTTTTTCTCTCAATGCGCAAAACCACGTTCGTCTTCGGGTAAAGGTTTGCCTTTGGTTTCCGGCGCGAAAGGCAGCACCATGAGACCGAGCAGGAAGATGGCGCACATGGAAAGCCCGGCATTTCGCAGTGGTTCCACGCTTTCATGAAAAACGCGGCTGCTCAACAAACCGATAGTCCATGGCCCGGAAGCGGCGATGAACCGTCCCACGTTGTAACAAAACGATGTCCCGGTGCTTCGAAGATGTGTAGGAAAAAGCTCGGGAAAATAAATCGCGTACCCGCCGAATATGCCGAGCATAAAAAAGCCCATGACCGGCACCAGAACATAAATATGCCACGGCTCGCTGAGGATCTTGAAAACCAGAGCGGTGGAAATCATGGCCCCGATGAACGCCACGGCGAACGCGAGCCTTCGACTTGTCATCTGGGTGAATTTTGTGAAAGACATCATGCCGAGAAAAGCCCCGATGTTCAACATGAGCGAAGCTTTCCCTTTCCAATGCCCCACGGCACCCTTGAGTTCCGCGCCGGAAAGGCCGGCGGCCGCAAGTTTCTTTTCCATCACTGAAGCCACCAGGTCGAAGCTAAAAAAAACTATGCCCCACAAACCGATGACCCCGGCGCAGGCAAGGGTCATTCCAACCAGGGCGTTCTTTCTCCACTGCGGACTGCTGAACAACTCCGTATAGGATCCGGCCCTCGCCTGTTTTCCTGATTTGCGAATCTGCTGCCATCGTTCCGGTTCCTTCAAACGCATCCGGACAACCAGCGCCAAAAACGCAGGCAAAGCTCCGATTACAAACATGATCCTCCACTTCGACCAGTTTCCCGGAAGATCCCCGCTCTGTTCCAGCGAACTGAGCCCCATTTCAATCAACGCCGCACTGATATTTCCGACTGCGGAAAGAGCCTGAAGCAGGCCGAGCGCATGTGGCCTCGCCCTTTCCGGCATGACCTCCGCCACGAGAGCGACCCCGACGGCGAATTCCCCTCCCACGCCGAGGCCGGTGATGAACCGGTAAAAAGCAAAATCCCAGAAACCTTTGGAAAGCGAACTCAAGCCGGTGCAGAGGGAATAAATCAGGATGGTGATCATCATGGTTTTGGCGCGGCCGATGCGGTCCCCCAAGACCCCGAAGATCAAACCACCGGTAGCCCAGCCCATAACAAAAATCGCCGTGGCATAACCACCATACTCCACCGGGTCTTTGCCAGCCGGAAGGAGTTCACGCATTGCGGGAATGCGGGCCAGGAGAAACAACTGTTGATCCAGGCAATCAAAGAGCCAGCCGAGGGCGCAGACTATCAGGACGAACCAGTGATAACGGCTCAACTCTTTCCACCAGCCACCGGATTGAGTTTGGGGAGAATTCATATACACATAAACAGGCAAATCGGTGGTCGTTTATACTCACACGTATAAAATTGGCCAAGAGATTTTCCCGGCGCATCTGCGTTGGATGGCGTTGGATGGCGTTGGATGGCGTTGGATTTGTTAACTGTAACTGCCCGGGCCTCACCAAACCTCACGTCACGGGTGGAAATCCCTGCCGGATTGAAGCCCAAGGTTCCTCCATTGAGACATCGACGATTCCCGGTTCGGATGCCTGGGCGGGAGACAGGATGGCAAGAAAAACAAGCTTTTCTCCAAAAGGATTAAACGTTCCGTGAACCTCGCCCATGGGGACAAAAGCCATTTCTCCGGGCCCGAGGATGCGATGATTTTTTCCCACCCACTGTTCGGCTTTCCCAGAAACCACATAGATGATTTCCTCCCGGGTCGGATGTGTATGGAAAGGATGCGAACGAAACGGCTCCATATTGGCGCGAACCAGCATCAAGTGATCGTTTTTAACGATGTCCGAGCGGCAAAGCCACTCTTCGAGAGTCCAGGGAGATTGAAATTTTACCGACTCGGCGTCGGTGACAAAACGTCTGAGAGCTTGATCCATAAAGTTTAACTTAGGTCCATGGTGCAGAGCGACGCAAATGATCCGCCGGATCGTAATCCAGCTCAATGGCAGGCGGGCAACCTAGCCACTTGCGACCATTGGAGAACATAGCCTAAACGGACTTCCTTCTATTCGAAACGCACATACCCGTCCACCGTGCCACCATGATGAATCAACCATCATTGATGTGGATGGAGTTTTTGTCAAAACCTGGACACGCTTTTTAATCCTGGGCCGTGATTCTCAGCAGGTCACACTTCTCCTCTAATCGTTTCACCGAATAAAACACCTCTGTTCCACCCGATTTACAACGGGCCATGCAACCGGGCATAAACCTCTGGCATATGGATTTGCTTGCGGTGATCAAAAATGGAACCTTGAAACCGACCTTTCAAGATTCAGACTTTGGAGCGTGGATTTCCATCACCGGCTACTTTCTGTGCGCGGCCACCGTATGGATTGTCCATCGAAAAACTTGCGTGACCCGAAGTCAATCCACGCTTTGGTTTAGCCTCGGAACTTTAATCCTTCTCTTTTCTCTCAACCGCCAGATCGACCTCGATCTCGAGCTCGTGGCTTTTCTGAAGGGCCGGGCGAAGGATCAGGGCTGGTACGAATACCGTCGGATGATCGCCGTAGCAGGAGCCGTCTTGTTCCTGACCGGAGCGGCCCTCGCCTGCTGGAAGTTTCGCCGGGACATTTTCCAGAGTTATTCTACCCCGGTGCTGATTCTCGCGGGGCTCCTCCTGCTCTCCTTCCATGTGATTCTGCGCATGGCGACGCTTCATTGGGTTGAGCCCTGGAGCGGATTTCACCTTGGGTGCCCGACGACAAACCCAATTTTTGAATGGGCGGGCCTGGGTCTTCTGTTTGCTGGAATGACTCTGAAAATTCTAAAAACCCCTGTAGTTAAGGTTTCTGGTGCGGTTGCGGGGTCTCCAGAAAGATTTTTCTAGCCTCCTGTTTGGGAATCGAAATATTGCAAACCGCATTGGTGTCCTGGCGGATTTTATCCGCAATCAGAAGACAAAGCGGTTGCAAAACGCTCCAGTGGTTGGCTCCGGGAACGATGGTGGCGGTGAAATGCCGATTTTTTTTCCGCGCCTTTTTTTCCATCCTGCAACCGTCAGCTGCAAACCATGAACCTCCTCCTTCAATAAAATAGATCGGAACTTTGATCGAATCGACAAATTGCATCGGATCACGGAGTCGCACCTCCGTCCGATCCTTTATATCGAAAGGGGTGTCGCCGTAGCCCTTTCCGTCGGCCAATACACGGGTCATATCAGCCGCGCCGCCGAAGGAGAACGCCGCGCGAAATTCATCCGACATCTGGGCTGCCAGCAAGGCCAGGGTGCCCCCGGCTGAATACCCGACAATATAGATGCGCGAGGAATCCACATAACTGAGTGACTTCAAGTATTTCACTGCGGCCAGAATATCATCCACCTCACCGTAGTATTGTTCGTATCGGCCTGCATTGTCGTTCTCAGCCCGCCACGAGGGGCACATGACCACAAAGTCAGCATTGAGAAAAGCCCGGGGACTTTGGTCGTCATCCAGCGTCCAGCAAAATTCGCTGATGCCTCCGAACCCTCCATGAGCCCAGATGACGGCCGGTAGGCGTCTTCCGCCACCCGGATCAGGGGATATATAAGCGCCCAGCTGATGTTCACCGGAAGGATAACGAACGAATCGATAAACTGCCTGCGGAGGTTCGGGGGAGCGACCCTCTTTCGCAAAGCTGTACCCATTCAGCCGTGTCCGGTGACGCAAACGTTCGGATCGCAGATCCTCGCCGACCAAGTCGTCGCGCTGGCTTCCGAACATTAGATAGAGATTGGCACACCAGAGGGAGATGAACAGAAGCCCGGAAATCCAGATCATGGTCTATTCAAGCAGAGAAACGGGCTCGGAATAAATAAGGCCCCCGCTGATTTTTGGGTCGTTGAAATAGAGGATGGGATCAGGATCAATAATCACGGAAATATTGTTTCCAAATCGCTACACCACAGTCATCTGGATGTTACCGCCAGCAGATAACAGAGGATGATGGATCCAAAAACTGAGCTTGAAACCGTTCTCCAGCAATATCTGCCCGACTGCAAACTGAAAATCTTTCACCGGTTCGACTATCTTTCGGTGATCGTTACGATGGGTGCCAAGTCTCTCCTTTTCTCGGTGGAAAGCCACGACGCCCAGGGTGACCCCCGTTCGTCCAACGACCTGACCATGGAAATCATGCAAAAAGTCTCCGATCGCTGGCACACACCGGTGCCCTCCCTGTGACATCCGGACGAACGTGATTCTTCACGGCGGCGCCGGTCGGTCGCCCGATCTTTCGCCAACCAGAACCGGCATGTAAAGGCCTTTAATCTCCCGTTTCCACCAGCGGCCTGTGCTGCGCAGGGTGGACCAGTCTGTGAACTGATACCGATAGACCACAAACCGAATCCTGTTCGGCCCCTTCTCCGGAAAAGGATTTTTCCCCAGCATTTTCACCACCTCCGGCGAACGTTCCATGAGCCGCTGTCCGAGAGTGATTAGCCAGGGGTTCTGGCGGAAATCTCCCAACGCCGCGAACCACATCTGCCAGTCCAGCCGCGGTTGATGCGGTGCCGCAAACCCGGGAAATCTTCCCAAGTCGCCAGGTTTGTATTTGAACTCATAGGGGAGCCACTGCGCGCCGTCCATACTTCCCTCAATGACGATTTCCGGACGCTGCCGGGTCATGACTGCGAACAATCCGTAATTGTTAAAGCTGCGAATCGGTCTCAGTCCTTCGACGACAAACCGCAAGGGCTTGATCCAATACCGTGAAAGGTTGAGCTGCGCGCTCGCGACGGTCAGCGTAAGAAAAATCACACCAAGAAACACCGGGACTGCAAGGCTGCGCGGCCAGGCTTTCTCCGACACCGTCACGCCCGGTTGCAGGAATTTGAGCGGACGAAGCAATCTGTTCCGATCATCGAGCAATGAAAGCGACAAGACCAGGGTGAGCCAGTTGAAAAAACCAAAATTCCCGGTGAGCAGAATCGAGAACTGCAAAACCACCAGGCAGATGAATCCGACCAAGCGCTGCTTCCTGTTTCCAAAATACAAAAACGGAGTCACAAGTTCGACGATCAGCAAAATGACTGCGGTTGTGGTCTGGAACGTTGCAGGCAGCTGATGCATCAACCACCCAACGAGGGTCGGCAGCGGCTGGGTCTCATAATGGAATTGCAGCGCGGTCAAATCCCGCCAACTCCGGTCACCGCTCAATAGTTTCACCAGACCGGACTGAAACATCAGCCGGAACAACAACCAGCGGAACAAAAAAAGGGGCCAAAAACTGGTGGAGCCCGATTCCCGCAAAAACCGCGTTCGCGGTGCCAGAAAAACGGCGAGCAATCCGGCCTCCAAAAGGAGATTGTCCCATTGATATCCCATGAACAAGGATCCGGCGGTGGTCATGGAAAGATAGGAAATCCAAAGCAGGATGGCGCACCAAAACGGTTGGAAGCCACGTATAAGGCAGAGGGCTGCTGCGATTCCGAAGAGGCATTGGAACTGCAAAAACCAGTCCGATGGATTGAGCCACGAGAGGGTGGGAAAATACCAAAACCGTGATACTCCCATCTTCAGCATGGCCGGGGACTCCATCAGGCTTCGGACCGGAATGATGCCCTTGCTCCCGACCAGCCCGATGATCTGCAACCCCAGGGAAAGGAAGGCCAGGAAATAAATCGCCCCAAGTCCGCGCAAAAGAAGACTTCGCACCCCGAGGTAGCGACCGGGCTCCGCATCCAGAAAGAACCGGGTGATCCTGGAAAAAAAAGTTCTGTTGCGGGCGACAATGCCGTACCCGGCCTCAGTGAACTGCGCAAATCTGGGAAAGCGCTTGTAAAACTGGATCGGGGTTTTCCACTCCCTGCCCCAAGCCAGCGAACTGAAAACGGCCTGCGCCCCCTTCTGCATTTCACCACCGGGGACCGCAAAAAAAACAGAAGCCGCGAATTGATCCTCCGAAATTTCCGGGAACCAGGCTCGAACCCTCGGATCTTGCGACGGAATGTAAAAGATCCTGTCACCGGAACCGGCCCTCCACCGCTCCACCCAGATCCGGCAGAAATAACAATCGCCGTCGAAGATCATCACCGCCTGCCCGGACGGTATTTCAATCTGTTCCGGATCATTCATGCGACACTGGAGGAGACCTAAAACTTGATCTTCATGGCAACCGAGCCAAATTCATCATGCTCGGTTTGTTCCCTGAATTCTTTGGTCCGCACCACAAACGTATAACTCAGCTCGACTTTTTTCAGGATCAGTGCAGCGCCAAACCTCAAATCCGCCACGGCCCAGTTTTTCTGCACGTTATGGCTGTTCCGAAAGGTGTTTCCGTCCAGTGAAACATTGTATCCAACGAGCCGACCATCCACGCCGCCAAAAACATACGCGCCCCAATTGTGCTTCTTTGCACCTTGTTCCGCCACCGGCGCGTCGATGGTGCCGGTGCCAAAATCTTCTGGAGCGTTGTATCCCAGCCGGACAGTGAAACCGGAGGCTAAATGGGTCTGGACATTTCCCAGGCTGGCACCGATTTGAGGAATGAAATCGAGCGACGAACCTTCTTTCCCCGCGCGAAAGAGCCACATTCGTGTGTGTTTGAGCGCGATTCCAGGTTCAGTCCGAATCTGGTTGTCCCAGCCCTGGGGCAGACCAATGCCCCGAATTTGATGCACCTTGGTCTGTGCGTAACGGCCCAGGGATTCCTCCCCGACGACACCCAGATCCAGTTCAAAATTGTCAAGAGCAGGCCTCCCCTTGGCCGTCACCCCCCGCCGCTGATAGAGCAACCCGGCATAAAGCCAGCCGGCATACGGACGGTCGTTGGGAATCAATGTGGGTATGGAGATGTCCGCCGGAGTAAAGATATTTTGGCCGATGGCAAAACCAAACTTGGTGGCCTGGATCTTCATTCCGAACCTGTCGATGTTCGCCGGGCCACGTTCGAACCATTCCGGGATCTCGTTGTCACCCATCATGTAAGTCAGCCGCAGCCCCTGGCTGTAATGGCGGTCGGTCTGGACGAAAAGATCATTTTCCTCCGTCATGGTAAGAACTGGTCCCTGGAGGTCTCCGGCCATGGACTCCGGCACCGGGAGCGCGGCACTGCAACAACCGATCAGCAACAAGGCGATTCGTGGGGTCATAAGGGCGAAAGCAAGGATTGAAACCTGGATTTTAAAATGGGAACAAGTTTTTTGACACCTGCACTCTAAACCCCCGATAGCCGCTTGGCGAGCCTGAGTCAGATCGCATTTCTGCGAGCCCCGGGCGGTCGGGATTCGCACCTCTGCGACACCGCTGAAACCCTTTCGAAGCCGCATAAAAGCTGGGCATTAAACCAAGCGACTGATTTGGAATGGGACTTCGGGTAGCAGGCATGAGCTTTGCTAATCTAAGAATTGCTTCTGACTGGTTGTCTTAAATCATGGGTCGGAACAAAGCCAAATGCATTGAAGGGCGCACAGGCCACTGCGCGCCCTTCATTTTTAGGGCGACAGCTTGAATGGGCTTGAAGTGAGCCGCTTGCGGTTCGCCTCGTTGCCGTTTAGAACGTTTTGATTTTCTGATTTCAGATTTTTGTCTGAAGATCTTTTTCGAACATCTCCAGGATTTGCCGGAGGCAGTTGTTCCAACCTTCAATCAATTCCGGGCCGCTCCTCTTTTTGAGTGATACTTCGGCCTCGTAAACTTTCGACAAAACCACGCTTCCCTTTCCTTTGGTGTAATCCAGCAAGGTAAATTGTATCGCCATCACCGACCTGGGATGTGACTGGAAATCTCCGTGAAATCCTTTGACCAAGGTTTCCAGGGCGTAATTGGAAGTGAGCTGCCCCGTGCCTTCCACCACATGCTCAAAAATCTGCGATCCAGCGATCCATTCCCTGACCTGCTCACCCACGAGAGATTTTGGGGAGGAGAAGAATTCATTGTAAAAATCGACCTCGTAAAGCAGATCGCCCTTGCGATAAACAAAACCTTTTCCTTCAAAACGTGGCAGGGCCTGGATCGTGCGGATGCGCAACACCTTGTCTTTGCGGGTTTCCAGCGGGGCGGCTTTTCTCGGGGAATACAAAACATAACTCTGCTTCACCGCGTAAGGCTGCTTGATGGAACAGCCGGGGAGAATCGCGCAAAACAAAAGCAGCAATAAAAGTTGGAATCGTGGCATAATCACTTGGTTTGTTTGGGAGGTTTGCCGAACAGGAGACCCGAGGGATGACGTTTGGCATTTTCGGTCAACTCCTTGAGATTCTCCGTAAACTGCCGCAGGTTGCCCAGCGCTTCCTCGATGTCCCCACCTTTCCCGGCGAGAAGAAAATCCACTTCTCTCAAGGTCTTTTGCATCTGGGTGATGGTGGTGCCCAGTTGATCCGATTCCATCAGTTCTCGAAGTTTCGCCACAGAAATGGCCGCGTCCTTCGGAATGGCGTCAAAACCGGGGTTGTTGAGGATGGCGCGCAAACGGTCGTTCGACTGCCGGAACTCGCCGAGAAGCGCCACTGCTTGGTCGGAGATTTTTCCCAGCCTGGCATCTTCGACCTGCTGGGTCGTGGTCCGAACCAATTGATTCAGATTGGTGATCGTCTGGTTGAGATCGATGGCTTCCAGCTTAGTGAAAAATGCCTCGGCGGAATCGAGCATGCGGCTGATTTTGCTCTGCGCCGATGGAATGTAATAATGTTCCGGAGTCCAGTGGATCGGCAGGGGCGGATTCCGAACTGGATCAATAAAATCAACCTCGAGATAAGCGGCCCCGGTCAGACCTTGGGAGGCCATCCAGACGCGCAGCCCCCTACGGGTTTCATGTTTCAAAAGCGCACCCAGCTTGTCCTTGGTGTCGCCTCCAAGAGCTTGTGTGTCGAGCGACATTTCTATCCGGACGTAGGAAAGACGTTTTTCAATCGGCTTGTTGAGTTCGTAGAGGTTGTGGGTGAAATTGATCTCGCTCACGTTTCCAATCCAGATGCCTCGGTATTTCACCCTCGATCCAACCTCAAGCCCCTGCACCGACTGGTCCAGGTAGGTTTCCATCACGATTTTCTTCCGGAAAAGTGCGTCGGCCCCCAGTGCCAGGACCAGCCCCAGCAGGAGGGTGATGGAGAGGATGACGAACAAGCCCAGTTTAAAATAATTGGCTCGAGTACTCATGAATCATTTTCCCTGGGTTTCCGCACGGCCCGGTTCACGGTTGAAAAACTGGCGCACCCACGGGTTGGTGCTTTCGTCCCGGAGAGACTGCGGTTTTCCCTCCGCCACGATTTTTTTCACCCGTTTATCCAGCATGATCACACGGTCGGCGATGGAATAGATGCTCGCCAGTTCGTGGCTTACGATGACAAATGTGATTTTTAAATTGCGCGCCAGGCTCATGATCAGCTGATCCAGCTCCGCCGAGGTGATCGGGTCAAGCCCGGCAGAAGGTTCGTCCAGAAACAATATTTTCGGATCCAAAGCCATGGCCCGGGCGATAGCCGCCCTTTTTTGCATCCCACCGCTCAGCTCCGACGGCATGTGCGAGGAATATTTCTCCAGCCCGACAAGCTTTAACTTCATGAGCGCGATCAGATCGATGGCCTCGGTCGGGAGCGAGGTGAACTCTTCCAGCGGAAATTTGACGTTTTCAATCAAGGTCATCGATCCAAACAAAGCCCCGCTTTGATAAGCCACGCCGAATGTCCGCAACAATTTCCGGCGCTCCTCTCCCTCAGCAGTCACAATGTCGCGTCCATCGATCAGGATTTTTCCGCCGGCGGGCGGATAGAGGCCGATCATATGTTTTAGCAACGTGCTTTTTCCACAACCAGACCCGCCCAAAACCACAAATATCTCCCCACGCATCACCTCGAAGGAAATGTCGTCGATCACCACCGAACCGTCGTAGGCCGCAGTGAAATTTTCGACCCGGATAATGCAGGATGTTGAATCAACGTTTTGCATGCCCGACTAGATGTTCAGGTAATAAAAAAGCACGGAAAAAAGTCCGTCGGCCATGACAATCAGGATCAGGCCGCTGACAACCGCCTTGGTGGTGCTGATCCCCACGGCGCTGGCGCCGATCTCGGTTTGCAGGCCGCGGAAACAGCCGACGGCCGCGACCAGGATTCCGAACACCACCGATTTAAACAACCCCGTGGAAAGGTCCTTCAATCCCACGGCACCCAGCACCTGTTGCACGTAGGTGATGGTGGGGTATCCCATGGAAATCAGCACCACCCACCCGCCGATCAGCCCCATCAAATTTGAAAACACGGTCAGGAGCGGGGTGATGACCACCGCTCCCATCAGCCGGGTGATCACCAGGAAACGGACCGGATCCACACCCATGGTAGTCAGCGAGGCGACCTCTTCGTTGACCTTCATCGTTCCGATCTCCGCGGCGAAGGCCGACCCGGACCGGCCCGCGAGGATGATGGCGGTCATCAACGGCCCCAGCTCCCGGAGCATGCTCAAGGCCACCAGGTTGGCCACGAAAATCTCGGCACCAAACTGCTTCATCGGCATCGCCGATTGAAAGGCCATGATCAAGCCGATTAGAAAACTGATCAACGCAACAATCGGCAGGGCGTTCGCACCGGCATTGTCGGCCACCAGCAAAACATCCCGCCACCGAATCCGATGCCCCCGTTTGAACAACTGGAATCCTGCGACAAAAACATGCCCGATAAAACTGACGAGATTAAAAGTGTCCTGCCACAGGATGTGAACTCCGCGACCCACCTGGACGATTGAAGAAACCGACCTCGGTTTTGCCGCTTTGGAATGAACAAAATCCTGCGGATCAAACTGGCCGAGCAGCTCCTGAAATCGGGGTTGCAGGTTGATGATCGTCACCTCCGCCTGGCGGCTCCACTTCAACAGGATCAGGTCCATGAGCAAAGCGATGCCCGAACCGTCACAATAAGTCAGCCCCGCGCAATCGACCTTGAGCCGGGAAAACTTTGACCTCGCGATCCGTTGTTTCAGATCCCTCCAGAGCGGCCCGGCGCTGGCGGCGGTCAGGGAGCCCTCAAGTTGAAGGCTGGCGTCTTCCGGATTTTGATCCTGGAGGAGGAATTTTGCCTGTTCAGCTTGGGTGAGAACTTCCACAAATGAACAGCCTTACCGCCGGTGAAAAAATATCCGGCAGCGGGTGGCTGGGGTTGCGATTTGTTTTGTTGCCGGTCTCATCAACAGGATGATTTCTTTCCAGGGCCGGAAACTTACACAACAAATTTCAAATCAGACAATGCAAAAAAAGGTGCTTCAATCCCAAGCGGCGTGTAGGCTGAGCCACAGAAACCGGCCATTTTACCAGCGGATCATCCGGCCCGGTGTCCCGGATTTCCGCCGTCGGATGACCCGGCCAGGCTCTTAACCGAATTCATGCAGAAGGAAAAGAAGGAAACCGCCAATGGACGCGAATTAACGCGAATAGAAAGCCACAAAATAGCAATCGGGGTGCGGCCACCATGATCACCGTTTCGTGACCGATTTCCAGGTGTCAGAAAGCCGTGGTATAAACCTTCTTTGCCTCTGTAGCAGAATCTGTGGGTAGAAACTGCTCCAAAACCCAGAGAAGGCTGTGAATACCAGGGTTCTGCCATGTTTTAGCGTGCGAGCAAAGTGGTGGTTACATCTCCCACTCCACATTGTTTGTTTTGGGAGCGGGCGGGCGAGCGGCGGCGACGAGCTTTCGAGCCTCCAGCTCGCGTCGCCGCCGGTCGCCACCGCGTAACGGACTCGCCCGCCCGCTCCCAAAACTGCTCGTTTCTACCCACAGATTCTGCTACAGAGCCCCTTCTTTATTGGCGTCCATTGGCGGTTAAACTGAATTGTTTCGGCTTAACCCGGGCGAAATAATCGAATCTCACTAAAGGAAATTTTATGAATGTAACACCAGGCAAAAATTCGGGCGAAGTAGTTTTGGCAATAAACCGTCGCGATGAACCGTTGCTGGCCTCCGCCGCGACAACCCCGTTTTTGTTGAAAAAAATCCTCGTACCGATCGACTTCTCGGACTGCTCCAAGAAAGCGCTCAAATACGCCCTTCCTCTGGCAAAACAGCATGGTGCCACGATCACGCTGTTCTACGTCGTGCCAGGATTGCCCCAGGCCGTTGGAGATTATGGCACCGCAGACTACCCGACCCTTGAGGCGGACCTCCGTGCGACCGCCGAAAAGGAGCTGGACCAACTGCTGGTGCATGAACTTGGCGGCAAGGTTCCGGGCGAAACTGTGGTAGGATCAGGTTCCCCAAGCATCAGCATCATCGAACTGGCCAAAAACATGCCTGCCGACATCATTATTATCTCAACCCACGGACGAACAGGCTTAAAACATGTCCTGCTTGGAAGTGTCGCGGAGCATGTCGTGCGGCATGCCCCCTGCCCCGTCCTTGTTGTCCGCGAGCGAGAACATGAGTTCCTGGCCTGACTGAACCTCGCACAGGCACCGGTATTAATTTGTTCGTGTCAGGGATTGATTGGCCCGCTCAAAATAGGTGAAGGAAACCGCCCATGGTAAAACATCCTAAAAACAATCCTGACGGGAGCCAGGATTCGGTCGTGCGCGTCGAAGATCCAGGCCAGACCTGAATCGCCCTGCTCACGCTCCCGGTCGGGGGGAGGTCAACTTTTTCAATAGTCTGGCTGGGAACAATAGGATGGCGGAAATCAGGGCAAAAACTGAATGAACCACCACGCCCGCAAGCCGGAACGGCAGAGCTACAATCCAGATCAGTGGAAAAAGAATAAGCGCCAGCAAGGCCAGCGGCCAGCAGACGGCGAAAAGCAGGAACCAGACTGCGACGGTGAAAAACAAGTTGATCATCTTCCTTTCATCACACCGCTAAAACATCTCCGGTTGCAAATTTGATGTTTACCAGAATCCTCCCTCACCCATCCTGTAAATCCTGTTCATCCTGTCCTCAGCAATCGGTTTCCGACCCTTTCAGGCAGGTATATCAATCAAGATCATGGGTAAAACCACGGATTCGGAAAGAGGAGTTCCCCCCCATTGTGGAGTGTTCCTCTATGACCGAACATTTTTACAAGATGAAAACAAAAAACTTTTTGATCACCACTTTGATCTTCAGCACGCTTGCGGCAGCCGTCCAGGCCGAGGTTGTCACTACCCCGACCAACACCTGGGAAAAAGGATACAACAACAAGACCACCGACTTACGTCCGTTGGGCGAAAAATATGAGGACAAAACCGGTGTTGCCCGGAAAGAAATCACTCCCGAAACCCGCGAATTGCGCCAGGATACACGCGAGCTGAAGGAAGACATCAAACAAGAGGGCCGCGAAGTCAGGGACAATCTCCGGAACGGAGTTGACCGGGCGACGATCGCCACCGCTGAATTCGAAACTGTCACCAAAGGCAGGGATCTGATCGGAATGAAGGTCAAAAACCATCTGGGTGAAACTGTTGGCGATATTGAAGACATTGCCCTCGACATGAAAACCGGACGACTCAACTATTTGGTGCTTTCGAGCGGAGGAATCCTCGGAGTGCGCGAACGTTACCATGCAGTCGCAACAAGCGCGTTCCGAATGGGAACAGAACCAAAAACCCTTTTGCTCGATGTGGACAAGTCTGCGTTGAACAACACCCCTGGCTTTGTGAAAAATCATTGGCCCGGAGAAGCGGACAGAATGTTCCTGAACAAGGTCCACAGCACGGCAGGGAAAGAAGTTGAACTACGTGACCCGGCAGGGGCGGATGTGGAAATCAAAACCAAAACTCGCGTGGAAGATGGAGTGGTCAAAGAACGCGAAGTCGAAGTTGACCGCAAATAAACGAACGGAACTCATCCAGATTTACGCCATGGTTCAACCGCCCTTCGGGGCGGCTTTTTTGTTGTCCGCAGGGGCTGAGGTTACAAGTGACAAGTGATGAGTTAGAACGGGCCGCGGCTGGCGGACCGCGAGTCTGCGACTCGCAGCATGTGACTACTGCTTATGTTCGCGTGATATTCAAGAACCTCGGTGTTTGGCCACTGCCGCGGTCCGTCGCTTGCCATGACTGCGGTCCAAAATATCACGCAAATTCCTTACGCTACCCGACCCAGAAAAACGGGTTTTTCCGGAACCTCCGCAAAAATGAAGAATTTTTTTTCAATTTCCGAGAGGTCCTGGAAAAATCGAAAATTGATCTTTGAAAATCAATGGGTTACAGAGGTAGGACTCAGCAATGAGATCGGGAGTGCTCCTGGTTTCTTGGTGAAGTAGCGAGTGCCCAGAATCGAACGGACTGCGGCTGTGTCGCCTTGGTCCAGCCGCTGTCCCTTGTCAAACACAGAATCTCTCGAACAGATCCGAGTTTCATCCATTGACTTAGACCCAAATTCCCTCGATTTTAGAACTTAAGCCAGAAGGCTTTTCCGCCGACAGCGCTTCAAACAAATCAATCTATCTGAGCAAAGGTGGGTCAATTTAAGTGAGCGGCAAAGGCGCGGGCGGTCCCTCGGCCGCAGCGCGTGAATTTCCACGCCACCTTGGAAATTTTCAGCGGCGTTACCTTTCCCGTTCAACGCTTCGCCAATGTTGGATTACAAAATCCTTCCACACTTCAGTGCATTGCAACCCGCTGCGGTCCGGGATGTCCCGCGCTCCAATGTGTTGCTTCGGTAAAAGTGCGTGAAGACGGTGATCGCCGCCAAGTAGATTGGGGGCATGAAATTGATCACGGACATTTCCTCGGGCGGTGATATGATACCAACCACCGACTTTCTCGATCCGTAAAGGTCTGGCCATGCGCACAGCCTATCTCACCCTCGAAACCCTTCAATTGTTTAATTGTAAGATCTGACCCCACGGGCGTTTACGACCCCAAAGAAGTTTAACCGAGTTCTGTAATTTTAGGACAGGATCTACTTATTTTTGAGACCAATACCGAACCCAATGCAGCCTAGTTCAGAGCAAATTATTCCTGCCCAAAGCATCCAATCCTGAAAAAACCCTCCGAAAGACACTAGGACTCCAATAATCACTAGTAATTTAAAGTAAAAATCACGAGCTGGTTTCGCCGGGTGGTTTATTCCTTGATTAGCTTCTTTAGCGTTGAAAAACAAACTCATCGAAACTAAGCCAAGAACTCCCGCGATTATCATGAGTAACGTATTCATGGCCCCATGGTGCACGCAGCTGTGCAAATCGCTTGACTGATAGTTACTGCTGACATACATGGCAAAACGCAAGCAAGATAGCCCGGACCGGTCCCTGCGCATCCCGCAGCGCAGGCTGCACGCATGGGCAAATGGGCCAAAGCGCATTTTGGCAAGCAATCTCTAAGGCATTTAGGAATAAACCCTGGGCCTTGAAATGGGGGGGGTGGCATAATAGCAAGTCCTTCAGGATCAATCTTCCAGGTAGGCGTATTTTTGAGAAAGCAATAAAGGTTTGGTCCATCGGGAAGTATTTCCGCCATTTTAACTGAGCTACCTTGGATTGAAGGTCCGAAAGATAAAAAATTTACGTGTTTAAATCTGATAGTTGGATCAGAAGCTATCCGCAGATTCTCAAACCCTGGTTCTCCAATCGGATCCCTATTTAGCCATCGCCGCAGACCCGATGCGGTTTTGTAGCCGCAACCTCTCAAACCAAGCGTGTTTATTGGGCGAAAACGAGGTCGCTGGGATAAGCGACCCGATGGCTGGCGCGAAAAATTCCAGACGCGAGTTTTTAAGGGAGAGGTCTGAACAACTAATGAAGTCTGCCGCTGACAGTCAGCAGCTAAAAAAGGAAGGCAGCTTTTGGAACTCTGAACCACGCCGGTTACGCTATCTAACTGGCTGGGTCATGGGAAGACTGATCTGACTGCGCTGACGGGCTGAT
>Ga0163152_10001087_pt1 | contig 44042 bp, 35 predicted proteins | sample OliLakLV19MP8IB2_FD_148635 | JGI IMG/M metagenome (GOLD analysis project Ga0163152, IMG submission 148635) | Freshwater microbial mat bacterial communities from Lake Vanda, McMurdo Dry Valleys, Antarctica - Oligotrophic Lake LV.19.MP8.IB-2 | ecosystem: Environmental > Aquatic > Freshwater >...
CATCAGGCCTGAGAAAAGGCCGATGAGCGCGCAGGCCCCCACACCCGCAATTCCGGCGATAAAAATCATGCCGTTCGAGGCCTCCACACCGCCGTGGTCACGGATCAGACGGGTCATGACCACGGCTGAAAGTGCGATCAGGCTGCCGACGGAAAGATCGATTCCGGCGGTGATGATGACCAGGGTCATCCCGATGGCCAGGATCGCCACCACCACGATCTGATTTGCCACGTTCATCAGGTTTTCTTTTTTGAGAAACGTCGGCCACCGATAACTCTGCGGTATCGCCACCCTGGGGTTTCCGATGTCCGGGTATTTTTCGTTCAACCGTTCGAAAATGGTCCATGCGGCGCATTCGGGTGTGGTGGCGATGGCCGCGAGACGGACTTGGTTGGTGGAAAGTTGTTGCAGGGCCAGGCGTGCGGCGCGCGGATCTCCCGTTATTTTGCCAACTACACGAACCCCGGCATCTTTCAACCTTGCCTCAAGTATCGCGGCAAAGTTCACATCCTCCTCATTGGCGCGGGCCACAATCAGGACGTTCGCGTTTTTCGGCACCGATCCGGCGACCTGTGTTGCGAGAACCGGGGCCGCAGCCTCTCCGCGTGGCTCATGTGTGGTGTAGGTGGCCCATGAGTAGTAGAGACAAAGCAGCACCAGCACGACAGCCATGCCGTAATCGGAAAAAAATCGTTTAAAAGAAAACTTCATCCGGTGGCGAGCTGGAGTATCTGCTGTTGTGTGGCCCTGGAGACATCCTGGATTTCACCCGCGATGCGGCCTTCGCGCATCACCAGGATGCGGTCACACATCCCCAGCACTTCCGGCAACTCGGAGGAAACCATGAGAACCGCTTTTCCACCGGCGGCCAGGTCGTTGATCAAATGGTAAATCTCAAGTTTTGCTCCGACATCGATTCCGCGCGTCGGCTCATCAATGAGCACGATTTCAGAATTTGTTTGGAGCCATTTGGCCAGGACAACCTTCTGTTGATTGCCGCCGGAAAGATTGCGCGCGGTCTGCTCTTGGTCGGGAATCTTGATTCGCAACGCCCGGACAAAACTCTCAAACGCGCTGCGTTCGGAACTTTGACGGACAAATCCGACGCGGGAAAATCGCGGTAGATTCGGCAGGCCGAAATTTTCGCGAACTGAAAGTCCCAGAACCAAGCCCTGCCGTTTGCGGTCCTCAGTGAGCAGACAGATACCGGCGCGGATGGCATCGCGTGGGGAGCGGATGCGCAGTTCACGCCCGTCCAGCGTCACACGCCCGGCATCCGCCCGGTCGGCACCGAAAAGCAGACGCAGCACTTCCGTCCGGCCGGCACCCACCAAGCCTGTGAGACCCAGAATTTCGCCTCGCCGCAGCTCGAAGGAAACACCCTGCACAGACCGGCCCCGGCTCAGGCCGCGCACGACCAGCCGTTCCGGCCCGATGTCCGGTGTCCGACGGGGAAACTCCGCCTCGAGTTTCCGACCGACCATCAGTTCGATGAGACGCCCGCGGGTGAGCCCGGCCACCGCTTCCGTGGCGATGTGTTCACCATCACGCATGACCGTGGCACGGTCGCACACAGCAAAAACTTCATCGAGCCGATGGCTCACGTAAATGATGCCAAGACCCTGGTTTCGCAGCTCGCGCACGATGTTGAGCAGTTTTTCCACCTCACGACTGCTCAGCGCCGCCGTCGGTTCGTCCATGACCAGAATGCGCGCCTTTTGCGAAAGCGCCTTGGCGATTTCAACGAGCTGTTGTTGCGCCACGGTGAGGTCCCGGCACGGCGTGCCTGGGTCGATTCCGGAGTCCAGGCGCTGGAACAATGCGCGCGCTGCCTCGTGCTCTTCGTCCTTCCGTATGAGTCCGCCTTGGGTGGATTCGCGTCCCAGGAAAATGTTCGCGCCTGCGCTCAAAGCGGGGACCAGGTTAAATTCCTGATGGATGACCGCAATCCCTTCGCGGACCGCGTCGTGAGGGGAGTCCATGTGAACATTCCGTCCGTCCACCCGGATCGTGCCGGAGTCCGCGCGGTGCGCGCCGGCAAGCACCTTGATCAAGGTGCTTTTGCCCGCGCCATTCTCTCCCAGTAAAGCATGGACTTCACCGCTCCGCAGGTTGAACTCGCCTCGGACAACGGCGCGCACGCCCGGAAAAGATTTCTCGATTCCGCACATTTCCAGAAGTGGTGTCGTTGGAGAAAGGGCTTCCGTCATTCGATTTTTACTTGTCGCGATTAACAAAGTTCACGCACGGGTGCTGTTTTGCGTTTTTTCGGGACAACGCAATTTGAGCGGTTTTTTTGTAGTGGTACAGTTTGAAAATTTCAGTCTAAAAACAGATTTGCGATAATTGATGACCCCAGAGGAGAATTGTCGGCAAGCATCCTAGAAAAACAGTCCTGATCCATCTTTGAAACTGTCAGTTTAGCCATTGATTTGAACATCGTTTTTTGTTTCGCTTTAACAACAATCCCATTAGCGCTTAGAAAAGTCAGGGAGGCATGAAGCGCAACTCTTTTGTTCCCATCCAAAAATGGATGGTTTTTAGCCAAATGGAATGCGTAACACGCTGCCAAGTCAAAAAGGTTTCGCTTATTGGCGTATAGGAAATAATTTATCGGAGCTACAGCGGCGCTTTCCAAAAGGCCCGAATCTCGAATTCCGGCAATTCCCCCAAAGAATTCGAGTTGCTGGTCGTGAAGAAGAATGATCTGATCCAGATCAAGAAAAGTCGGCCCCACAACTCCTATTTTGCGAGCTTCTTGAATACGCTAGCATATCTAGTGAGGACACCTGAAGATGCGTATTTTACAGAATCGTGAGAGGCAAACTGAATCCCGCTTCCCTCAGATTTGATCCTGATGGGTCGAACAGGGCGCTCGTCGTGATGGATTGCGCTCAAAATGTTCTGCCGGGTTTTCTTTTGCATACTGAAGGCAATTAAAGTGCGTTCATGGAATAGATTTTTCAAGAGGCTAAACAGTCGTTCCTGGAGTTTTAAGTTTAGCTAATGCTAACCCATCAAATTCACAATTTCTTCCAAACTCCAGACGCGATCCGAAACCCCTGCGGCCATTGCTGTTTACTGTCTGGTGGAAAATTGCCAGATTATTTTGAAGTATCAGAATTCAATCTGTACCATTACCGGTTTTTTGGTTTTTTCCGAGAGTTTTTCTCTCCGGAAACAAAAAGCCCGCCCCCTCGGCAGATTCTTCGCCGGCGGTGCGGATGGAATACTGAATTGAAAATTGATTGGTGAAAAACCGTTTGCTGGACTATTGCTTGGACCATGAGCGACGAAAGCACAGTTTATCGGGGAAATCCTTCCTTACTCATCAATGTCGGCGCTGTGGTTCTCAGCCTGATTTTGCTGATAGGAATGGCGATCGGGCTGGCCTGGGGCTGGAACCGGGTCAATGATCCAAAAGTCCGTTATATCTTCATCGGTTTGATGATCATTCCGCTGATCATCCTCTTTTTTAAATGGCTCCAGGTGAAGTTCCGCTTTTACGAACTCACCACCCAGCGGATCAAGATCACTCGGGGCATTCTTTCCAAGCGGACGGATGAACTGGAGCTTTACCGGGTTAATGATGTGACTTTGATCGAGCCTTTTTTTCTCCGGATGTTCGGGGTGGGAAACATTCAGATCACCACGGCGGACGCCTCCACACCGCAACTCACTCTGGAAGGAATCAAGGATGCGCGTTCGCTGCGCGAAGAACTCCGCAAATACATCGAAGAGTGTCGTTCGCGCAAGGGAACACGTGTGACCGAGATGGAGTAAAACGAGCAGGGCATGATTCATGGAAAACGCCCCGATCGACCTGCAACATATCCGGACCCCGATCGCACTTGGATTTCTGGTTCTGCTGCTGGCCTGGGAATCGATCCATCCTTTCTTCAACTTTTTCCGGGACAAAACCGGTGAGCGGACACGCCATGCGGTTAGAAATCTCGCACTCGGAGTTTTTAACATCCTGTTGGTTTCGGCAGGATTTGTTCTGACTTGGAAAGTAGTTGCGACCTGGGCCTGGAACCACAATTTCGGATTGCTCAACTGGTTCGGTCTCGGCTTCTGGCCGCGACTCATTGCCACCGTTATCTTGATGGATCTATGGACCTATGCTTGGCATTGGATCAACCATCGGATCCCGTTCTTCTGGCGGTTCCATCGCATGCACCATTCCGACAACCGGATGGATGTGACCACCGCCAGCCGGTTTCATGCGGGTGAAATCGTGCTTTCTTCAACACTTCGCCTCGCCATCATCCCGTTCATCGGCCTCCATTTGTGGGAACTGGCGGTTTACGAAGTATTGCTTTACGCGGTGGTTCAGTTTCATCACGCCAACGTGGGACTGCCCGCTTCACTTGACCGCTTTCTGAGCTGGATCATTCCGACGCCGTTCATGCACAAGATCCACCATTCCAGGTTGATTCAAGAAACCAATTCCAACTACAGCTCGCTTTTTTCCATCTGGGACCGGGTTTTCATGACATACCGTTCCAGACCCGATCCTGAATCGATTGAATTTGGTTTGACCAACTGGGACCACCGGCAATCCATCACCGGCATGATCCGCACTCCGCTGGAGAAATTGGACGGGGAGAGTCACTCATGATGCGCTGGCAGCTCGACGTGGCGGAACTTTCACGACTGAAACATCTGCTCCAGATTGGGAGAGGTTAAGATTGATTTCCCTCCCCGGGTAAAATCAAATTCTGCGGATGAGATTCCTCCACTCCGCAGACTGGCAGCTCGGTGCCCGATTCAGTCAGTTTGGCGCGAAAGGGGTGGAATTGCGGCGCGCCCGGCTGGCCACACTTCTCCAGGCGTTAAAACTGGCGCGGGATCGTTCGGTAGATGCCTTCATTGTGGCAGGCGATCTTTTCGAAGACAACCAGGTGGAGGAATCGCTTATTGGGGAAACATTGGATTTGTTCGCGCAGTTCCCTTCGCTGCCCATTTTTATCCTGCCTGGCAATCACGACCCATGCAGCGGTCCGGATTCGATCTGGGAGCGGCGCTCTTTCACAGCCTGTCCTTCACATGTGAGGGTTTTTCGCCGCCCAGAAGCGGTTGCTTGCGCCGAAGGATTTATCATCGCCTCACCTTTGAGGCAGAAGGTTTCAACCATTGACCCAAGTCTGGCGCTTGATTCACTTTCAAGGGGGCTCCCTGACGGGGCAATAAAGGTTGGCGTCACGCACGGAGCCATGGCAATTCCCGGAAACCATCAACCTCAGGATTTTCCTATAGCGCTCAATGCAGCTTCCCGTGCGGGCCTGGATTACCTTGCCGTGGGGCATTGGCACAACTGGCAGTTGTATGACAACGACCGGATCGTGATGCCTGGAACGCCCGAACCGGATAATTTTGAACAAACCAGGTCCGGCTATGTGGCCTTGGTGGAGATCGATGAATCAGGCCGTGTGCCACGTGTGGAGCAGGTCCGGGTCGCAGGTTTGTCCTGGAAAGTTTGGAAACTGGATGTGACCGACGGGGAAAATTTTCGGAAAGAATTGTCGTCCTGCATCCGGGAAGCGGGGGTTGAACTCACTACCGTTGTCGCGAGATTGGAAATTAATGGTTCGAATTGCGATGCTGTAGCAATGATCAGCCAGATTCGTGAACAGTTCGCCCCTGCCTTTTGCTGCCAGATCCAGGACCGGACCAGCCAGGCTTTGACACCGATTGAAATCGAGTCCATTCAGAAGGAGCATCCTTTGCTGGCGCAGGTTCTCTCGGACATCAGTGCAATGGAAAACGCGCTTGGCACCACCCACGCATGTGCGCCATCCGCCGAGGTGACGCTGTCGGTCGCGGAGTTTCAAGACCTTCTGGCACGGGGGAAAATCGATTTGAGAGAAGTGCGGCCGCTGCACCTAGCGCAGGCCCGTTCGGAATTACTCACCTTGTTCCAAAAGGGGGGCTCATGATTCTGGAATCCTTGCAACTTTGCCATGCGGGGCCGATCCGGCGAGGATTGGTTCTGGGGCCGTTTTCCAGCGGGCTCAACATCCTTTGCGCACCCAACGAATCTGGAAAATCCACGCTGATCAAAACTGCGATCAGGGCTTTTTTTGACCGCCACACCTGCAAGGATGCTGAGATCAGAAGCCTGCAACCGTCGGGAACAGACCTGTCGCCGACCATCAAAATCTCCTTCTGGATTGCGGGAAGAAAATATCTTTTGCAAAAGAATTTTCTGGTGGCGCCCCGCAGCACATTGAGTGAGTGGGTCCGGGATCAATGGGAACCGGTGGCGGAAGGTGACAAGGCTGATCAACGTCTGCTTGAACTTTTTCAGGGGATTCAGACCGGCAGGGGTGCCTCGAAAGCGGCTCATTGGGGACTTTTGCGTTTTCTCTGGACGCAGCAAGGCGAGGCCCTGGCATGGCCCGACTGGGCGGTTCCAGCAGGACAACAGATCCGGTCACGACTGGCCCGGGTGCATCTGGATGCCAGGGTGGAAAGTTTGATCGCCGGGCTTTGGGAGGAATATCTGGTTTATTTTACAGCGTCAGGGCAGGTCAAAACCGGTGGACCGTTAAAGCTGGCGGAAATCGAGCTGGAGAGTCTGAACGCCGGTCTGGCCTCGATTGAATCGAGAAAGAAAAATCTCGAAGAAAAACAGAATGCGTATCGGAATGTGGAGTCGGCGGTAACCCGGCTTGAGATTGAATCCAAAGATCATGAAATCCGCGGAAAGGAGTTGCGGGAGCTCGCCATCAAGGCTGAGAACCAGCGACGGGAACTGGAGAAATTTGAAAGTGAATTGCAGGGTGCCAAGGAGCGCTTGAGCCGAGTCAGTAGAGATTCTGAACGTCTCAGCACACTCCAGGCCGGGCTGGAACAGCTGACCCGGGCTCAACCGGTTTTGGTGGAGAGGCTTGCTCGCGCCAGCGAGGAGGAGGCTCGGATTTCAGGACTAACTCTGTTTTTGGAATCAGACGTGGAAAGACAAGACCAAGCTATCGGGGTGTTGTCGCAACAGGCGTCGCGCACCAGGTGCCTGATGGACCGGAGCCGGGTTTTGCTCGAGCTGGAACAGTCTTCACACCGGCAAAATCGGATATATGAGCAGAAAGCATTAAAGGAGAGGCTGCAAAATGAGCGGGCCGGGATTCCTTCGATCACCTCGGCTAGCCTTGCTGCCATGGAAAAGATCGAACAAACGATCCGCGAATCTGAAATCAGGATCTCTTCAGTCGGCCTGCGGCTCGAAATCAATCCGGACAAGGATTGCAGCGTGTCGCTGACCGGACGCGATCCCGAGACGCTTCAGGCGAAGACGGTCAAGGTTCTTTCGGCTTCTCAAAAGGTCGAGGTGACACTTCATGGATGGGGAACTGTCGTTGTTCGCTCCGGATCAACCGAAGCTCAAAAAATGCAGGAGGAGCTCGATGCCGAAAAGGCCCGGATCCAGAAGATGCTCCGGGATTTGTGCGTGGAGTCCACCTTGCAGGCGCGCCAGTTTCTGGAACGAGACAGGGAAATTTCCACCCGCATCACGGTTTGCGAGTCCACTCTGGGAGCCTTGCTCGGTTCCAATGGATCGGTCGAACGTTTTGAGCAAACCAGGAAAAAAGACGAGCTTCGTTTGCAAACCTTGGACAAGGAACTCCAGGTAACCGCCGGGGAGAAGGTGCCAAGCCTTCTAGAGCTGGAAACCGAAGATGCCAGGATCGGGTTGCAGGCCAGAAGCCTCGATGTGGAATTAAAAACTGCGCGGTTAAAGTTGCGTGCGGTCCGGGAAGAGTTTGAAAGAGCCCGGTTGCAACACGCGGAGATTTTGGAGGCGATCCGGTTGGCGAAATCGCAGGAGCAGACCGTCCGACAGCAGATCACTGACCTTCGTGGAAGGTATGAGGAAAACATCGATCGTGCATTGCAGAACAGCCAAAACCTGTTCGCTGAAGCTGAGGCGCGTTTTAATTATGCAAGATCACTGCTGCCTGAGAATTACCTCACCCTGCCAGAACGGAGCAAACGGTTGTCACTGGCTTCCGAACAAGTCTTCCAAGAGTTGGCCAGAAATCGAAACGTGCTGGCTCAGGCCGAGGGAGAGTTGAGAAGCATGGGGGCTGAAGGTGTGTTCGCGAGTGAAACCTTTTTGCTGGAGAAGAAGGAGCTGTCCCTGGAGCGAGTTAAAACGGCGCGCACCCGCGGCTGGGGACTGCGGATCGCACATGATTTGCTCCGGAGACGGCAGGCCGAGGCGATCCAGAGCGTCCTGGCTCCGTTGGAAAGCCAGTTGAGCAGTACTTTCGCCGAGATCTCGGGGGACCATCATCGCCAAGTGTTTTTAAACCAGGAGTTAGAGATAGAAGGCGTGGGAAGAAACCGGGAGGAACTGGTTCCGTTTGAGGGTCTTTCGCAGGGTGCCAAGGAACAGTTGATCCTTTCGCTACGACTCGCGGTGGCCTTGGAATTGCGGGAGACGGAGCCCCAGTTGTTGGTGTTGGATGATGTTTTGGTGAACACCGATGCGGCGCGTCAATCGCGGCTGCTTGAATTGCTGGAACAGGGAGGTCAGAAGCTGCAGATACTGGTCATGACCTGTCATCCGGAACATTATCGGGGCGTGGGAAAAACTTTGGCGCTGACAGATTGCTGAAGCATTCGGAGGAATCGGTACTGGACTTGCTTTTCAAATTGTAGCAGTAAATAAGCAACCATCTGATGAGCATCCTATTAATATCGGGATTTAATCTCTTCATTCCGCATGAATCCCTGAAGGCCACTCTGGTGTTGTCATTGCTGAGCGTCTGGGTGTTGGTGGGCTTCTTTTTTTACTTGAACCGCTATACCCGGCGGGCCTATTTCACCCTCTGGACCATTGCGTGGCTTTTTTATGCACTGTGGTTAACGATGACCCTGGTGTTTCAGGTGGTGCACCACGAAAGTGTGCTTCTGATCTGGAAACAGTGGTCGCTCGGGGTGACGGCGGTTTTTTTATTGTGGGGCAGCCTGCGATTCGTCGGCATCAGGGTCAGGAAGTCTTACTTCAGCTGGTCCATTTTGTTGTTGCTGGTCTGGAGCGTGGTAGGGGCGGGCTTCGCAAAACATCGATGGTATTTTGAGCTACCTCTTTTTGCACTGATCAGCGGCGTCGGTTTTTTCACAGCTTACAGCTTTTTCCGGTACCGGAAAAATCGCGGTTTTCTGGGTGCGACACTCCTTACCATTGGATTCACGTTCTGGGGTGTCTTTCTCGGTTGTTACCCGTTTTTGCAGGCCACGCCGGATCTCTCCACTGTGGGGTTTTTTATCTCCACGGTCCTTCAGTTGTTCATTGCGATCAGCATGATCATACTGGTGCTGGAGGAAGCTCGGAGCACCAATCAGCTGGCTTTTCAAAAAATAAGGAATCAGCAATCGGAAAAGAGCCTGCTCGAGACCCGCATGATTTCGACCGAGGAACGTTATCGCAGCCTGTTCGACCAAGCGAGTGAAGGAATCATCATCGTTGCGGACGATGACTTGAGGATATTGGAATTGAACGCAACCGGCGAAAGGTTGCTCGGAATTCTTCGATCAGAATCTTCCCACCAGATCATCTCCCATTTCTGTCAGATGAACATGGCATCCAACTCCGGACCAGGGGATAAGAATGGCAGGATTTGGTTTGAATGGATCTGCCGGGAAGGCCAGTTGAACCTGATTAGCAAAAGCGGTTTTTCTACCCCGGTGGAAGTGGATGGCGCGGTGATAGACTTCGAGGGAACAAGGGCTTACCAGCTTTTTTTCCGGGAACTGACCGAGCGTTCGCGACTGGAGCAGCAGCTGCGTCAGGCCGAAAAGCTTTCGGCCCTGGGTCAGATGATTTCTGGTGTGGCCCATGAGCTCAACAATCCCCTGGCCGTGATCAAGGGATATCTGGAATTGATCCTGGCGCATCATGATCTGCCGGGACAGACCAGGGCGGACCTTGAGAAGGTGGCCAAGGAAAGCAACCGGGCGGCAAAGTTGGTCCGAAACTTTCTGACCTTTGGCCGTGAACAGCAGGCTCACAGGGAAATGGTCAACATGAATGATCTGATCCAGCGGATCATTGAGCTCAGAAAGTTTGACATCCTGATCGCGGGTGTTGACCTAGGATTGGAACTTTCCAGCAACCTGCCGCAAACCCAGGCTGACCCGGATCAAATCCAGCAGCTGGTCAACAACCTTCTCACCAACGCGCTCCAGGCCATGGTTGATTCCCCGCCGCCGCGACGACTGGTGGTGAAGACCTTAAATCGGATGGAAATGGTCCAAATCCTGGTTGAGGACAACGGCCCCGGGGTGCCTGCCGAACTCGAGACCAAGATTTTCGAACCCTTTTTCACCACCAAGGAGGTCGGAACCGGGACCGGTCTCGGTCTGTCGATCGCTCACGGAATCATGGCAGACCATCATGGGCGGATTTATTATCAAAATGCCTCATTGGGTGGCGCCGCCTTTGTACTGGAGTTTCCTCTGGTCTCTTCCGCGATGGCGACACAAACCGCACAGGCTCCATCGAACGAAGTGATTGTCTCTTTCCGTCAGGTCGGGACTTTGAAGTCGGCAAAAATCCTGGTTTTGGACGACGAAAAAGGGATCAGCGATCTGTTGTGCGAGATGCTGGGCATTCTTGGGCATCAGGCCACTGCTTGTCTTTCGGCTCCGCACGCCCTGGAATTGATAGAAACCAGGTCCTTCGACGCGATCCTTTCAGACTACCGGATGCCAGTGATGAATGGAGAGGAGTTTTATCGATGTTTAACCCTCAAGAACCCGGCGCTGGCCCAGCGTGTGATCTTCCTTACCGGAGATGTTATGAACCAAGAAACCCAAAGTTTTCTCGAATCCATCGGCAATCCTCACATCTCCAAACCTTTTCAACTCGCCCATATTCAAACTGTGCTGAATGAGGTATTGTCGAAGGAAGAAAATCGGAGAGCACAGTCGGTAATTTAATTTCTTCCCGTGAATAGAGGCGATTATCGTTTCTTTTTCCCGGAAAACCTTTTTTCTAGAGAGTGATTATGGGTAAAAGGCGTGAAGCACGGGAACGGGCGGTTCAGTTCCTGTTTCAATATGATTTAAATCCCTCGGAGAATCTTGATTCTGCCTTGGCGCATTTCTGGCAATCCCAGCGGGCGGACGTGATCGCCGAGGATAAACAGAACGCCACCTGGGGGCAAAAAACCGAACTTCCCCCGCCTGGGCTGGAAGAGGCGGCTTTGCGGTTGTTTTCGGAACCGTTGATCCGGGGCACCATTGAGCACCGTGAAAAGCTGGATGAATACATCCGGCGACACGCCGCAAATTGGGAGATCAACCGGATCGCCGCAGTGGATCGCAACATTCTGCGTCTGGCTATCTTCGAGATGATTTTCAGGGAGGACATCCCGCCGGTTGTGAGCATTAATGAAGCTGTGGACATAGCCAAAAAATTCTCTACCCAGGAAAGCGGAAAATTCGTCAACGGGCTCCTGGACAAAATTCGGTTGGAAATCATCAGGCCGGCGCGGACTGCCAAATAAGATGTTCGCGGACCTTCACCTGCACACCCATTTTTCCGATGGAACTTTTTCCCCGGAAGAATTGGTGAATCACGCTTCCAGGGCCGGGCTCTCCACCATAGCGCTCACCGATCATGACACTGTGGAAGGGTGTGATCGCACAGCAAGGGCTTGCGGGGAAAAAGGGATCGGTTTTATTCCCGGCACGGAACTCACCGGGGAATTTGAAAACCATGAGATCCATCTTTTGGGATATTACCTCGACACCACCCATGTCGGATTGCTCTCAGAGATTCTGAAATTTCAAAAAGTCCGGCAGACCCGGATTGTGGAGATGGTTTCGCGTTTGAACCGGCTCGGAATACCGCTCCAGACAGAAGTTGTTTTCAAGCTCGCCAACTGCCAGTCCCCGGGACGTCCGCATGTCGCCCGGGCATTAGTTCAGGAAGGTTTTTGCAGCAGCTTGGACGAGGCATTCGACCGATTTTTAAAACAAAGCCGTCCCGGATGGGTCCCCAAGTTCCGGATTTCCGCATTTGAAGCCGTGGATCTGATCCACAGGGCCGGGGGGCTGGCAGTCTTGGCCCACCCTGGGCTCAACCGGTCTGACGACGCAATCCCGGTTCTCAAAGGGGCCGGGCTCGACGGACTTGAATGTTTCCATACAAAACATTCGCCCAGCGCCAGCGAGCATTATGCGGGTCTGGCCAGGAAATACGATTTGCTGATCACCGGCGGTTCTGATTGCCATGGAATGAGCAAGGGCAAACCTTTGATTGGAACAGTCAAGCTACCCATGGAGTATGTCCGTTTGATGAATGACCGGCAAAACACCACCAGAATATCGAGTTTCAATCCCGGTTGAGCCCGTCGCACCAGCCAAGCAAAAATGAGAGGTATTTTTCAAAAATTTAAGGAAGGACTTCAGAAGACTCAAAACAAGCTGGTCCATGAAATCAAAAGGATAGTGACACGGTCTCCAAAGTTGGAGGCGGCCGATTTCGAACAGCTGGAAAACTTGCTTTTGGGGGCCGATCTGGGCCCGGTCGTCACCAAGCAGATCATTGCGGCAATCAAAATCGCCTATGAGACCCAGGGATCCGCCGAGCGGGATGTGATTGCCGTGGCAAAAAAAGAGGTGGAACGTTGTTTCTCCAACCTGAACTGCGAACTTGTCGTGGCCGCCGAGAAACCGACCGTCGTCTCAGTTGTCGGGGTCAATGGAACCGGCAAGACCACCACGACCGCCAAACTAGCCCGGTTGTTGCAGGTGCAAAACAAGACGGTGATGCTTGCCGCTTGCGATACCTTCAGGGCGGCGGCCATCGAACAGTTGAAGTTATGGGGTGAGCGACTGCAGGTGCCGGTGATTTCAGGAGCGCACGGATCTGATCCCGCTGCGGTGGCGCACGATGCGGTGACGGCGGCCGCAGGCAGGAAATGTGACTATCTCCTGGTGGACACAGCAGGTCGTCTGCACACGAAAAACAATCTGATGAAGGAGCTGCAAAAACTGCACCGGGTGATGGGGCGTAAGCTTCATGGCGCGCCGCACGAGGTTTTGCTGGTTCTGGATGCGACAACCGGCATGAATGCCATGAACCAGGCCCGCGAATTTCACAAGGCGGTTCCGCTGACCGGATTGATTGTCACCAAGCTTGATGGAACCAGCAAAGGTGGAATGATTGTTCCCATTCACAAAGAGCTCGGTTTCCCCGTCAAGTTCATCGGGCTTGGGGAAAAGGCGGATGATCTTCAGCCGTTCAATCCCCATCAATACGCCGAGGCATTGTTCGGTCAGGATTGAGCCTTGAAAATCACGGGAACCCAGATTGGCAAGCCGGAGCTGGATCTCTTCATGAAAACCGCCCTCGGGCTCGCCAGGAAAGGTTTCGGCCGCACGTCGCCCAACCCAATGGTGGGCGCGCTGGTGGTCAAGAATTCACGCATCATCGGACGCGGATGGCACAGAGGTGCGGGACAACCTCACGCTGAAATAGAAGCCCTTTCCGACGCCTTGAAATCTGGAGAAGACCCGGCCGGTGCCACCCTGTTTGTAACGTTGGAACCGTGTTCAACTTTCGGGCGCACTCCGCCCTGCACCGAGTCGATCTACAATGCCGGAATCAAGGTGGTCGTCGTGGGCGCCATCGACCCCAATCCCATTCACAAAGGACGGGGGCTCAAGCTGCTTCAATCACGAGGGATTAGAGTCATCTCTGGCGTCTTCGAGCCCGAGTGCGTCCAACTCAATGAAGTGTTCAATCATTGGATTGTAAAAAAACTGCCTTTCGTCGCCGTCAAATCGGCATTGAGCCTGGATGGCAAGATTGCCACCGCCAGCGGAGAATCCAAATGGATCACGGGCGAAAAATCCCGCAGGTTTGCCATGGAACTCCGACGTGGTCACGACGCCATCCTAGTCGGGGTGAAGACCATTCTTTGCGACAACCCCTCACTCACCGTCCGAGTGAACGGGAGAGAGCTGAGCCGGTTGCGCCTGGTCATCGATCCTGCGGCGAAACTTTCAGACCACCTCGAGTCCCGGGTGATTTCTGATCGATTTTCCAATCAAACCATCATTCTGGTTTCGCCCGACGCCCCGTCGGCCAGGATCAAAAAGTTGAATTCGTTGGTGCGGATTCAGGCTGTTCCGCAGTTGGATGGAAATCTTTCCATTGGGCTGATATTAAAGTTTTTGACGTCCGAGAGCATCACGAGCCTGCTGGTGGAAGGCGGCGGGGAGACAACCGCCCGTTTTTTGGAGGCTGGCGCGGTTCAACGCGCTTGTTTCTTTTTCGCCCCCAAGGTCATCGGAGGAGAGGGGGCACCGCGCGCCGTGGCCGGCGCTGGCTTTAATTGTCTTGAAGAATTTCCGCGCCTGAAAGAAGCCGTTTGGAGAACTTTGGGAAACGACTTGTTATTAACCGGGAGGATTTGATGTTCACTGGTATCGTGGAGGAAACGGGAGTCGTGCAAACCATCAGTCAGGCTGCTGAAAGCATCCGGCTCAGGTTGGAATGCCGGAAATGCGGGGTGGAGACCAAAATCGGGGAGAGCATCGCAGTGAACGGATGTTGCCTGACGGTGGTCGATCTCTGCAAAAAACAGGGCGGGTTCGAATTCACCTTCGACCTGCTGAAGGAAACTTGGGTGCGGACAAACCTGCAGTTTCTGGCCTCCGGTGATCTGGTGAATCTGGAAAGAGCTCTGAGGATGAACGACCGGTTGGGGGGGCATTTTGTCACCGGTCACGTGGAGGGAATGGGGGTTGTCTCCAGCTTTGAAAAGCAGGGGGAAGATTATTATTTAAAGCTCGAGGCTGACCTGTCTTTGACGAGGTACGGGCTGCGCAAAGGTTCCTTCACCGTGGACGGGATCAGTTTGACGGTGGCGGAGGCGGCCCGGGATTTTCTCTCGTTTTGGATCATCCCGCACACGCGCGAGGTGACGAACCTGACCCGCCGGAAGCCGGGGGACCGGGTCAACCTCGAGCCCGATCTGATCGGGAAATACGTTGAGCGTTTCACCGCCTTGAGGGGGCCTTGAACGAACCTGGATCGAGGTCGGAATCGCCGTGCGGCCCGATCTGGCGGACGCGCATGCTATGGACCGACTGGGGATGGCCGGCGGCGTCCTTGAATTCATACATGGACGTTTCTTTGTTCAACCTTGGCTTGCTTACACCTGTAATCCTGTTACCATTGCTTAGGGTGATGTCGTAACCGGAGCTGCAGCCTGTGAGGATGGCAAGGGACACCAGAAGGGTTGGAAAGAGTTTCATGATCATGGGTCGGAAAAAAATGGTGCGCTTAGCAGGACTTGAACCTGCACGGGTTACCCCACTACCACCTCAAAGTAGCGTGTCTGCCAATTCCACCATAAGCGCAACGCGGGACACTCAAGCAAGATCTGATTTTGTGTGCAAGTTCAATCTAGCACTGATATTTGGATCGATAAATTTTTTATTCCTGCCCATTTGCCTTTGCAGTAGATTTCGAAACTGATTCCAGGAGAAAAGTTTATGCCAGAAAAAAGCCTGAAAGAAATACCGCGCAACCTGCGTGAGCAGTATGAGAAGGGAATGACCGCATTTCAGCGGCACAATTTTGATTATGCGATGACCATCTTCAACCAGCTTCTCATCCAGGAGCCTGCGTTTTATGACTGCCGGGAAGCGCTCCGGGCGACCCAGTTTAAGAAGGCCCAGGCGGGTTCCAGTTTTTTCCGAAAAGTCCTTGGTGGCGCAAACTCCTCCTCCCTGGTGGCCAAGGGGCAGATCACCCTGAGACGCAATCCAAACGAGGCGGTCCAGATTGCCGAGCAGATTTTAAACACGGATCCCAACAGCGGCGCTGCGCACCGTCTTCTTGCGGATGCTGCGCTAGCCATCCATCTGCCGAAAACGGCGATTCTTTCCCTGGAAATTCTGGTTAAGAATTCACCCGACGAGGCTTCCCTTTCCAGAGCTCTTGGGGATGCGTATGCTCTGACGGGAGATGTGACCAAGGCGGAGCAGATTTACAGCGACCTCCTGGAGAAAAACCCCAATGATCCGGAAATTGCCCAGGCGTTGAAAAACTTGTCGGCCAGGAAAACCATGTCAGAGGGTGGGTATGAGAGCCTGGCAGACGGGACCGGATCGTATCGAAACATCCTTCGCAACAAAGACGAGGCGGTCAGCCTTGAGCAGCAACATCGCGGGGTCAAGACCGATTCCGTTCTTGACCGGTTGATTGCGGAGGCAGAAATCCGGCTGGCGGAGGAGCCGAGGAATTTAAAGACGCTGCGCACACTGGCTGAACTCAACATCCAGCGCAAATCATTTGACCGGGCGATTGAAATTTACCAGCAGATGAGCGCTCTTTCGGACGGAACCGACCCGGCCATTGAACGCGCCATGGTGGAGACCAAGGTCAGGAAACTGGAGGCGGCGATGGAGGAGCTGGACCGGAGCCTGCCTGATTACGAACTGACGCGTCGTAAACTTGATGAGGAGAGAAACATCTTCCTTTTGCAGGAGGCCAAACAGAGGTCCGACCGGTATCCCAACGATTTGCAATTACGCTATGAACTTGGGCAGCTTTATCTGGCTGCGGGAAAGTTAGGGGAGGCAATCGGCGAACTGCAAAAATCCCAGAATCATCCCAACCGCCGTGTGCAGTCGATGAACCTGCTCGGCCAGGCTTTCTCGCAACGGGGGATGTTCGATCTTGCCGCCCGGACTTTCCTGAACGCATTGAAGGAAAAACCGGTGTTTGACGACGAGAAGAAGGAGTTGATTTATTATTACGGCCTCACCCTGGAGAAGATGGGCAAAGGAGAAGAAGCCGTCGATCAGTTCAAACAGGTTTACGAGGTGGACATCGGCTACCGGGACGTGGCGGCCAAGGTTGACGCATTTTACGCTGGAAACTGAGGCCGGTTAACATTCCCGCTTCAACAAAAACGCCGCGAGAGCTTCCAGGGGGGCGCCTTTTTTCCCAAAGATTTTGAGCGCTCCGAAGGCATTGTTGGTCAGGCGTCCGGCAATTTTTTTGGAAGCGTCAATACCCAGCAGTGCGGGGTAGGTCGCCTTTTGCGCCTTGGTGTCTTTGCCGGAGGTTTTTCCCAGTTTTTCGCTGGTTTGTGTGACATCCAGAATGTCGTCGATGATCTGAAATGCCAGGCCGACATTATAGCCGAATTTCGTCAACGCCTGGAGTTGGGCCGGAGTGCAGTTGGCGCTCATGCCGCCAAGGCGCACCGAACAGGAGAGAAGAGCCGAGGTTTTTCTTTCGTGAATGTATTTGAGTTGTTCCACCGAAATTTTCCGGCCTTCCCCTTCGAGGTCCGCGACCTGTCCCGCGATGAGTTGCAGAGATCCGGAGGCGTGTGCCAGTTCCCTGACCAGGGCCTGGTGGGAATAGCGGGCCGTGGCCCGGGCCTGAACGATGATTTCAAAGGCCTGGGTCAACAACGCGTCTCCGGCCAGGACGGCGATTCCATCCCCATACACTTTGTGGTTGGTCAGTTTTCCCCGTCGATAGTCATCATTGTCCATCGCTGGAAGGTCGTCATGGATTAGGGAATAGGTATGAATGCATTCCACCGCGCAGGCCATGGGGAATGCATCCTCCTCCCGGCCTCCGCAGGCTTCGGCCGTCGCCAGGCAGAGCGTGGGCCGCATCCGTTTCCCGCCGGCGAAAAGGGAATACCGCATCGATTCATGGATGGTTTTTGGCTTTTTTGAGGCCTTCGGCAGGAAGCGGTCCAGGGCGCGATTCACCAGCCTGGTTTTTTGTTCCAGATAATTTTGTAGCATCTCTGGAGTATAAGATCGGGTTTTGGAGTCAGACGGACCGGTTTGCATCCGCTGCTTTTTAAAGCAAAGGTGACGCGGGTCAAGAAGACAAAAAGCCTTCTGGTTCTTCTGGCTGAACAAAATGGCTTGAGGATCCAGTATGCCCTGGATCAACAAAGCTCGATCCAGGGCATGGCAATCATCCCAAAAGCCCTGCCGATTGTTCGTCCAGGAGCAGTTCGGCGTGCGCCTGGAGCCTGAGGATCGAAGCGGGACAGGAAGTCGAAATGGGTTTTTGCAGAGCCGCCTGGATCGCGCGGGCCTTCCTTTTCTCCGGACTGATGCAAAGCATTTTTTTCGCAGCGCAGAGTGCCGGAATGGTCAGTGTAAACGCGTATGGCGGGACCGCCTCAAGATTCGGGAAATGCCCTTCGTTGACCTGTTGCATTTTGCACTCATGGTCGAGTTGCACCAGCTTGACCCAGTTTTTGTCGTGAAAGTCCGCCACCGGCGGATCGTTGAAGGCAAGGTGCCCGTTTTCTCCCACTCCGAGGCAGCAGAGGTCAACCGGTTTCTCGCGAAGCAAGGCTTCATATCGCGCGCACTCTTTCAATGGTTCAAGGCAATCTCCCTCCAGGTAGTGAAATGTTTTTGGTCCTAGTTTTTTCTCCACCTTCTCCCGCATGTAGAAACGAAAACTGGCGCGGTGCGAATCGCTGATTCCGAGGTATTCGTCCATGTGAAAAAGCACCAGTCGGTTCCAGGCGATGCCAGGATGTTCCTGCAACAAGCTTAGAAAATTGATCTGGGAATTGCCGGTGGCCAGAATGATGCGGACCTCGTCCTGTTCAACCAAGCGGGCACGAAGGTATTGGGCCACCCGTCCGGCTGCTGCAACCGCCAGTTCCTGGGGGCCGGAAAAAACTTCAACACTCAACTGCTCGATTCTAAATGCTCTGTTCATTGTTTTGATTCTTGGATCAGGGGAGTGAAGGGTGTGGATGCGACGACCGCCGAAATACTTGAGTTTTCCATCCTGATTTCCACGTTTGTCCCCGGTGCGTTGCATTCTCGACGAAGGTAACCGAGGGCCATAATCGCTCCGGTGACCGGATTTTTCATGGAGCTTGTGATATAACCTACTTCTTTTTCACGGTGAAAAAGTTTCGAACCTTTGCACGGGAGAGGCGCGTCATCGGGCAGCTTCAATCCCCGGAGGGCCTTGGCGACCTGGCCATAAGTTCGAATGCGCGCGATGACTTCCTGGCCGATGTAACAACCCTTGGTGTAACTGATGGCTTTCTGTTCCAAACCCGTTTCGGGTGCCAGGTTGTTTTCATCCATGTCCCTGCCAAACAACGGTTCGGTGGCCTCCATGCGCGCAAGGTCCAGGCTTTCAATCCCGACAGTCCGTCCTCCCGAAGAGCGCACCAAGACCACCAGTTGGAGCCAGCTTTCCTCAAGGCTTTCAGAAGGGATGAAGAGGTCATAACCGTCAGCCCCGAATCGATGGACCCGGGCACAATAAAAATCCCCCTTGCCCTGCGGGGGGAGCCGGTTGATGGTGAATTCCTTCTCTGGAAACTGGAAGCCCGGGCTCCAGTTTGAAAGAATCTCCAACGCCTGCGGGCCTTGCAACCTGATGTGGCCGTAGAGCGGCGAAACATCAACTATCTCAACGTCGTAGGAGACGATGAACTTTTCGAGTCGCAGCCTCACTGCGTCGAGGTATCCCGGCTCAAAATCGAGAAATAATTCGTCGCCGAGGTTGAAAATGTAGAGGTCGCTCTGAATCCTTCCTTTGCCGGTGACCAGCGCGGCGTAACATCCCTGGCCGACCACCAGACCCTTCACCTCATTGGTGACCTGGCCGTGGAGAAATTGGGCGCGGTCAGACCCGAGCAGGCAGAGGCGCCCGCGAAAAGTAAGGTCGATCAGGCCGCAGTTTTCATGGAGCGCCTGATACTCCTGGGCCAGTTCCGTATATCGGACCACGCCAGGATGATCTGCATGGAACTGCCCGCCTTCAGCGGCGTGCCAATGTTTAAGAGGAAAATGTTCCATGCGTAATTTTACACGTTCCAGGATTGGCTTGTATAGCCAAAGCTCGACAGCGGAAACCTCCGAAAGAATACCGGGCGGGAGACGTTCTCATCCTTTTTTTATCCCACCTGCCTCCAATGGGCCGTGGATTCGCAGGCCGGTTGCTCGATCAAAAAGGTAAAACTCCTTCGGCGCGATCCAGATAACAGGCGCTGAGAGTGGAACCAACGGTCGTTCCACGTGAAGCATCTCCTGATTCCAGCAGACCCTTAGCATTTCACGTGACCCGAGGAATTCGCGACGCAGCACGGTGCAAGGAATGGCATCTGAAGAAGGCGACGCCAGAAATCGCACAGCTTCCGGCCGGAATCCAAGAACCAGATCCATGTGTGGTGCCAAGCCGGCTCGAAGATTCCATCCGATCTCGTCGGACAACCGGACATGGATTCCATCCGCGAGGCGCATGGTTTTGCAATCGAGGAAATTCATGCCGAATTCTCCAAAAAAACCGGCTACAAACCTGTTTTTTGGGGAGCCGTAAATTTCTTCCGCAACCCCTGATTGTTCCATCCGTCCCGCCTTCAATACCATCAGTTTACCCCCATTTCCCAAGGCTTCCTTATGATCGTGGGTCACCGAAATCATGGCGAACCGCCGGATTTCCTGTATTTCGAACAACAGCTCCCTGAATTCCCTCCGCAGGGACGGCTCAAGGTTGGATAGCGGTTCGTCCAGCAGCAGCAGCGCTGGTTCGCGAATCAAAGCACGCGCCAAGCTGGTGCGTTGCTGTTCTCCGCCTGAAGTTTCGTGTGGCAGACGGGATAGCTTGTCGGAAATCCCCAAACGGGCTGCAAGCGGCGTCAACTTCTCCAGTATTTGATTTTTAGAACAATTTCGGGCACGAAGCGGAAGCGCGATGTTTTCCTGCAAAGTCAGGTGAGGGAAAAGGGCCGGATCCTGCAGCATGAATGAGCACGGGCGCAACGCGGGATCACCCGGCTTCAGCTTTTCTCCGTTCCAAAATATTTCGCCGGAATCCGCCGTTTCAAGTCCCGAGATCAGTCTGAGCAGCGTGGTTTTTCCCGAGCCGGATGGGCCGACAACGGTCCAGGTTTCACCGGAATTCAGTTTGAGTGAGATGTCTGAGAGGGCGGAAGTCCGCCCGGAGCGGGCGTGGAAAAAAGCTTTGGAGAGTTGAACGATTTCGAGGAGGGCCATGTTGGGGGAGTCGGCTCGCCTCTCTATTTCTTGCCCGCGTTGGGGTAGTCCTTTGGCGGCAGGCCGCTGGCTTCCCGGACGGAGTGGTAACAATCAGGACAATAGCCGTGTGTGAAGGTGGCCTCGGTGTTTTTGGTGATGTAAAGTTCCACCTTTTCCCAATAACCCTGGTCGTCGCGAATTTTTTTGCAGGACGAACAGATGGGGAGCAAGCCGCTGAGAGTTTTGATCTGGGCGAGCGCCTGCTGCAATTCGGCGATCAAGTCGGTTCTTTCCTTCTCAGCCTTGTGTTTGTAGACGCCCATTTCGATAGCGATCTGGAGATCCCGTTCCTGATAGGGCTTCACCACGTAACCGTAAGGCTCGGTTATTCTGGCCCGGTGCAGCGTCGCCTCGTCCGAATGTGCAGTGGTAAAAATCACAGGAATGGAGAAATCGTTCCTGATCCGCAATGCCGTCTCGACTCCATCGACATCGCCCTTGATCTGGATGTCCATCAGAACAACGTCCGGGCGGAGGCTTTCCACCATGTTTAAAGCTTTCGAGGCGGAGTCGGCAATGCCGCAAACCGTGTAGTTCAGCTTCGAGAGACGGCGCGCAATGTCTGCGGCGACGATGATTTCGTCCTCAACGATCAAGATTTTTACCGCGCTGTTCATTTGGAAATCAGGATTCAAATCTCTTCAAAGACCAGGGTGTATTCAACAAACATCCCGATCTTTGCACGCTCCAGTTTTCCCTTCAATTGAGCGGAAAGCAACTCCACCAATCTCTGACTAAAACCCGCCTCTTCCGGATCTTTGGCATCGCCCGGTGCCATCGATTCTTCTCCGGAAAAGTAGAGGTTAAGCGAATAGGCCGATTGAATCTTGTGCAAGGAAATTTTCAACTGGGGCAGCTGACCTTCCGGCGGCCTGGACTTGAGGACGCAACTGACCAGTTCGTTCAGCACCAGGCCGAGGGGGATGGCGGTGTCGATCCCGACGACCAAGTCTTCGACCTCAAACCGGCAATGCCAGCGGGTTTTGTCTGCATCCTGGCTCCGGAGCAGCATGGAGACAAGGCTTTGAATGTATTCCTGGATGTTGACGCCGGTCAGGTCCTTGGACTGGTAGAGCCGTTCGTGGATCAGTGCCATCGATTGAATCCGGTTCTGGCTTTCCCGATAGGAGGCAAGCGCTTCCGGATCGCTGATGTAATCGCTGTGCAATTCCAGGAGGCTGGAGATGATCTGCATGTTGTTTTTCACCCGGTGATGAATTTCACGCAACAATACATCCTTCTCCTTGATAGAAGACTGAAGCGCCTGTTGCGCCCGTTGTTGTTCCGTGATGTTCCTGATGATGGCGGAGGATCCGATTGTCTGACCGGCGGCGGTGACAATGGGCGAAACTGCGATGGAAAGTTGGACGACCGATCCGTCCCGTGTCCGGGCCTCGGTCTCTTTTCGTTCGACCCTGCCCATGCGGAGAACCCGTCTTCTCAAATCCCCGAACTTCACGTCGTTTTCTCCGAACATCAGTTCTGAACCCCGTCCCAATGCTTCCGAGCTGTGGTAGCCAAAGAGATTCTGCGCTCCGGTATTCCAACTCACAATCCATCCATCCGTGTCCTGGCCGACGATGGCGTCGCCCGAGCCGTTGACTATGGCCGCGACCAGCGCCAGACCTTCTTCAGCCTTTTTGCGGGCGGAGATGTCCATGCCGACAACGATGATGCCGGAGGAGGAACGGTCCGCAGCCATCGACCGGAAGAGGAAAAGGTGCGGGGCCGGTTTCTGGGGGCCGAAATCAAGGTTGGCTTCGACCGTGGAGTAACCCTGCCTGATGGCTTCTTCCAAGGCGGAGGCTATTTCCTGTTGATCTCTGGCGATGAAGAGTGTGCTGAAATGGGAGTGCAGGATCGCTTCCGCACGGATGCCCTGCGTCAACTCAAAGTTTTGATTCCATTTGATCAGCCTGAAATCGTGGTCCAGGACGCAAAAAATTCCCGGGAGACTGTTGATTGTCAGGTCGGAGAATTCCTTTTCCTTTCTGAGGTTTTCTTCGGCCAGACGGCTTTCGGTCACATCTTTTTGGAATCCCCGGAATCCTTGCAGCAGTCCTCCGGATGAAAGAATCGGAACCCCGCTGGATTCGCAAATACGCAACGAGCCGTCCAGGTGGCGGTAACGGCAGACATGGTTGCGCCACGGTTTTTTCTGCGCCCCTTGCATCTGCATGAACCTGGCAAAAGCCGTTTGATCCTGGGGGATGATGAGGTCTCGAAGTCTTTTTCCCAGAACCTCCACGAGATCGTAGCCGAGAAGTGATTTGACCGCAGGATTGGTGAAGGTGAGCACCAGTTCGCAATCAACCTCCCAGATCCATTCGTGAGTGGTTTCGACAATGGTGCGGAATTTTTCCTCGGAAGCATTAAAGGCTTCCTCGGCCTTTTTACGTTCCATGGCGTTCCGGATCGAACGGATCAAGGGCGGGCCGTGTGCTTGGCCTTTAATCAGAAAATCCTGGGCGCCATTTTGCAGCGCCTTCATCGCAGTCACGTCGTTGTCATTCCCGGTCAAAACGACAACCGGTGTGGTGCGCGCCTTTTTGAGGACCGATTCGAACGTCTGGTAACCGTCGCTGTCGGGGAGACCGAGGTCGAGCAGAACGACATCAATGTCTGCTTGTTCCAGGTGGAGGAGTCCTTCACGCAAGGAGGTGGCCACGAGCAATGTGAACTGGATCCCGGTGACGGTGGAAAATTTTGCCAGGGTCGATTCCACAGGCACCACATCCAAGGGATTGTCCTCGAAAAGCAAAATCTGGATGGAGGATTTGGACATTTTGAACAATGCTTCTGGCAGTTTTGCCGACTTTGGTTGTCAAGAATGGTGGATCAATTCGTCCAGAATGCGAAGAAGCTTTTCTGCCGTGTAAGGTTTGGGCAGAAAGCCCAGGACCCCCGGGCCGGCGTTTTCCGCCTCCTGACGGTGATTGGAAATCCCGCTGCTGGCGATGATTTTGACCAAGGGATTGATTTTGTGAAGCGCGCGGATGGTGGCGATGCCATCCAGAAAAGGCATCATCATGTCGGTCAAGACACAACTGATTTTCTCCTGGTTCTCCGCGTAGATTGCCAGCCCCTCCGCACCATCGGATGCAGTCAACACCTGGTATCCATGAGCCTCCAGAGTGTTTCGGCCTATTTCGCAGATGCTGGTTTCATCGTCAATCACCAGGATGGTTTCTCCGCGACCTTGCGGCAGGGATTCCGGTTCTTCCTGGGCTGGTGTCAGCCGTGCCGATACCGAAAGCGGCAGGTGAACATTAAATTGAGTCCCCTTGTCAGGCACTGAAACGAGGTTCATATAACCTCGGTGACTCTTGATGATGCCCAAGGCCGTGGAAAGCCCGAGCCCCGTTCCCTTGCCAACCTCTTTGGTGGTGAAGAAGGGGTCGAAAATTTTCTCCTGGATCGCTTCCGGAATTCCCGTGCCCGTATCAGCCACATGAATGACAACATACTCTCCCGGTTCGGCATCTGTGGCATTGGCCTGGTCGGTTGATACGAGTGAAATGCTTAACTTCAATGTGCCCCCCTCCGGCATGGCGTCCCGTGCATTGAGGCAGAGGTTCATGAAAACTTGGTGAAGTTGTGTAGCGTCGCCGACGATCAGGTGTCCGGGTGCGGAGACTTCGTTCACGATCTGAATTGAGTTCGGGAAGGTCTCTTCCGCGATGCGGACGATTTCCTTGATCAAGGTGCAAGGATCGAGCGGTGTTTTGTCTCCCTCAACTCCGCGGGCAAAGGTCAGAACCTGCCTGACCAGCTCGGCGCCACGCCGCGCGCTTTTTTCCACCATACCCATGATTTTAATGCTCCGCTCGTCCTTGGAGCTGGACTGCAGCAATTGAACCGACATCAGAATGGGAGTGAGAACATTGTTGAGATCGTGGGCGATTCCTCCGGCCAGTGTCCCGATGCTCTCCATCCGTTGCGCCCGCAGGAACTTGGCCTCCATCCGTTTTCGTTCGGTGACATCGGTGTTGACCACGAGGATTGATTTCGGCTGGCCCTGCGGATCTCGAAGAAGTTTCCACTGGCTTTCGACTGTGACCTCGCCTCCTTTCCGGGTTCGTTCACGAAGTTCCCCAAACCATTCTCCATGATCGCGGATGGCATCGCTCGCGACCTTGTTTTCTTCAGGATATCCAAGAAGTGTGTGCAGCTTCTCGCCCCGTGCCTCTGCGGAGCTCCAGCCATAAAGCCTGCTTGCGCTGCGATTCCAAAAAACCACTTTCCCATTCAGATCCAGGACGGTGATGGCGTCCTGAACCTTTTCCAGAAGTTCCGCCTGTTCCCGAACCTGCTCCTCCGCTTCTTTCCGTTTGGTGATGTCCTCTATGGTGCCTTCGTAATGGAGCAGTTTCCCGTTTGCATCTCGGATCGACCGGGCGTTTTCAGTGATCCAGATGATGGTGCCAGCGCACCGGTGAATCTGAGATTCAAAGGCGATCACCGTGCCGTATTCATCCATCTGCCTCACGAACTCCGCCCGCCTTTGAGGGTCCACGAAATAAAAGCTGATGTCAGCCATCGACTGGATCAAATCCTCCGGCGTTTGATAGCCGAAAATCCGGGCGAGCGCGGAATTGGCGCTGAGCATTTTCCCCTCGCGTGATATTTGAAAAATTCCATCCACTGAATTTTCAAAAATGGAACGAAATTTTTCCTCCGCCTGCCGCAGCGCACGTTCCGTTCTCTGGTGTTCGGAAATCTCGCAGCGCAAAATTTTGTTGGTGTCGGCAAGTTCCGACGTCCTTTCAGCAACACGACGTTCCAAGCGGTTGTGGGCCTGCTGCAACGCCTGTTCAGCCAGCTTGCGGTCGATTCCGATCGCGATCTGATTTGCCACCAATCCCATGGCGTCAAATGTCCACTGGCTCAAGGAATGCCTGGCGAACAATCCGACCACTCCAACCAGCTGGTCTTCCACCACCAAAGGATAGCCTGCAAAAGCCACCATGCCCTCTTTCCTGGCCCAGTCGGGATCGCTGATTTCCGGATCGGTCAGCACGTTGTTGGTCAAAAGAGGTTTGCGGTTTTGTCCGATGCGCCCGATTTTAAACTCGCCCATGGCGATTCGACTGTGGGCGCCGTTCAGGTGGGTGTAAATCCCCGCCGACGCCTGAAGTTCCAGGACGTTGGATACGGTGTTGAGCACCCAGATCCGCGCAAAAGCCGCCCCCAGATTTTGGACAAATGCCTCTGAGCACTTCTGGAGGCTGATTGAAATCTCATGCGATTCGGCCAGCGCGGTGCCCACACTGGAACCTAGAGTGGCCATCTCGGTTCTCTCCAGCAGACTCGCTTCCGCGCGCTTTTTTTCCGTGATGTCGCGGCATATGGCATACAGGAGCTGGTCTTCTTTGAAGGGCGTGATGCTCCAGGATATCCATCTGATATCCTTGTTGGCGGTGAAACAGCGGGCCTCAAACTGGTGCGAGGTCTCGGTCTCAATGATAGCCGCCAAGCTCTGGATGGCGGATTTTTGATCCTCCGGGATGACAAGTTCGAGCATTGATTTCGAGAGCAGCTCGGTCTGGGTGAAACCAAATGTTCTGGGCCACGAAGGGTTGAGATGTTTGAAAGTGCCGTCAAAAGCGGCGATGCAAACCATGTCCCGCGAGAGGGTGAAGAGCCGGTCTCTTTCCAGCGAAGCAACCAACTGTCGCTCGAATTCCTGGGCCATCTGGTTGAAAGAACGTGCCAGCGTCCCAAATTCATCCCAGGTTTGGACATCCGCCCGACGGCTGTAATCTCCTCCTGCGATGGAGTCTGCAGCAATGGTCAGATTTTTCAGCGGATTGGCTACAATGCGTGCCAGGAGAAATCCACACAACAGGCTTGCCAGACTTGCGGCCAGCGCAGAGTTCAAGGCGGAAGATCGAAACATGTGAAGGTCCCGCTCCATGGAGCTGAGTGGAATCGAACCCCGGACAAAACCGAGCAATTTCCCCTCTATATCCACCCGCATGGCCAGATATGCGGTTTCCGCCCCCGTGAGGGTGTTGGGTCGCGAAACTGTGGAGACCGACTTGACCTTGGCCTCCGCGATTTCCACTCCGACATCTTTCACGGCAGCAGCACCTTGAGAATCTCCGATGACCCCGCCTTCCGCATCGAAGAGGGTGATTCTTACCGGATCGGTGCGGCTGAGTTCTTCGAGGTATTTTTGAACCTGAGTTCGGGACCAGTTGCTCTGGAGCAAAAACTTGGCGAGTTCATGAAAAATGCGCGTGCGTCCCTCGAGCTGGCTCAACATGCGTTGATGCGCCAGGGGTTCGGCTTGCTGGCGGAAAAAATAGCCCAAGGTCCCGATCGTGACCGAAGTCAGGATAAAAAACACCAGGTATAGTTTCCAAATAAACCGTAAGCGTTGCATGAGTTTGTTATTCTGCTATCGGTCCAAAACCCGCTTCTATTAATAGTTATCGCGATTTGGGAACGCTTTCTATCGTCAAACTTTTGCCGAAAATCGAAGCTTGGTGGTCCGTTTCAGAATTACGCTCACGTAACAATTCAGTTTAACCGCGAATGGACGGTGCGCTCGGACGCCAATAAAGAATGGTTATACATCACGACTTTCTGACACCTGGAAATCGGTCACGAAACGGTGGTGATAGGTGTTGCCGCAACCGAATGCCTCGACAGAATCCAGTTCGCGACCTCTTGCAGATTGTCCAAAACGAGTCCCGAACCGATTTTTTCCGGCGACTGACGTTCCACTTCCTTTCCATAACCCGTTCTGACCAGAAAGGATTTCGCCACCCCGGCATTCCATCCGCACTCCAGGTCGATCAATTTATCACCGATCATATAACTGCTCCCTAGATCGAGGCCGAACTCGTCCCGGGCATCGAAAAGGAATTGAGGCGATGGTTTGCGTCCCCAGCTTGGCTGATCGGGTGCTTCGGGTGCGATGTAGATCCTGGCGAGCCGGACCCCTTGTTCCTGGAGCATCCGGTTGATATGTTCGTGAACCTTTTCGACATCTTTCAATGTGAAATAACCACGGCCGACTCCTGACTGGTTGGTGACGAGAAAAAGCAGGAACCCTGCCTCCTGTAGTTTTTTCAGAGCTGCAAAGACTTCCGGGAAAATGGAAACCTGTGCCGGCTTGTGAAGATATTCTTTTTCTTCGATTAATGTGCCGTCACGATCGAGAAAGACCGCTTTTTTCAATGTTGGAACGACCATCATTCATTGAATAGGTGAATGGTCGTTCCAAGTAAAGTTCACTTCAGATGCTGATGATTCAGCGGGTGCTCTTCTGTGCCAGCCGGAAAAAGGCGTGGTCATCGTTTGGATCGAGCAATAATTGATGGAGATTTCCAACCACTGCGGGATCACCCGGGACCTGGTTCCAAAAGTTGAGGTTGTTCGACCATTCCAGAACCCAGGAGTCACCGACAGCTTCCCAGTGAAGTTCCAATTTTCCATTCACAGGCCGGATGCGAAGTTCTGGCGCCCGGTCTGTCGAGGAAATCGTGAGAGGCATTTCTCCGGAAATCTCCAGGCTTTGCACTGAGACAACTCCGATGCCGGAATTCTGGCGCCAGACAAAATCGGCCACAAATCCGGAACTCACAGGATCCGTCGCTACCAGCACCTCTGCCGGATTTTTTACATTCCAAAATCGGGTCTGTCTCAGCATCGGATTATACTCCAGAACCAAGCTTTGAAGAGTGTTCAGATCCAGTTCAGATTTGGAAAGGGTCGAGGGCTGCGAGGCTCCGTTGCTGATCCCGAACCGGAATTTTCCCTTGGAAACACCGTTTGTGGTGACAAAAAGCCGGGCTCGATGATTCCCTGAACGGTCCCTGAAATGAGCGAAATAATTTCCGGCTCCGGTGGGAACCTGCTGTATTTCCAACGAAATGGAGGCCCATAGCATGAAGTTTGATGTTCCGGCGGGAAACCGGTTGGTCAATGCCACACGGACATCTTCACTTTTTTTCTGGCTGAGCATCAAACTGCCATTGGTGATCTGCACCTGGCCTGTGGTACCAGCTGTGTGTTCCCAGACATTGCTGTCCAGTGGACCGGATGGTTGGATCTTGTAATTCTCCGAAAGCAGTCTTCCCATCGGCTGATAGACGGTGAGAAAAAAACCGCTGCTCGCCGTCGAAAATCCATCAGACACCTGCACATTGATCCAGGACGATCCGCTGATACCTGTGGGAAGGTTGATTTTCAATTTTCTGCTGTTTCCGTTCCTCTCAATATGAATGGCTCCGGGCAGGATCAGATTGGTGTTGGAACCATCCGCTGTGACTGTGAGCATGGGAGCGGAAGTCGAGTCATCTGAAACTGAGATGCCTTCGACCACAATGGGTTGGCCGCTCCTTGCGATAAGATCCGGAAGCACGGAAATGGTGGGACGCCCCACGGTGACGAGAAAGGATCGTTGGACCTGCAAACGACCGTTCCAGAAGCGAACCTGGATTTCGCTGCTTCCTTGTCTCGTTGCCGCCGGGATCAATCTCAACATCCGCCCGGTGCCTAGGATTTCAACCGATAAGTTTTCTGAAGGAAACAAGGCTGGATTGGCCGCAACCACGATCCATGCACCAGCCTCCGTTTCCAATGTCCCATCAAGTTTGAGGGGAACCGGCGGAATGACTTCTCCCGAGCTGATCTCGATGTTGGTGATGGACGAAATATGCGGAACGGACTGCACCACATCGCTCAATTCTGTACCAATCAAAAGGTTGGAGATTCGCAGCGAACCGATTCCCGAAGTCTGTCGAAAACCAAGGAATTTCGGCACTGCTGCGGGGTCGAGAGCAATTTGGATTTCATGCAGCGTTTCATCCGGTCCATGCAGCCATAGTTTGAGCAGACCACTGCCTCGCTCGAGTTTCAGCACCAGCCGGACAGATTGAGTGATGGCGATGTCTTGAGGCAACTCGGATTCAACGAGCGAAGCACCCGAGCCGGCGGCAAGGCTGAGGCGGAAGGAGTTGCTCGCGGCATTTCCGCCTGACAACGAAAGTCGGGCGATGGCGGTGTTTCCTTTGAGCAACGAGGCGAAATGGCCTCCGGCATCGGTCGGAAGTCCAAGGCTTTGTAGCGAGAAACTGAAATAAATTTCGGACGCATTGGTGACGAACGAGGCATTGAGCGGAACTCGGACATCTTCGGAGCGAGAATCTTCGAGTTGCAGCTGATGCTGCGAGACCATGGCAGTTCCAGGTGTTCCTGAGGCTGAAACCCAGGGTGAACCGATCCCGGTGGTGACCGGGCCGTCGTGATAAAGAAACGGTTCCACGAGGTGAAGCTCGGCTTTTGCGGCGAGCAACAAGCCGAAAAGGATCATGGAAGCCAGAGCTAGTGTGAGGAGCGGGGGAGTTTGGTTTTTCATAACGTTGAGATGTAAGAGCTGGGGGAGTTTACGAGGCGGAACCGCCGCATCTTTCAAAAAAATCAGCTACTCTCAAAATAATACGTGTAAGTATCAATTCTGCTGCTATAGTGTTTTAGCTTCGATGCTGGCCCTATGAGCTTTTATCCAGTCATTTTAAAATTAGAACGACGGATCCGGTTAGGTTCCATTGCAGTCTCCGCCTTGTTCTTGTTGTGCCTTGCCACAAGCCTGCAGGCTCAGGAATGGCCGATGTTCCGGGGCAACCCGGCGCTCACCGGCGTTTCCAGCTCCACTCTTCCCTCCCAACTCGTCTCTCTGTGGAAGTTCAAAGCCGGAGGGCCTGTCCGTTCCTCGGTTGTGGCCGTTTCCAACCTCGTCTTTTTCGGATCACAAGACACCCACGTGTATGCGCTGAACGCCAAGACAGGGGAGAAAGTTTGGTCAAAAAAAACCGAAGGTGCGGTTGATGCCCCCGGATTGGTGCTCGGTTCCACCCTCTATATTGGTTCGGGCGACGGGTTCCTCTATGCCCTGAACATTGCGGATGGATCCGAGAAATGGCGTTACAAGACCGATGATAAGATTCTGGCAGCGCCCAATTTTTTGGTGGGGAGCAACAACTCGCTTCAAATCCTTGTGGGGAGTTATGACAACCGGCTGCATTCCGTGGACGCCGGGACCGGCAAATCCAACTGGACTTATGAAACCGCCAACTACATCAACGGATCACCTGCAATCAGTGGAAACCAGACGGTCTTCGGTGGTTGTGACGCCATCCTCCATGTCGTTTCGGTCTTGACCGGGCAGAAGGTGAAAGAAATTGAGGCTGGAGCATATGTCGCAGGGTCGGTGGCTTTGTTGAATGACCGGGCCTATTTTGGCCATTACGAGAACGAGTTTCTTTGCATTGATTTAAAGCAGGAAAAGGTGGTGTGGCGGTTCAAGGACCGGGCGTTTCCCTACTTTTCCTCGGCTGCCGTCAGCGGCAACCGGGTGGTTTTTGGCGGGCGTGACAAAAAAGTCCATTGTGTGCAGGCCGAAAATGGTGAACCGGTCTGGAACTTTCCTACCCAGGGCAAGGTGGACAGTTCTCCCGTGATCTGCGGGGACAAAGTAGTCGTCGGATCAGATGACGGACGGCTCTACATTCTATCGCTGAAAGACGGAAGCAAGTTATGGTCTTACGAGATCGGCCAAGCGGTCGGAACCTCTCCGGCGGTGGCCTATGGAATGGTGATGGTGGGTGCTGACGATGGATATGTTTATTCGTTCGGTGCTAAGAAATAAATTTTATGAGTTCCACAATTTTATCCACGACGATTGCTCCAGGAGCGTTGAAGCCCGAGCCGCAGGCGGTCAAGGAAACCACGGTTGGAAACTATTTTGTCTCCAATTACCCGCCGTTCTCGTATTGGAAAACTGAACAAGTTCCGGAATTGCTGAAGGCCCTTGAACACCCCCCGAAATTGGGAACTCCGCTGGGCATCTACCTTCACATCCCGTTTTGCCGTAAACGTTGTCATTTTTGTTATTTCCGGGTTTATACCGACAAAGATGCCACTGCGATCAAAGGGTATATTGAAGGTGCGTTGAAGGAGCTGAGTTTTTACGCTTCAAAACCTTTTATCGGAGGAAGAAAACCAAATTTTATTTATTTTGGCGGAGGCACGCCCTCCTATCTTTCGGTTGACCAGCTCAAACATCTCACCGACGGCATGAAGGCATTTTTGCCATGGGACGAGGTCGAAGAGGTGACCTTTGAATGTGAGCCCGGAACATTGACCGACCACAAGTTAAAGGCGATCCGTGAGATGGGGGTGACGCGACTCAGCCTGGGGGTGGAAAATTTTGATGATCATATATTGGAGATCAACGGAAGGGCGCATCGGAGCAAGGAGGTTGCCCGTGCCTACGGATATGCGCGGGAGCTTGGTTTTCCGCAAATCAACATCGACCTGATTGCCGGAATGGTGGAGGAGACCGAGGCGAATTGGAAGGAATGCATCCGGAAAACCATCGAGCTGGCTCCGGACAGCGTGACGATTTACCAGATGGAGATTCCCTACAACACCACCATCTATAAAGAGATGAAGTCTGAGGGAAAACTGGTGGCACCGGTGGCGGACTGGGAGACGAAGCGGCACTGGGTGAACGAAGCTTTTCAAGAGTTGGAGAAAGTTGGTTATACCGTGGCCAGCGCTTATACCGTGGTGCGGGACAAGTCGAAGGCAAAATTTGTCTATCGCGACCGGCTTTGGGAAGGGGCTGACCTTCTGTCGCTGGGCGTTGCCTCCTTTGGTCATATCAATGGAATTCACTACCAGAACCAGCATGATTTTGAACCGTACATGAACAAGCTGGTCGATGGTGAACTGCCGGTTTACCGGGCGTTAAAACCGACTGATGAAGAACGGCTGATCCGTGAGTTTGTGCTGCAACTCAAACTTGGTCAGGTCAGGGCTTCTTATTTTGATGCGAAATTTAACACCAACGTCAGGGAAAAATTCCGTCAACCGCTGCAAACTTTGAAAGATTGGGGTTTTCTCCTCATGGAGGGAGATTTCATCCGGCTGAACCGGGAGGGTTTGCTGGAGGTGGACCGATTATTGCACGAGTTCTTTTTACCTGAACACCGCCAGGGCCGGATCACTTGAACGGTTATGGAACACAAAGTCGCTGAATCCATTCAGAATCCGGTGAGTTTTTATCCGTTGGACGAGTTTTACGCCCGGCATGGATATCCTCTCCCGCCGATTGAGATCGTGCAGGGCCATGAGCTTCCTCAGCCCTACCGCCGACTCCTGGATCACGCCCAGGACATGACCTCCACGCTGGAGAATTTTCACGGGGATAAAATCCATCTGAAACTGTTGAAAAAGCGGCTGTCGGAAGATTGTTTTTTCAGGGAAGTGGCGTTGATTTTAAATAATTCGGGGAAAGTGGTGGAATTTGGAGCGATCAGGATTTATCTCAACCGGTTCGCCGAGACCCCCAGGCAGTTGATCATGGAAGGTCGGCTCCCCCTGGGCAGGATCATTCAGGATCACGGGGTGAAATTCTCCAGTCATCCCAAAGCATTTCTGAAAGTTGAGTCGGATCTGTTCATCAACGGGATTTTCGGACTGAAGAATTCAACGGTTTTGTACGGAAGGCAGAACCGTTTGATTGACCCGGGCAATCATCCGCTGGCGGAGATTGTGGAGATCCTTCCACCCATTGACCAAGGAGGTGTATATGGCCAGGACTGATTATGACGTTTTAATTATCGGCGCCGGACCGGCGGGGGCTGCCGCCGCAGCCATCCTGGCGGAAAAGGGGCATCGGGTGGCGATCTTCGAGAAATCCAAATTTCCACGCTATCACGTGGGGGAATCGCTTCTCCCGTTCACTTTTTTTCCGCTGCAACGCCTCGGGTTGATCGACAAAATGCGGAAGTCCTGTTTTGTGAAAAAATACGGGGTCCAGTTTGTCTCACCTTCGGGAAAAGCTTCGCAGCCTTTCTATTTCAACACCCGGTACAACGAGGATGTGGCCCAAACCTGGCAGATTCTGCGTTCAGAATTTGACTGTATGCTCGTTGACAACGCCCGTTCCCGAGGGGCGGATCTGTTTGAACAGGTCAACGTCCAGGAGCTGGTGAAGGAGGAGGAGTCGGTCCGGGGTTTGAAGGTCCGGCTCGCCGATGGATCGACCGAAATTTTCCTGGCGCCCATGACCATTGACTGTTCAGGCAAGGAGGCTTTTTCCGCAGTTAGAAACCAATGGCGGCAGAAGGATCCCTATCTCAACAAAGTGGCTGTTTGGACCTATTATAAAGGTGCCCGGCGCGATGCCGGGATTGATGAAGGCACCACCACCGTGGCCATGTTGCCCGAGAAGGGGTGGTTCTGGTACATTCCGCAGCACAACGACATGGTCAGCGTGGGTGTGGTGGCTGAAGGCAAATATTTGACGCGTGACGGGTTGCGGAATTCTGCGGAGATTTTCCAGCGTGAGACCGAACAAAATCTCTGGATCAAAAAATACCTCTCCGAGGGCAGGCAGACCGGGCCTTATTATCTCACCAATGAATATTCGTTTCATTCAAGGCACTGCGGCATGCAGGGACTGCTCCTGGCGGGCGATGCGTTTTGTTTCCTTGATCCGGTTTTTTCCTCTGGATTGATGCTGGCGTTGAAAAGCGGGGTGATGGCGGGTGACTTGGTTCACGACGCCCTCGTGGAGCATGATTTTTCTCCGGGCCGTTTCACCGGTTACGCCCGCGGTCTGCGCGAGGGAATTGAAAACATGCGCAAACTGGTCTATGCCTTTTATGATCCCAATTTCACGTTCCGAAAACTCACTGAAAAATATCCGGACCTGAGCGGCGATATCACGGACTGCCTATCCGGAGATCTGAACAAGGATTATTCCCGTTTGTTTGCGGCCATTGAAGAATTCGCTCCTGTCCCCGCCTCGCTGCCGTATGGCGACCCGTTGATCAAACTTGAAGAAGCGGCTTTGGATCGTTAAATGCAGGCGGGGATGAAAATTGTTCAAATCACTCCTGGCGCCGGCGGGATGTATTGCGGCAATTGTTTCCGGGACAACGCCCTCGTTGCCTCCCTCCGGAAACTCGGACACGACGCCATACTCCTTCCGCTTTACCTTCCGATGACGCTGGATGAAGCGGAGGAAACTCATGGAACGCCGCTTTTTTTCAGCGGCATCAATGTTTATCTCGAGCAAAAGATCCCGCTCTTCAAACATGCCCCAAATTGGATGAGGAATATTTTTACATCCCCCAAACTGCTGAAAATCGCCGGCAGCTATGCGGGCCGGACCAAGGCCGATCAGGTCGGTGACCTGACGATCTCGATGCTGCATGGGGAGCAGGGGAACCAGGCAAGGGAATTGGAAGAGCTGGTCGAGTGGTTAAAAAAAGCAGAGAACAAGCCAGACATCATCTGTCTCTCAAACGCACTGCTGGCTGGAATGGGGAGGCGACTGCAACAGGATTTGCAAATACCGGTGGCTTGTATGCTTCAGGGCGAGGATTCATTCCTCAATGCCCTCGGTCCGAGGTTTTCCGGTGAAGCATGGAAAATTCTAGCAGAACGCGTTTCCGAGCTGAGCCTGATTCTTGCACCGAGCCGGTATTATGCCGAGCGCATGGCCAAACCCCTTTCCCTGCCGCTCTCCCGGATTAAAGTGGTTTACAATGGAATCAATCTGGAGGGCTATTCAGCCACCGCTCCGAATCCGGATAATCCTGTCATCGGCTATTTTGCCCGCATGTGCCCTGAAAAAGGACTGGACCTCCTCGTCGAGGCTTTCATCGGATTGAAAAAAAGGGCGGGCATGGATCATGTTCAACTTCATGTCGGCGGGAGTTGTGGCCCTGGAGACGAGGCATTTGTCGCAGGTTTGAAAACAAGGTTGAAAACAGCCGGAGTGTCGGATGCCGTTCGCTTTTTTCCCAACGTATCTCGCGAAGAAAAAATCCGGTTTTTCGATGGGTTGACCGTCTTTTCTGTTCCCGCCCCCTATGGAGAGGCGTTTGGACTTTATATCATTGAGGCCCTGGCGGCAGGAGTTCCGGTGGTGCAACCTTCCATCGCCTCCTTTCCGGAACTTGTTCATGAAACCGGGGGTGGTTTGCTTTATTCCGGAAATGATCCGAGGGAATATATTTCAGCTTTGCAGCGTGTGATTTCCGAATCGGAACTGCGTTTCAAATTAGCCGCGCAGGGTAGGAGAGCGGTGCATGAAAAATTTTCCGCCCAAACCATGGCCCGGCACATGGCCGAACTTTTTTCGGAAGCTCTACACACAGAGCAGAGGCGGATCGAACAGCCAGCTTAGCCGGAACGATTCAACTGAAAAACCTCCTCTCCCCGTCCCTCTCCTCCATCCGATGGTGGAGAGGGAGGAAAATATCTGCGGTTTTGACTCACGATTCGGTGAAGCGCTTACGGGCACTTTTGTCCCCTCTCCGCCCCTGGGGGAGAGGGTTAGGGAGAGGTGGTCCCTTTTTTCAACTGCATCCTTACGGCTTAGCCGGGATGTTTGTGCCGTCCTTGCCGGTGAACAGAGCAGTTGCAGCCGCGCAGGCTGCTGGTTATTTTTTCAAATGCCTTTTGAATTTAAAGTGCGGCGAAGAGTGGAGTTCTCGGACACCGACATGGCTGGCATCATGCATTACTCCAATTTCTTCCGGTTCATGGAAACTGCTGAACATGCCTTCTTCCGTTCACTCGGATATTCGATTGTCACCACGACGACTCGGCCGAATGTGGGATGGCCCCGTGTGCATGCGAGCTGCGATTTCAAGAGCCCGTTGAAATTCGAGGATGAGGTCGAGATTCACCTGTTTGTGGCGGAGAAAAGAAGCAAGGCGTTGACTTTTCTTTTCAAGTTTAACAAGGAGACATCCGAAGGCACGCTCGAGGTGGCCCGGGGAAAACTGACGGTTGTATGTGTCACCAAGGATTCCGAGGGGCAGATGCGGGCCACAAACATTCCTCCCGAGATCGCCGCCCTGATTGAAACAGCTCCTGATTCATTGCTATAAAACCTAATTCAAGATGCTTGATGTGATCAGAAGCGCAACCAGCTGGCAGGCTGGAACGGAGCAAGAGGGACAGAACCGTTGACGGCTGAAACAGTTGACGTCCATGCGCCAGGTCCGCCAGGTCTTTTTGGCACACTGGCCGGTGGACAAACCGGTTGCAAAATGCCACTATTAAATCATGGCACTTGCAATTGAAGAACCTCGAAAGCGAAAGACAAATGCCGCGATTACAACCCGGAAAGTTGTAAAGGTGCAAAAAGCGGCCGCGTTTTCGGATAAAAGTTCCATTCGGATTTCCCTCTCGGACGCCCGAAAGATTTCGGCCTTGATCGAGAATCCTCCAAAACCTAACAAGCGGCTTAAAGAAGCAGTCATGCGGTTCAAGGGTTCGGTTTGTGCGTAGAATCGAACTTCTTACCATCGACCACGACCGGAAAGGGTTCAATTGTGGCAGCGAACCCTTAAATGCCTTCCTCAACCAAACCGCACGCCAACATTCTGACCGCGGAATTTCTCGAACATTCGTCCTGATTGACGAAATGTCCGAGAAAACAATCATTGGATTTTTCACTCTCAGCCTTTGTGAGTTGAAGTCCGAGAATATTCCTCCTGCGGAAGCGCGAAAACTGCCGCGTGATGTTTCAGGAGTTAGACTGGGTCGCCTGGCCGTGGCGTTTCAGTTTCAGCGCCAGGGGTTCGGAATGGAGCTGCTGGTGGGAGCAATGCAAAAATTTGTGGGAGTTTTTCAAGCTGCAGGAGGGATCGGCCTTTTCGTGGATGCGAAGGATTCGCACGCCAGACGATACTATGAGCAGTTTGGATTTGTTCCGTTGTCATCGAATGATCTGCAACTTTTCTTGCCCGCATTGACGATTCAAAGAACTCTGACAGGAATTACAAATCCTTGAGGTGGGAAACACTGCGCACCGCAAGCCGATGTAAAACCATCCTTTCTAAGAGTCAGCCGGCATGACTCCGCAACTGTTCGTTACAAACGCGGGTCAACTGGTTCGCTTTCCAACGCCAGTACGCCAAAGACCGCTTCGTGAACGCGGCGCAAAGGCTCTTTCCGCACAAACCTTTCGAGCGATTCGACGCCAAGGGCGAATTCTCGCAAAGCCAGCGACCGTTTCGTGGAAAGCCCGCGGGCACGGAGGCGCTCGAGATTTTCTGCAGAGGTGTATTCCGGTCCGTAGATGATGCGGAGATATTCGCGGCCACGGCACTTCACCGCCGGTTGCACGAGTCCCCGCCGAGTTTTGGCAATGAACTCCAACGGCTTCACGACCATGCCTTCGCCGCCGCGCCCGGTCAGTTCTTCCCACCAGCGGACGCCTTCGGCTTCGCTGTCAGGATTGGTCACGTCAATGATGCGGAACGGTGTTGCGACGATGATCCCGCCTGCCAGTCGTGCCAGTGTTTCCATGTGCCAGTCGTGCGTTTTGTCGGCATGGACTTTTCCTTCCGTGGCGAGCAGATGAAACGGCGCAAGCTTCAGATCATTCACGGAGTTCACCGGCCAGCAGTAGCGGCGATAGGCTTCGATGTAGTCGCTTACCATTTGGCGTCGCGCGGTTGTGCGCGTCAGCAAATCGCTCACGTCGAGGCCGTGCGCTATGGCTTGCTCAAGTGCGGCGACCTCGGCGGCGAGCGTCGCTTGCGCTGACGCGCCGACGGCGGCGTATTGCTGCTTTACCAACTCCTGCGCCTTTGCCGACCACGGCATCAATTCACAGTCGAGACAAAGCCAGTCGGTCTGAAACTCATCCCAAAACCCGGCGGCGGTGGCGGCGGTGCGGATATGTTCCAAAAACTCTGCTTGAAGATTTGCGTTGTCGAAAAACCTCCGGCCGGTGCGCGTGTAGCAAATACCAATGCCTTCGCCGATCACGCCGAAATGTTTTCGCGCGGCATCTTTATCTCGACAGATGATAACTACGGCGCGCGAACCCATGTGCTTTTCTTCGCAGACAACGCGCGGCACTCCGGCATGGCGAAAGTAAGCAAACGTTTCCGCCGGATGCTCCAGCAATCCGGTCGCCTGGCTTGTCTCGCTTGGCGACATCGTGGGCGGCAGATAAATCAGCCACTTGGGATTTGCGGCAAAGCGGCTCATGACTTCGAGCGCAGCAATGGAGTTCTCCTCGCGGATGGTTACATTGCCGTGCAGCCGTGTGCTGACAATTCGTTTGCCAGTCACATCGGCAAGGTCGAGCAAGTCATCGTGCTGCTGCTGGGCGGACAAAGTCGGCGCTTGATCTTCCGGCGGCAAAAACGGTTTGCGCGATTCGGCGTAAGTTTGCTTCGCGGGAACAGAAATGAGTTCCTTTTCGGGATAGCGCAACGCGGTGAGCTTCCCGCCGAAAACGCAACCGGTGTCAATGTTGATGGTGCGATTCAACCACTCCGGTTCAGGCACAGGCGTGTGCCCATACACGACCGCCGCCGTGCCGCGATATTCGGCAGCCCAATTGTAGCGCACCGGCAAACCAAATTCGTCCGTCTCGCCGGTGGTCTCGCCGAACATGGCGAACTCTCGCACTGCGCCAGAACCGCGACCTTGCATCGCCTCCTTCATGCCAGCATGGGCGACAACGAGCTTGCCGTCATCCAGAACGTAGTGGCTCACGAGGTCGTCAATAAACTCCGCAACACGCTTGTGGAAATCTTCCGACTCGTTGGTGAGTTGCGCCAAAGATTCCGTGAGGCCGTGAGTGATTTGAACATCGCGCCCACGCAGCTTGCGCATGAGCTTCATGTCGTGATTGCCCGGCACGCACAACGCCGCGCCGCTGGCGACGGCGTTCATCACCAGCTTGAGCACTTGCGGAATTTTCGGCCCGCGATCCACGAGGTCGCCGACGAACACCAGCTTGCGTCCATTGACCGGTTGAACTGTGAAGCTCGTTTCATCCACGCTGCAATCAAGTTTCCGCAGCAGCTCCACGAGTTCATCAAAACATCCATGCACGTCGCCGATGATGTCGAATGGGCCTTGCTCATGCTTCAAGTTGTTCCACAACGGCTGACGTTCGATGACAGCCGCTGCGATTTCCTCCGGCGACTTCAACACATGAACATGGCGAAATCCTTCACGTTCCAATCCGCGCAGCGAACGATGCAACTGTTGCGCCTGCTGGCGAATGACGTGCGGGCCGAAATCCCGGTCGGGGCGCGACTTGTTCCGGTCATGGGCGACATGCTCTGGCAAATCCAAAACGATAGCCACGGGCAAGCAGTGAAACTCGCGAGCGATCTCGACGAATGCCTTTCGAGATTCCGGCTGCACATTGGTGGCATCGACCACCGTGAGTTTGCCAGCCGCCAGCCGCTTGCGAGCAATGAAGTGAAGCAGTTCAAACGCATCCTTCGTCGCCGCTTGACTATTCTCATCGTCCGACACCAGCCCGCGACAATAATCCGAGGACAAAATCTCCGTCGGCTTGAAATGTTTCCGCGCAAACGTGCTCTTGCCCGAACCGGACACGCCAATCAGCACGACGAAGGAAAGTTCTGGAATGGTGAGTGTCATACCGGCGGTGAGTCCTCCGCATCTGAAAGTAATTGGTTGGCACGGTTGCTAAAAATCATGGGTGATTCGGGCTTTACATTGAATTTTGGAAGGCTGGCGCAATTTTCCAGCCGAACACGCACCAACAGTTTATTCAACGCCGTCCGTGTTTCCTCGCTCGGCAGTTCAGGCAATTGACTGGCTTCGTGCGCCAATTGCAGTTCGGCTCGCAATCGTTGGTATTCCGATTCGTGAAATGCCACGTCGGCTTCATCGAGCGAAGATTTTTCCGGCCCAGCCAGTTTTCGCGCCACGAGGTCGACGATGTAAGGCAATCGAAACTCCTCGTTCAACGTCACGAGATTCGCCTCCACCTTGCCGGATCGCATCAGATGGATGCCGGTCATTAGAACGCGAAAGACGTAGAGCAATGGCTTGAGGCGGCGCGGACGTTCCTTGTCGAACAGCTTCCACTGCGTCTCTGCAAATCCAAAATAGTGATGTGAGTGATGCCGGGTGATGCAACCACTCGCGATGGACTTCAGTTCCGAGTGCCCTGGCATCGCTTGAACGATGAGCGGCGAGAAAAGCTGTTCCAGCACGTAACCGTTTTTCTTGAGCAGCAAGCCGAAGAACTTCTGCACGTCATGGCTTACAATGTCCATCTCGAGACCTTCTATGACGCGCGAGTCCTGGATCGTTTCATCGCGGACTTCCAGGCCGACGACCTTTTCAAGCGGTAAGATATGCGCGCCGCGCAGATCAAAATCCGAGTCCGGCGACGGAAATCCGTAAAGATGCGCGCCACTGATGGTGGCAAACAAAAGCGGATACGGCTGCGCTGCAACGATGCGATGGAGACGTGAATCAATCATGGCTGGTCTGCGCCATGCAACGGCGCGCTTTGATGAGTATCAGGTTGGCGACGTCGTAATCCGGGCGTTCTGGCAGACGTGTGGTTGCCAACGCGGCTTCAAAATCACGGTGCAAATCTTTTCGCCATGCGTCCACTTCGGCCCAAGGAAATTCGCCGCGTTTGACGGCGAGCAAGCGGTCGCGGTGTGCCTCAATGCGCACAGGCACGCTGGCTTCGCGCAACGTCTCTGCACCGGTGAGCAAAAGGCGCAGCAAGTGCATCGCATGTTTCCAGCGCACTTCGCCGTGGTTGCGGATGTCTTGTTCAATCTTTTTGAACTGCGACATGGCGTATCCGTTAAAGGTTTGGAAGATCATCTGAGAGAGAAAGCGATCACGCATCGCCAGCAATTCCGTCGCGAGCGGCGTTTTCTTCTCGACCATCGGAGAGTAAAGGCATTCGAGGATGTTGGGATTAGCCTTTAGCGCCATCGTTAGAAACTTCTGCAATTCCCAGTAACAACTTTGTGCTGCATTGTCCTCAAACTGTTCGGGCGCTCCGAAGAGTGACCATTGCAGGTCGGCGGGCGCAAGGTAGATGCCGCGTCGGTCGGTGTCCGATTCGTCGGTATCCAATCCATACGCGCGCGATCCAACAACACAACGATAGATGATGTATTGTTCCAACTCGAAACCCGGCGTTGCGTCTGAACCCGGAAGCCGGTCTTTGAAATGTTTCAGGACATCAAGTTGGTCGCGGGTAAATGACGCTTCAAAGCCATCGGGAAAGCGGACGAGAAAATGTTTCTCCACTTCGCTCGACGGTGTGCGCGTGACCATGCCCACCGCGCCACGCGGATGCACGAGTGAGTTGTTCGTTCCGCGCACTTCGACCAGTGAAACAACCTGCGTTCCTGCGAAAACATTGTTCGGTTGGTGCGTCATGAAATCAGCCATTCCTCTCAAAGATTCCCATCTGCGTCGGCGAGCCGACCGCCAAATCGTCCGGGCCGACTGGCAGAAAGCGCACGTTGTAACCGAAGCGTGTGGCGACACCATTTGCCCAAGCCTGAAATTCAGAGCGCGTCCACTCGAAGCGATGGTCGCGATGGCGGAATTTGCCGGCGGGCAGCGTTTCCCATTTCACGTTATATTCCTGATTGGGCGTGGTGATGACGATGGACTTTGGCCTGGCACACTCAAACAACACGCGCTCGAACGCAGCCAATCGCGCGGAGTCGAGATGTTCAATGACTTCCACCACGGCGGCGGCATCGAAGCCAGCGAGTCGTTGGTCGCGGTAGATGAGCGAGCCATGCAGCAAGCGAATGCGTACCTTCTGCATGGGTGGCAGGCGGTCGTAGTGCAACCGGTCACTGGCAATTTCCAGCGCCCGATGCGACACGTCCATGCCGACAATTTCAGCAAACTGTTTTTCCTTGAGCAACGCTTGAAGCAAGCGACCTTCGCCACAGCCCAAGTCCAACACCCGCACCGCTCCCGTGCTCTTCAAGGCGGCCAGCACTGAGCCGAGCCGTTGTTCATTGAGACTGATCGTTTGTTCAACCGCTTCCTCTTCGAGCGCGTTGGCTTCGGCGACGGCATCTGGATTCGGCTCGCTCTCGTCCACCAGTTGAGCGAGCGCATCGTCCACCAGACTGCGCTGGTGTTTGAGGTAACGGCGCGTGATGGCGTCGCGTTCGGGATGTGATGCCAGCCAGCCTTCCCCATGACGTAGAAGTTTTTCCACCTCATCATCGCCAACCCAATAATGCTTGTCGTTGTCCAGCACCGGAACGAGGACGTAAAGATGCGACAGCAGTTGTTGTAAGGGCAGGCGCGCGGACAACTCAACGTGAAAGTAAGAGCTTTCTCCCCAGTCAGGAAATTTCTCATCAAGGGGCAAACGGTTTGCTGACACGGTGTAGCCCAGCGGCTCAAACATTTTCCGGAGGAATTCCTCGCCGCCACGACATGGCAGCGCAGAAAATGTCACGCGTAACGGCAAGGGAGTGTCGGCCAGTTCGGGACGCTCCTTGCTTTTGCCAGCCAGTGCGCTGCTGAAAACCTCGGCGATGGTTACGCTCAAGAACGATGAGGCGGCGTAAGGCCGGTCGTTGACGTACTGTTCCAACGCACCGCCTTCGCCGCTTGGCCCGCGACGATTTCGCACCAGTCCGACCGGATCAACTTCCACCAGCAATGCAACTGTGCAACGTTCCGGTGTGGCTTCGGGATAAAAGACATGAGCTTTGCCAAACGACAGGCTGAATGACTGCGGACGCGCCGGATTCTTGCGGAGCAAGAACCCGATGTCGGTCGCCATCCCGTGCGTGGAGGTTAATGTCATCAGCATGGCCGGAAGCTAACGATTCACGCCGCGCTTTACCATTCCGAATCAAGGTTCTGTCGCCCTTACAGGCCCTTACAGTTGATGATCGGTCATGTGAAGTCATGCATCAACCAACCTGTGAACTTGGGGATGATTCCAATGGCTTGGATGGCCTCCTTGCCGCGGTGGAGATGGATGGCAAAGAACGTTAGCAGGGGCGTGCAAAGGACATGCAGCCAATGGTTGACCTTGTTGATCGGCACGCTGGTTTCGTCGGCGTGAAGAACCGGTTCTTGGGGCAGGATCTCCACCAACCGGTTTTCAAAGGGCTCCAGCG
>Ga0163152_10001089_pt1 | contig 44033 bp, 36 predicted proteins | sample OliLakLV19MP8IB2_FD_148635 | JGI IMG/M metagenome (GOLD analysis project Ga0163152, IMG submission 148635) | Freshwater microbial mat bacterial communities from Lake Vanda, McMurdo Dry Valleys, Antarctica - Oligotrophic Lake LV.19.MP8.IB-2 | ecosystem: Environmental > Aquatic > Freshwater >...
AGGTTGTGCGCGATCGACTCGAGGCGCTTCTCGCCCGCTCGCATCGCAGCCACTGCGTGGTAGAGACCCGTGTCCATGGGCCGCGTGCCAAGCAACGGTCGTGCCATCGTCGGAATCGGCCTCGGCGTGTCGCGCGCGACGGTTTCCGTACGGCGCCGCGGCGCTCGACCTGCGTTTCGTTCCGGTCGCAGGAAGCAAGTTCACGTCGTTCGTCGTGCAGGCGTGCTCCGATCGCTTCGCGCGAGACCCGGCTGACTGCGCGCTGCGTCGTTGCGGGCGGAACGACGACCTCGCACAACGTTCCGCGCACTGTCGCGAAATCGGACAGCGCTCGAGCCGCGTGACCGCAAGGACTTGCGCGCATCGCAGCCTCGCGGACGCCACTCAGGCTTCAGGTGCGCGGCCGAGTTCCGATACGAACGCCATGAACATCTCCAGCATTTCCAACGGCGCCGGCCCCAAGCCGGTGATCCCGGCCCAACCCGTCCTGAGGAGCGAAGCCGCGAAGGCGGCCTTCGGCGCGGGAGTGCGCGAAACCGACACGGCCACGCCCGGCACTCCGAGCGATCCGTCGCATCCGCGACTGGACGCTTTCACGCAACGGATCGAGGCGCGCTTCAAGGCCGTGCTCGAGTCCGACAACCTCTCGCCGCGCCAGCGCGAGGCGCTCGAGACCCAGTACGAGAAGTTCCAGTCGATGCTGAACCGCTTCGAGGCCGCGTACATGGACGGACGCACGCCCGGTGCAGGCGCGCAGCAGGGCATGCAACGCCTGCTCGACCGCTTCAGCAGCTCGGTGAACCACATTCTGGCCGGCGGCGACGCCCCCCCGGACGTGCCGAGCACCACGACGGCCTCCGTCGTGAAGCTGAGCGACGTGCGCGGCAAGAACGGCCGTCTCGACACGTTGGGCTGAGCGAACGCACGGGGACCGGGCGCACGGGCGCTCGATCCCTTTTCTAACCGCGGCCAGCGCGGCGACGCACGCACACCTCCCTTCGATTCTCTGACCGGGCACCGAGCCCTTCCCCTCGGTCCTGCAGCGGATCGCTGGGAGGCGTGCTCATATCCGGGCCCGCGCTCTGCACGCCCGTCGACCCGGGACACGGCGAACGGCTGTCAGATCGCGTGGACCCCTCGAGGCCGCGAAGGGAAGCTCACGCCCCTTCCGCGCTCGCGCGTCCGACGAGTCCCAGCTCCGCGGCGTGCGGCCGCAGCGCGTCGACCACGAAAGTGACGTGGTCGGTCAGCTCGACGCCCAGCATCCGGGCTCCGGCGTGCACTTCCTCGCGCTCGACCTTGGCCGCAAAACCTTTGTCCTTGAGCTTCTTCAGAACGCTCTTCGCCTCCAGCGAGGAGATCCCTTCGGGCCGCACGAGTGCGCACGCGCCCACGAAGCCCGTCAGCTCGTCGCAGGCCAGCAGCGTGCGGTCGAGCGCCGTCTCGTAGGGCACGTTCCACTTCGTGTAGTGCGCCGAAATCGCATGCGCGATCTCGCGCTCGCCGACTTCCTCGAGCCACGCGACGATGCGCCGCGGGTGATCCTCGGGCCAGGCCTCGTAGTCGGCGTCGTGCAGCATGCCGGCGATGCCGAAACGCTCGACGTCGGACTCGCCGCCGCCGTAGCGCAGCGCGGCCGCGCGCATCACGAGCTCGACGGCGCGCGCGTGCTTGCGCAGGGCGTCGGTCTTCGTCCACTCGCAGAGCTGGGTCCAGGCGGCGTCGCGGGTCAGCATTGTGGGAGCCTACACGGGGCCGGCGGATCGACCGCGCTCCTCGCGAGAGGACCCGGCGCGGGCGGGCCATCGGGCTCCCCGCGGCTCCGGAAGGGCCTGGGTGCGATGCCCACCCCGAAAGACTTCGGCCCAGGCTCCCCACGGGCCGGGGACGTGGCATTCTTGGACCAGAGGCGTCGGTGGCATTCTGACGCTGCGTCGTTCCGTTTCCCTGCTTTCTGATCGCCCCCTCCTCCGAGATCCCTCATGACAACCCGCATCACCACGTGCCTCGCGGTCACGGTCCTGGCAGCCGCGTTGGTCCCTGCTTTCGGCCAGAACCAGAAATCGCCCCCCGCTGAAGCGCCGCAGACCAAGGAAGCGATCCATGAAGCGATGCGCAGCCTGGGTCAACAGGTCGACCTGCTGCGCTCGGCCCAAGGATCCGCCCACGAGATCGAGCGCATGCAGGCCGAGATCGAGCGCCTGAGCGCGATGCTCGGCGGCGACCTGCCCGCGCGCACGGCTCCGCGTGGAGCGATCCTCCCGCTGAACCCGACGACGACCGGCGGGACGCAGTCCGTCGTTGCGCCCCCGTGCAGCCCCGGCGTCACGACCACGAACTTCCCCGGCACGACCGGCGTGATCACTCCGCCGATCGCGTACCAGGGCGTCACGTTCACGACGACCGTCTCGGGCGCGGGCAGCTACCTGTGGGACCTGAACCTGAACACGGCGATCCTGCACCCCTCGAGCGGCGAGCTCGACATCACGCTGGAATCGCCGGCCGGGACGATCGTGACGATCACGACCGACAACGGCGGGACGTTGGACAACAACTTCAACGGCACGGCCTGGGACGACAACGCGAACGACCCGGTGACCGACCGAACGTTCGTGAACAACGTGCCGGTCAGCCCGCTCTCGCCCGAGGGTCGATTGACGGCGTTCCGCGGCGAGGATCCGAACGGCATCTGGAAGCTGAGGGTCTACGACGACGCGACGGCGAACACGGGGTCGGTGACCTCGTGGTCGCTGGACGTGTCGACGCTCGCGTCGGCGCCCAGCGGCACGACCACGGTCCTGAGCGCGACGCCGGGCACGGTCATCCCGACCACGGCCCCGCCGAACATCTTCGCGGAGACGCAGATCGCGAGCGGGCTCGGGACGTACCTCTCGAAGGTCGAGCTCTACCTCGAGATCACCCACACCTTCGGCTCTGACCTGGACATCACGCTGACCTCGCCCGCGGGCACGGTCGTCACCGTGACCACGGACAATGCCGGGTCGAACGACAACACGTTCAACGGCTCCCTCTTCGACCCGAGCTCCGCGAACGCCGTCTCGGACTACGTGTTCACGAACCTCGTCGTGGCGACCCTGCTCGCGCCCGAAGGTTCGTTCGACAACTTCCTGGGCCAGGATCCGAACGGCATGTGGACGATGACCGTGTCCGACGACGCGAACGCGGACGGCGGCACGATCGTGCGCTGGGATCTCCGCCTGACGACGATCGCGGTGCCGAGCCCCTCGGCGCCGACGACCGCCGCCGGACCCGGTGGCGCGATCCCGGACTTCTCAGGCGGCGTCACGCCGGTTCCCACGATCTACACGGCCAACGTCGCGGCCGGCACCTTCCTGTGGGACGTCGACTTGAACACGTTGATCACGCACACGGCCGGTGCCGACATCGACATGACCCTGACGTCCCCGGCCGGGACGATCGTGGTCATCTCGACCGACAACGGCGGCACGAACGACAACGTCTTCAATGGCACGCTGTGGGACGACAACGCCAACGATCCGACCGTGGACCACGTCTACTCGAACGGCGTGCCGGCCACGCCGCTCTCTCCGGAGGGCCGCCTGGCCGCGTTCCGCGGCGAGAACCCGAACGGCATGTGGACGCTGACGATCACGGACGACGCAGCGGCCGACAACGGCACGACGAACGGCTGGTCGCTCGACATCTCGACGTTGCCGGCCGGCCCGAGCGAGAGCTCTACGACCTACAGTCAGAGCCCCGGCCTCATCATTCCGCCGACGGCCCCGCCCATCCAGGTGTCGGACGTCATCGTGGCCAGCGGCCTGGGTTCGGCCCTGACCGAAGTCGAGCTCTACATCGAGATCACGCACACGTTTGCCGCGGACCTCGACATCACGCTGACTTCGCCGGCGGGCTCGGTCGTGCAGGTGACCAGCGACAACGGCGGAGGCAGCGACAACGTCTTCAACGGCACGCTGTTCGACGGCGACGTGCTCGACCCGGTCACCGACCATGTCTACACCACCGGCGTCGTGGTCCCGCTGCTCTCCCCCGAAGGCTCCTTCGACTTCTTCGTGGGCGAGAATCCCAACGGGAGCTGGACGCTGACCGTCAACGACGACGCGAACGCCGACGGCGGCACGGTCGTGCGCTGGGATCTCACGTTGCGCACGTGCGCGGGTGCGGGCGCGACGCCCTTCTGCTTCGGCGACGGCTCGGGCACGGCCTGCCCGTGCGGCAACGCCGGGGCGGCGGGCAACGGTTGCGCCAGCTCCGTCAACGTGAATGGTGCGAACTTGAGCGCCACGGGGACGCCCAGCATCCTGAACGACACGCTCGTGCTCGTGGGCACCGGGATGCCGAACTCGAGCGCCCTGTACTTCCAGGGCACGTCGCAGTTGAACGGCGGCCTGGGCAGCGTGTTCGGCGACGGCCTGCGTTGCGCGGGCGGGAACATCATCCGCCTGGGCACGAAGGCCAACCAGGGCGGCGCGAGCCAGTACCCGAGCGGTGCGGATCCCTTGATCTCCGTCCGCGGCAACAACTCGGCCGGCGGCACGCGCACGTACCAGATCTGGTACCGCAACGCGGCGGCGTTCTGCACGGCTTCGACCTTCAACTTGTCGAACGGCGTCCAGCTCACCTGGCTGCCTTGATTCGAGGTCGAGTGAGCGACTGAAGTCGATCGGACGCTCTCTCGCACCCTGCTGGCGCCGCGCACGCGGCCCAACGCGCGGCGGTCGGAGTCCTCTCCGGCCGCCGCGCCGCACTTCTGGCCTGGACGTCGGGCGGCAGCGTGCGCAGTCCGTGCGGTCGAGCGAGCCGCCGCGCGATTCGGCCGCTACAGTGCAGGGCCCCTCGAGGACAACCCATGCGCTTCCGCGACAGCCTGCCTGCCTTCGCCCTCTGCCTGCTGACCGCGGGAGCCGTCGCTCCCTTGGCGCTCGCGCGCGGCACCTCCACCGGCGTCCAGCAGGTCGCCGACGACCTGCAGAGCGACGCGCAGCGCATCGAGGCGCTCGCGCGCCGCGACAGCCGCGTGATGGACTTCCTCGACCACCTCGCGAACCGCATCGGGCCGCGCCTCACCGGCTCGCACGGCTACGACGACGCCTGCGACTGGACGGTCGAGGAGTTCGAGCGGATGGGGCTCTCGAACGTGCGCCTGGAGGCGTGGGGCGAAGTCGCCGTGGGCTTCAACCGCGGACCGTCCTCGGGCCGCATGCTCGCCCCGGTCGCGAAGGAGCTGCGATTCGGCACGAACGCGTGGACTGCCGGCACGAAGGGTCGCGTCGCGGGACTGGCCGTGCTCGCGCCGACGACGGCGGAGGAGCTCGAGGCCGTGCGTCCCAAGCTCGCCGGCGCGTGGATCGTGACACCCCCGACACCGGCGCGCAGCGCGGACCGGCGCCCGCCGGCGGCTGCCGACCGACAGTTCCGCGAGATGCGCGACCGCGCCTACGAAGACGCCGGCATCCTGGGCACGATCCGCGGCGCGCGCGGCGACCTGATCGTCACGGGCGGGAACATGCGCATCAAATGGGACGACCTGCCCAAGCGTCCCGCGATCCAGCTGGTGGGCATCGACCATGCGGACGTTGTCGAGCGCCTGAAGAAGGGCGAGGAAGTGCGTCTCGAGTTCGACGTGCGCAACTGGTTCGAGCGCGGCCCGATCGTGCAGAACAACGTGATCGCCGAGATCCCCGGCGCCGAGAAGCCCGACGAGTACGTGATCGTGGGCGGACACCTGGACTCGTGGGACGGCGCCACGGGCGCGCTCGACAACGGCACCGGCGTCGCGACGGCGATGGAAGCCGCGCGACTGCTGATGGAAGCGGGCGTGAAGCCCCGGCGCACGATCCGGTTCATGCTGTGGGGCGGCGAGGAGCAGGGCCTCCTGGGCTCGCGCGGCTGGATCGAGAAGAACAAGGACCAGTTGCCGCGCATCTCGGCCGTCCTCGTGCACGACGGCGGCACGAACTACTGCGCCGGCATCCCGGCCACGCCGCCGATGATGGCCGCGTTCCAGACGATCTTCGCGCCCGTGAAGGACCTCGATCCGGAGCTGCCCTTCAAGGTGCGCGAGGTGAAATCGGGCATCTCCACCGTCGGCAGCGACAGCGACGCATTCCTCTCCGCCGGTGTGCCCGGCTTCTTCTGGGACCAGAAGGGCCGCTCGAACTACACGCATGTCCACCACACGCAGTACGACACGTACGAGGAAGCGATTCCCGAGTACCAGATCAACTCCTCGATCGTGATCGCGGTCGGCGCGCTGGGCATCGCGAACCTGCCGGATCTGCTGCCGCGCGAGAACCTGCGCGCGACGGGCGGAGGCGGCGGCGGACGGCGGCTGGGAGTCCAGCTCGACGACGCGATGGTCATCGAGGAGGTCGTCGACGGCGGGCTCGCGGCCAAGATCGGGCTGCGCGTCGGCGATCGACTGGAGAAGATCGGCGAGACCAAGGTGGCGGACCGCGAGGAGCTGCGCACCGCCATGCAGGAGGCGCCGGCCAAGACGAAGGTCGTCGTCGTGCGCGGATCCGAGAGCATGGCGTTCGACGTCGAGTTCCCGGTCGACCTGGACGCGCCGATCCGGCGCTACGGCTTCCGCCTGAGCGACGACCTCGAGGTCGAGCGCGTGACCACGGACGGCGTGGCCGACAAGGCCGCGATCAAGGTCGGCGACACGATCACGGCGATCGACGGCAAGACGGTCGCGACGAAGGCCGAGCTGTCGGCCGCGTTGGCGGCCGTGAAGGACTCGGTGATGCTCGCGGTGCGCACAGGGAAGGACGCGGCGCGAGCCGTCACGCTCACCCTGCCGAGCCAACCCTGAGCAGCGCCAGTCGCGAGCCGCGCCGGCCATACACCGTGCCGCTCCCCCACCCCTTCGCGCACCGCGGCGAGTCGCCGTGACCGACGGCGACTCGCCGGAGATCAGGCTGCGTCGCGACCGCCTCGAGATCGGCCTCGCGGCGTTGGTCTGCGTCGTGCTCGGCGTCTGGTGGGCCGCGGGCGTGAACCGCGATCTCGCGTGGGGCTGGGACGAAAGCATGCACACGGAGCTGCCGGCCGTGCGCATGCTGCTCTTCGCGCGCGACGGCGAATGGCGTCTCGCGTTCCACGCGCTCCACGACTGCGTGCGCTATCCGTTCGCGTGGCCGGCGAGCCTGGCCGCGGTCCAGTCGTTCACGGGCATCTCCGAGATCGCGGCGCGCATGGCCGGACGCGCCGTGTGGGCCGTCGGGGTCTTCGGGATCTTCCTGCTCGCGCGCGAACTCGTGGCGCGCATCGCGGAAGAGCGCGGTGTCGCCGGCCGCGGCGATCGCCTGGCGCCGTGGCTCGCGCTCGTCTTCGCGACCACGTCGCCGCTGGCGCTCGCGTTCAGCGGCACTCTGTTCCTCGAGGTGCCGTTCGTCGTCGTGTCGATCTTCGCGTTGCGCGCGTGGTTGCGACGCGGGCGCGGGCACGTCGCGCGGCGCGAGCTGGCGGCGGGAGCCTGGCTCGCACTCGCGTTCTTCACGAAGTTCAACTACGGGCTCCTGCTCGGCTTCGGTCTCGCGCTCGCGCTGGTCGTCGAAATCGCCCAGGCCGTGCGCGCCGGACTGATGCGGCCCTTCCTGCCGCGCGTCGCGTGGCTCGCGGCGGTGCCCGTGATCGCGTTCGCGTGGTGGTTCGTGGTGCCGCTGCCCGAAGGGCTCGACATGGGCCGTGCGCACCGCGAGGGTCTCGTCGCGTTCCTGTCGGGGAACCTCGACGAGAGCATGAAGACGGCCGCGTTCCTGCGGCCGGTCCATGCTGCGACGTTCCTCGTGTGGGCTCCGCGCGTGCTCGTGTTCCTGCTCGTGGGAGCGTTGTTCACCTTGCGCGAGTGGCGCGCGCGCGCCGTGTGGACGCTGTGGATCGCGTGGCTCGCCAGCACTGCACCCGTACTGCTGCACCCCTTCCACCTCGACCGCTTCCTGCTGCCGGGCGCCGTGTTCCTGTGGGTGTTGGCCGGCCTCGGCATCGCGCGCATGCTGCCGGCCAAGCCGCTCGCGCGCGTGGTCGCGATCCCGACCCTCGTGCTGGCGCTCGCGCTCTTCCCCAACGTCGACGCGTTCTGGGTGCTGCGCCTGGCGGGGATCGCGAACCCGGCGCAGCACGCGTACCAGGAGGAGATGTTGAAGGCGTTCCGCGACCTGCGCCCCGGCCGGCGCCTGGACACGAACGGCTTCGCGCGCGCCGAGGTCGAATCGCTGCTGGACATGCTGCAACCCGAAGTGCGCGGCGACGACCACGTCGGCTGGGTCGGCATGACGCAGAATTTCTCGCCCGGAGCGCTGCACGCCGGCCTCCTCGCGCGCGGAGCGGGCGCGCCCGACGAAGTGAAGCGCGGCGCGATCGACCAGAGCTTCATCGAACTCGGCTACGTCGACCCGCAGTGGACGCGCGAGCAGATCCTGGCCTGGGCCGACGGCTACAGCCTTCTGATCACGAGCGACCCGATCGACCTGGCCGGCAACCCCGACCGCCAGTTCCTGGCGCGATACCGCGACGAGATCCTCGCGAGCGGCCGCTGGCAACGACGCGACCTGGGCCGCGTGACGATCCGACGCCCGCGCGGCGTGATCGAGTCGCAGCTCTACGCGCTGCGCCGCGCAGAGTGAACAACGGTGTCAGACACCTTACCCCGCCTTGCATCGCGCGAAGCGGGACAAGGTGTCTGACACCGCTGTCTACCTAGCGCACGAGGCCGCGGAGGCGCAGGTGCTCGACGATCTTCGCGGCGGATTGCTCGGGAGATTCCTCACCCGTGCGCACGACGACTTCCGGGCGCAGCGGCGGCTCGTAGGGATCGTGCACGCCCGTGAAGTGCGGAATCTCGCCGGCGCGGGCCTTCTTGTAGAGCCCTTTCACGTCGCGCGACTCGACGACCGCGAGCGGCGCGTCGACGAAGACCTCGACGAACGGCGCACGCGACTTCGAGCGGGCCTCCTCGCGGATCGCGCGGTAGGGCGAGATCGCGGCCGTCATCGCGCACACGCCGTTGCGCGCCAGGAGGTCGGCGACGAACGCGATTCGGCGCACATTCACGTCGCGGTCCTCCTTCGAGAACGTGAGGCCCTTGCTCAGGTTCTCGCGCACCTCGTCGCCGTCGAGGATCTCGACCTTCACGCCGCGCTCGCGCAGGAGCGGCGCGACGCGGCCCGCCAGCGTGCTCTTGCCGCTGCCCGACAGCCCGGTGAACCACAGGATGAAGCCCTGGTCGCTCATCGTGCGGCTCAGCGGATCAGCCCTTCGAGGTACGGCACCTCGAAGCACTTCTCGTGCATGATCGGCCCGTGGCCGAAGTAGCCGCCCTCGCCGAACAGCTCGCCGTGGTCGGCGGTCACGACGACGTACGTGTTCTTCGGGACGAGGTCCCACAGCTCGGCGAAGACGCCGTCGAGGTAGCGTACGGTTTCGACCTGGCGTGCCTTGAGCTGGTCCAGCTTGTCCTGGTCGAAGAACGGCTCGACCTGCGGCGCGTGGATCAGGTGACCCTCCGCGTCGATCTGGCCCTCGAGCTGCTTGAAGACGCCGTTCACGCCGCTGATGCGCGGCCACATCGAGCTGTCCTCGTCGGGCTTCGCGTAGGGGTAGTGCGTCTCGCCCACGTTGAGCAGGTAGAAGCTGGGCCGATCGGCCGAGAACTTCATGGTGGGCAGCATCGACCGCATGTCGTTGTGCTTGTCCATCAACTGGAAGCTGTCGAAGTCGCGGTTCACGCCCGTGCGCGGGTTCAGCACGGGCAGCGACACGCGCGCGTGCGTCTCGTAACCCATCGTGTTCTTCAGGAACCCGGGCAGCCACAGCCCCGGCACCATCTTCGAGAACTCGACGTCCTTGGCGCCCAGCCGCTTGTTGAAGTTGAAGAAGTCCTCCTTGTAGTACTCGGAGGCGTACACGTTCGGCGGGCTCGTGTGCGGCAGGAGACCCGTCAGCAGGTTGTAGTGCGACGGCCCCGTCCAGCTCGCGTAGCTCCAGCGCTTCTCCGGCTTCCCGAGCTTCAGGATGTTCTTCGGCGCCGCCTCCATGAACGTGTCGAAGCGGCACGAGTCGAGCGTGATGACGAGGAAGTTGTTCTCGCCCTTCGGCGCCGGACGCTCCGACGCGAACGGCCCGCCCGGCCGCGGCACGGGTCGCGGCGACTTCGCCGGCGGCTTCTGTTTCAGGAAATCGAACAGTCCCAACGTGGATGCCTTTCGCAGTCGTCGTAGTGGGCGCAGCGCGTCACAGGTACCCGAGCTTCTTGAGCTTGCGCTTCAGCTCTTCCAACTCGCTCGCGCCCATCTCCGTCTGCGCGCGGCTCTCGGCCTCGCCCATCAGGTCGCGCAGCACGTAGACGATGAAGTCGGTGGGCGAGTTGAATCCCGACCCGTCGACGACCTGCTCGATCTTGCGGTAGAGCGGCCGGGGGATCTTGATCGTGACCTTGGTCTCGCGCACGGGCTGGGGAGCCGCTCGCGGGCGGCCGACACTCCAATCGTACTCTTCGGAGAGTGCTTGGGGAGGCCTTGCGACCCCTGGGGGCCGCGCGCGCATCCTCCGCTCCACCAGTCACTTGGGACGACGCCGCACCAACCCGTCCGGCGGGCGAGCGTACCCGGTGGTCACCGGACGCGACCCGGTTACACCTGAGCTCCCCTCCCATGCGCAGCCCTGCTCCCGCCGTCCTCCTCCTCCTCCTCCTCCTGGCCTCTTGCGGAGGCTCCGGCCCCGGCGTGCTGAGAGAAGAGGGCTACATCGCTCTCGGGAAGGGCGACTACGCGGGCGCACTCTCGAAGTTCGATTCGGCGATCACGGGCCTCGACCGGCAGCACCCCGAGTACCTGCGCATCGACCTCGGCCGCATCCGGGCCTTGTGCCACGTCGATGCAGCGCGAGCGCGGACGGCCTTCCTCGAGTTGGCCAAGGCGATGCCGGCCAAGGTCGGTGAAGGCGACTACAGCCTGATCTGCAGCGAGCTGCTCCAGGTCGGCGCCACCCTCGACGCGATCGACGTCATGAAGGCCGGGCACGACCGCTTCCCCGAGTCCCCGAAGATGAAGTCCATGATCAAGGCCGTCGAGGAAGCGGCTGCGCGCGAGGCGACGCCCGAGGCGCTGAACAAGCTCAAGGGTCTCGGCTACGCTGGTGGGTGACGTGACGGCGCTCCGGATCGCGGCCGTCCTGATCGTCCTGTGGGCGAGCTGCCGCGCACCGTCCGGCACGCGCGCGGACGGCGCCGGCGAGGCCGCACGGATCGAGTCCCTCTTGCGCGCGCAGGAAGCCGCCTGGAACCGCGGCGATCTGGCGCAGTTCATGGAGCTCGGATACTGGCGGTCCGACGACCTGTCGTTCTTCTCGGGCGGCGAGGACTCGCGCGGCTTCGACACGATGCTGGCGCGCTACCGCAAGAACTACGAAGGAGCTGGGAAGGAGCGCGGGAAGCTGACCTTCTCGAAGCTCGAGATCTCGGTCCTCGCACCGGACGTGGCCATGGCGCGCGGTCGGTGGGACCTCGACTACGCCGAGAAGAAGGGCGCCGGCGGGCTCTTCACGCTCGTCCTGCGCGAGCAGCCCGAGGGCTGGCGCGTCGTGCACGACCACACCAGCGTGGACGGCTGACGCCATGCGCGCCCTGCTCCCCGTCCGTTTGGTGGCGGACCTCCGCGCCCTGCGGCGCGAGCGAACCTGTCGGAGTTGTTCCTGGCACCGTATCGACGCGCTCAGCCGCCGGCCAGGTAGCTGCCGTTCGGCGGCTTCTTCAGCGCGTGCGTCTCGAGCTCCCGCACCAGGTACTCGAACGCGTCGTCGACCGAGTCCGTGCGGTGAAACAGGTCCACGTCCTCGGGGCTGATCGTGCCGTAGCGGACCATCGGCTCGAGGTGCAGCACCTCGTCCCAGTATTTCGTGCCGAACAGCACGATCGGCAGCCGCTTCTTGATCTTGAGCGTCTGCACGAGCGTCACGACCTCCATGAACTCGTCCAGCGTGCCGAAGCCGCCCGGCATCACGACCATGGCCTTGGCCAGGTACGTGAACCAGTACTTGCGCATGAAGAAGTAGTGGAACTCGAACGCCAGCCGCTTCGTGATGTAGGGGTTGTCGACCTGCTCGAAGGGCAGCGAGATGTTCAGCCCGATGTTCTCGCCCTTGGCCTCGCTCGCGCCGCGGTTCGCGGCCTCCATGATCCCCGGCCCGCCGCCCGAGCAGATCACGAAGCGGCGGTCCGTGCCCGAGAGGCTCTTCGACCAGAGCGTCAGGCGCCGCGCCAGCTCGCGCGTGTCTTCGTAGTAGCGCGACATCTCGAGGCGCATCTCGGCGCGCTTCAAGTCGCCGTCGCCCTTCTTGGCCGCCTCGAGCTCCGCCGCCGCCACCTCGCGCGACGGAATGCGGGCGGAGCCGAAGAAAACGATCGTGTCGCGGACCCGCAGTTCCTCGAAGCGCGACGCGGGCTCGATGTACTCGGAGAGGATGCGCAGCGGACGCGAGTCCTTGCTGCCCATGAACTCCTCGTTCTTGTAGGCCTTGACGGCCCGGAAGCGGCTTTCGGTCATTTCAGGGGGCGAGCGAAGGAAATGCATCGGCGCGATCCGCGCGCGCCTGGAGAAGCAGGAGGGGCCGAGATCCTAGCCGTCCCCGCTGCGGGACGAGCGTCGCGGGGTGCTCAGTCGGTGTCGGGTTGGTTGAGCTTATCCTTGGCCTTACGGAACAAGTCGTCGAGCCGGTCGGCTTTGCCGCGCTCGGACTCGAGGGCCTGATCGAGCTTGCTCGTGCCGCTCTCCGTGCGACCGCGCACCTTGTCCTGCGCGCTTGCCCACGTGTCGCGCGTTGCCGTCGTGTTCACGGCCTCGTGGCGCATCACCTTGGCCGTCAGAACGTCGACGGCCAGTCGGCTCTGGCAGCAGGGGCAAGTGATCTCGATCTCCTTGGCGCTCATCGATGGTCCCTCAGGCGGCACTGAATGGGGTCAGGCACGGAATTCGGACACTAAATCGAACTTCACTGGGCGATCGTACGTCCTTTGGACGTTCCTGATTTGGAAGCCTGGTCGGAAGTAACCCATCCCGGGGTCCGGCCTAGATTCCGAGAACCAGCTCGCCATGCACGAACACGATCACCCCGCGCTACCGCTCCCGCCGGCGTACCAGGTGCGGGACCGCGAACTCCCTCAGCGGCTCCTCGGCATCCTGCTGTGGACCGGGTTGCTCCTCGTTCTGTGGGCATTCGGAGCAGGCTGACCGGAGCCGGGCCGCGAGGCCGTGGCTGTCCCGAAGGATTCGGAACTCTTCCGTCCACGTGAGGTGAGAATCCGCCCGTGCTCGCCGCGCAGGCACGGGGGCCTTACCTTGGGGGCATGCGACTCCCTGCGATCCTGTGTGTGGCCCTGGCGGCGACGGCCTGCCGTTCCGACAACGAACCGGTGAAGCTGTCCCCCGGCCAGGCGGCCGCGCCGACCCCGAGTGCGCCGGCGTCGACAGCGCGGCCGAGCCCGAACCCTCATCCGGCTCCGCCCGCCGCGAGCGGTGGCGCCGCGCCTGCGGGCAGTGTACTGCAGTACTCCGTGCCGTCGGGCTGGATCGTGCAGACACCAACGTCGAGCATGCGCAAGGCGCAGTTCCTCCTGGCCAAGGAGTCGGGCGACGCCGAGGACGCGCAGCTCGTCCTGTTCTACTTCGGCGGCGAGGGTGGCTCGAAGGAGGACAACCTGAAGCGCTGGGGCGACTACTTCGCGCCGGCCGATGGAAGCGCCCCGGGCCTCCAGACGACGACACGCATCGTGAACGGCATGCCGGTCACCGAGGTGACCGCCGCCGGCACGCTCGACACGTCGAAGGTCCAAGGGATGGGCACCGGTACGCGAGAGAACTGGCGCATGCTCGCCGCGATCATCGAGTCGCCGAGCGGCCCGTACTTCGCGCGCCTGCTCGGGCCGGGTTCGACGGTGACGCGCTGGGAGCCCAGCTTCCGCGAGTGGATCTCGTCGCTGAAGCCGCAGTCCTGATCCGGGCTCGTCAGGACGATGGGGAAGGCCTGCGACCGCGCGGTCCGCGCGGCGCTACAGGATCGTGAGTGCGTACGATCGATGCTCTACGGTCTCTTCGCGTAGCGCTCGTAGAGCTGCGTCTGGCGGTTCGACAGGTCGACCGGCTTGCCGTCGATCAGCATCGCCTCGACGCGCGACGTGATCTCGAGCAGGTCGCCGTCCGTCACGATGACATCGGCGATCTTGCCGACCGCCAGGCTGCCCAAGTCCTTCTCGAGCCCCAGGATCCGGGCCGGGTAGTAGGTCACCGCGCGGTAGGCCTCCTCGCGCGGCAGGCCGAACGCCGCCGCCATCGCGGCGTGGAACGGCAGGTTGCGGGCGTTCTCGCCGTCGGACGACAGGATCGCGAAGGGCACGCCGGCGCGCGCCAGCACGGCCGGGTTCGCGAAGGGCGCGTCGTAGGGGTCGAAGCGGTCGCTGGGCAGCGCGATCACCGGCCCGATCGCGACCGGCACCTGCTCGCGCGCCAGCGCGTCGACGACCTTCCAGGCCTCGACCGCGCCGAAGAGCACGGCCTTCAGCTCGTTCTCCTTGGCGAAGCGCAGCGCGTCGAGGATCGTCTGCGCCGTGTCGGCATGCAGCGCGACGCGCTTCTCGCCGCGCGCGAACGGGACCAGCGCTTCGAGGCGCGGGTCGAACGGCGGCTCGTCGCACTCGCCCTTCTTGGCCGCGTCGTGCACGCGCCCGTGCTCCTTCGCGTCGGCGAAGAGCCGCGACAGCTCGCGCACCTGCTTCTCGCGCGGCTCGTCCTTGTAGTCCTTCCGGCGCACGTTCGGCCGCCCGGGGAAGGCGACGTGCAGCATGTCGCGGTCGACGTGCAGCATCGCCTGCCACGTGTCGCCCGTCAGGCGCAGCACGGCCGACTGGCCGCGCATGGGCCCGCCGCGCTGCGGCGCCGTCTGCACGCGCGCGATGCCGTTCGTGCGTGTCACGGCGATGTGAGCCGACTCCGAGTGCACCGAGGACGCGACGCGCAGATCGGGCTGGTTGCCCGGCGATTCGCCCTGGTCGTCGGTCGCGGCGATCGAGCCAATCTCGAGCAGGCCCACGTTCGAGCCCAGCTCGATCATCGCCGGCCAGACGTGCTTGCCCTGCGCGTCGATCACGCGCGCCGTGGCCGGGACCGGGATGCCGGCTCCCATGGCGGCGATGCGCCCGCCGCGCACGAGGAGCACGCCGTTCTCGACGTCGGGCCCGGTGATCGGGTGCAGCGTGCCGCCCACGATCGCGATCACGTCGCCTTCGGTCGGCGCGGCGGCCAGCTCCGGCTCCTGGAGCGGCGCGACCTTGGGCGGGTCCGTCTCGAGGCCGAACGCGTCGCGCCGCTCGAACTCGATGCGGCCGTCGACCATCGTCCAGCGCACGCGCGCCAGGGACGACAACGGATCGTGATCGAGCAGCACGAGGTCGGCGTCCTTGCCGACCTCGATCGAGCCGACGCGCTCGGCGATGCCAAGCTGCTGCGCCGGGAACAGGGTGACGAGCGCCAGCGCGCGCACCCGGTCCATGCCGGCGTAGCGCACGGACTTGGCCGCTTCGCCGTACAACCGCCGCATCATCTCGGCCGAGTCCGAGTTCAAGGACGTCAGGACCCCGGCGCGATCCATGACCGCCGCGTTCTGCGGGATGCCGTCGTAGGCCTCGATCTTGTAGGCCCACCAGTCGCCGAACGTCGATCCGCCCACGCCGTTCGCGGCCATCTCGCGCGCGACCTTGTAGCCTTCGAGCACGTGCTGCAGGGTCGCGATGCGGAACCCAAAGCGCTGCGCGGCCTCGAGCATCATCAGGATCTCGTCCTGCCGGTAGCAGTGCGTGTGGACCAGGATGCGCTGGTCGATGACGTCCGCGAGCGCCTGCAGCCGCACGTCGCGGCGCGGGGGATCGGGAGCTTCGCCGCGCGACGAAGCCGCGTCGTAGCGCTGCCACTCGTCGCGGTAGTCCACCGCGCGCTCGAAGGCGCGCAGCAGCACGGCCTCGACGCCCATGCGGCTGGCTGGGAATCGATCGTTGCCGCGCCCGCCGCCGGCAGCGCGCTTCGGGTTCTCGCCCAGCGCGAACTTGATGCCCTCCGGCGCGCCTGGGAACCGGATCTCGTCCGCCGTGCGCCGCGGCTTCATCTTGATGACCGCATCGCGGCCGCCGATCGTGTTGGCCGAGCCGTGCAGCAGCCGCGCGGTCGTGACGCCACCGGCCGCGGCGCGGTAGATCGACAGGTCGTCGGGATCGACGACGTCCGCGATCGTGACGTCGGACGTGATCGAGAGCGTGCCCTCGTTCACGCTGCCGTCGATCGCGATGTGCGAATGGCAGTCGACGACGCCCGGAGCCAGGTGCATGCCTTTGCCGTCGAGCACCGTGACGCCCGCCGGCGCCGTGACGCGACCGACGGCGGCGATGCGCCCGTCCTGCACGAGCACGTCGCCCTCGAACGCGGGTCCGACGGCCGAGTGGATCGTCGCGCCGCGGATCAGCGCGTCGCCCTCGACCTGCAGCCGCGGCTTGCGGTCGGCATCCGTCTCGGTCGGATGCTCGGCCCAGAACGGCGAAGCGGCCAGCAACAGGATCGCGAAGCTCATCGGTGATCCTCCTTCGGCGCGCGCTGCGCAGTGAAGCCCAGCACGTCGGCCTGCGGCACGGTCAGCGTGCCTTTCCACGTGTCGCCGTCGATCTCGCCCTCGAGGATCAGCTCGACGCTGCGCCCGGCGATCGTCGTGTCGCCGGTGACGCGCAACGTCTTCTCCGAGAGGCGGCCCTCGACCTTCACGTCCAGCGCGCTGCCGTCGGGCGCCTTGCCGCGCAGCGTGCCCTCGACCTTGCCGTCCTTTTCCATCTTCAGCTCGGCCTCGCCGTCGGTCACCTGCGGCGCGTCGTAGTCGATCGCCCACGTGCCGGTCGCGTCGACGCCTTCCGCGGGGGCGGCGTCACTGCCCTTCTTTTTCGTCTCGAGCTCCTGCGCGTGCCCGTCGAGGAAGAGCCACGCGACCTGCGCCTTCTTGTCCACCAGCGGGTCCTTGTCCCACAGCGCGAACGTCGCATCGGAACCCGCGGCCAGCTTGCCCAGCGCGGGCGCCACGCCCAGGATCTCCGCTGCCCCATCGGTCAACCCGCGCAACGCGACGTCGCGGGGCAGCCCGGCCTCGACGAGCTTCCGCACGCGCTCGAGCAGCTCCTTGGGACCTTCCTTTCCCGTGCCAAACGCGATCGCGACGCCGGCCGTCGAGAGCGTCTTCGCTCCGTCGCGCGCCTCGACCCACTGGCGACGCTTCTCGCGCCGCGACGCGATCGGCTCCTCGTACGTCCAGGGCGCGTCCTCGGCCTCGGGCTTCTTCTTCTTCGCGTCCTTGCCGTCGGGATCGTCCGGCTCGTCGCCCCAGTCGAGCGTCAGGATCACCGGGATCTTGCGCTCGAAGAGCAGGGGCGCGCGCCGCCAGGCCTCGCGCCCGCCCGCGACCGCCAGCGCGAAACCGTGCTCGTCGCCCAGCTTCACGAAACGATCGATGTCGTCGGCCTCCTCGGCCTCGGCGCACACGGTGCGGCGCCGCGCGAGCAGGTCCTGTGTTGCCTCGAGGTCGGAGTCGAACGGTACACGCTCGCCCGGCTTGCCCGCCGCGCGCCGCTCGAGCAGAACGCGCTGGCGGTCGGCGTCGATCAGGAACTGCCGCAACTGCGCGATCGCGCCCATCAACGTGCCTGGATAGCCCGGTCCGGTCGCTTCGAAGCCGGCGTGGTCGAACACGCGCGCGCGCAGCAGCGCTTCGCGCGGCGCGACGTCGCGGGTGATCGCCAGCGCGCTGACGCCCGAGAGGATCTGGCCGTGCGGCGCCGACAGCAAGGCTCCGAAACCGTACTTGCGCCAGTCCTCGAGCTTGTCCCCCGGCGCGAACGCGTCGGCGGCCCGGAACGAAGGCTGGATCCCCTTGCGGTTCGCCTCGCGCATGTCGACCTGCACGTCGGTCGACGTCGAGCGCGGCTTGTCGCGCGCCGCATTGGGCTCCGGCGTCGTGCAACCCGTGAACGAGTACGCGTCGAGGAACGCGGGCAGCACCAACGCGCCCTTGCCGTCGATCGTGCGCGCGTCGACCGGCGCGGCCGGCTCGCCGGCGCCGATGCGCAGGATCCGTCCGTCGCGCATCAGGATCGACGTGGTGGGCGCGTCGGCGCCGACCGCGAGGCGAACGTTCTCGAGCAGGACGGGCCGCGGCACTTCCGCGGACGCGGACAGGGCGACGACCACGGTCGCCGCGGCGAGGGGGCACATCATGCGCCGGATGCTACAGGCCGCGCCTCCAGTCGGGAACGAACCGGGCCCGTTCCGGCCGGGCCAGCACCTGGTCCAGCTCCTCCAGGATCCGCGCCTTGTCCTTGGGCAGCGTCCCGGCCAGCGGCAGGAAGTTGCTGGCGTGGTTCGAGCGGAAGATCGTGCGCGTGAGCTCCAAACCGGCGACGAGCTCGCGCAGCTCGCGCGTCAGCTGCAGCGGGTCGAGCTCGTCCGATTCTCCCCTGCTGGCACCGCGCTGAGCCTCGTCCCACAGCGGGGTGCCCGCCACGGGCGTCATGACCAGCGTCGACGCGAACCGCGGCTGGATCGCGTTGAGCACCGCGGCCGAGGCGCGCGCGTGCTCGAGCGACCGCGCGCGACCACCGGCGCCGAGCAGGATCATCGTCGAGAGCTGCACACCGGCCTCGGTCGCTTTGGCCGCGACGCGCACCATCTCGGCCGCGTCGACGCCCTTCTCCAGCCGCGTGAGGACGGCGTCGTCGCCACTCTCGACGCCCAAGTAGTAGAGGGAGAGCCCCGCGTCGCGCAGGCGCGCCATCTCGTCAACCGTGCGCACCTGCAGCGCCTGCGGCGACGCGTAGCACGACACGCGCCGCAGCTCCGGGAACGCGGCGCGCAGCTCGGCCAGCACCTGCAGCAGGAAGATGCTCTTCGCGACCAGCGCGTCGCCGTCGGCCAGGAACACCTTGCGCACCGGCGGCAACGTCTTCGCTGCCCAGGAGATCTCGGCCTTCAGCTCGTCGATCGGCCGCACGCGGAACTTCTTGTCCCGGTACATCGCGCAGAACGTGCAGCTGTTGTACGAGCAGCCGATCGTCGCCTGCAGGATCAGGCTCTCGGCCTCGGACGGCGGACGGTAGAGAGTCCCCTCGTACCGGATCACGAGCGCGTGGCAGCCTTCCGCCGGGTGGACGTCTTCTTCTTCCGCTTGGACGGGCCGGCTTCGCGCTTCTCGACCAGCATGCGCGACGCCATCTCGAGCGTCACGTCCTCGGCGTTCATGCCCTTCGGCAGCGTCACGTTCGTAGTACCGTCCGTCAGGTACAGGCCGTACTTGCCGTCCTTGACGACGACCGGCGCGCCCGCGGCGGGATCGACGCCCAGCTCGCGCAGCGGCGGCGCCTGCGTGCCACGCCCGCGTCCGGCGCGCTTGGGCTGTGCGTAGATCGCCCGCGCGTCCTCGAGCGTGACCGAGAAGAGCTGCTCTTCCGTCTTGAGGTTCCTGTAATCGGGCTTCTCCGCGCCCGGGATCGTCTTCATCAAGTACGGGCCGAAACGGCCCAGCGCCGCCACGATCGGGTTGCCGTCGACGTCCTCGCCCAACTGGCGCGGCAGCGAGAGCAGCTTCAGCGCCTGCTCCAGAGTCAACGTCTTCGGGCTCATCGTCTTGAGCAGCGACGCGCGCTTCGGCTTGGGACCGAGGTCCTTCGCCTTGCCCTTGCCCTTCTTGGGCTTGGCCTCGCCCTCGACAGGTTTGGGGTCGTCGCCGAGCTGCACGTAGGGGCCGAAACGACCGGTCTTCAGGTACACGGGCAGGCCGTTCGCGTCCTTGCCGATCGGCTCGTCGGCCTGCTTGGCCGTCTCGATCAGCTCCAAGGCCTTCTCGACCGTGATCTCGTCGGGGGCCAGCCCGTCGGGCACCTGCGCGCGCTTGCCTCTGAATTCGATGTACGGACCGTAGCGCCCGACGCGCAGGTCGACCGAGTGACCGTCCTTCGTCCCGAGCGGGATCGTGCACACGCGCTTCGGGTCGATGCTGTCGACGTGCTCCGTGACGATCGCGTGCAGGCCGGGCTGGTTGCCGCGGTAGAACGCGTCGAGGAAGCCCAGGCGCTGCATCTCGCCGCGCGCGATCTGGTCGAGCTCCTCCTCCATCCCGGCCGTGAAGGAGTAGTCGACGAGCGTCGGCGCGAGCTCGGCCATGAGCTGCACGACGGCGAACGCCAGCGGCCGCGGCACGAGTGCGGCGCCGCGCTTCTCGACGTACTCGCGGTCCTGGATCGTCGCGATGATGCTGGCGTAGGTCGACGGACGGCCGATGCCGAGCTCCTCCATCTTCTGCACGAGGCCGGCTTCCGTGTAGCGCGCCGGCGGCTTCGTCTGGTGGCCGGAAGCATCGGCGCGCGCGACTTGCGCGACGTCGCCCTGCTTCAGCGGCGGCAGCACGGCCTCCTCTTCCTTGTCCGCGACGTCGGCCTCGTCCTGACCCTCGACGTAGGCGCGCAGGAAGCCGTCGAACAGCACGGTGCGGCCACGCGCGACGAGCTCGGCCTTGCGCTGGTCCTTCAACGTCACGTCGAACGTCGCCGCGACGCTCTTCATGCGCGCGTCGAGCATCTGCGAGGCGACCGTGCGCTTCCAGATCAGGTCGTAGACGCGCGCCTCGTCGGACCCGACCTCGCCCTCGATCTCCTTCGGCTTGCGAAACGACTCGCCGGCCGGGCGGATCGCTTCGTGCGCTTCCTGGGCATTTTTCTGCTTCCCGCGCCACACGCGCGGCGACGGCGGCAGGTACTCGTTGCCGTACTCGTCGCCGACGAGCTTGCGCGCGGCCGCGATGGCCTCGCCGGACAGAGCGACGCTGTCCGTGCGCATGTAGGTGATGTAGCCGTTCTGGTAGAGCGACTGCGCGGCCTGCATGGCGCGCTTGGCCGTCATGCCGAGCTTGCGGCCGGCCTCCTGCTGCAGGGTCGAGGTCGTGAACGGCGGCTTGGGCTCGCTCTTGTATTCCTTCTCCTCGACCTTGCGGACCTTCGCGTCGGCGCCGCGCATCCCGGTCGCGAGCTTCTGCGCGGCAGCCTCGTCCAGCACGACGACCGTGCGGTTCGCGAGCAGCTTTCCGTCCGAGCCGAAGTCGCGGCCCTGCGCCAGGGTCTTGCTCTCGAGGCTCGTGACCGACGCCGGGAAGCGCGTGCCCTGCCGCTCCAGCTCGACGTCCGCGTCCCACCAGCTCGCCGAGCGGAACGCCATGCGCTCCTTCTCGCGCTCGACGACGAGTTTCGTCGCCACGCTCTGCACGCGCCCGGCCGAAAGGCCCGGGCCTATCTTCTTCCACAAGACCGGCGAGACCTCGTAACCGTACAAGCGGTCGAGGATCCGGCGCGCCTCTTGCGCATCGACCAGGGCCGTGTCGATCTCGCGCGTGTTCTCCAACGCCGCGTCGATCGCCTTCTGCGTGATCTCGTGGAAGACCATCCGCTTGACCGGCACCTTGGGCTTCAGGAGCTCGAGCAGGTGCCACGAAATCGCCTCGCCCTCGCGGTCTTCGTCCGTCGCCAGGTAGAGCGCGCTGGCGTCCTTCAACTTGGCGCGCAGCTCGGCGATGCGCTTCTTCTTGTCGCCCGGCACGACGTAGTGCGGCTCGTAGTTCTTCGTGACGTCGACGCCCATGCGCCCCCACGTCTCCTTCTTGATCGCCGCCGGGATCTCGGCCGCGCTGGAAGGCAGGTCGCGCACGTGGCCGATCGAGGCCTCCACCACCCAGCCCTTGCCCAGGAACTTGGCGATGGTCTTGGCCTTGGCCGGCGACTCGACGATCACGAGAGGTTTGCTCATCTGCTTCCCACGGTTGGCGCCGAGATCGCCATGTGTCAAGCCGACGCCTGCCGGCAAGGGTCGCTGGAGTGCCCGCGCGGAGCGAACGTAACTGCCTGTCCTGTAAGCCTTGCCCGCTTGATCCAGGCGCTCCCGCGAATCTGAGGGATCGTGAGGCGGCGAGCGCGGCCGTCGGCGCCAGGCGCTCTGCGCCGCTGAACCGACTCTCAGCTCGACGCGCGCGGGATCGCGCTCGAATCCTAGACGGCCGACATCCACGGCGCCGGCGAGCGCAGTTTCACGGTCCGCGCGCCGCGCGGATGCTCGAAGCGCAGCGCCGCCGCGTGAAGGAAGTAGCCGCACGCGCCCGGCGTCGCGTCGCTCTTCGCCACGCCGCCCGGCCCGAAGAGCGGATCCCCCACGATTGCCGCCCCGGCCGCGGCCAGGTGAATGCGGATCTGGTCGGGCCGGCCGGTGATCGGTTGCGCGGCGACCAGCGCGCGCTCGCCGTCGACGTGGCGCGCCAGCACGCGCACACGCGTCGTCGCCGGCTTGCCATCGCACCGCGCGACGTGGATCTGCATGGGCCCGTGCTCGACGCGGCCGATCGGCTGGCGCCCGACGAAAGAAGTCGGCAGGAAGCTGTTCTCGACGAGCGCCAGGTACGTCTTGGTCGGCAGACAATCGCGGAACTGCTGCGAGAGAGCCGCGCGCGCGAAGTTCGTCTTGCCGAACAAGACGATCCCGGACGTGCCGCGACCGAGGCGGTGAACGGGCGAGCTGTCCGCACGCGCCGGATCACTCGCGCGGACGAGGGTCAGCAACGTGCGCGCCAGGAACGGGCCGGCCGGCAGCACCTGCAACCCGGCCGGTTTCTCGATCGCCAGGACGTCGTCGTCCTCGAGGATCACGGCGAACGTCGTGGGCGCCTCGGGCTCGCGCCACGGCGGCCGGTGGAACGCGAGCTCGTCGCCGACCTGCAGCAGCTCGTCGGGCGCCGCCGCGCGGCCGTTCACGAGAACCAGCCCCTGCTCGATCGAGAGGCGCCACGTCGCGACGTCGGAGTGCGGGAAGCGCGCGGCGTGGTAGTCCAGTACGCTGGAGCGCGCATCGTGCGGCCGCACACGGTCGCGGTAGACGTAGCCGGAGTTCACGCGGAACAGGTTACCGCACGGTGCCGGGCGGCCCGTTCGGGAGCGTTCGCGGGCCACGCGCGTCCGGGCGTGCCGGCCGATTGAACCTGCGCCCCGCGCGGACGACGAGCGGTGTTTCATGGTCCACCTCTCCATCCTCGACCTGGTCCCGATCCTGCGCGGCGGCACCGTGCGCGAGGCGCTCGAGCGCAGCCTCGACCTCGCGCAGCACGTCGAGCGCTTCGGCTACCGCCGCTTCTGGGTGGCGGAGCACCACAACATGACCGGGATCGCCAGCGCGGCGACCTCCGTGGTCATCGGCCACCTCGCCGGCGGCACGCGCACGATCCGCGTCGGCGCGGGGGGGATCATGCTGCCGAACCACTCGCCGCTCGTGATCGCCGAGCAATTCGGGACGCTCGAAGCGCTGCATCCGGGCCGGATCGACCTGGGACTCGGGCGCGCTCCGGGAACGGATCAGCGGGCACTGCGCGCGCTGCGCCGCGATCCCGCGGCGGCCGAAGACTTCCCGCGCGACGTTCAGGAACTCCAGGTGCTGCTCGGGCCGGTTCGTCCCGGGCAGCCCGTGCAGGCGGTGCCCGGCGCGGGCTGCGCGGTGCCGATCTGGATCCTGGGCTCGAGCACGTTCGGAGCCCAGCTCGCCGCGGCGCTCGGCCTGCCGTACGCGTTCGCCTCGCACTTTGCGCCGCGCGACCTGATGCCGGCGCTGGAGGCCTACCGCAAGCAGTTCACGCGCTCGAAGCAGCTCGCCGCGCCGTACGCGATGGTCGGCGTCAACGTGTTCGCGGCCGAAACCGACGCGGAAGCGCGCCGCCTGTTCACGTCGGCGCAGCAGCAGTTCACGGACCTCGTGCGCGGCGACCCGGGCCCGCTGCGGCCGCCGATCGAGGACATCGACAAATACTGGCTGCCGCACGAGAAGGCCCAGGCGTCAAAGATGCTCGATTTTGCGCTCGTCGGCTCGCGCGAGACCGTGCGAGCCGGGCTGGAGCGCGTCGTGCGCACGACGCGCGCCGACGAGCTGATGCTCGTCTCGGCCATCCACGACCACGCGGCGCGGATCCGCTCGTACGAGATCGCCATGGAGGCCGCGTCGTCGAGCCGAGTCCTCGCGGACGCGCCACCTGCGACCGAGCGGCGGTAGACAACGGTGTCAGACACCTTTGCCCGGTAGACAACGGTGTCAGCCCGGATGATTCACGAAAGCCGGGTCAGGGAGCGATCGATTCGGCGGACCTTCGTGCCAACGCATGCGGGCAAGGCTCGCGAATCTCTGCCGAATCAAATTCTGTCGTGAGACCCGGCAGCAGCGCGACCGTCTCTCATCCCAGCGCCGACTCGGCGCACGGCGAGGGTGATGCCCCGAAGCTGGCCGGCGGTCGCTTCGATGGGCAGCGGCAGCCGCCAGCACGCCCACCCGAGGGCTTCGTGAATCATCCGGGGTCAGACACCTTTCCCCACAACGGTGTCAGACACCCTTGCCCGGGTTCGCAGCTCACTCCCAACAACGATGTCGGACACCCTTTCGCGTCCGATGGCAGAGTCACGAGCCGTGGGAGATGACGCCGGGGCTCGCGGACGGCACGATCGCCGCGCGCCGTGCAGATCCTCCCGCCCTTCACGCCCTTGTCGGACCTGGCTCAGCGCCTCGCCGAGCCCGGTTTCGCCGCGCTCGACGCGGCATCGCTGAGCGCGCTCGCGGGCGCGCCAGCGACGGTGCTCACGCGCTGGAACGCAGCGTGGGACGATCTGCCGCGCGACGAGCACCTGCGGGACGTGGGCGGCTACCGACGTCGCCGCCACGGCTGCTTCGTCGTCGTTGGCGACGGCGTGAACGCCGTTCCGCACCGCGCGCACTGGCAGCCCGTCGAATACAACGCGCTGCACGGCGGGCTCGAGCGCTGGTTCGAGCCGCTCGACGTCCGTTTCGCGTCGGACGAGGCGCTCCTGGCGCTGCTGCGCGGGCTGGGCCGCACGGCGTCGGAGCTCCGCCGGCCGCAACCGTGGTTCGTCGAGGTGCACCAGTTCCGCATCGACACGGCCCAGGGCATCGGCCGGCCGACGCCCGAAGGCGCACACCGCGACGGCGTCGATCTGGTGGCTGTCGTGCTCGTCGCACGCCACGCGATCAAGGGCGGCGAGACGCGCGTGTTCGACGCACATGGGCCGCAGGGCGTGCGCTTCACGCTGCACGAGCCGTTCAGCGCGCTGCTCCTCGACGACGAGCGCGTCGTGCACGAGAGCACGCCGATCCAGCCCCTCGATCCGGAACGACCCGGGCATCGCGACACGCTGGTGGTCACGCTGCGCAGCGGCGGCTTCCAGGGTCCGGGAGCGACGTGAGCGCGCCGATCCCGATCCTCTTCCGCGACGAGCGCGTGCTCGTGGCGTTGAAGCCGCCCGGTCTCCTCTCGTCGCCGGAGCGCGGCAGCGCGGCGCGCTCGCTCGTCGAGGTGCTGGCCTCGCAGGGTATCTGCGCTCAGGCGGTGCACCGGCTCGACCTGGACGTCTCCGGCGCGATCGTGCTCGCTCTCGACGACGAGGCGCGCGTCGCGCTCGAGACGCTGTTCCGCGAGCGCGCCGTGCAGAAGACGTACTGGGCGATGGCACAGGGCCGCTACCAGGAATCGCGCGGCGTCTACCGCTGGCCCATCGCCGAGGACGGGTCCGACGTGCGCGTCGACGAGCGCGGCAAGCCGGCCGAGACGCGTTGGACCGTGATCGGGCGCTACGCGGTCGCGACCGAGATGGAGATCGACCTCGTGACCGGGCGCCGGAACCAGATCCGCGTGCACTTCGCGCACGGCGGCCATGCGCTGATCGGCGACCGCAAGTACGGTCGCGGGCGCGACCAGAAGCTACGCTCGAAGAGCCGGAGAGTCGCCTTGCACGCCTGGCGCATCGCGTTCGACCACCCCTTCGGCGGGGCGCGCGTCGCGGTCGAGGCGCCGCTCGCCGACGACCTGCTCGAGCTGCGGGCCGAGGCAGCCCGTGCCATCTGAGCTACTACTTCCGAAAGTCTGCGCGCGCCGCGCAGATTCTTTCGGATGTCGTAGCTCCGGCGCCGGAGGCGCCGCGCCGCCCGTCAGGCGGCGAGGAGGGGGAGGCCGCGTGTCGCGGCCGACGCGGGGGAGGGTCCGCCTCCCCCGCCAACAAGGACTCAGCGCGGGCCAAAGCCTCACGCGTCCGGTTGCGGGCATCGCCCGCGCTGAGAGACCGTGAAAAAATCGTTCGTACGGGCTTTCTGATCCCATTGGCGCTGCTCCGCGGCGCAAGAGGCTGTGACTTCTTGACAGCTTCTGGGATCGACGCCGGCGGGCCACTCCCTCTCCGGCACGCAACGGGCTAGACTGTTGCGTCCCTTCTCCAGCGAAACGAGCGCCGCCATGCCCACCACCGAAGACGTCTACAAGGAACTCCGCCAGGTCTACGACCCGGAGATCCCGGTCAACATCGTGGACCTGGGCCTCGTGTACGACGTGAAGCTCGACGACGCCGGCTCGTGCGTCGTGACGATGACGCTGACCTCGCAGAGCTGCCCCGAGGCGCGCACGATCCCCGAGGTCATGAAGCGCCGGCTGAACGCGATCCCGGGCGTGAACGGCACGCAGATCGAGATCGTGTGGGATCCGCCCTGGAGCCCGCAGAAGATCTCCGAGGAAGGCCGCAAGACGCTGGGCATCGACCAGGACGACGACGAGTGACGGACCGCGCGAGCCCAAGGGTTCGCGCACGCTGCGGCCCCGCGCGGTCGATCCCCAACGGCGGGTTCCCCGGCGCATTCGCCCTCCGAGACTGAGAAGAATTCGAGGTCTCTCGCGCCGCGGAGCGGCGCCACCAGGATCGGAGAGGCCGTACGATCGGTTTTTTCTCGGCCTCTCAGTCCTGGATGACCTTGAAGCCCCCCTCGGGCGGCGGCGCATTCGGGTTCTTCTTCAGCTCTTCCTTCCAGTTGAGCAGGCGCGCTTTCGCGGCCGCACTCTCGGCTTCGGGGATCTTGCCCAGGCGCTGCAGAAAAATGGACAGGCTGGTGAACGTGAACGGATCGTCGGGCGCGATCTGGATCGCGCGCTCGATCGTGGCGACGGCCTCGGCGTGACGGCCGGCCTTGCTCTGCGCCGTCGCCAGCGCGTTGAGCACGTCGGCCCAGTCGGGCTTCAACGCGAGGGCCTTCTCGTGCTCGAGGATCGCCTCCTCGAACTTGTTCTGGCCGAAGTGCTTCAGCCCGGCGAGGTAGTGGGACTTCGCGTCCGACATCAGCGCCCTGGCACGGCTCGCCGGGCGGAGAGCGCCCGATCGACCGCGGACTTGAACGCCTGGGGATCGTCCGGAGTGAAGCGGAACTGCTTCCAGAAGCCCGTCTTCTCCAAGGCGACGTGCTCCGCGAGGTCGGCCATGTCGAGCTTCGGGGCACGCAGGATGTCGCCCAGCCCGTAGTCCCCCCGGAAAACGTCGAAGATCACGACGGGCGGACGGACGCTGACCGCCTTCACGTCGTCCAGAGGGACTCGGACCGTGCCCCAGGGAATCGAATCGAGCTCGAGGTGATCCTCGTAGAGCCGATACTCCTGCCACAGGCTCTTGACCGTGGGCCGGCTGCGATAGATCGGGTCTTCCATGGATCGTTCCTTCACATCACCGGCTGGATGCCGAGCTCCGCGAACTTCTTCTCCTCGAAGTTCTTGCGGAACAGGTCGCGCAGCTTGTTCGCAGCCGCGTCGTAGGCCGCCTTGTCCGTCCACGTGTTGCGCGGGTCGAGGATCTTCGCGTCCACGCCCGGGCACGACGTCGGCATCCTCATGTTGAAGATCGGGTGCGTCGCGTGCTGGACCTTGCCCTCGTCCAGGTCGCCGCGCAGCGCCGCGTTCAGCAGCGCCCGCGTGTCCTTGATCGAGATGCGCTTGCCCGTGCCGTACGCGCCGCCGCTCCAGCCCGTGTTGAGCAGGATGCAACGCGCCTTGTGCTTCTCCATCTTCGACGCGAGCAGCTTGGCGTAGACGCTGGGCTTGTGCGCCATGAACGGCGCGCCGAAGCAGGCCGAGAAGGCCGCTTGCGGCTCGGTGACGCCGACTTCGGTGCCGGCCAGCTTCGCGGTGAAGCCCGAGATGAAGTGGTACATGACCTGCTTCGCGTCGAGCACCGCGAGAGGTGGCAGCACGCCGAACGCGTCCGCCGTCAGCAGCACGATCGTCTGCGGATGCGGCCCCTGCGAGTTCGGCATCACGTTCGGGTTCGCGGACAGCGGGTAGCTGAAACGCGTGTTCTCCGTGATCGACTTGTCGGTCAGGTCGAGCTCGTGCGGCATCGACTCGGCCATGGTGCGGCCCTTGGGCGGCGGGACGTTCTCGATGATCGTGCCGGGCTTCTCGAGCGCAGCCCAGATGACCGGCTCGGCGTCCTTGTTCAGGTCGATCAACTTCGCGTAGCAGCCGTCCTCCAGGTTGCAGAGGCCGTTGTCGCTCCAGATCGTCTCGTCGTCGCCGATCAGGCGGCGCTCGGGGTCGGCCGACAGCGTCGTCTTGCCCGTGCCCGACAGGCCGAACAGGATCGCCGCGTCACCCTTCGGGCCGACGTTCGCCGAGCAGTGCATCGACAGGCGGCCTTCGAGCGGCAGCAGGAAGTTGCCAACCGTGAAGATCGTCTTCTTGACGACGCCGCAGTAGTCGGCGCGGCCAGCCACGAGGCAGATGCGGTTCTTCACGTCGATCACGATCGCCGCTTCCGAGCGGCTGCCGTCGCGCTCCGGCACGCACGTGAACGAGGGCGCATTGATCATCGTCCAGCGCCGCTTGTCGACGTCCTTCACGCCCTTCAGATCCTTGGGGAACATGTTGTGCGCGAACATCGCGTGCGTGGCGTACTCGCCCACGAAGCGGTACGGGATCGCGAAGGCCGGGTCGGCGCCGACGAAGACGTCCTTGACGTACAACGTGGCCTTCTTCGCGTTCAGGTGCTCGATCACGCGCTGGAGCAGACCCTGGTACTTGACCGGGTCGAACTTCTGCATGTCGGCCTTCCACCAGATCTGGTCGGCGACCTCGGGCCACGCGACCGAGTAGGTGTCCTTCACCCGCCGTCCCGTGCAGTCGGGATCCGTGTAGTAGACGAGCGGCCCCTTGACCCCCAGCTTCGTGGCGAAGGCCTTCTGGTCCGTCGATGGGCCGTCCTTGCGCACCCGGCCGCGATCGTTGCGGATCGCCTCCTGAAAGAGCTCGTCCTTTTGGAGGTTGTACTTGTAGGTGACCGTCTTGAGGCCGATGGCCTCGAGGTCGTTCCGGAAGTCGGCGGTCAGGGTCATGGCGGGTCCTCTCCGCCGCCGCGACCCGGAAGGGTCCACGCGGTTCGGACGGAGCAAGGTGAAGTTCGACAGGCTAGCCGTGCCCGCCGAAGGCGGCAAGGAAGGCGGCAACCCTTGCACCTCCCAGCGGATTCCGGGCGCTTCCGCCGGCTTCGGCGGCGCTCGAGAGCCTCGGCTCAGGAGGCTGTGAAGAAATCACGGCCTCTCACGCCGCGGAGCGGCGCCGACGGGATCGGAGAGCCCGTACGAGCCATTTCTTCCCGGGCTCTCACCGCCCGCCCGCGCGCGGGCCGGCCACCGGCGCCGGGGCCGCGCGCTCGCGGTACCACGCGACGGTCCTCGCGAGGCCCTCGCGCCAGCCGACGCGCGGCACGTAGCCCAGGAGCGCTCGCGCCCGATCGATCGACGCCAGGCTGTCGCGCACGTCGCCGGCGCGCGCGGGCGCGAAGACCGGCTCCAGGTCGCTGCCGAGGAGCCCCGCCATCGCGCGGTAGAGGTCGAGGATCGAGACGCGCTCGCCAGCGCCGACGTTGATCACGCAGCCGGGCTCGAGGTCCTTCTCCATGGCCGCCATGTTGGCCGCCACGACGTCGTCGATGTACGTCAGATCGCGCGTCTGGCGGCCGTCGCCGAAAATCGTCGGGCGCCGGCCCTCGAGCAGCGCGCGCGCGAAGAGCGCGATCACGCCGGTGTACGGGCTGTCGTCGGCCTGCCGCGGCCCGAAGACGTTGAAGTAGCGCAGCGAGACGGTCTTCATGCCGTGCAGCGAGCCGTACACGCGCAGCAGGTCCTCGCCCGCCAGCTTGCCGCTCGCGTAGGGCGACAGCGGACGCGGGGTCATCGTCTCGACCTTGGGCAGCTCGACCGTGTCGCCGTAGGCCGCCGACGAGGCTGCGAAGACGAGGCGGCGCACGCCCGCCGCGCGGCACGATTCCAGCACGTTGAGCGTGCCCGCGACGTTGATCGCGTAGCTCTCGCGCGGATCCTGGACGCTGCGCGGGACCGAGACCTGCGCGGCTTCGTGGAAGACGCCCTGGACCCCGGCGCAGGCCGCGTCGCAGGTCGCGGGATCCACGATCGAGCCGTGGAGGAACTCGACGTCCAGCCCGGCCAGGTTCTCGGCGCGACCGGTGGAGAGGTCGTCGAGCACCCGCACTCGATCGCCGCGGGCCAGCAGGCCGCGCACAACGTGGGACCCGATGAAACCCGACCCGCCCGTCACCAGGAACTGCGACATGGAGCGGATGCTATCGGCACGCGGGCTTCGGGGCCGGAGAGGTCTGAAAAGACGAGGCCCGGAAAGACACAAGCCCGTCCGGCGAACCGGGCGGGCTTGCGCTTCGAGAAGAGTTGGATCCCCAGCACAGCCCGTTGAGGCTGCACACCGCGGAGCCGCCGCCGCCGCGGGACCGAACCGGGATTTCCGGACGGGAGTGCGGATTGGCAGGGCAGGGGCTGCGCGAGCAGCGGCTGGGAAAGACATCAGCCCGCAGGGCGTGAACCCGGCGGGCTGACGGCATCGAGAAGAGTTGTCCCCAGCGCAGCTTGCGGGCTGCGACACGAGAAGCGGGCGGAAGGCGCACTCCGAACCAGGATTCTCGGGGGAATCGGCGCGGGCGAGGTTGTCGCCCCGGCGCGGCCCGCGGGAAGTACATCAGCCCGCAGGGCGTGAACCCTACGGGCTGACGGGCATCGAGAAGAGTAGTCCCCAGCGCAGCTTACCGCTGCAGAAGACGGAGCCGGGCGGTGGCGGGGACCGGTCGCGAAAAACCGATTTCCTAGGTGGCCGGGCGTGCAGATCGGGGCCTCGCGGGTACCCGAAAAAAAGACCGAGCCCGCCGGTGGCAATCGGCGGGCTCGGAGCATCGCGGAAGGAGTGCGCTCTCAGAACATCGGCATCCCAGTCGTCCCGATCCCCCGATCAGGACACCACGAGCAGCCGTGCGGGAGCGTCGAGCGAACGTCCGCGATCCAGGATCACAGCGGCCCGGTCACTGAGCCGCTCACCCGCACGAGAACCGCGCCCTGCGATCCGCGGACGAGCACGTCGGCGCGCTCGTCCCCGAGCGGACCACGGATGCCGACGACGATCACGGGCGCTGCGTCCTGCTCCGTAACGAGGAAGCGACCCGAGGCCAGGAGCGCGCTGCGCACCATGGAGCGATAGCGGCCCAGCGTCCCGACACCCGCCGGCTCGCTCTCGTCGAAGCGGACCAGGTAGCGCGCGTCCCAACGTTCGCAGGCGTCCGCGAGCCGCGGATCGTCGACGAGCGCGACCACGCTGCGCTGGGCGATCGCCTGCGGGCTGCCCGCGCCGACGTGGATGAGCGTCGGCTCCGGCGCGCTCGGCTGGGTGGGGCTCGAGCGGCAGCCGCTCGCGATCAGCAGGCCCGCGGCGGCGACCCGCCAGCTCGTCCCGTGGTGGCCGGTGGACATCGCCTAGCCCTCGAACTGCAGCCGCCAGGAGCGCGCCGCAGCCGGCATCGGCGCGAAGCGCAGGCGCGCCTCGCCGCCGGCCTGCAAGTCGACCGACCGCCAGGCGGTCGCGGCCGAGATCGGCTGGCCCTTGGCGTCGTACCACTCGGGCGCGCAGCGGCAGGCGATCCTCGCGTCGCTCGGGTTCGTGAGCGTCAGCTCCAGGTAGGACTCACCGGCCTCCGTGCCCGTGCGCGGGTCGCGCAGGGCCAGCCGCTCGCCCAGGGCTTCCGCGCGCGCCGCGGGCTCCTTCGGCAGATCGCTGTTCGCACGGGTCGAGCCGCAGCCCGCGAGGGCCAGGACCAGCAACAGGAACAGGAGGGCGGCCGCAGTGTGGGTGCGCATCGCAGGCATGGTCCGTCCGCGCGGACCGGGGCGCAAGACGCGGCCGCGTCGTGCCCGCGTGGGAAGGCTTGCTCTACACTCCCCAGCCCGCATGCGCGCGACCTACTTGCCGAAGGACCAGCCCGCACGCTCCGGCGGCCAGAACTCCCCCATGATGGAGCAGTTCTGGCGCGCCAAGCGCGAGGCCGGCGACGCCTTGCTCTTCTTCCGGATGGGCGACTTCTACGAGCTCTTCCACGAGGACGCACAGGTCGCCGCGCGCGAGCTCGGGATCGCGCTGACGTCGCGCTCGAAGGGCGAGGACGCGATCGCGATGGCGGGCGTCCCGGTGCGCGCGGCCGACAGCTACCTGCTGCGCCTCGTGAACAAGGGTTTCCGCGTCGCGATCTGCGAGCAGATGGAGGATCCGCGCGCGGTCAAGGGCATCGTCGACCGGCAGGTCGTGCGCGTCGTGACGGCCGGCACGCTGACCGAGGAGAACGCGCTCGATGCGCGCGCCGCGAACCACCTGGCGTGCCTGCACGCGCAAGGCGGCGTGGCGGGTCTCGCGTGGGTCGACCTCTCGACCGGCAGCTTCCAGGCCTGCGAGGTCGAGCTCGCGAAGCTCTCCGACGAGATCGCGCGCGTCGCGCCGTCCGAGCTGCTCTTCTCGGCCGGCTTCGCCGAGTCGAACGCGGTCGCGGCGGGCGAGCTGAAGGAGCAGCTCGGCGCGCGCATCCACGAGCGCGAAGCCTGGCACTTCGACCGCGAAGCCGCGCTGCGCCTCGTCGCGAAGCAACTGGGTGTCGCGCGCCTCGAGGGGCTCGGCCTGGAGGAGACCTCGGCGATCGTGCCGGCCGCGGGCGCGCTGCTCGCGTACCTCGAGGAGACGCAGCGCCAGGGCTGCCGTCACGTCCTGCGCCTCGAGATCGTCGACCGCGCGCGGCACCTCGTGCTGGACCGCGCGACGCGCTCGTGCCTCGAGCTGTTCACCACGCAGCGCGACGGGCGGCGCGAAGGCACGTTGCTCGAAGTGCTCGACCTCTCGTGCACGCCGATGGGCGGGCGCACGCTGCGCGAGTGGCTGGGCGCGCCGCTGCGCGACGTCGACGGCATCCTCCACCGCCAGAAGGGCGTGGCCGAGCTGGCCGTCGATCCGATCTTGCGCGAGCGCGTGCGCGACGTCCTGGCGCGCGTGCTCGACGTCGAGCGGCTCGCGGCCAAGATCGCGACCGGGCGCTGCAATGGCCGCGATCTCGTGGCGCTGTCGAATTCGCTGGCGCGCGTGCCCGAGCTGCGCGCGGCGCTCGAGCACGTCTACTCGAAGGCGCTGGCCGAGGTGCTGGACGAGCTCGATCCGTTGACCGAGCTCGTCGCGCGCCTGTCGGGCACGCTCGTCGACGACCCGCCGCAGACCGTCAAGGACGGCGGGCTCGTGCGCGCCGGCTTCTCGACCGAACTCGACGAGCTGCACGCGTTGGCGCGCGACGCGAAGGGCTGGATGGTGCGCTTCCAGGCCGAGGAGGTCGTGCGCACGGGCATGGGCGGGCTGAAGGTCGGCTTCAACTCCGTGTTCGGCTACTTCCTCGAGGTTCCGCGCGGCCAGGTCGATCGCGTGCCGGCGCACTGGATCCGCAAGCAGACCGTCAAGAACGCCGAGCGCTACGTCACGCCCGAGCTCAAGGAGTTCGAGGAGAAGGTGCTGAACGCCGAGGAGCGCGCGCGCGACCTCGAGTTCGCGGTCTTCGAGGAGCTGCGCGAGGCCGCTGCGCGCGAGATCCCGCGCGTCCTGGCGACGGCGCGCGCGGTCGCGACGCTGGACGGGCTGGCCGCACTGGCGCAGTGCGCGACCGACAACCGTTGGACGGCGCCCAAGGTCGACGCCAGCGACGTGATCCGCATCACGGACGGCCGTCACCCCATCGTCGAGCGCGCGCAGCGCAACACGGCCTTCGTGCCCAACGACAGCCACCTGAACCGGACCGACCGGCTGGTGACCGTGCTGACCGGACCGAACATGGCCGGCAAGTCCACCTACATCCGACAGACGGCACTGATCGTGCTGCTGGCGCAGATGGGCTCGTTCGTGCCGGCCTCCGACGCGCGCATCGGCGTCGTCGATCGGATCTTCACGCGCATCGGCTCGGCCGACGACATCGGGCGGCAGGCCTCGACGTTCATGGTCGAGATGCTCGAGATCGCGAACATTCTGAACAACGCGACGAACCGCTCGCTGGTCGTCCTGGACGAAGTCGGCCGCGGCACGAGCACCTTCGACGGCTTGGCGCTGGCCTGGGCGATCGTGGAGCACATGCACGAGCGCGGTCGCTGCCGCACGCTGTTCGCGACCCACTACCACCAGCTCACGGCGCTGTCGTCGCGCTTCACCGGCGTGTGCAACAAGAGCGTCGCCGTGCGCGAGTGGAACGACGAGATCGTCTTCCTGCACAAGATCGTCGAAGGCGGGACCGACCGTTCCTACGGCATCCACGTCGCGCGCCTGGCCGGCGTGCCCGAGGCGCTGATCACGCGCGCGAAGCAGATCCTGGCCGACCTCGAGGAGGACGCCGAAGGCCTCGCTCCGCGGATCATCAAGTCGTCGCGCTCCGACGACGGCGGCCGCCAGCTGGGCCTCTTCGAAGCGCCGTTCAGCGCCACGGAAGAGGAGATCCGCAAGCTCGAGATCGACCGCCTGACGCCGTTCGAGGCGCTGTGCCTGCTGCGCGATCTGCAGCGGAAGCTGCTGTGAGAGGCCGAGCAGAAATCGATCGTCGGCCCCTCTGACCCTGTTGGCGCCGCGCGCAAGCGCGCGAAGCGTGCGCGAATCCCGGCGAATGGTGCCAGGCACCATTCTGCGGGATTCGCAACGCGCATCAGGCCGTCAGGATCTCGACGCTGTCCTCGGTCAGGTAGATCGAGTGCTCGTACTGCGCGACCATCACGCCCTCGTCCTCGATCAGCGGCGGATAGCGCACGAGCGAGCCCTGCCGCGCCAGCTTCGTGAACGCATCCTCGACCGCGTCACGATCCAGGTGACGGAAGTACCGCCGCGCGATCGGCAGCCCGCGCCAGGCCTCGATCGCCTTGAGCACGTCGCGGTCGAGCGCCTTGGCCTTGGCCGGCGGCCGCACCATCATGAAGACCTCGGCCTTGCCGGCCTCGCGGATGTAACCGCGGCCCGTGCTGGCGAACGGCTCGATCGCGAAGATCATCCCGGCGCGCAGCGTGCCCGCGCCGCGCTCGGCGTAGTTCGGGATCTGCGGCGCCGTGTGCACCTTCCAGCGCGCCAGCCCGTGTCCCGTCAGGTTGCGGACCGGCTGGAATCCCGCCGCCAGGATCGTGCGCTCGATCGCGGCACCGATGTCGCTGACCTGCACGCCGTCCTTGACCGTCGCGATCGCCGCGTCGAGCGCGCGCCGCGACGCGTCGACGAGCGGGGTCCAGCGCTTGTCGGACGACAGGTCCACCGTCGCGGCCGTGTCGGCGATGTAGCCGTCGACGTGCACGCCGATGTCGACCTTGACGCAGTCACCCTCGGCGTAGGCCTGCTCGTCCTCGGGGCTGGAGCAATAGTGCGCCGCCACGTAGTTGCGGCTCGATTGCGCCGGAAACCCGGGCTGCGCGCCCTTCGCGCGGATCTGGTCCTCGATCGTCTCGAGGACGGAGCGGATCGTGACGCCCGGCTGGATGTTCTGCTTGGCCCATTCCCGGCACTCGGAAGCGATCCGTCCGGCCTTGCGAGAGCATTCGATCGCGTAGGCATCCACGCGGTGCAGGATACGGGCGCGCGCGGAACGCGTCCATTCAAGCCCAGCGCGGCTTCCTCCGATGGATGACTCGTGACCCTCCGTCCGCAATGGCTCGCGCTCTTCCTCGCAGCGCTCGCCGGCGGGTGTCGCACGACGGTGACGAACTCACCGCCCGGCCTCGCGAACGCCGTCGTGACGCACTTCGAGCCCGTGCGCGCCTGGGACGTCGTCGACGGCACGCGCCACGCCGGATCGATCGTGCGTTTCCAGGATCCCGATCGGGAGGGACGCGCGTGGTACAGCGTGCGCAACGAGCATCGCCAGGAAGTCGGCATCGTCGACGTCGACGGTCGCGCCTGGCGCTATCGCCCGCACGAGCGCGAGCCCGAGTGGCTCGGCACGGGCACGGTGCTCGCGAGCGCAGGGCGCATCCTCGCCGCCGGTCCCGCCGCGACGCTGGTCGAAGTCGATGTGGAAGAGATCGCCGCTCGTCCCATGCGCTAGCGCCGGCGAGCCCCATGAGCGGGCTCGCCAATCCCGTTGTCCCGCGCGCAAGCCCGCCTGCCTGTACGTGGGCCGCAGCGGACCTGAGGACCCCGTAAACGCGTTCGCAGGCCCGGGAACGGCCGGCACGCGCTGGAAATACGCTCAATCTGGCCCGTGTGCCTCCCGAAAGAGGGTGAGGCCCCGGGTGCCCCTCCCCGCGGTCGTCCCCACCCACCTCGCGAGTCTCCACGGTCCTCCTCCATGATCAAGCTCGAAGCTGGCGAGCTCATCGGCACCTATCGTGTCGTCGAGTTCCTTGCGCGCGGCGGGTTCGCGCTCGTGTACGTGGCCGAGGACCAGGAAGGCCGCAAGGTCGCGCTGAAGCTGGGTGACGTCGCCGGCGGCGGCCGCTACGTGACGCGGTTCCTCGAGATCACGAACCAGCGCCGTCCCGAGGGCATCAGCCCGGACGAGACGCCAGCCGAGGCCGTGTTCTTCCGCAACGAAGGCGTGCGCATCGACTTCCTCGACGTGCACGAGATCGACGACACGCTGCGCGCCGAGGCGGCGCTGCTTCAGCGCGTCAAGAGCCCGAACATCGTGTCCCTGCGCGAGCTGTTCAGCCACGAGGGCCGCCCCGTGCTGGCGCTCGAGTACGCGCGCGGCAAGACGCTGCGCGAGAAGGTGCGCGCGCTCGAAGGCATCCGCCTCAACTGGTTCCTGACGATCGTGCGCTCGCTGATGAAGCTGAACCGCACGGGTCAGCTCGCCTACCACGGCGACCTGAAGCCCGAGAACGTCGTCGTGAAGCCGTCCGGCGCCGTGGTGCTGATCGATCCCGCGCTGCGCATGGACGATCGCGGCGTCGTCACGACCACTCCGCACTACAACCCGCTGCTCCTGCGCGACAGCAAGGCCGACGTGATGGGCATCGGCGTGATGCTGTACGAGATCCTGACCGGCGTCCTGCCGTTCGACGAGGTCCCGTGGCAGTACGCCGGACGAGAGCAGGGCGGCGAAGTGGAGCGGATGAGCCTCAGCTACTTCCTGAGCTATCCCCCGCCGAAGGATCTGAACCCGAACACGCCCGAGCCGCTGGCGAAGATCGTCTACCGCTGCCTGACGCTGCCGGAGTACGGGCTCGCGGAGCTCGAGAGCGACCTGGTCGATTTCCTCCGCAAGGACTAGCGCACAGTAGCCAGTCCGCATGCGAACGGGGCGCGAACGATCGCGCCCCGCCTTGGTTTTGGCGCTGCTTCAGGCCGCTACGGCAGCCAGACCGCCTGCACGCCGTTCGTCAGGTTGAACGTGGCCGTCGTGCAGTACGTCGCGGAGTTGCGGTACCAGACCTGGTACGTGCGCGTGCCGCCGAGCACCGGGATCGCGCCGCGCACCGACACCGTCGGATCGCCCGCGACGGGATAGGACGAGGAGCCGCCCACGTTCGTCTTCGTGCCCAGTCGGTTGATCGAGCCCGCTGCGCAGCGCTTGCCGTCGCCGAAGACGGCGCCGTCGCCGCCCGCCGCCTGGCTCGTGCCTTGGAAGAAGAGCGCCGTGCCGGTCGTCGGCATCGAGCTGGCCGTCAGGACGAACGTGTCCGCGCTGACGCGCGCCGCGCCGCTCGTCAGCAGCCGCGCGCCGACGCCGGTGGAGTTCAGGCAGCCGCGGCCCGATCCCGCTGGCGCCGAGTTGCCGCACGGGCACGCGGTGCCGCTGCCGTCGCCGGCGCAGAAGCCGCGGACCAGCGGAGAATCACCCACGACCGTGCCGACCAGCGTGATCGAGCCGCTCGCGCCGCTCGACGGGTCGGTGAACGCAAAGGTCGAATTCACCGGCACGCTCAAATGCAGCGCGCCGCCGACCAGGGTCAGCGCGCCGTCCGCTGTCGTGGGGGCGGACACGGCGCCGGTCAGGTCCGTCGAGGTGGGCGAGCCGGTGATCGTGTCCACGACCATCGTCCCCGCCAACGCGGTGAACGTGATCGACGCGCTGAACGTGCCGCCGGCGCCGACGGTGAACGACGCGGAGGCGGGGCTCAAGACGAGACCGAGCACGTCGAACGTCGCCAGCGGCGGAAAGCCCGGGATGCCGCTGTCGACGCGCCCGTGGATGTCGGGCACGGCTGCTGCCGCGCCGCCGCTGAACGCGGCCGACGCGTACGGCTGCGCGCCGGGCTGGAAGACGACGTCGAGGTTCGTCGTGCCTTCCAGGTGGAACGCGTTCGAGGGGTTCCCGACGATGTTCCCGAACGACGACGTCCCGCTCCAGGTGAAGTTGCTGGACGCCGGGACGAGGTCGAAGACGTAGGTCGACTGGGCCTGGACGGCGCCGCACAGTGCCAATGCGGCTGCGATCGGACGAAGGCCGCGCAGGAGAGAATTCGTGTGCATGGGGGGGACTCCGGCGCGAGGACTCGATACGCACCTTCGTGAACGTACCACGCGCGTCCGGATCGCGCTGGAAGCCGCGGGGCCGCTAGAGCTCGACCGTGTGACGGTTCTCGCCCACCGCCAGGTTCAGCACGATCTCGACGCTCTCGCCGCCGCCCAGGTCGACCGTCACGCGAGCGTTCAACGGAGGCAGGCCGCCGATTTCGAGCGTCGTCCCGCTGAACTTGCCGCGCCGCTCGATGCGCGCGCCGATCCAGGCCGACACCCAGCCCGAGTTGCCCTCGCCTTCGAGTTGCCACTCGCCGCCGCGTACCGCGAGGCCGGAGCGTTTCACGAATTCGAGCACGAGGCGCGCGGCAGGCCTCATGTGCACCGTCGTGCCGTCCTGCGGATGTCCGCGCAGGAGCGTGAACGGCTGCACGGATCGCTGCCAAGCGTCGCCTCCCGCGCGCAGCTCGTAGTGGCCGTCGATCGCCGCTGCCTCGATCAGGAAGCGCCCCTCCGCGTCGGCCGTCGTGCGCGCGAGCGTCCGTGCGACGTCGTCGGGCGCGACGGCGAGCAGCTCGACCTCCACGCCGTCGAAGGACAGGGTCGGCGGCGAGCCCGCGACCGCCGCGAGGCGACCGCCGATCACGCCGCCCGGCTGCGCGCCGTCCGTGACGAGGAAACGCGCCTGTTTCGACAGGAAGAGCGCCGTCACGCCGGCCGGCACGACCAGCAAGAGGAGCGCCACCACGAGGAGCCGCGGCGAAAGGCTCACGTGGCCCCGCCGGAGGTCAGGCCTTGCCGGCCAGCTTCGCGGCGCGGCCCTCGGCGATGCGCTGCTCGGCCAGGCGCACCGCCGCCTCGTGCGTCGGGATGCCTTCCTGCCGCGCGATCTGGAACACGCGCTTCAGGTTCGTGTAGACGTTCCCGATCTTCTCGAGCGACGTCTTCTCGTCGTAGCCGCCCGGCAGCATCTCGATCGACACGTTGATGATGCCGCCCGCGTTGATCAGGAAATCAGGCGCGTAGAGGATGTCGCGCGCCTTCAGATCGCGGCCGTGGCGCTGCTCCAGGAGCTGGTTGTTCGCGGCGCCGGCGATCGCGCGGCACTTCAACCGCGGGATGGTGGTGTCGTTCAAGCCCTCGCCGCGCGCACACGGGGCGTAGATGTCGCACGGGACGTCGACGTGCTTCGAGTCGGCAACGGCCTCGTAGCCGTGCTGCTTCACGAGTCGACCGACCTTGACCTCGTCGATGTCGCTGATGATCACGTGCGCGCCGTCGGCCTTGACGAGCTCGGCCAGTCGCCCGCCGACCGCGCCCACGCCCTGGATCAGGATGCGCTTGCCGCGGAAGTCGGCCTTGCCGTCCAGCTCCTCGAGCACGGCGCGCATCCCGTGGTGGCAGCCGATCGCGGTGTAGGGGCTCGGGTTGCCCGAGCTGCCCGACTCGCGCGAGAGACCCGTGACCCAGCGCGTCTCCTTCCGCACGACCTCCAGATCCTTGATGCCGATGTTCATGTCCTCGGCGGTGATGTACTTGCCCTCGAGGCTGTCGATGAAGCGCCCCATCGAGTGGAAGAGCGCGTCCGTTTTCAACGTCGCCGGGTCGCCGATGATGACCGACTTGCCGCCGCCCAGGCCCGTGTCGGCCGCAGCCGACTTGTACGTCATCCCCTTGGCGAGGCGCAGCACGTCGAACAGCGCGTCGTCCTCGCGTGCGTAGGGCAGCATGCGCATCCCGCCCAGCGCGGGCCCCAGCGTCGTGTCGTGCACCGCGATCAGCGCGTGCAGGCCGGACTTCGTGTCACGGCAGCGGACGACCTTCTCGTAGCCGTCGTACTGGATCGTCGAGATCTCCATCAGCTCGTCTCTGGCGCAGGGCGGGATGCGGGGTGGTTTCGAGGTCGATCCGTAGGCTTCGCCGGTCGACAAAAGGCCGCGCAGGATAGCCCCCCTCCCGGCTTCCCGTCGAGGCGACTTTCCGAGCGCTTGCGCAAGACGTGTGCGGGCCGGGCCTGTCCGCATGGGACAAGACCCGGCCCGCTTCCGATCACGACGCCGTCGGTGTCAGTGGACGGGGCCACCACCCGGTTCACCCGGGTCCTTGTGACGGCGGTTGCGCCCATCCGGGCACGAGGCGACGTACGGGAACTGGCGGTGGTAGCGCAAGTCGTTCCAGTTCACACCGTCACCCAGTCGTCCATTGACGTTCGGGTTGAAGCCCGGGAAGGGCGCCGCCAGCACGCCGCCGATCGCGACACGCAATGTGATGTCCGTGACGTCGTCGAACACGCGCCGACCATTGGGGAAGCCGGCCGCATCGTTGGCCAGGAGTCCCAGGCGGCTCGAGCTGGCGAGCGGGGTCGCGGCCACGCCCGTGTTGAGGCGCAGCAGGTCTGCGATCGGACCCGCCGGCGTACCCGTCGGCGCGATCGGAGGCGCGTACGTCACGAGCGGCAGCAGGTCGTTGCGCGGAGCAGCAGGAACCGCCAAGGCACCGCCGTAGAGCGCTTCGACGACCTGGACGATCGGCGGGTCGAGGAAGAAGCTCGCGAACTGGCTGTCGTTCGAGGGCAGGTCCATGCTGAACCGGTCCTTCATGCCGATCCCGATGACGAGCTCGTTGATGAACGGGTTGCCCATGCGCTGGATCTGGACGAACGGCCCGTTCTCGACGGCCGGGAGCGGGGCCATGCGCGTGGTCGTCATGGGGCGCGAGGTGACGCCCCACACGCCGATGACGGCCGCGGGCGACGTGGCCGGCTCGATCGCCCCCGTGGACGTCAGCAGCTGGATGGGGAGCTCGACGGCCAGCGTGTTGACCGCGTAGCCCGAGACCGTGTCGCTGGTGAGGTTCTTCAGGGACGCGTCCTCCTGCGCAGTCAGGACGCCGGGGATTCCGGTGCCGAGCGTGCGGAAGTTCGCCGTGTCGAACGCGGCGCCGAGATCGATCCAGAACGCGTCGTCGGTGGTGCCGGCGAACACGGAGATCCCGCCGGCGAGTTGGTAGGTGGCTTCGTCGAAGAGCGCCTCGTAATTCATCGTGCGCGGCCCCGCATTCGCCGGGCAGGCCCGCAGGGGCTGGCCGTTGGACTGCGTGAGCGTCGTGATGTTGCCCGAGGCCATGTCGACGATCTCGGCCGTGTAGGTCTGCCTCAGGTTCAGGCCGGGCGAGGTCAACGACGTGATCTGCGGCGGAACGACCGGCGTGCCCGTCTGAGGATCGTTCGCTCCCATGGGGCCGATGCCGGCCATCGCCGTGTAGAGGTTCGGAATCGTGTACTGCGTCGAGAAGCGGAAGCGCACGATCTTGTCCTCGACCGCGTCCTGGTTGTTGTCGATCTTGATCTCGTACAGGATGCTGGGATCGAACGGGAACCAAGTGGGCCCGTTCGCGGGCTCGAGCAGCGGATCGACGCAGAGGATCAGCGTGACCTTCGTGGGCGCGGTCTGCTGCGTCGAGTTGCCGTCGTAGCTGACGAAGGCATAGACATCGGTGATGTCCGCTTTGTGGTCGAGCGCCGTGATCGGCGCTTCGCGGTGATTGGAGGCGGGGCTGGCAACTGCGAGGGCTGCGAGACCGGCGGCGGTCCACGCCGCGCAGGAGGTGGGTTTCATGTTGTAACTCCGAGCTTGAGGACGAGCGCGGCAGGGGGCACGGGTCGCGCGGAGATGGATCGAACCGTTCCGGTACGCGCCAAGTTGCGCCGATGGATTCACGTATCTCTCGAGGTCGCACCAGGTCCTGACCTCCATCTGAACGAGCGCGTGCGGCGCTTTCGCGACGATTCGCGACCCTGTTCAGACGAACGGGGGCGCGCGCACGGGTGCGGGACGCCCCCGCCCCGCGCCCGCAGGCGGCCAGGCGGCATCTGCACGTGCAACCACACGGCGTGCCGAGCGTCTTCAGGAGGTGGGCCGACATGTCATCATCCCGCGCGTGATCCGCCCGCCGCAGGACATCGCCGGCTCCGATCCGCGCCCGGCGCGCGGCCCGCGCCCGGCGTTCGTCGTGCCCTGGGTCAGCGGGCCCGATCCGACGCTGGACCACCTGCTGCGCATCCAGGCGATCCGCCCGGGCGCGCGCGCGGGTACGTGGGAACGCTTCGATCGCGTCTGCGCGGCGCGCGATGCCGCCGCGGCGGCGGTGCGCGCTTTCGGGCTCCAGGGCGAGCACGACGCGGAGATCGTGACGGCCGAGCAGGCCTGGGCCGACTGCATGGCCTTCACGGGAGGCCTGCCGCTCGTCGTGCCGGATTCGGAGGCATTCGGAGCCTGGCACCAGCACCTTTCGCCGCGCGTCGCGCCGACGAACGTCGGACTGGACGAGCTGTGCGGCCTCTTCCTGCCCGGCCGGCTCGCGGCGCGACGCGAGGGTCTCGTCGCGCTGCTCGCGACGGACGCGCCCGTGCGTGCGTTCGGCCCGGAGGACTTGCGCTCCGCGACGACCGAGATCGCGCGGCGCGTGCACGCTCTCGACGAGTGGGTGCTGCGCGTGCTCGCGACCACGTGCACGCGCGCGTGGCGCGCGTTGAGCGCGAGCGACGAGACGGCGGCCGTGCGCATGGGGCTCGCGCTGGCGCTGGTCGACGCGACGTCGGCCTGGGCCGGCGACGTGTTGCCGGGCATCGAGGACGGGCGCATCGCGCGCTTCGCGGGCCGCGACGAGGCGCTCGAGGACCTGCTCGAGGATGCGCGGCCGGCTTGCGCGCGCGAGGGCGAGCGCTGGGCCACGCTCGAGACCGTGCCGGCCGATCGCGAGGACGACACGCCGTTCGACGCCGGCGATCTGGCACTGCTCGACCAGGTGTTCGAGCGGCATTTGCCGGCTCTTTTCGGCGCGGAGACGGGCGCGCCAGGGACGTACCGCGCGAGCCAGCACGCCACGGCGCGCGAGGTTGCGCGCACGCTCGGCGAGCGCGAGCTGCTGCTCGTGCACGCGCCCACGGGCACGGGCAAGACGCTGGCGTACCTGGTGCCGGCGCTCCTGTGGGCGCGCCGCCACGACGTGCGCATCGGCGTCGCGACGTTCACGCGCGCGCTGCAGGAGCAGGCGCTCGATCGGGAAGTGCCGCGCGCGCTGGCCGCGCTGACGCGCGCGGGCGTGCCGCCCGGGATGCGCGTTTCGCTGCTGAAGGGTCGCGACAACTACTTGTGCTGGCGCGCGCTGAAGGCCGCGCCGCCTGAGGACGAGTCAGGCGAAGCGTGGCTGGCGTGGGCGCAGGTCGCGATGTTCGCGTTGACGGACCTCGAAGGCGACCTGGACCGGCTGCCGCGGCGCCCGCCCGTGCGCCTGGCCGCCACCGCGCCGTACCCGAA
>Ga0163152_10001090_pt1 | contig 44009 bp, 78 predicted proteins | sample OliLakLV19MP8IB2_FD_148635 | JGI IMG/M metagenome (GOLD analysis project Ga0163152, IMG submission 148635) | Freshwater microbial mat bacterial communities from Lake Vanda, McMurdo Dry Valleys, Antarctica - Oligotrophic Lake LV.19.MP8.IB-2 | ecosystem: Environmental > Aquatic > Freshwater >...
GGCTGGGGGTTTTGAAAATGGTGGTGATGGGGGGGGATTTTTTAAGGGGGGATCCGGATATAATAACACGCGGCGAAGGTGCCCGCCCCCGGTCGTGCTATGGCCTGCCGCGCGCGCGCGTTCCTTATACTGTCACCATTGTCTGATAACGACTTTACCCATGATCTAATATCGGACGTTGTTGTATTTGCAGGCACTTACATAACACCTTACAGCTAAGCCCCTAAGGATTAAAGGGGGCCTAGTGTTTACTGGAGTTATGACGCCAGATATACGGCTAGCGAATGGGGTTAGACTGAGCTGGCAGGGGGTTGGCTAATGGCCTGGAATGGGGTGCTTGGCTGGCTTGGTGCGACTGGTTCGCCTATACGAGACGGATGAACCCGGCCACTATCCCGCCGAGCATCAATGCCAGCTATAATTCCCCTAACGCTCTCTATGGCGTCCCTCATCTGCCGTTTCCTCTGCCCCTTCTTAATTACTGCCTGCCATTTCTCCGGCTTCCCATGCTTGGCCATGAACCCATCCAGCCACGTCTCTACCATCCCTTCCCGTCTAAACCATTCGCCCCGCACTGAGTAGTCGCTAAACGCCAAGTGTAGCTCACGCTCTGCCGCTCCGCCCTTGTCACGTCTATAGGCCAGTACCTTAAGCTCCAGCGGGCATCCTACCTGCATTGTGCTTAGCCTCACGCCTGGATCGCCCTCAGTGATGCCTATCTTCACGTACAGGCCATCAGCGGTGCCAATCGCGTATAATCCCATATACATATGTATACGACCGCTCTCTTAATTGCCAAGCGTCGCCATCCCTACACACCCCAGAAAGATTCCCTTGCGCCCCATTGCACAGTCGTTAGATTCCGTCCATCGTCACCCACCAAGGAACAGTCCAGTGAACAAGCCCTTCATCGTCCAGCATCTCCCATGGGTCAAAGGCAAGAAGGAGCTTGAGCGAGTTTTGCGCGACACTCTCAAGCCGATGAATGGCCGCTATACTACTGAAGCCGGCTCGACTGTGTGGATCGTCTCTAACTCCAAGATCGTTGGGAAGGTCCAGCCATGACCACCCCATCCCACACTCCCGGCCCTTGGTTTTGCGCAGACTGGCTAATCGGTGACGCCAAGCGACCACAGTTGACCATTGCAAGCTCCACGGATCAGGTCGCCATCGTCCCATCCCTGTACGTCAATCGGGCTAAGGAATGGGCAGCCAACGCTCGCCTCATCGTCGCAGCTCCTGACATGCTCGCCGCTCTACTCGCCGCCCAAGCAACAGTCGAGACCCACACAGTGCGCGCCTACAAGTATGGCTGCGTCGATCGGGACGCTGAGGCGACCCTGGCAGAGATCAGCGCCGCCATTGCCAGGGCCACGGGCACCCCCGTCTAATTCCCTTGCGCCATCACACCACTGTGTTAGACTCGCCCCATAACCCACCAAGGAACAGTCCAATGAACGACACACTCCAAACAACCCTTCGCCTCTGGACCTACGATGTCCTAGGCAATGAGATGGACGGCTACGATGTAAACGACCGCTGCAATTCGCAGACGGAAGTCATCGATGGCGACATTCCGGCCCTTCACCGTGATGCCGAGGATCTGCTGGCTGAAGTCTTCCAGTTCGGGCCCCAGGTGCGTATCGACTGGACGCAAGGCGACGAATGGACCTATGAGCTTGTTAACAGCCAGACCGGGATGCCTCTTGGCCAAATCACAGTCGGCGAGTAACCCAATGCGCCTCCCCTTCACCTCATCAGCCAGCATCGCCCGCCACCTCACCCACCTTCGCCTTGCCGAACGCGCAACCCGCGCTATGGCGATCACTGACCGCTACACTAAGAAAGCCTAACCCATGCAAGCCATCCTCACAAAATACCACGGTCCCAGCAACACGCGCGGCTCCTACATGAGCGCAAAGTGTGAGGCACTTTCAATCCGTGTCAGCTATGATGACGCCATAAACTCGGACGAGAACCATATCGCCGCATGCAATGAACTGTGCCGTCGCATGGATGAGCAAAGCGCCAAGAAGTACGGCAGCAGCGTGCCGGGAACGTGGTCCAAGCCCAAGGCCAGCGGGCAGCTCCATACTGGCGAATACGCCCACGTCTTCACGGAAGGCTAACCCATGCGTATCCTCAAGAACCGGACCGCCTACGTCATCCAAGGTAACTACGTCTCCCACGGATCCTCCCACGGATGGGAGGATGAGAATGAGGAGGCCACCCTCACCGAGGGCAAGCGGAGCCTCCGGGAATACCGCGCCAATGGTCCAGGCCAGTACAGGATGATAATCCGTAGGATTCCGATCGTCCTACGCTAACCAACCCAAACCCCTGCCCCCTCGGACCATCGCGGTCCGGGGGTTAAGGCAGTAGATCACAACCCTAAAGGAACCCCAGCCATGAGCACCCAGATCATCCCCACGACATCCAGCCACCCCTACTTCGTCCTCCTGATCGGCGGCCCGTGCGATGGTCTCCGGTACCAGTACGAGTCCCGCTACCAGGCCAGGAAGGCTGGCAAGGAGGCGGTGGATAGCGGAGACTGCGACGCGTTCAGCGTCCACACGGTGCCGCAGAAGGACCGCACCACCGAAGCGGAGGGCTGAGCCGTGAGTAGCAAGATCGACGCGCTAGAGGCCACCATGACATTCGCCATGGCCCACACCCAGAGGGCACATGCCCTAGAGGATGCCCTGGACGCGGCCCTCGGTGCCCACCCACCGGGCTCGCCTGGGGCGGTGGCTGCCCGCGCGACGTATGATGCGGCCTATGCCGTTTTGGACGCTGACCTGGCGCGGTTCCTTGAAGCGGAGGGCTGAGCCATGAGCACCTACCACAACATTACATCCATCGCGCCGATCGAGTGGGAGCAGACCTCTGACCGAGTCTATGAAACGCAAGCCGGGGATGGGTCGCTCTGGAAGCACTGCGTCGGCGGAAAGACCGTCGAGGTGACAGACATTCACGCCACGGACTCGGCCGCCGCAGAATCGATGCACGCTAGCGCCCTCGCGATGCTTGCCACCCTCGGCGCGGAGGGCTGAGCCATGAGCACCCAGATCATCCCCACGACATCGAGCCACCCCTATCTGGGTCGCTAACGGTCGGCACCAACTCAAGGCCTTGTCATCCAGGCTGCGCGAATCTAGCGCTAAGTGAACCCCATCCCGCCCCGGTCCCCTGCGTAACGGGACCCCAAACGCCTTCATCACCCCTAAAGGAACCCCAGCCCATGCACTACCTCGCCCAGACCGCCAAAGCCGCCAACGATGACAACCTGGCACGTCGCGTCCGTATCGACGAAGTCATGGAGGGATGGACCCTGCCATGCACGGTCTATGACATCCTGGCCAGCGATGATATCGACATCGCTACAGATGAGACTCACCCCGTACTGGGCGCCCTGGGCTCCATGCCCTTGGATGAGGCGCAGCAGCTTGTAATGGGTCGCTTAGACGCGATGTCCTTCCTGGCCTAACCGAACCCCACCCAATAGGAACCCCAGCCCATGAACACCGCATCCCCCTGTCGTATCATGTGCATTAATTGCAGGAGACATGCAGCTATCACGGTTGCTAGATATGTGCAATCTCAATGCGGCATGCTCCGCGCCAGCTCTAGGTCTTACTGCAAAACCCACGCGCCGCACCCCGATCATGTGCTTGTTAACGGCACAACCGACCGCGTGGAGGTTGTTGGTGACGTGAGCGCAACGCCATGGGCCTATCACCATCCATAGAGTCGGCTCGTGGCCACTATTAACTAATGAGGGAATAAATAATGAGCGATTTCCAGCAAATGGCTTTAGACTTAGGGTTTAAATACTGGCGGGCATCAGATGCACATGGCGTTACCTGCACCAAAGAGCAGGCGGAAATATTCATCGCCAATTTAGTCGGTGTAGAGGTGGGGATTTTGTCTAATGAAAATAAGCTGTACGACATGGCGGGAGATTCTGCCGCGACCATCGACACCAACCCCGAGACCCTCGTTGGCGCCCTCGGCGCCGTGCTGAAGGGGGTAGCCGCAGGGCAGTACAGGGAGGTATCGGAGGCTGCTGCCGTCCTAGAGGCAGTCCGTTGTGGCGACTGTCGCCACGAGTACGGAGCCCTATGGGATCGCCTCCGAGCCGCTGTCGGGCGGGCGGAAGATGGCGTGGCTCTCCCTCCTGCAGCCCATTCTCAACAATCCCCACCTAACTGAACCCCAGCCCCCACCCTCTTGCGACCCATTCTCAACAGCGGGGGGAAGGGTGGGCGGAACTGGGTTGGGGGGTGACTTCAAAAGACACACAGTGATGAGACAAGCATAAGACAATTCCCACCCCCTAAGCGAACCACAGCCCATACCTACTAAGGAAATCAGATGATAGGCAGAGAGATCCCCCTAACCGATACGCAGTGCGAGGCTTATCTACAAAGCCTACTCACGGACTACGAGCACGACTACGGATCTAAGTTAAAGCCTAGTGACATCACATGTTCCGACTGCTCTGAGCGTAAAGCCTGCCCATTCGCTTATGACATGTATAATACCCGTGGCGACTGCCTAGCCTCTAGGTGAACCCCTACCCCTCGGACCCTAACCAGTCCGAGGGTTTCCCTATCTATAGGAACCCCAGGCAATTCAGCGACCTCCTGCCCCTAGGATGTCCGCTTAGCTACCTGGGGTTTAGCACGTCTAGTGGCTATGCTCTAGGAACCCCAAGTTCAGCCATTGAACTTGAAGTCTATATACCTCTTAGAGTATATATATTACTTACAGTTCAGCCATTGAACTTGGGGTCGTCATCTTGGACCAGCCAGTAGTGGTTCTTATCCCGCCCGTTCTTCCCGTTGGTCTGTCCATAGCCGATCCAGCTCTGAGCAACCAGGACCTTGATGCAGGCAGCCAGGGTAGCGCGAGCAACGCCCGACTCAGCCATTAGCAGATCGTACCCAGGGAAACAGTACCCATTCTCGTCCATGTGGCCGAGCAAGGCGTACATGACCGACCGCTGGTTCCCCGTGAGCTGACGATCCAGCCGAACCCGCTTGGCGGTGTACTCCACAAGCCTCATGCGCTCGACCCAGGCACGCTGGAAGGGGGTCAAATCAGAACGGTCCATGGCGATCCTTAGAGAAACGATAACCCCTAGGCTCCCCTCCAAGGTGACTTACCGGACGTGTGGCGGTACAGGGAGGGGCCTAGGGGCCATCAGAAGCTTAGGTTATGGAACCACGTCCCGGAAGTCACTCCGGGCCACCCATCAGGCAGCCCCGCCCTTATACAATTGTATTTGACCTTCGCAAGAGGCGCTATACGGTGGTGTAACCCCCAAGGAAACCCCATGACCTTCCTCTCCCAGTACCAGGAATACCAGACCAATAACCTTAGCGAGCCCCCCAATGAGGCGTACCGCTACAAGTTCCCCAACGGCTGGGGCGCCAGTGTCATCCGCAATAGTTACAGCTACGGCGGAGATAAGGGCCTGTGGGAACTCGCGGTCCTGGGCCAGGACGGCGATCTTAACTACGTCCACCCCGTGTCGGAAGGCGACGTGCGCGGGTATCAGACCGACGCTGACATCGCGGAACTCCTCAAGCAGATCAAGGAAACCATGACCTTCCTCCCAATCTTCACCGCCGACCCGGCCTCCCTGTTCTGGGCCAAAGCGTACGTCACGGATGAGGAAGAGCAGCGGACCGAGGCTGCAATCAACCACGCTGCCAGGGATGCCTTCGCCCAAGTGATGAAGAAGCATGTGGTCAAGGCGCGTGACGACGGCTGGAAGGGCTGGACCCATGAAATCAAGGTCATCGCTCCGCTGCCGTCTGAATACGAGGCGGCGCTCATGAAGGCCTACCACCATGGCCTCGCGCGGGGCGATGCCGTCATTTATGAAAAAGGAAACCCCATGACCCGAACCTCTGACTTCATAGCGTCCCTTGAATTCGCCGGTAGTGACGGCGGGGTCACGGCCTTCCTCCGTGGGATCGTCCACTCCGCGTACCTTGAAGGCTTTGAAGACGGCGAAAGCCATAACAACCTCAGCTACAAGTACCCGCCTATCAATACCGCATGGCGCGTTAGTGGCGCACGGGAAAGCTTGACCGGCCTGGCTGAAACGTACTCCCGCCCGAAGGCTGGCGGGTTCACGGATGAAGCCAAGGAAACCCCATGACCTACCCCCAACGCTACGATCTTTACGAGGAATGGGACGGCGATCACTCCATCCAGACGTGGGACGACGGCACCTACGTCCTATACACCGACTGGAACGACCTAGCCAAGGCCCTAGCCGATGCCCGTTACGCGCTCGCCACCTTCAGCCAGTACAAGGTCGCCGCAGACGCCATGAAGGCGATCGACAAGGCACTGAATGGTCAGCGCCCCGCCAGTGATAAGTGTGCGTTCGATAACACTGATGACTCCGATCACATTGAGCTAGAGCATCGGGACGCGCCATGACCGTCAAGATCAAGGCCGCCAAGCGCGCCGCCGAGAAAGCAAAGACCCCATGACCGACCCCATCGGCCAAGCCGCGCTGCTGCCGTGCCCGTTTTGCGGCGCAGCGACGAACGCGGAAACCGGCGTTACGCGACATGCCATCGACTGCTGGATTTCTCTTTACTACCGCGATGGACAACGGGGCGATCATGTCGTCGCCGCCTGGAACACCCGCGCCGCCCCGCAGCCTAGCGCCATCAGTGCGCAGCCTCGCATGGGTCGATGCCGGGAGCACGCCAAGCCAGGCGGCTGTCAGCTCCATAACCTTCACTGCGGATACCCGAAGTGCGACGAATGGCCGCTGGCGCACATGAGCGGGGTCAATCCATGACCGGCAAGCACGAGAGCGAGTACGTTAACTACCGAGCAGATAGTAAAACGTTCCCAACCCGTAAATATGCCGGTTGCGACACCAACCCCATCCAAGTTCAAGGGCTAGATGCCCTTACCCCCCACTTACCCCCGGCAGACAAGGCACCGCGCACCCTTGCTGAGATCAACCGCCAAGCATTCCTGGACCGTCAGGCGCAATGGGAGACGTGGAGGACTACCTGGGACAAGGTTGCCTGGGACCATAAGGACCATTGGCGATGTGGTCCCGACTCTCCCCCAGGAGTCGGATGGAAGCTGACCAAGCAAGGCCAGCCCGATCGCTTCTATAAGGACCGAGAGACGGCCTGGGAGCGGTGGACCGAGAAGCGCGACCAATGGCTGGCAGATGAGCCCATCCCCAAAAAGCGTAAGCCAGCCTAGGCCGACACACACCGGTGTAAGATTTGCATTGCCATTCATACACACCCGTGTTACCCTGTGACCATCACCCATGAATAGGAGTTAATCCATGATCGACCAAACGAAGAAATACCGGACGCGCGACGGCAAGGATGTGCGTGTCTACGCGGTGGATGGGGCCGGCCCATATCCGGTGCATGGGGCCATATTCGGCGACGGTCAGTGGGAGGTTTCCTCTTGGGCGAAGGGCGGAGAAGGCGTCAGCGGTTCACAGGGGCCCGACGACCTCTTCGCGGTCCGCGAAAAGCTGACGGTTTCCGGCTGGTTAAACCTTTACCGGAAAACGAGAGGGATCATCTGCGGCGGCATCCACCCCACCGAGGAAGAGGCTCGCGGCGCACGATGCGGCAATGACGCCATCGCGTGCGTTCATGTCACTCTTAAATGCGAAGAAGGAGACGGCCTGTGACCGCTCACCCAAAATCCTTCATTGTCATCATCGACAACGGCCAGGACTACAGCGACCATACGCACTGGACCGCCCTCGTCTGCCCCACCAAGGATGACGCCATCCGCGCCGTTGACCTGTTCCAAGAGTGGGTGCGGGTTGCTAAGGAGGAATACCTCGCCTCTGACTGCGAAAAGTACACCGCCGTGCCGCCGTTTTGGGGCAAGGAAGATCGTTATGACTTCAGCGATCCGGGGTATTACAGCGCCGCGTGGATCGAAGTTCCGGTGTGGGCCAACCCATGACCGACCGCATCCGCTGGGCCTTATCCCGCGCCTATGGCACCAGCCCCCATGGCCAAGCCGTGCGCGACATGCTGCGGAGAATCAGCCGGAGGAACCCATGAGCCGGCATAGCCCCAAACAGATCGAGGCCGCTGCCAAGGCACACTGGGAGTATCAGGCGACACAGACATGGGACGCCTTCTTCGCTTGCAAGCCTATCCTGAAGGGTGCGTACCTAGGGGCGATGCGTCTGGCGCTTGAAGCTGCTGAGCAGGACGCCCCATGACCGACCCCGACCCAACCGGCGCCAAGTTCCTCTGCTGCCTCTTGGTCGTCTCAATCCCCGGCCTGGCATTCGGGGCTATCATCCTCCTGGGAATCTCCAAATGCTCGCACTAGCCTGGGCCTGCTTCATCTTGGTTGGCGTCCTTTGTCCGCTGGCCATTTACCTGGATGACCATCATGGAAATTAATATCAAGCATACCCCCGCTGAAGTCGCCGCGCTATTCGGCGCGATGCCCGATTATGAGCAAGCTGAGTTTTTCAACGCGCTGCATACCTACATCTCAGATGAGTACCCCGAGGGCCTGTTCGGCTTCTCGAAACAAATGGAGTACATCCGCGACAAAGCGAGCCTGACGGTGGGCGGCGATGTGACGATGCGCTTCATTGGCGGGAATTACTGATATGCGAATCTTTAATAAAGACCATAAGGTCAACTTCGTCGATCGTCACAATACCCTCGTTGGGTTCGATAACCACCAACAATGTTGCGAGAAGTTTGGATGGTCAGTCAGCCAGTCATCCGGCGACCTGAGTTGCGTCGTGGCGTCGAAGGAAGAACTTGAGCCGTATGCGTTCGACCCCACCAGCCCACCAATCCACCAAAACGACCCAATAACGGAGGGCGGGTCTGTCAGCTTCCTGCTCGTGGCACCAGGCATGACACCTCTCTACCTCACGCTGTTTAATCACCATAACGGCTACTACTCGCACGGGTTCCATCTGGACTGCGGCGGTAAGCTGGCCCTGGAAGGAGAACTGTAATGGACATTAACCTCCCCGACTTCCACCGCGAAGACCATCAGCTCCACTTCATCGGTGGCGCAGTCATCACGGCCGGTTCCACGGTCATCGTTGACCTGATCAATCCCGACGCCCCCCGTATTGTGCGAATCCTTGTGCCACTCATGGCCGACGCGCTTATCTCAGGAGCCAAGGAAGTCTACGACTACCAACATCCCGGCCGGCACACCTGCGAAACAGGCGACTTCCTTGCTGGCATGGTAGGGGGGTTCTCAGTCACCATTTTTACATGGACAGGGTGATGCACATATGTATGACATCGCCATGACCATGCGCTTTAGCCCACACCTTGAATACGATGACGAGCAAGGCGCCTTTCACACAGACATGCTGAGAGACGATGGTGGGTGCTGGATCAGCGCAGCCGACTTCGACGCGCTGAAGGCCGAGCGGGACCGGCTGGCGGCGGCGCTGCGGGATGCGGCGACCAGCTTGCATACAATCGCCATTGCGGCGGGCAGGGTTAATGGCGCCATGGCCGAGATGGGCGACGTGCGTGGGTACGCCCATAGCCGATGGACGGTGGCCTATGCAGCCCAAACGCACGTTGCTTAACGTCAAATGGGCCGCTGCCGCTTGGGTAGACGGCCCGCTGACCAACTCCAGGTTGCTCCGTGATACCATGCTCCAAGACGGCGGGTGCGGCGGATTCCCACGGCCCGCAGTCACGTCAACGGCATCCTCCCGCCCTCTTCCAGCTCCTTAATCACATGCCCCAACTCCGCGATCTCCCGCCGCAGTGACCCCACCAACGGGGCCGGCTTGCTCACTGGAACTCTCAGGCTCGTATGACGAGAACAGTACAATCGTTTCAGGTTGAGCAAATGGTAATTGACAGGGCTGCATTCCGCTTGCTATCTAACACAGGTGTATAAGGTAAGCATCTCACCCCAGGATAAAGTGCAATGAACTACATCACCGACCGCTGGGCGAACGGCCCGCTGCACTACCGCATCGCCCTTGGCCGTCGCGTCCGCGCCCAGTACCGATGGACGACGGGCTACTCCACCGCCCGCGCTGAAATCACCGTCCTGCTCCGCGACGAAACCGCCCTGGTCATCTGCTGCCAGAGTGACGATGAGGGAAACGCGGTGATGCGCGAGCTGGTTCGCGCCGGCATGACTCAGACTCCTTCCACCATCCACCTCGACGGCGAACAACTGATGGGTGACTTTATCCACAGCGTCAACGCCGTACTCGTTTAAGGAAATAACCTATGCTTCACATCATCATTGGCCTGACCGGCCTTCTTGCCGCGATCAGCGGCGTGGTCTGCGCGTTCTTCACGCTCACTCTCGGCTTCGGCCTGGAGGTGAAGTCGTGGAGCTGCCTCGCGCTCTTTGCGATTCTGAATGTCCTGGCGACTATCCTGGCCCGTATGTGCGCTAAGGCGGTGGCCAAGTGAGTACCTTCAAGAAAGCCACCCGTAAAGCCGTCAAGCTCAAGCTCGCCATCACTGGCCCGAGTGGTTCGGGCAAGACGTTCAGCGCACTGCGACTGGCATCTGGACTGGCTGATGGTCGCCGGATCGCGTTCATCGATACCGAGAACGGCAGCGCGTCGCTGTATTCTGACCGGTTCGACTTCGATGTCCTCGACATCTCGCCGCCGTTCGACAATGAGAAGTTCATCGCGGCCATGACCGCTGCCACGGACGCTGGCTATGGCGTGGTGGTGTGCGATAGCTTCAGCCTGTGCTGGGAGGGCATCCTTGCCTACAAGTCCAAGCTCGACGCACGCGGCGGCAACTCGTACACCAACTGGGCCGATGCTGGGCTGAAGTTCAAGGCCGTCCTCGACGCCTTCCTTAACGCTCCGGTCCACGTCATCTGCTGCATGCGGTCCAAGATGGATCACGTCCAGGAGAAGGACGATCGCGGCAAGACCACCATCAAGAAGGTCGGCATGGCGCCGATCATGCGCGATGGCATCGAGTACGATTTCACCACCGTCTTCGACGTGGCTATCGACCACTGCGCCGCGAGCAGCAAGGATCGTACCGGCCTGTTCCCGAACATCGCGCAGATCACCGAGGACCACGGCAAGCGTCTGCTTGAATGGGTCAACTCCGGTGCGCCCGTGATTGCCGAGCCTGACTACAAAGCCATCTGCATTGCCCTCGCGCCCAAGGTGATCGAGAAGATCGGCGCTGACCGCAAGGATGCCATCAAGGTTGAGTGCGGCGGGGATCTTAAGGCGATTGCCGAGAAGTTCCAGGCGGTGCTGGATGCCACCTGAATTACTCACATGGGCTGGCATGCTCAAGGAGATGGCCAAAATGAAAATCTACGAAGGCCCGCCCGACGACCATCAGGAATACCAAGCGCCCATCGACATCCCCAATGAGGAAGAGCGGGAGGAAGCTGCCCGCACCCTGGCGCTGCTGAAGGAGCTGATCCACGATCGCTGGGACCTGCGGCACCTGAAGTGGTTCCGGCCGCTGATGCGGGCGCTGATCACCCGTGCCAAGGAGCTTATCCATGAGTGATAACACGCTCGGACGAATCATTAATGAGCCCGAGGGCACGTACCGTAACTCTGGCGCAGTCGGCTCCAGCGAAATCAATCTGTTCATCCAAAGCGAGGAGCTATGGGTTGGGCGGAAAGCCGGTAGATACCCGCCTCGTAAGCAGACGGAGGCGCTGACCTTCGGCATCGCCGCGCATTGCTTTATCCTAGAAGGGCCGGATGTATTCCATAAGCAGTTCGCAGTTGGCGGGCCGATTAACGAGAAGACCGGCAAGCCATACGGCACTGACACCAAGGCGTTCGCGGAGTGGTCGGCGGCGCAGGGAAGGCAGTGCGTCAGCAATGGTGACTTATCGACGATCATTAAGATGTCCATTGCCGTCGCCGGTAATAAGGACGCGGTCGATGCCCTAATTGGCGACCCCGAGGTCGTCTATCGCTGTGGGTACATCAGCCCCAGTCTCATCCTTCAGTGCCGCGCAGACAAGATCAGCGAGAGCCGCCGCATCATCGCGGACCTCAAGACCACGGATAGCCTGGCGAAGTTCCGCCGATCCATCTTCGACCTTGGCTACTACCGATCGGCCGCGCACTACCGTGAGGTTGTCCGCCTCGTCCGTGGCGATGATGAACCATTCCGGTTCGTGTTCGTCGCAGTCGAGAAGTCCCCGCCCTACGCGGTTGGCGTCTATGAGCTAGACGAGGATCTTCTTGAGCGTGGCCGCTTGGAAGTGTCCTCTGCCCTGAAGCGCATGGTCGCTGTGAAGGCAGGCGCAAGCCCGCGACGCGATCCGCCTGGGATTACCATGGTCGGGATGCCGAAGTGGATGCGTGGTGAGGCTGATGAACCGGTTAGCGTGCTGGAGGATTTCTAAAATGGAAAACGATTGCTATTGCGATTGCGTTTACTGTCAGCGCGCACGCTACGGGGACAAGGCCAACCCGGCCGATGTGATTGAAGCGATTAAGTCATTTGACATCTACTGGATTGCGCAACTCATTGACCTGATCAACGAAAACAGCGCCAAACTCGGCTTTAAGGCAGTCCCCAATGACCGCTGAATCCCGCTCGCTCAAACACAAGTATCTCTGCCCGCCCATCGTCGGCCATGACGAGGTGGTCGAGGAAGTCCTGGCCAACCCAGGTGGAAAAGACAAGCCGCGCGTCGGCATCCGCTTCGATAACGGCGGGGTTGACTGGCAGTGGAAGGACGAGGAGGAGGCGGCCAAAATGCTGTACCGACTGTGATCGCCGGCACAGGAGCCCTTGGTCTGGCCAAGGAATACCGCCTAGCCTCCCGACTCCGCGCATGCAACTGGCAGGACCGGGCCATCGCCATGGGGCGCAGTATCACGCCTGAGTTTTTTATGAAGTGCCAAGCCATGGCCGCTATCCATGAGCAAGAAGCGCAGTTTTGGGACGATGAAATCAACACCTTTGAGAAGGCGGCACCCGATGTCTACTGACGCATGTACCCAGTCACGGCTCGCCAGCTTAGAGGCGCGCGTTGCCGGGCTGGAGGACAAGCTCCGAGAGTCCGTTAAGCAGCCGAGCGTTGACCAAACCGACCCGTTCCCAGCGCCCGCTCCCGATCCAACCGATATCCTGCGGGGCTATGGGCTGATCGTCGGCAAGGAGGATCGCCCCGTGATCCGTGAGCTGGCCCGGCGCTTCACCAAGGATGACATGCTCGCCACCCTGGACCGTCTCAAGAAGGAGCGGCTGAAGGTGTGGGTCGGTGATCTGGCCGTGGCCCTGAATAGCCGGGAGTCCAAGCCGGAAACGCCGACGTTAGGGACGGCGATCGATGAGGCTGCGAGCCTGAAGAGACTGACCAAGATCAACGATGCAGGCACTATCCCAAGGGAGCACCAGCGAGGCGCTGCCGGTTTAGCCTTGCAAGATGCATTGCACAGTCGTATAACAATCGCCATGCTCGTACAGCGGTTCCCCTGGATGGTTACTTACACGGTGCGCGGATGATCGCATGCGATACCACGCTGTTCCCACGCCGGCTCAGGGCCACGCGCCTTAGCCACCGGTTCAGCCAAGCTGACTTGGCCGCGCGGGTTGACCTCGTCAAAGGGTCCATCAGCGACTTCGAGACGGGCCGACTGCAACCGTGCTTAGACACCTTTCTCAAGCTCTCATGGAGCCTCCGCGTATGTCCACACTGGCTACGCGGGTATCCGAACAACAACGCTAAGAAGGAATCACATGAAGAAGTCCATTAAGAAGAAGTGGCTCGCCGCTTTACGGAGCGGGAAGTATGAGCAGGGGACTGGCGCGCTGTGTGAAGACGGTAAGTACTGTTGCCTTGGCGTCCTCTGCGAGGTGCTGCCGCGACCGAAAAAGAAGTCGGTTAAGTACTTTTATAATGAAAACATAGTGCCGAATAGGCTGGCACTAAAGGCGGCTGGGTGGCCCGATGGGGATTCTGTCGCCCTTATATATAATGGGCATCGCAGGTGCGTCTCGTCCCTCAACGACAGCGCGGGTCTTTCCTTCAAGCAAATCGCCAACCTCATCGACAAGCAACTCTAAGGAAGAATCACATGAGTAATTTCAGCGACATCACTATCCACGCCCGCTTGACCCGTGACGTGGAAACGCGCGCCGTTGGCGAACACACCGTATCAAATGTTGGCGTCGCCTATGACGTTGGCTTTGGCGAAAAGGCGCACCCCGTGTTTATCGACGTGTCCGCCTGGAATAAAACCGGCGAGGCACTTGCCCGTCTGATGAAGGGCGATCAGGTCCTCCTCAATGGAGAACTGGACATGGAAACCTGGACCGACAAGACGACCCAGCAGAAGCGGACCAAGCATGTTCTGAAGGTGTCCCGCGTTGTCTACACGAGCAAGAAGAAGGACGGCGCCGAAGCTACGCCAGCCGCCACTCGCCCGACCTCGCCTGCCGTTGCCAAGGCGTTTGACGACGAGCCACCCTTCTAATATGAACGCGGACACCTGGACGTGCGTGGCGAGAATCATTGGACGCCATAATCGCCCACGTTCCAGCCGGTCTATCGCCAACGCCTTGGGGAGAAATCCCCGAGGTATTTGGCATACCCTGCGGTCACTGAAGGATCAGGGTAAGATCCGGCAGCTTGATGATGGTAGCTGGGTGCGCGCATGATCCATGAGCATAATCCGATGACGATGCGATGTGGTCGGTGTGGAGCGCAATCAGACTGGTGTGGGTCTTATGAAGGGGAATGTGATGATAGAGTTGACGATCAACCTCAAGCCTTGCGCGAAGGCTCGTCCACGGGTGACGCGCTGGGGCTGTTACATGCCGAAGGCCTACAATTTATGGAGGGCCGCGTTCGTTGCGGAGGTGAAGCGCCAATGGGACCAGCCGCCGATTGATGGCGCGATCAACGTGAACATCGGATTCTTTTGTACGTCGCATCGCCCTGACGTGGATAATTCAGCCGGCGCGTGTCTCGATGCGCTACAGGACGCAGGTGTGTTCGCCAATGACCGTGCCGTCAAGCGCCTGGTGGCCCATATTTATGAGGGCAAGGCTTATAAGGAACCGTACATTCAGATTCGGATCACGCCTTTTCTTTTAGACTAACTCTTATACAGAGGTGTTATATGCGCGTTCTTATTGCATGTGAATACTCGGGCCGCGTGCGTGAAGCGTTCCGCCGACTGGGCCACGAGGCATGGTCATGCGATCTGCTGCCATCTGAGGACGGGAGTCAGTTCCATATCCAAGGGGACTGCTGGGATGTCATCGCTAACGAGGGATGGGATCTCATCGTGGCTCATCCGCCATGCACTGACCTGTCCGTCAGCGGCGCCAGGTGGTGGCCCGCAAAGCGCGCCGATGGTAGCCAGCATGCCAGCGTCCAGTTCTTCCTGCGATTCACGCAGCTAACGTGTCCTTGGGCCATTGAGAACCCGATTGGCCTGATGTCCACCCTGTACCGCAAGCCGGATCAGATCATCCAGCCGTGGCAGTTCGGGCACAGCGAGAGCAAGGCAACGTGCCTATGGCTCAATGGCCTGCCCTCCCTGACGCCGACATGCATCGTGCCCGGTCGCAAGGTGGATGGCCGAGAGCGTTGGGATAACCAGACGGACAGTGGGCAGAACCGCCTTTCACCTAGCCCGGATCGTTGGAAGGAACGGAGCCGGACCTATCAGGGCATCGCTGACGCCATGGCCGCGCAGTGGTCATTTGCGTTGACCTCATCTAACACAGATGTATAAGATGCCATGGCAACCAAGTCCCTGACCCTAGCCGACCGAGCATTCGCATTGCTGACCAAGGATAACCGCCCTATGGACACCCCGACCCTCGCCGCCCACCTCAATCGCGGTGTCCCCGAGAAGAACCGGGCCGCGTCCTCCGAGGTGTACCGGGAGCTGGCGAATGACTCGCGGTTTACGGAGCATCGCAGCCAGGCGCTGACCACGTTTACGGTGGCCAAGTGACTGATCCCAATGAAATCGTGGCGGTCATGGCGTACACGGGGGGTGAGCTCCGGCTTCTCGATATCGTCTCTGCCCTGATTAGATCCCACGGCCTGCGCAATCCGCTAACCGATCTCCACCGTGGTCAAGTCACGCCTGCCAGCGCGCACGACTTCCTGATCTTCGCCGGCAGGGCCACTGCGCTGGGCATCACGCCGAGCGAGGTGCTGAAGACATTGCAGGGCGATCCTCGGTTTGTTGAGACGTGGGTGGAGATGGATGAACCGGCGATTGCGGTGCCGTATTGGAGCCTGAAGTGAAGCCGTCGCTGAAGGTCATGGCGATTCCGGACCTGCACTGTCCGTTCCAGCATCGTGACGCCTTCGAGTTTCTTTCAGTGGTCGCCAAGAAGCAGAAGCCCGATGTGATACTATGCCTAGGCGACGAGGCGGATCAGCATGCGTTGTCGCAACATACGCACGACCCCGATGGGATGTCTCCCGGCGATGAGCTGAACGCTGCCGTTAAGGCGCTGAAGCCGCTCTATCAACTGTTCCCGAACGTGAAGGTATGCACGTCTAATCACGGCGCCCGCCCGTTCCGCCGCGCCATGGAGTTCGGCATTCCTAAAGCGTACCTCAAGGATTACCGCGAGTTTATGCAGGCCCCGGCTGGCTGGGAATGGCGCGATAGGTGGGAGATTGACAATGTAGTCTATGCCCACGGCGAAGGCGTCAGTGGTGCCGAGGGCGCGTTGAAGATGGCCGTTGCCAATATGAAGCCGACCGTGATCGGCCACTTGCACGGCGATGCGGGCATCCGCTTTTGGGCCAACTCGGCCGCGCTGCTGTGGGGCATGAACGCTGGGTGGCTTGGTGATCAGCACGCCTACTCCATGGCCTATGGCAAGCACTCGCTCAAGAAGGGCATCCTTGCGTGCGGCATCGTTAATCGCGGCATGCCATTCCTTTTACCCATGGTCGTTGACCGGAATAACCGCTGGACTGGAGCAATCTAATGCTGAACACCGTCACTTTTATCCGCGAGCACGGTCTGGCGAAGATCACCGAGGATCTTGCAGTCATCGTCAAGCGCCATCCCCAGTACGGCAATCTGGTATTTTTCAAGTACAACCAGATTGAATCTCCCATGAACCACGCCGTCGTGCAGGAATGCCGAGGACTGATTCTGGATGAGGCGAATGACTGGGCCGTCGTCAGCTACCCGTTTGGAAAGTTTTTCAACTACGGAGACGGCAACGCCAAGGACATCGACTGGTCCACGGCCACCGTCTTTGAAAAGTTGGATGGCTCACTGATCACCATGTATTATTACGACGGAAAGTGGCAGGTTGCCAGCAACGGCACCCCTGACGCAGGCGGACCCGTGCAGGGACAGAGCATGACGTTCTGTGACCTGTGGCGACAGACGGCAGGCGACATCTGTGGCAAGCTCGACCCGGCGTATTGCTATATGTTTGAGTTAATGACGCCGCTGAATCGCGTGATTGTTCCACATGAGAAGCCCAAGTTTGCCATGCTCGGCATGCGTAATCTCCTCACCCTGGAGGAAGAGCCACACGCGGAGTACGCGCTGCTCGCTGGAATGCCTATTGCACACTCGTATAATTTGACGACGTGGGACGAGATCACCGAGGCGGCTAAGGCCCTTAACCCCATGCAGGCGGAAGGCTACGTGGTATGCGATGCTGCCTTCAACCGCGTCAAGGTTAAGTGCCCGCAGTACGTCGCCCTGTCCCACATGAAGGACGGGTTCAGCCGGCGCAGGATGATCGAGTTGGTACGCCATAACGAGGGAGATGAGTTCCTATCCTACTTCCCCGAGTATCGCGGGCTCTTTAATGAAATCTTGGACGCATACCGAAACGTCGTGGCTGAGATTGAATCGACCTATGAGCGCATCAAGGGGCTGACGAGTCAGAAGGAGTTTGCGCTGGAAGCGACTAAGACATCCATGTCTGGCGCGCTCTTCGCCCTGAGAAATGGACGGACCACAAATGTTAAGTCGTACATTCAGGGGGTTAGCCTTGAGGCCCTGGAACGCATGTTCTCATCGACTGGCACGCACCCGATCGGACAAATATGACCTCTCCACATGAGCACCAGTTCTGGTGGGGAACGCAGCTTATCTCCACCGGCAACTCATACATGACGGTCAAACGCTGCAATTGCGGCGAGTCTAAACTTGACTACATATCGTCAAAGGGGTCATCGTTTGATATTGAGTTGAGCCCCGACCAGCTTGAGGCAGCCATTATACACCACCGCGATAGGAGCAAGCAGTGAGCCCCACCCCCAAGAAGGCCCCGAAGCTCAACGCTGGCCAGTACGCCAAGATGATTAAGAAGTGCTTAGCCGCTGCCGAGCAGGTCAATAAGCTAACCGCCAAGATTAAGGAACAGGCCGAGGAAATCGCCACCCTCAAGGATGTCAGCGCCAGCCAAGACCAGGCTCGTCGCACTAAAGAGACGGAGCACTCCGATGAGATGCTGGCCGTCATGGCTGAGATTCGGGTGATCAAGTCCATGGTGAAGGGGTCGCCATGAGCACTAAGTATGAAGCCGGGCCGGACCTTGATCACCTTATTGCAGAGACGGTGATGGGGTGGACGCTTTACCACTACGACAAGGGTGGTCGTGGCGATGAGTACTGGTCAGTAATGGACAGCGAAGGAAATCCAGTGTGTTACGAATCGCGCCAAGGCCGCTACGTGTTTGATTTTGACAGCGAGAATGAGGCGTGGGGCTGGTTTAAGCCGAGCGCCGACATCGCCCAGGCCTGGCAGGTAGTCGAGCGCATGGCCGACCTGCGCTACGTTTTCCTCATCAAAGCGGACGGCTATCGAGAGCCAGACAATGCGCCACGCTACACGGTGCTGTGCGCAAATCTGCCGAGGGTTGACCACGAATCCGCCCCCATGGCAATCTGCCTCGGGGCGCTTCAGGCGCTAGCGAAGGGGTCGCCCTAGTGCCATCCAACAAGGAATTAGAGTCCGCCGTCCTCTCCGTCATCCTCGACGGTCGGCACCGCCAGGCAGTCCATACCGCACGCGCCTCGATCACGACGCCGCTGGCATTCCATGAGCGGAACAACCGTATCGTGTGGATCGCCATCTGTGATCTGGACGACCATGGCCATGCCGTTGACGCTGGATCCGTGGCGGAACTGCTCAGTCGGCAGAAGTTCCATGACACCATTACTCGGCTGAAGCGCCTAGAGTTTGGCGAACGTGCGTCCATCCCCAAGTTCGATGATGGGTATGATGACTCTACGCTAGCGCAGTTGGGCGGGTTCGCCGTCGTGAGCGATATGGCAGCGGCGTTCGCTCCTGCCGGATCACTGCCAAGGAATGTGCTGCTCTTGGTGGATCTGTACGGCAAGCGAGTGCTGATCACGAAGCTGCGGGAGATTGCCGATAAGGCCGAGCTGACCACGGATGGGATGCCGGCGCTGCTTGATGTGGCGGGGCAGGCTATCTTGGAGATGGGGCGCGGGGTGAATACTTCGCAGTTGTATACGGCTAAGCAGGTTTGGGATGAGACTGCGGCGCAGATGCTCGACAAGGCCAATGGCGGTGAAGCTGGCGGCGTGAAGACCGGGATTAGCGGGATGGATGCGCTCCTGACGCAGATGCGAAACGGCGGGCTCTACTTACTGGCAGCTAGACCGGGGTGCGGGAAGACAAGCGTAGCCCTTAGTATCTGCATGAACGCCTGTATGCGCGGCGATGGCGTGCTGATGTTCTCCTTGGAAGTCGATCGCACCGACCTTAACAAAAAGGTCATATCGTCACTGGCCAGCGTGGACTTCCGCGACATGGACGCTGGGCGACTGACGCGGGAGGATCAAGCTGCGGTTGACGCGGCCGGGGCAGAGTTTGCCAAGTGGCCGTTGCAGATCATGGACAATTCCGACCTGACCATTGGCGCGCTGCGGTCTATTGTTAAGCGGCGGATCCTTGAGAAGGATGACGTTAAGCTAATTGTCATCGATCACATGGGGCTGCTCATGGGATCCAAAAAGGACCAAAATGAATATGAAAAAGTTACAGAGATTAGCCGCACACTGAAGGTTATGTGCCGCGAGTTACGCAAGCCGATCCTCTGTCTGTCGCAGATGTCCCGTGATTCCGAGAAGGGCGATACTCCGCGTAAGCCACGCTTGAGCGACCTCCGATCCTCCGGTGCGCTGGAACAGGATGCAGACGCCGTTGTTTTCCTCCATCGTGAAGGCGGCGATGACGCCTACCGGGACATCTCGGTTCATGTGGCCAAGAATCGGTTTGGGCCGACTGGGCAGACGAGCTTGAAGTTCTCCCCCGCAACGATGACCATTGGCGAGGATGCGCCAATCCGGTCGGGGGAACGGTTTGAGAAGATGAATAGCGAGCCTAGGCCGGGCGAGGATTTGTTCTGATCAGAGAGGCTGAACCTTTTCAAGCTCCCGCTTCGCCCTGATCCGCTTCTTCACATCCTTCAGCTCTTCGACCAGCCGGGCACCTTCCGTCCCCGGCTCTAGGGCGAACGGCACCTGATACCAGCCAACCTCGGGGTTGCGCTTGAGCGCGTTCTGAAGCCGCTGCTGAATGGCCCGGTCCTCGTTCACACTCACAACGTTAGCGCCGGTTAACATATCAAGTGTCTTGAGGCCAGCGCCACGGCGCTCGTCCGCCATCTTGCCGAGCGACTGAGTGACCGACGCCAACGGCTGAATGAGTCCAGTACCAGCGACCATGTTATACGCACGGCCAAACGCCCCACCCTCGATGTTGCCAGGCAGCTTGGAATACGAGCCGTAATCAGATTCAAAGTACGGGTCGCGTCCTGACACCGCTGAATAGGCGCTCTTGATGATCGGGCTCATGGCGCCGACTACAGTCCGCTCAATCTCACGGCCAGATTCACGGATGCCGCCGCTCAGATTCGGGATGGATGACAGGGACTCAAACGGCAAGCCGAAGCCAGAGATGTACTGGGGATCGCCATTCAGGTCCTTCCCAATTGGCATTGTCAGCCGGCCATCCATGTGCGGATACGTCGGGCTATCGCTCTGTCCGTTCATCAGTGAGCCAAGGCCGACTGCGACAGCGGGGTTCTCGGCAAGCATCTTCGCCTGCTGCGGAATAGCCTTGAACATATATTGTGCGAAGGGCACGGTATCTCTGATCGCCCGGTTCAGCGTGCTGCTGTAGGCGTAATCAAACAGGCTAGCGGTAGCGACTCGCGCTGCCTCGTCCGGCGACTTCTCCTTAAGGAGATTCTTGAACAGCCCGTAGCGCATCCGGTCTTCAGCGCCGTTAACGATGGTCTGCGGCCAGTCGCGCCAGTGCCGCCAATCCTTCAGCGTGCCAACCTTCGTCAGGTCAGCGGCCATCTGTTCGGCGGTTACAAATCCGTGGCCCATCACCCCGTGCTCGACGGCGAGGCGCATCGTCGGATCCTGAATATTCGCCAGCATCTTAGCACGGTCGCCACCGCTCGCCTTAATCGCTGCCTGAAGTGGGGCAAACTCATTCTCGCCAATCTTCATGCCAAGCGCGCGGGCACCGTCCATGAACGCGCCGACAATATCCTTGGGCGCCCTGGCAAGCTGAGCCAAAGCAACTCCGCGTGACTCTGAGTTAGACGCAACGCTGGCCACTCCGCTGACCACGTTACGCGTAGTGAATCCCGGTTTTGGGATGAAGGCGCCGCCAGTTGCGAACTGCTTAAACAGACGGTTAGCCCCAGCGAACAGCTTAAAGACGCCCTCGCGCGGAGGGAGCCCCTTCATCGCTACCTCTAGAGCCTCGGCCGTATCCGCCTTGCCCGACTGGCGCAGTGCGTCAATCGCCCCGGTGATAGCAGAGCGGGACTCCGAATCCGATAGGGCCTTAAACTTGTCACCGAGGATGGCCTTGGCGATTGTGGCAGACTGGGTTGCGGCACCCATCTTGGCGCCGTACTGACCGGCTGTGACGGCGAGGCTATCCTTCAGGATGACGCCTGGCTCATTCAGCTTATCTGCGAAGGCGCGCGGATCGGTAATCGACCTCGGCTTAATCAGGCTGGCCATGGAGGCGTGGTGATCCCCCATTTCAGGGATCAGCTTGGACGCTTCATCAATTTCCCACTGGCGGGGAACGTAATCGAGCGGGGCAAGATCGGATGGGAGCTTGCCAAAGGAGTAGCCCTTAGTTGCTGCCCAGTCGTCTAGATTTTCAGCGGCGTTGCCAGGTATCCGAGCGACATCATCGGCATAGAGCCCCTTGACGTGCGACGCCTCATGAATCGACCCGTCAGCGGCCCGGTACATGGACGGCTGAGTCAGTACGGAATCATCAACGCCCTGCTTCCATAGGGTACGGAAGTAGTCCGACGTTTTAATCGCCGTGTCGCGTACCTGATCCTTGGTCCATTGATCCCAGGGAACCTTGGCCAGTCGGCGGTCAATAAGCGCAAGCTGATCCTGCTGCGTACCGATGCCAACCATGCCGTGGCGAACATTCAGCGGCTCAACCGTTCCCGGCGATCCGATCACGTCCTCTAGGAGGAATTGCGCCTTGCGCTGAATGTCCTCGGGGACGCCACGTAGCGTCTCTAGCGCATAGCCCTGGGCAGCCTGAGTGGTTGACGTGCCCTTTGCCACGCCCTTCGCAATCGCCGCTGATGCCTCTGGTCCAGGCGACAGTGCGCCAGCGCCTCGCCGGATCTGATGCCCGACCTTTGACAGCCCTTCTGGCAGCCCAGGGACGGCAGCGACCGCCTTCTTTACGCCGCCGCCAATAGCCGATAGAGCCTTGGCGCTGCCGGGAATCTCCGTCGCCATCTTGGTGAATGGGACGCCGACCTTGAGCGACGCCTTGCCCGCCGTCTTGGCAGCTATCGAAGCGCCGCCAGTGAGGTAGGTCAAGGGGTCAAGCGCAATGTCAACGCCTAGGCCAGCGATGGTGCCTAGGATTGGGTTCTTCTCCCGGTCAATGCCCAGCATGGATGCGCCATCCACGTCATCTTCTGGCCGCGACAACTCAGGGATGAGATCACCGGGAAGAAATGCGTCAGTTGGATCGAGCAGGAAGTCCCCTGCCTGACGCGCTGCGCCTTCCCAATTTCCCCGGATAACGTTCTTCACTACCTGACCGGGTCTGGAGACCCAATCGAGAAACGACATGAACGCGCCCTTTTGCGGCTCAAGCATTGCCATTAGCGTTGCGGACGCAGGCCGATGGACTTGCGCTTTTGGCTTTCAGACGAGAAGTTGTCCTGCATGGGCGATCCAGGAAGGAAGGCGTCGATAGTGGAACTGATCGGATGCGACAAGAAACCGGGCTCGTCCACCGACTGGCTGAGCATGTCCATAAGGGCCGCATCAACCTCATCGCGTGGAGCGCCCAGGGAAACGGCCTTGCTCTTGATACCCTCCAGCTTGGCGTTCCACTCCGGCGAGCCGTTGTCAGTGACCGATGAATTGATGCCTCGCACCAGATCCTCGATCTCAAGTTTCATGGTGGGCGACGACAAGACTTCAACCGCATCGCGCTGCGGCGCAAACGCCTGCCCGAGTTGACCGGCAGGCATCCCCGCCACCGGGCTATTCTTCGCCTGCGACATCATCTGTGCTCCAAGCGCCCTAGACTGCGGGTTCACTGACTGCAAGAGCGTGGTGGCCAACGCGAACTGCTGCTCGCCTTGGCGATCGGAACGGTCACGGTCATACCGCTTCCCCTCAGACCGCGACTTCATCAGATCAGCAGGACTTCCGCCGAACGCCAGGAACGCGCCATCCTCAGCAGACATGCCGCCCATCGGGGCCGCGCCACCGGCACCCGGAGCGCCAGCCTGCGGCATGAATGACTTTCTCAGTTCGTTCATCAACTGAATCTGTTCGGCCTCAGCCGACGCCCTCGCCACCGTGGCAACGCGGGTATCATCGTACTGCCGGCCTTCTAGATCAGCCCGCTTATTCCCAGCGCCATACTGCAAGGTCGCCGTCGCCAGATTGTCGTCAGACTTCATGCGCCCCATGGCGTAATCGTGCTGGGCATTATCGTCAAACGTCCCGAACCGCTTCAGTTCAGTATCCGCCCGATCGCTGTACTTCCCAGTTGACGCCAGTTGCGCATCAGCCGCGTACCGGCCAGCACCAACCTGAGCATCAGTATTATACCGATTGTCATTCGACTGCATCTGCGCCAGATACATCCGAGCAGCCTGATCGCCATAGCGATTCTTCGCGTCAATCGCGGCCTTCTCCTGATCATCATACTGCCAGCCCTGCGAGCCGCCCATGACGCTAGTGTTACGGAAAGGCATTTAGTATCCCATCGTGCGGGTGTTCCGCTGTGGTGCGATAGCGGGGCGAGGGGGCAAGCGACCGGCCAGTGGGGCGATCATTGGCGATTGAGCGAGAGAGGGGTTCTGGCCAGTACGCGCTGCGCCAGTCCTGGCGTTAGTCGCCGTCCAAGTCGGGGGACGGGCAGGCCCAGCCGATGGCGCGCCACCATAGGTGCTGCCGAAGGTCCCGCCGTCAGAAGCAACAGCGCCGCTCGTAGCGCCCAGGCTGCCAGTCCCGACGTTGTACTGCCGCCCCGGCTGATTCGGAGCGACGAATCCAGCGGACGGGCGCGCTTGCGGCCGAGGCTGAGCTTGAGGCTGACCCACTTGGCGGAAGTCCTGGAAGCTCGGCATCCCGCCGCCCTGGCCTCCACCGCCAGCACCGCCGCCCTGCTCATAAACCGTTTCGTTCCCATACAGATTGCTAAGATAGTTGCTCTGATTGGTAATCGCCCCTTGGCGCTGAGCGTTCATCCCGCTCATCTGAGCCAGTGCGCCGCCACGGGCAGCGTAGTTCTGCTGGCCGGCGTTCATGTCCACGTTCATGCGGGCATTCTGCATCGAGCCCTGACGGTCGGACTCCATCTCAGCCAGTGCCGACGCAAAGGCCGGATCGCCGGGTGACAGGCCACTCTGGAGTAGACGATTGACCGCCGCACCCTGGCTAGCCGCACCCTGTTCCGCACGGGCCGTGAACATGGCGTTGGTGGTCGTCTCATTGAACGGGACATCGGCCCCCGTCGCGCGCCCGCGCATGGCTGCCATAATCTCAGCGTCCACCGGATCGTTGCGCATCTCGCCCAGGCGACCATCTGCCAGGCCGTACATCTTGTCGCGGTTGGCCTCCACACGGTCGCGCGACTCAGCCCCGCCCGGCCCACCTGCCGACGCAATGCGCCCGCTCAGGTCGAGCTGCTTAGACACGTACTGGTCCTGCTCACGCTGGCCACGGCGGATACCGGACATACCGACCCCGGTCTGTGGGCGGCTGGCGTAGGTCTGCTGGAGCTGGAGAAGCTGCTGGCGAAGCTGGTCGGCGGTAGGGGGATTCGGCATGTGTTTGTTATCCTATGCTAACTTAAAAGGAGAGGTTTGCAATGGGCGGGGTGGATGACCGCTAGCCCTCGTAGATGATAACTCTTCCGTCTGTACCGCCCGCGCCCGCCACGGCAGGCGCCCCGCCCGAGCCACCGCCGCCGTACCATCCCCTTCTGCCACCAGCGCCGCCAAACTGAGCGACTGATGTAATGTTTCCGGTCCCATTGTAGTTCACTATCGGGCGGGTAAATGTCCCAGCCTCTCCGGGGATCCTGATCGTCGAAAAGCTAGCCATCATGTTAGCTGTAGGGTTGGTGGATCCGCTGGCCACGCCAATATACTGGCCGCGTAATGCGGTTACGGTTACTCCGTTATGAGTGACTGCCGAGTCATTGCCGACCGTCCCTGCGCCGCCGCCTGCCGCCGATCCCGCCCCTCCAGTCCCGGTCGTAACGGAGACGGTTGAAGCTGATATTTTCCCGAAGATATACGCTATTTCGCCTGCCCCGCCGCCTGCCCCGCCAAACGAGCCGCTGCCAGCGGCGGCGCTGCCACCACTGCCGCCGCACCCGCCAGCGATGACGACTGCGGCCCATACATTAGACCCAGCGGCAAAGGTGTGGGTTCCGCTGGCGCTGTAATCAGTGCCGGTTGGATACTTGCTCATCATTAAGCTAACCAGGCCGGCGAATGCCGATGGCGTTTTATTCTCGTAGACGGACCCGGTATCAACGAGAACGTCATTGACCGCTCGCCCGGTCAGGGTTATCCCAGTCCCAAGCCCAAGATTCGTCCGGGAAGTGCCCGCGCTCGCCACGTCCGCCAGGTTACTCGCCACCGCCAGGAATGACGTAGACGCCGCCGTCGCCGCAGTTCCGAGCCCGAGATTCGTCCGTGCCGTAGCCGCGTCACTTGCCCCGGTTCCGCCATCAGCAATGGCTAGATCCGTGATGCCAGTAATGCTCCCGCCCGTAATCGCCACGCCATTCGCGTTCTGCGATGACATAGTGCCCAGGCCGGCGATAGCCGCCGTTGCCGACGCGATGGCCGTATTCGCCGCAGCCAGATCCGCCTGGGCCGCAGTGATCAGATCCGCCAGCGTCTGTGCCCGCTGGCTCAGTCGCTCAGTATCGCCCACCAATTGCTGGTAGGCGTAATCATCATCATCGCCCTGAAGGCCGGTATTGCTTGCCCTGATCCCGGTCACTCGGTCGTCTCCTGGCCCTTATTGCTCTTGTCCTGGAACTTAAACTCAGAGTCCAGTAGGCGCAGTGATCCGGCCGGGCTGAGAACCGTCAGCTTAAACTTCCACGACCGTGCCCAGTCTGAGAACAATGGGATGTTGACAAATCCATCATTCGTCGCCGTGGTCGTCAGCGACAGGGTGGCGAAGGTGGCGTTATTGGTCCATGACAGATACTTAGGGGCAATATCCGACACGGACTTAGTCCAAGGAATTGGCGTAGTCGAGAAGTCCTTATACACTTCAACGCGCACCGTACCGGCAGCCTGCGGAATAAACTTCAGCCAGAGACACGGCGGGCTAGTCTTTTCCTCCATCCCGTCAAAGATGGTCCAGTTGGACTCAACCACGCAGGGAATGGCGCCGACGTAGACCAATGCGCCGCTAGCCGGGGCCGTGCTCAGTGCCGTGCTCAGGGTAATGGCCGACGTGGTATTGCTTGCGACCAGGCGTTCCTGCGCCGAGGTCACATCATACAGGATGGTTCCTGCCAGGTCAGTCCCGGTGCCAGTCGGCAGGCTGCTGCCCGTGATCTGGATGACGGTCGTGGTGCTGCCAGCGGCGACGGTGTAATCGCCGGTAGAGGCGGCAGGTACGCCATCAGATGCGCCCTCTGCATACCACGCTCGGCCGTTGGTGCTGTCAGTCACGGCGAGGCGAAGATTGCCAGTCCCGCTAGCGACTGTGACGCCGGCATCGATGCCCTGACGCCATTGGTCAATGATCCAACGATCACCAACGATGTCATAGGTCATCGCGTGCCTGGGGACCGATCCGCCAGTAGCGACGAAATGCCAGCGGATGATTTTCTCTTTGGGATCATACACCGCAAAGAACTGGTCGGACAGGGCGGTATTCACCAGCGCCGCGACCGTGGTGTCGATCTTCTTGCTGATCCAGCGCGGACGCCCGCCCGTCATCATCCATGCGCCGTTAGCGCCCCAGCCGAATAGCGCGCCGTCGAGGCCGTAGATGCACCGCTGGTTCCAAACGCCAAACTCGCCGGCAATGGTATTCAGCTCGCCGGTGCCTGGATCGGCCTGGAAAACAAGCCGCTGGATAGAGCGAGTGCCAAACAAATAGAGATCGCCGAGGAAGTCAGACATGCCGACCAGCCTGTCGCCGCGACCATTGAGCACGTCACGCACGCGAGTGACCGCCTTGAAGCTTTCAGGGAAGCCCGCCTTGCTCCAATAGATACGGTTATTCTTTGCGTAGAACACGCCTGATGCAGCGGCGTTGGTTGACCCGGCGTAGACCGGCGTCACCGTCAGGCTGGACGTACTGGCTACCGCAGTGACCAAGTACTGCGTTGTCTCAGCGCCGAAGCGGACCATGCGCCCAACCCACAGGGTTGAGAACGCCGCCGCGCTGGTAACAGTGGCGCTATTGTTGGTGACTCCGCACGTGATCGTTCGCGAATGACCGCCGCCGATGAAAGCGTAATTGCGACATTCCGCGATAATCGAACCGGCCGGGGGCTGCTCGTGGCCGAAGTCATCATAGAGTGAAGTCAGGTCCAGCGCGGCCAGCGTGGTGTCCGAGACGTTGTAGCTGAATGAAGCAACCCCGGCGTTAGCGAGCGTTCCTACCACGTAGTACGTCGATCCAGCGGCAAGTGTCGCCTCGACTTGGATGGTGTCGCACTTGGAATCCGTTGAGCGGATGATGTCCGTCGCCGCTGCGCCAACAGTGAAGTTCAGCGTCTTGGTCGTGGAGGCCACCGTGATACTGACGGCAGCACTCGGGTTACTGCGATATGCAGCGCCAGGCGAAGTGGAATCGGTGTAGCGATACCGCACTAGGTGGACGCCTAGAGTGACGTTTCCCGCCGCGTTGGTACCTGCGCCAAGCACGGTGGCAGGGGCGGCCATCCCAGCGTCACGGGTTGACGCCCATACGCCGTCCCATGCCTGGACACGGTTGAAATCATTCGTCGCGTAGAGGCGACCGTTGATGGTCGAGAATACGGCCGGCTTGTCCGCCTTCAGCCCGGTCTTAATGGTGGTCATAAGGGCACACTCTTAAGCTCGCCAGACGCCTTGAAGATGACGAGGAAGTTCCCGGCAACCGGGGACGAGAAGGTGCCCACCGCAGTGCCGCCATGATCAGAGAGGTAGGTCAGCCCAGGGCGACGGCGAATCTCGCCAGTGACGTACAGGGAGATGCCGCGCGAGTTATTCCCAAGAGCAAAGCCGCTGTCAATGTCCGTGGTGTCATCACGGATTCCGTCCCACTGTTTATTTTCAGCCATCAGGAGATCGTCGAGCCACGGAAGGGGCGGGATGAGTTGTAGGAATTGGCGCCAAGCTCACGCGACACCGGGGTCTTGTCGGCGGCGAACGCGCTATCGAGGGCCGAGACGTAGGCTTCCTTCGTCTTTTCGGACGAGCCAGCCACCGACTCGCCGCGTAGGCTCACCTGGTAATCAATAGCCCGGCGCAGCAGTACCTCGTGCATGCTGTCCCAGTCCGCAATGTCAGTGCCCGTGACCAGCTTGGCCGGACGACGGTAGTACAGGACGTTGACCGTGATCGCCTCGGTTGGCCACGGCCAGAACCAGATTTGATCGTTGGCAATCGCCCAGCCACGCGCACGGGTCTGGCCCATCTGGATGCCTGCCCGCAGGACTTGCAGGAAGGCGTTCGACATAGGCGTATCGCCCCACACCCATGAGCGGTCGAACAGGATTTGATCGATGCGCTGAAGGTCAGACGGCAGGGTGTAGGCGTGCTGCGCTAACGAGAAGGTCGCCGCTGCGGCAGTCGCCTGGTTCCAGGCCGTGGCCAGGGTCAACTGCGTATTGGAGTCCCTGGTGGAAATCCGATAGCTCTGGCCATTGACGTACAGGGCAGCCAGCGCGGCCCAGCTCGGGAACGTCCCACCCGTCAGCGTGACCGTGGCACTAGCGTTGGTGACGGCCACCGTGCCCGTCGCGTAGGCCGCGTTCAGCTTCACTTCGCCCAGCGTGTGGTACTTTGGCCACCGCTTATCAAGCGAGATCATCTCCAGCGCGTCGTCCACCGACTCACGCTTTTCCTGGTCGGCCTTGGTGCCGTTCCGATCGCGCATCATGCGACCAGCGTAGGCCCACAGGTTGCTCGCCAGGAAGCCGCTGGTGGAGCTAACGGCGGTCAGGGTCAGGTCGGCAGCGGGACCAGTGGCGATACTCGCTGACACGGTAATTGAGCCGGTAGCGATGGTGAAGCCAGACCGCGATGCGCTGATGGTGTAGGTGCCGTCAGCCGGGAAGTAGATCGGTCCCCACAGGCCGGACGCATCTGAAGTGGTCTGCGCTAAGATGACGCTGGACGAATTGAGGATACGGACGGTAGCGCCAGCAAGGGCCGCTGCGCCGTCGAAGATACGCCCATTGGAGGCGGTCGCTGTAAACACGGCCGAGCCCCACGTACCGGCGCCAGTCCCGTCCGACGTAATGCGGAACGTCGAGGTCCAGTAGTCGTCAGGGGCCGAGGCACGAAAAATGACCAGGTCATAGGACCCAGTGGAAGCAGGGAATCCCGTCGAGCCAGAGGCCGTGACGGAATAGAGTCCAGGGTTATTAGCCGCGCTGACTTCAGCGATGGTAATGCCAGTCGTTGACTGGTTGCCAACCCCGTCCTTTGATAGACGAATCGTAAATGACGCCTGCGTAAGGCCCGTCACGTTGGCGCCGGCACTCCGATACGTAAACGCATCGTTGATCGTCTGAGCGACTTTAAAGTATTCAGACGCAGCCATGTGCTCCCTTAAAAAACAAGCAACCCTCTTCCCCGTCAGGGTGGTGGGGTCGCTCACCCACACCAGCAACCAGCACTATGTGCGGTGCAAATTACTCCAGATCGAGATCCAGAACGCCGGTCGTGGCCGAGCCAATGGCGGTCGGAGCGCGGGCAATCACGGTGTCGTACGTCACGGTGGTGTCATCAACCGCACCGGCAGTCGAGTGCGTGGCGAGGCCAACACCAACAGCAACGGCGCCAGCGGTCGTGCCAGTCACGCGACCAGCGCGGGCAACCCAGGCGTAGGTGCTCAGCGCCCAGGTGGTCACGCCGCTCGGAAGCTGGGGGATGCCAGCGACAGTCCCGCGAATCGCGGCGGCACCAGTAACCGCGTCAACCACATATGTGGCAGCCGAGTCGGTCTTGAACTTACAGAAGTTGTTCGCCGCCAGCGTGATCGCCGCAGTGTCCGACACCATCAGCCGGTAAGTAACGCCGTTGGAAACAATGAGAGTGCCGACCGATCTGGCGAACACCGCGTTAGTGGAGGTCTGCCCGATGGGCAAAGCCTGGATGACATCATAAGCCATGAAAGATTCCTTAAGGTTTGATTGAGTAAAAAGAGAGACGATACCCGGCCCGTAGGCGACCGGGGTGCATTCCATTTATTAGGCGAAGGTGTAGCCGACGCCCTGGTAGCGGGGCTCACACACAAGCTGACCGATGAACTGGACGGCGGTCAGATGACCACCCTGTTCAATCGAGTGCTGCTGAGTGACCTTGAACATCTCGCCCGCGCTGCCCGTCGCACCATCGCCGCCAGCATGGCCAGCCGAGACGACAGGAACGGTCTTGAAGTACATCTTGTTGCTATTGAGCAAGTAGATGACGTTAGCAGTGCAATCCTCATCCCACGAGACAGTGATGTTCTCATAGGGGATGAACCGACGAGGGAACATGCCGGCATTCGGGCTCTTGATCGAGTCGTCGATGATGATGCGCTGGCGCGAAGCAAGGAGCTGCTTCAGTCCAAGGTACATAACACTGGTGGTGACGCCGCAGTCGGGCATCTCATCAGAGTCATTCGCACGGCTGAGACGCTGGTTCATGTAGTCCAGGAAGTTCAGACCGTTCACGTTCCACAGTGAGCTAGCGCCGGCAGTGTCGAAGGTGGTGGACGACCAGTTGCCAATCACCGGGCTATACGCTTCAGTGATCGCGTTATCCACACCAGCAAGTCCGCCCGGAAGGGTGGTCTGACCGAAGTAGGTGGTGTTAGGCAGGGCTTCACGGTCAGCGTCAGCAATGGTGGTGCCGGTCGTGCCGGTGAGCGGGCTGTAACCGGTCGTCGAAGAGCCGTGACCGAACAGAGTCGGCAGGCCGTTAATCGGCTCGTCCGCACCGTTGGCAATCGTCGAGGCGGCAATGCCGAGGGCAGTGTTCGCGCCGCGATTACGAGTGAAGATACGGTTGCTGATCACCTTTTTGAAGTCCTTGCCCATGCGCTCAAGACGGCCTTCCGCCAGCTTGACCTTGGCCGACTCGCCGGTGTTCAGCGCCAGATCGCGATCCGACAGAACATCAGTCATGTCCATGAAGCCCCAAGGCGCACGGGCAGTGATGTAGTGCTGGCGACGGGCGAAGTTACGGGCCGCGAGGTCCGCACGCTCCGAAGCCTGGAACTCACCGACGAGGATCTTCTTCTCGAAGAAGGCGCCTTCGCCGTCGTTCTGGATGTTGCCGTTCTGCTCCATCTTTTCGAGGAGGAAGCGAACCTTTTTGGTCGCATCCCACGCACCGCGCATGAATTGCTGGGTCGTGGACTCATCCACCAAAGGCGAGAAATTAGAGGCGGGAGTAAGGCCGGTAGGCATAAAGAATCCTTAGTGTGCTTGACGTTCGTTGTGTGATTTAATAAACTGGATGAGTGCCATTCCCTTGAGTCCCTTGGCCGTACCGATCGAGAGCGCATCGGTTGCCACTGGCTGTGAAACCTGATCACGGCTGACCCGTGAACGTTTCTGAAGGGCTGCCTGCTGCGCCTGGGCCGTCGCCTGGACCTCTGTCGCCTTACCGATGTTTGCCCGCAGTCCTTTATTCTCGGCCTCTAGCTGGATCAGCTTAAGGGCGCCATCACGCCCGAATTGGGGCATGAGTTCCAGGAAGCGTTCGCGGTTGGCCTCCATCAGTTTCCCATTTTCAGAGAGGTACTGCTGGGCCTGCGCTCGTGCGTTCTGGTATTGCTCGAACTGGGCGAATCGCGCATCCAGGGCGCTGTCCAACATTGACGCCATATTCTGCTCGATGTACCCCTTGGGGTCACGGGCAATATCTTGGCGAACCTGTTGGTCGTTCTGCACCCACTGATTGTGAAGTTGAATATCGTCGTTTGAGATCCCGATCGACTGCGCGATACGGGTCTTAACGTCGTCATGCGATTCCTGCGGAAGCCCCTGCGTCGCGCCTTGCACGGCTGCGCTGTAGTGCTTCACCCGCTCCAATCGGCTCATGGCCGTCTGGTGGTCGGGATGCTTTGGATGCCACTGCTGGAGCTTCTGCACATCAGCTTCACGCTGGCGCTGCTCTAGAGTTGCGCGGATTTCCTCGGGCGAGGGGAGGCCTTGATAGGCTTCCACGCGCTTGCGAGCTTCGCCCAGTTCTTGGGCTTGCCGGCCATACAGAGAGCGGAGGTTGAGGAGTTGTTTAATTTCCTCGGGCTTCAACTGCGGAAGCGCCTCGCCTGTAGCTGGCAGAGAATTAGTCTGCGGTTTATCGGTTGGCAAAGATCCGGGGTTGGCATCCGCACTGAGAGTGTCAGCCGAAGCTGATTCCTGTGCTGGCGCTGCCGTTTCAGCCGGTTCGCTGATGACTGCCGGGGCAGAGTCAACGGTATCCGATGAAGCGGGCGAGTCGGTACTATCGGGCATTGTATTCCTGTGTTTCCTTAAAGCTAGCGTCTGTATACATATGTGTGATTATGGGACTAAGCGTTGGCGTACTTTCCAGAGAGGGTGATGTCCCATAGGGCGCCGATCCGGTTCCTGGCCGCCTCGGTCCTCCGGGTGCATTCCATCACTGAAATACGGCCACGGGCCAGGGTCACGAGGGCTCGCCTCCGCTTGCGGTCATATGCGCGGACCAAACGCCATACCCCGCCCCATGCTGGTCCCTTGGGGATACGGCACCGATGCCCATCGCCAGTGATCCAGATAACTGGGATGCGACTCACGCCTTCTCCACGTTCATGCCGCGCCGCTTGGCAGCAGCCGACGCATCATTGACGTGCTCAAAGACCGCGCGCTTATCGCCACGGAACTTGGCCAACTGGGGCATGTAGCGACCACGCTTGCCAGTGATCTGGCACCGCTCGCCGGTAAAGTCGCCAAGGTCAGGCTTAACGGTCGGGCACTCGCCCTTCTCGTAGTTGGGCGGCTTCACGTGCCAGTCGCCGTGGAACACCTTGTGGGTCACTTCCCGGTCATCCAGGTAGTAGGTAACAACGCCGCCTGGGGTCCGAATCTCGCGCTTGGCCATATGTTAACGAGTGTTATACATATGTGTGATTATGCAAGCGTCGGATCGCCAGGAGGGGGAGCACCGGGAGGCCCCATAGGCATCATGGCCATCTGCTCAAAGTGCTGCGCCAAGCCGGTCAGGCGATTGGCAGCCTCAGTCAGTCCAAGCAGCTTGTTGTACGCCGCGAGCTGGTGATAGCCCTCAGCCTTTTCGATCGGATCCATGCTCTGAAGCATGACTGTGCCGTTCTGGTTCCACAGTTCCTTCATGGCATCGATCTGCTGATCCAGGTCATGACGGCGGGCGCTGGACACCTCGATGTCGCAGTCCGATTCCTCGGCCAGATCGTCGATGGTGTAGGCGAAGGGGGCCACTTGGATGGCGCGCTCCATGGCAGCATTGACATCCATGCCGTTTTGCAGGTAGAGCATCATCAGGCCCTCGGGGGTCGTGGCCCCGTCAGGAACCAGCGTGCCCCACTCCATCGCCGCCTGGTCGCCCATCAGCGGTTGGATCGTCTCCGGGGTCAGCAGGAAGCCGGCCGCAAAGGTTTCCTTGCGCGCGATGTCACTATGGAAGCGGGCCACCTGATCGCGCAGGTCTTCGATGCGGTTGCGGCTATTGCGATCCTTGATCGACGCATCCTGTGCGGTGCGGGACTGAGTCTGCCCCTCGCCCGAGTAGAGGATGGCGTACAGGCCAGTCGCCTTTTCAAACAGGGTTTCAAAGAAGCTGAATGCCTGGATGGCAGCGGCGATGTAATCGTTCTTCCAGTCGAACTGCTGAAGGTAATCCCCAATCTTCGCCGTATCGCCCTGGATATCCAACTCCATGGCGTTGATGTCAGGGCCTTCCAGGATCTTGAACTTGTCATCGTCCGACAGGCCGTTGCGGTTCTGCTTCACCACCGCCATCAGGGTGCGGAACGAGAACTTGATGCGGCCCATCATGACCGTGGCTAGGTAGTTCATGGCGCGCTGATAGCCCAGGCCAGATTCCAGCGGAGATACCGGCCAGATCGACTCAGGGTTCGGATAGAAGTCCAAGACGCTACACGGCCAAGAATCCATCTTGGGGTGGAAGAACGGAATCTCCCAGTCCATGTCAGCGATGACTCGGCCATCGTCAGTGATCAGGTACTTGCGCGGCGATTCCTCAAGCTCAAGCGCAGCTTCCGCCATGGTCTTGTCGTCAGTCGGCAGGCCAGTGCCCTTGGCCATCGCGCGCAGCCAGTCCAAGCCGCCCTGATCATTGTGAATGCCGACGCGGGTGTAAATCTCGTAGTAGTGGATACAGTCCGCGTTCGTGTCGCGCTGCTCCCAGTCGTACTTGGCCTCAGCGTCAGATGCCCGCTTGGACGTACTGCGCGCTTCACGCACAATCTCGGCCGCGCCAGGGATGCCCTTCACTTCGTCCATCACTTCAAACTTGGGACGATACCGTTCCCGCCCGATCCATGCGACCTGATCCCACGTCTTGGCATTTGGATCAACGAGTAGATTCCGCACGCTGTCCCACTCAGTGCAGACCAAACCCTTGCGCGGGTGCATGCCAGTCCACGCCACGCCACGGCCATAGATCACTGCGTCGGTGCCGACCTGGCGGGAATGGGTCGAAAGGTCAGTCTTCTTGACCGTGTAATTGACATAGGCGCTGCGACGCTCAGAGCGAGCCATTGACTCGGGGGTAGACCACGCACGCGGAGCCGCAAGCCGATTCGGATTCGGCGGCATCAGCATCGGGACCATGATCTGAATCGCTTCCGTCGTCTTGGCGACCTTCGCCTTGAACGACGCATTCGACATGTTCTGGTACTCGAAATTGTAGTCGGTCGAATAGCCGTAACGCCAGACTTCCTTGCCGGACTCGTCAAAGCGTTTCTTCGCCCGCTTGGCAGCCTTCACCCGCTTCAGCAGGATCTTGCCAGCCAGGTCGTTGGCCTCCTTGGATCCGGTCACTTAGGCCGGTCCAGTCAGATAGAAGACCACGACGGCGGTAAACGATCCGCCAGCGGCAGCCTTGAGGAAGGTAAAGCGATGGTCAGCCATAGCCGGCTCGTAGTAGTCGGCACCGGCAAGAACGAACTGCCGGAGAGACCCGGCTGAGTCGCCGGCAATCATCGCCGCACGGCTGGCACCGGCCGTGTCAAGGCCGAGCACCTTCACGCCGATGACGCGGTCAAGCACCGCAGCGGCTAGGCCCGACAGGGAGGCAAGCGTATCTGCCGCTGATGCGTTGGCTGGGATGGTCAGGGAAACGCGCAGGACAACGGTCGCTGAGACGGCTTGCTCACGGTTCAGGGTCATATTAGAGTTCTTTCTGTGTGATGGCGACGGCCCCGCCCAGGTCGGCCGTCAGCTTGGCGCGAAGGTCTGAGTTGAACTTTGCCAGCGTGCGCGCGTCGCCTTCGGGCTGCGAGAGTACGGGAACGGCGTCGCCGTCCTCGTAACAGATCCACTCGCCAACGATGCCGTCGAAGATGCGGGCCACGCACTCGGGGAACTCGCCGGCAATAGCGCCGGTGGTGTCGATGGATTTAATGCGGCGTATCATGGGTTTCGGATCCAGGCGGAGAAGCCCTCAAGGGTCATGGTGTTTGCGATGTTCGATAGCTGAGCCGTCAGTAGAATTGTAACGTCAGCGTCTAAGTTTGCCGTGGTGATAATCACACCGCCGCCAGCTGTTCCGAATCCAACATCGAAACCAGCAGGCGGATGTACCTGGGAAGTCCTGGTCCTGGCCCGCGAGATATTCAGGCGCGAGGATGTGATGGCCGTACTGGTCAGCGAGGCAATATCTACGCCGCCGAACTTGAGCCGTCGCGTTACGCTGGCAGCCGCCGCGCTGGTTGTCCATAAATCCGCGATCATTAACTGGCCATTGTTCGCCAGCGCACCGGCCGGTAGCGTGATGGTCGCGAGCGTGGTTTCGACCAGCGTGCCGGTGACGCTGGCGGCGACGTTGCTGCCGGCGAGAAGGCGGTTCGGTGCCGGTTGCGGCGTCCAGATTCCGAGCATTAATTAAATCTTTCCACGATGTTTGGCGATAGTTGAGAAAGTCTTATTAGCAGCCTGACGCTTAGCCGCCTTGGCCTTCACCTGAAGGACATCGCTATCCGTTTCAGCGCGCTCCATGTCCTCGCCGTAAGAAGCGGCGTCCTTCACGGCAGCACCGAGGGTGCGGATGGTTTTGATAGCCCCGACGCCAGTGGTCCCGAAAGCGAGCCCGGCAACGATCTGAAGCAGCAGCGTCCAGTTGAATGACGGTGCATGTTGATAGTCCTCGGCCTTGGGCTGCGGCAGAGTCGGATTGTGGACGGTGGACCCGTCAGCCTGCGGGACTGAGACGCCAGTTGACGCAGTCAGTAGGGGCTTGTCGTTCGACTCGTTACGGACTGGGATGGCGCAGCCGACGATGAGTAACAGGAAGAATATCAGGAGCCAGAATAGGAACTCTTTCACTTGATCACCTGGGCCAGAAGTGCGCCGATCACGGTTAGGCCAACCACTCCGCTGATGCCCATCAGAATACGATCGTGCAATTCCAGCTTTACCTCAATGAGGGAAACGCGCTTATCGACGCTGGCAGATTGGATCAAAAGACGATCGAGCTTTTGGTCGATACTGTCGAGGCGCTCATCAAGCTGGATGGTGCCGCGCGATTCACGGCGAATCAGGGAGGTGGTGTCGTCATGGGGGCGATCGTAGGGCATGGGCTAGACCTTCACTGGTTCAACTTGGTACGTCGCCATCCACTGCTTGACGGCAACTACGTCGGCGGCGATTTCAGCTACGGCCTCTTCGCTCTGGCTACGGTCAGCGGCGACTTGGGCGAGGCCCATGCGGATGAGGGCGAGAGCGTTATTGAGCTGCTTGGGGGTGGGGGTCATGCGATCCCTTAGACGACGCAGAGGACGCGATAGGTGGTGCCGGCCGCGTCTTTGATGGTCAAGGTGTGGGTAGCGGTTGGGGTCGCGGCTACGGCGGTATTGCCAAGCGTGAGCGCCTGCGCGCTGGCCACGGTGATGCCGCCCGATGCGGTCACTGCGCCGGTTACGGCCAGCGTGCTCGCCAGCGTGACCGCTCCGGATGACGTTATTGTCAGCGGGGTTGTATCGAGAGTTCCGGCATTGCTCGTGCGCAGACGGAACTCGCCGCCGATGCCAGTAACGTCGATGTATGAAATCGACGCCGGCCGGTGCAGTTGAATGTTAGCCGGCAAAATATCGGTGATGAGCGTGCCATCGGTCACGCGCACCGTTCCCGTGAAATTGCCCAGCACCGACCGCACATCCGACCATTGCAGCGCCGCAGTGCCGAGGGTGCGCGCGTTGTCGGTGGTGGGGGCGAGTTGGCCGGCAACGGAGACGGCGCCAGCGATGGCAACGGTGCCGGCAGAGTTGATCCGCAGCCGCTCCACCATCGCGTCCGCGTTATTGCGAGACAGGATATAAAAGTCTGAAGTCTGCGTACCAACGCTTCCATTGGTCCACGAGGCGGTGCCCGCGCAACCCAAGGCAAATGTCGGCTTGACGACCCCGGTGGATGTCGCTTGCCAACCAACGAACCCCGAATCGTAGCCGCCAGACTGCGTATTGACCGACCCGGCCCATCCACTCAGCGCGGTTGACGCCGATGTCGGGTCAGTGCCTCCGCTGAATGCTGCGCCGGACCAGAAGGCTAAGTTTGCATTCCGAGCCGCGACCGAACTTGCCGACGCGTGTCCATTCACTTGCAACCGCGTCGTGCCGTCGTCGGTCGGGGCGCCGAGGAGGGTTCTGCCGGCTCGCAGCCTTACCGTCTCAGTGTAGACAGAGGCGTCCGATGATGCCTGGATGATATCTAGACTTCCGGCTGTTCCGACGGCCGGGCCGAATGTGATAAGCCGAGAAGTGTTGAGATCGAGTTGATCAAGTGTTACTTTCGATGCGCCGGTAGAAACAAGAGATCCAACAGATTCCATGCTCCGCGTCGTCCGAATAAGGCCGCTCGCCGTCAGCGCCCCCACGCCCGTGACGTTATTGCTTATGTCAACAAGGACGCCCGAGTTCTGCGTATTACCCGTAGTCCCGCTAAACTTTACGACAGCGTTGTCGGTGCTGACCGTGGCGAGGCCGATAAGTGACTTAGTCAGGCCAGGTTCTAACACCTCTGTATGTTAGTGTGCAGTTGATAACATGCAACCGTCAGCCAATGCGCAGGAATCCCGTGCCGATGGCGTTGCGGGTGGCAGGGTGGATTTCACGCATGCGCTGGGCGGAACGGCGTAGGCGGGACTCGTGTTCGCGCTGCTCAGGCGTTATGGTGGACGGCAGCACCGCTTCCGGCTTAGACTGGCGAGACTGGGCTGCGCGCTTCACATAGCGGGGGTTCTTAGTTACTAAGTACCGAAGAGTATCCGGCCCCTCATCGTTCCGCTTAATGACGCCATTGGCCCCGGTGTACGCCGTCTCTGGCCGACCGCGATAGTTCTGAAGCTGTGTGATCAGGAGCTTGCAGCGGGGATTGATGACGATGCGCGGGATAGCGGTCGGATCATCAGGGATGGGGTCGAACCATTCCTGGACCTGGGCCAAGGTGCTGCGATGGCTATTGGATCCATGGAGGATGCCGCCCCGTGCGATGATCCCGAACTTCTCCATGGTCTGGTAGACAAGGGATTCGATCGAACAGCCCAGGAAGGGGTCGGTCTTGTTGATGCCGTTCGGATCGGACACCAACGCTTCCAGCACCCGCCCGCCGCACCAGTCCGCGACGATCTTCAGATTGTTGGTGAAGGTCTGGCCGTCCGTCTGGAAGTAATCAACCAGCTTAAGCTGATCCGGCTCCTGTGACGTGATCGCGGCGAACAGCATACCGAATGGGTGGCTAGATCCGCCAGCGCCGCCAGGGTCGATCGACACCCACAGGTTGTCCTCGGGCTGCGGTTCGTAGTCCACCTTGAGGATGTGACGCTCTTGGCTGAACTGCTTGCCAAAGATCAGCTCCGTGTCGCCGGCCGAGGTCGTGCCATAGATGCGGATGCTGGCAGCTTTGTCCGACATGCCCTTGGCCATCTGGTCGCGCACGGCCATGGAGAAGGCGGGGTTTTCGCTAGGGTCGATGGCGAAGTACTGAGAGACGCCGTCCACGTTCTCTTTGCAGCGGCGGCGGTACTCAAAGAACTCATCATTGACCAAGGTCGGGGTAGCGGACCACAAGATCCAGCCAGCGCCCGGCTTGCTGCCATCAGCAGCGGCAGTGCGGGCAGTGCCAAGGCGAGGCGGCAACTCATCGCCCAGGTCGGAATTGCCAACGGCCTCGTCACGAATGATGGCGTCAAACTGGAAGCCCTGGACTCGCTTCCATGACTGGGTATCGCCCGAGATCATGAAGTAAATCTTGGAGCCGTTGCACAGCTCAATCAGGCCGGGCGCTCTGCCGCCACTGAATGGCACTTCATTGATGCGCGATATCTCCCGCTTAGGGATGATCGGCATAGCCCCGACCTTGCCCGGCAGTTGGCAGCCTACGATGAGCCTCTGACGCCATAGACCGGCAAGCTGGTTGCGAGACGGCGCGATAACCAGGATACTGACCGGGCCGAAGTTAGGGCGGGTCGGGTGACGGCCACGGGCATACATGCCACACTCAAAGACGGCGTGGTTAGTCTTACCGGATTGGTTTGGGCCTTCAATAACCCGGTTCAGAGCCAATGAGGCGAGGCATGCCGCCTGGGTCTTGGTCGGGACGTAGAAGTTCAGCGGGTCCGTGGCAAACCGCTTCTTGAGGATCGCCGCCTTCTGCTCAGGCGTCAGCTTCGCGGGCATTACTCTTCCAGGTCCGCGTCAGTCAGGTCATCCTCGGTATTGCCCTTCCGATCCTCATGCATCTTCCACTTCTGCGCCAGGTCAGCCAGCTTCGTGCTCATCGTGGTCAGCGTCGCCAAGTGCGTGCCCTCATCCTTGCGCATCGCCGCCAGTTGCAGATTGATCGCCTCTAGCTCCTTGGTGCGCAATGTTTCGTATTTCGCCAAGGTCGTGAAGGCAGCGCATCGATCCTCGGGATCAAGGTCGGCCTGCTCGATCGATTCCCGCGCCAGGGTACAATCGTGTTCCATCGCCACGTACCGACGCTCACGCTCCAGGAGCATTTGGACATCTGGCGTATCCGACCATCCACGGGACGAACGCTTGCAGACGCGGCCCTCGGGATCATGAATATCGGAGAAGAGCTGGAGGTTATTCATGCGAGCCGCGATACGACGGCGGACACGGGCCTGGCGCCCAATGTCGCGGATCATGCGGCCGATGACGGCTTCGTTCTTGTCGGGGGCAGCGGGGAGACTGGTCACGGCAGTAAGTTAACACATGTGTGTGAAATGGCAATGGTCGATAGAAACGAAGAGCCCCGGCGACATGGCCGGGGTTTCGTCCGGTCTCTCCCGGAGTCACGCATCAGTGCTCATCTTAGTTTCTATGGCAGCTCCTATCGCGTTGCGTCCTCGTGCCGATGTTATGGGCGGCAACCCCACGGTTCGATGGATACGCCTGAAGTTGGGATTCCCAAGGTGCGGCAGTCGGCAAGAAAGCCGGCCCATGCCTCGTCCAGGGATGAGGCGGTCATCGAAGTGATCCAGTGGCCAATGGGCGCGGATCGGTAAGCGGCGTAGCCCTTTGATGCGCCCGCAGTTTTGAGGGCATACCCGGCAGTCGCGCGGGCGAGGGCGGCAGTGAGGTCAGCGTCAAGGTCGGGCGGGTTAATCATCCGAAGATGGTCCTTTTAAGAAACTCAAAGTCATCCCGACTCGCCGGCTCGTCTGCCACAGCCTCGGCGCCCTCACGCTTGACCAGCTCCTTCTGGATCTGGCCATGAAGGTGGGCTAACTCGCGCTTGGCATCAAGGAGGGCGTTGTCGGAAAGAACGTCAAGCCTTGCCTCGGCAGAGACGGCAGCAATACGGGTTGCTAGGTCGGTCATGCCAGGAGTGCCTTTGCCTTGGTCAGGGCTAAGCGCAGGACTTCCAGACGTAGGGGGGCTAGGTTGGCGTCGTCAATGGCGCGGATAGCGGTGATCAGGTCAGCGAGGTCGGAACAATGGATGCCCGCCTCATTCATGAGTGCGTCGCCGGATCCAGTGTGGCGGGCCACGAAATTGTCAGTGCGGTACGGTTCAGCCCACCCAGATACCTTAATGGGATCATTAAGCAGCAGCGTGCTCCTGGGCGGATTAAAGGTGCCTGCCCCGTCAATCAGCTCTGAGGAAATAGAATCTTTGGGGAGCTTGCGGGGAGGCATGGGGGTGTTATACGGGTGTGTGATGGGAGGTCAAGGGCTTGTTGACCATTGCCATGCGGCGGGCCAGGTCGATCGAGCTGATCATCATGGCGGTGGCGGTTGGGCTGAAGCTGGCCAATCGTGCCTCTGCCTGCTTGTCCCGTGTCAGGAGCGCGTTGTTTATCGCGCTATACCACTGGACCCCGCGATCTACCGTGATAGAGGCTTTGGCAGCGATGGCCCATGTGTCAGCCTTATGTGCGGCCACGGCTGCGTACTGCGCGATTATCGTTGCTGCGATGGAAGTTGTATAGGCATTGTCCCATGCGCTGCCAAACGAATCGACACGCTTCGCGGAAAATGCCTCCTTAGCCGCGATAAGCATCGGCGCTACGTCATCCAACCGCTCCCAGGAATCTAGCGCAAGCGAGTTTCTAAGCCCGGCTGCGTGATCCACGAGGCCGGCAAGGTCAAGCCATGTCGGAATGGAGGTGCGGACTACCCAGTCGGCAGCGAGTAGCCCTCGGGCCTGGTCGTCAGCCGCATCCGTTCCGATAAGCAGGGGGACGATTGGGAGAAGTCCCTGCCGGATATCGTCGGGGGCAGAGTCGTTGGTGCGGCGGACGTAATGCCCCATCAAAGGTGACACGCATGCCGGATGGTCCCCCCACGGCTCGCCTGCCATCTGAGAGGCAAGCTCCATGGCGCAGCATCCTTTTTCAGGGCTGGCATGACGACCCATGGTTAGGACGGTCACTTAGGCCTCCTGGAGAGCGAGCATGGTGACCAGCATCGCCAACGCCCACCATGGGCTCCCAGTGATGATCAGCACCACGGCACAGATGGCGAGTACGCTTGAGAGGATTGCGGTGGCGATAGGCTTCACTTGGACACCAAAGTGTGAATAATCTCGACGACCACTGGTTTTGAGAATGTCGCCTCCAGGATCGAGCGGACGGCTACATCATATGCGGCGCGCGCCTCGTCGATAGTGTCGAAGCGATAGTTGTAATAGCCGGTCCCGTGAGTAGTCCACCCGTACCATGCACGGAACTGGATGGTGTAATGCTTTTTGCCCAGGCCGTTCTTACGCTCAAGGATACGGGCATTCACTTGGACACCACGTAGATCGCCAGGCTGATGGCGGTGGCGTGGGTCAGGATGGTGGCGGTGAGGAATAGGCGGTGGTGGAGGGGGGTCATTTGATCTTCCAGCGGAATTGGATGGTGCGGTTGTCGTCTAGGTAGAACTCGCCTGCGTTGGCTTTGACGGCTTCGCGGCGGACTAGGTCACTGCCGCTATTAGATCCGGCACAGAACATGCCGAGGGCAATGACCGAACCCATAAGGGCGAGCCCAATGCCAATCATGCACTCCGAGAGGCGGTCTTGCATGTCTTACTCCGGTAGGCCGAGGATTGCTCGGTTGTACTTTGAGGTGACGTGGACGTGCTCAATGTCGGCGCCGACGACGACGAGCTTGGATGCTCCGTCTGAGTAGTGCCAGGTCTGGATGGTCGGGTTAGGGCCGGGACGGAGGGCGCTGCGGGCAATCGTGGTCCAGGTGTCGCTGGGACGGGACTTGGTGATGCGGGTGAGGGTGGGCTTCACGGGGACTCCCTGAATGTAATGGACTGGATAGAGCTGAATGGGATCACCCAGAGATCGTTATCAATGGACATGATCGCCAGGGTGCCGGGCTTGGCGTAGCCCTGGATGGTAAGGCGGGTCGCGGTTAGCTGACGGCCTTCAGTGGAGGTGATGGTGCCGATGATGTGGCCAGCACCTTGGAAGGGGGGCTTCAGGTGGATGAAGACGCGGGCTCCCTCGCTTGGGCCTGGGGAGTCTGGTCCGGGTGGGATAAAGCCTGGTCCTGGGAGAACGGTCATGGGCTTGGTCTTATACGGGTGTGTTAGGTTGTAAAGGGGAAAGTGGGGCTGGGGGTTTTGAAAATGGTGGTG
>Ga0163152_10001092_pt1 | contig 43999 bp, 35 predicted proteins | sample OliLakLV19MP8IB2_FD_148635 | JGI IMG/M metagenome (GOLD analysis project Ga0163152, IMG submission 148635) | Freshwater microbial mat bacterial communities from Lake Vanda, McMurdo Dry Valleys, Antarctica - Oligotrophic Lake LV.19.MP8.IB-2 | ecosystem: Environmental > Aquatic > Freshwater >...
AGCACGGGCTCCTCGAACATTCCTGGCAACGGCGGCGGCTCCGTCGGCAGCGGCGGCAACAGCGGCTCGACGGGGACCAGCGCGTCGCCGATCAGCAGCGGCAACCGTCCCGACTCTTCCGGCTCGACCGGCAACAACGCGCCGCGCCCCGGGCCGCGCGCTCCCGTCGAGCAGCCGAACGCGGGCGGAACGGGCCCGTTCGGCGAGGCGCCCACGCCGCGCACGATGGACGGCACCGAGGGCGTCGGCTTCAACTTCGGAAACATCCTCTCCGGCATCAACTCGCTCACGAGCACGATCTTCCAGGTCGTCGCGACGTTCGGCATGCTCAAGCAGCTCTTCGGCATGTTCGGTGGCGGCAAAGACAAGGCCGACGGCGCCGGCGGCGCCCTGAAAGAAGGCGCGTCTGCCGTGACGGAAGTCGCCGCGGTTGCCGACCGGGGCGTCAACGTGGCCCGCGACGCCGAGACGACTCTCGACGCGGCGATCGAAGCCGAGCGCGCCCGCCGCGAAGGTCGCGGTCTCTTTGGTGGTGCGGACGCGGACGACGCCGAGGGCGCCGGTGTCGCCGAGCGCGACTGACCGACTCCAGGAATCCGGCCGGCCCGCGCCCCGAAAGGACGCGGGCCGATCCATTTGCGTGTGAATCCATTGGCTGTTGCTTGACGTCGTAGGACTCGTTCACTATCGTCCGCGGGCTTGCGACCCTGGGTTGCAGGCGGCATAGTGAAGACGCTCTTTGGGGAGTGGTGTAATTGGCAACACACCTGACTCTGACTCAGGAATGTGTAGGTTCGACCCCTACCTCCCCAGCCAGAATTAGCCGCTTCACAAACACACGGTCCCATCGTCTAGAGGCCTAGGACGTGGCCCTCTCAAGGCTAAAACACGGGTTCGACTCCCGTTGGGACCGCCAAAACCCCGCTCGAAAGAGCGGGGTTTTGCTTTTGGGTGCGGTGGGTTCCGCGATCGGGCAACTGCGGTCGCGGCGTTGAAGCAAACCTTTGTAGCAAGGAACCGTTGGGATCACCGCGCCGCATGACACGACAGCGTGCTTGCCGTCGGGTCCATGCCTATGCCCCGACCCCAACTCCGCAGGTGACCAATCGTGCGCACTCGCAAAAGCTTGAAGCGGATTCTCGCTGAAGCATTGACGGATGAGGCCCCGCGATTGCGCTGCTCCCGGGGACCAGCGGACTTCGCGAGGCAGACGCGAGCTCGAGCGGCTCCTCCGCCAACCCGAGGTAGTGCGCGTGAACACAACCTGCTTCAACCCGATTCGCGATTTCATCAAGCACTATCGGGTGCGGCCCGACTTCGATTCGCCGTTCGGGTCCTATGACCGCGGTCGAACATTGACCAAAGATTAATCTTATCCAAAGTGCAAGAAGTGGCTACCCTGAGCATGGGACGTGAACGAGCGAGAGGCACTGGCGGCGATCGCTGAGCTCATCGAACTCGGCGCTTGGGAGTTCACGAAATCCGCCCGCGTCGGAATGCGAGCCCACGACATCGTCTCCAGCGAAGTTCTCGAAGCTCTCAGTAAGGTCACGACGCTTCGCAGGCAGGCCAAAAGCGACACGTGGACAACAGACGCCCTGGACTCCGCTGACCGGCCGATCCGAATTGTGGTCGCGGGCCTCGTTCTCTCGATACGGATCGTATCGGCCCATCTCATCATCGAACGCGGAGCACCAAGAAAATGACCACGAAAGTGCGGAAGTGCCCGACCTGCGGGAAGGGAAGACTGAAGAGCGGCGAGAGCGTGGAGGAATACGAGCTCGCCGGCGTGACCTTCAAGGTAACGGTGCCTGCGAGCGTATGTCCCGAGTGCGATGAAGCGCTCGTCGTCGGCCCTGACCTCCAGCGAGCCGAGCTTGCCGTCGCGGCGAAGGTCGCGGCGCTTGGGCTTGTCTCGGCGGAGACCTTCCGATTCATGCGCGCGGCGGTGGGGTTGAAGGGTCTCGAGCTCGCGAGGCTCCTGCAAGTCACGCCGGAAAGCTTGTCCCGATGGGAGAACGGAAAGCGAGAGGTCGACCGCTCCGCATGGATCCTCCTCGCGGATTTGGTGATCGACCACGTTGCGGGCACCAAGGGTCGGCGAGAGCGGCTCGAAGCAATGGCAACCAGCCAAAAGCTCCCCAAGACGGTGCGGGTCGAACTCGACGCGACCCCCTAACTCTGCTCGCCACAGCCGCGAGCGAACTAGGGTCGCACTCCGCCGGCTCGCCTGCGGAGATGACTCGTGGTCCAATCCCCGGCTCGTCTGTCCACGATGACTTATCACGCGCTGCAGGAGGCCAACCGCTCCCATCCTGCGTGGCGGCTCCTCCGGGCCGAACACGGCCCGTTCGTCATCGCGTTCCTCTCACATGCGTTCCTGTCGGCGAACATCCGATCAATCGCGCAATCCGCGTTGGTGGTCCGGCTGGACGACTACGTTCATCGCCTTCGGGATGACTTCCCCGAGCTGAATCTTCCAAGGCAGGCCTCGCAGTATCTCGACGAATGGGCAGCAGACGATCACGGCTGGCTCCGGAAATACTTTCCGCCGGACGCCGACGAACCGCATTTTGACCTCACACCCGCGACCGAGAAAGCCATCGGGTGGATCTCCGGACTGCTCGAGGAAAAGCGTTTCGTCGCGACCGAGTCCCGTCTTGTCATGCTCTTCGACCTCCTCAAGCAGCTCATCGAGGGGACGGAGACGAATCCCGATGTCCGGGTCGCTGAGCTTCTCAAGCGCCGCGCCCAGATCGATCAGGAGATCCTCGCCGCTCGCGAGGGTCGTGCTCCGCTGATGGACGCGACCCAGGTCCGGGATCGGTTCCTCAACATTCGCGGCATCGCACGCGGCCTTCTCTCGGATTTCCGCGAGGTCGAACAAAACTTCCGAGACCTCGACAGAGGGGTGCGCGAGCAGGTCGCCGGATGGAGCGGCGGCAAGGGTGACCTTCTCCAGGAGATTCTCGGGCAGCACGACTCGATCAGCGAATCGGACCAAGGCAAGAGCTTCCGGGCGTTCTGGGATTTCCTGATGTCACCGACCCGACAGGCCGAGCTGTCCGCGATGCTGAAAGCGGTGATCTCGCTCGAGCCCGTACGCGAGCTGGAGCCCGACCCCAGGCTCGTGCGAGTCCACTATGACTGGCTCGATGCAGGCGAATCTGCGCAACGGACCGTCGCACAGCTTTCGCAGCAACTCCGACGCTTCCTCGACGATCAAAGTCGCCTCGAGAGCCGCCGGATCAGCGAGATCATTCGATCCATCGAACAGCATGCCTTGGCCATTAGAGACGAAGCTCCGACCGGAGCCTTCATGGACATCGATGATGTCGCACCCGATGTCGCTCTTGCGATGGACAGGAAGCTGTACGCTCCTCCGTTCACGCCCAAGATCACGCAGGAAGCGGTCGAGGCCGGCGACCAGCGCATCCCGGTCGACGCGCTGCTGGATCAGCGATTCGTCGATCGGACTCGACTCCTCACGAACATTCGCCGTGCGCTCGAGGGTCGTGACCAGGTTTCTCTCACCGAGATCGTCGAGAGGAATCCTCTCGAAGAAGGCCTCGCGGAGCTCGTGACCTATCTGGCCATCGCTTCCGAGGACTCGAACAGCGTCATTCAGGACGAAAGACACGAGTCCGTTCGCTGGACCGACGAGCAAGGGGCGGAGAGAGTCGCTTTCCTCCCACTGGTGATCTTCACCCGCTGATATCCATGACGACGCAATCCAAACCCGACAGCTCCTTCTCGCTCGCGCTCATCGCAATGATGCGTGGCATCGTTTATCGAGAAGATGACATGCGGATCTGGCAGGTCCTGCTGGATTCCCAGGCACGCATTCGTGACTACGTCTCCCTCCTCGGGCTCGAGCCGATCATCGACGAGGACGAAGGGTATGCGTATCTCCGGCAGCGTCCTCCGGCAGAAGGCACGGAGCCGCTCCCGCGGCTCGTCCCTCGCCGTCCTCTGACGTACCTGCAAAGCCTCGTTCTCGTCCTCCTCCGCAAGCGACTTGCGGAGGCCGACAGCCACGGAGTCAACGCGTCTCTGCGCGCCATCGACTACAACCCCGGCCGGTTCATCGAGTTGGTTCTCGATCCGACGGCCGACATCGAGATCCGGGAATTCCAACGCGATCTGAAAGCCTGCACGGAAGGTGGGCTCGCGGGCTCGACCGAGGACTCCTATTCGGAAGCCAAGTTCCTCGACGTGAAACGGATCATCGAGCGCTTTCGAGGTCGTGAAGAGCTAACCGAGGCAGACCGCCGGTGGACTCGAAAAGTCACCGACGTGCGCAACTGGTTCGCGTTCGCTGCTTCGGAACGGTGGCGTGAAGACAACCGTGAGCACGAACACTACACGGACTCCGGTGGAAAGTCGGGTGGACAGAAGGAGAAGCTTGCCTACACGGTGCTCGCTGCAAGCGTCGCCTACCAGTTCGGCCTCCAGTGGGGAGAAACGCGCTCCAGCTCCTTCCGATTCGTAGTGATCGACGAAGCCTTCGGCCGGGGTTCGGACGAGTCGGCGCGGTACGGGCTCGAGCTCTTCCGCCGACTCAATCTTCAACTCGTGATCGCAACGCCGCTCCAGAAGATCCACGTCATCGAGCCGTTCGTCGCGGGAGTGGGCTTCGTCCACAACGACGGTGGGAAGCTCTCGATGCTCCGCAACCTCACGATCGAGGAGTACCGGGCCGAGAGGGCCGCCCGGGCCGAAGGATGAAGGAGCAGGCGAACTGGACGGACCCCGCCGAGATCCGGCGCCGGCTCGAGACCTATTGGGAAGATGGAAGGATCCTGGGGTCCCAATTCGATTCGACGCTCTTTCCCCTCCGATTCGCGTTGAAGCAGCCCCCTTCCTCGGCGTTCGCGAGTCGCTTCGACGACATCAGACGCTGGGCTGAAGAGTTGTCGAGGAGCGATCGCGAGCGGCTTGGCTACGGCTACGAGATCGAGTGGGGGGACGTTCGGCACCGCGAGCTCGGCTTACAGAAGCTGCCACGCGCCGTCGTGATCCCGACCATCGAAGACGCGCTCAGGTTGTTGGAGCGTTCAGTAGATGCGGATGAGTTCAGGAATCTCGCCGAGGAAGCTCTCCGGGTGTTCCCGCGACTGCGGACCTGGCTTGCGCGCCGCCCGCTCGTCGTCCTCGAGCATGCCCACGACTGGAAGGTGCTTCTCTCTGTGGTTCTCTGGCTCCGTGACCGTCGGCAGCCCGATATATTTCTTCGCCAGATCGACATTCCCGGTATCGACACGAAGTTCATCGAGAGACGTCTCTCGATCCTCTCGGAGCTCTTGAACGAGGTACTCGACGATGGACTCGGCCCAGTTCCATCACGCATCGTCGCCTTCGAACGTCGGCTGGGATTCCGGTCGAAGCCGCGCAGGATCCGATTTCGAATTCTCGATTCGACGTGCCAGATCGCAGGTCTCTCTGATCTCACCGTCCCCGCGGCGCAGTTCGCTCAACTCGACCTTCCTGTCGAGCGGGTATTCATCACGGAGAATGAAGTCAACGGACTGACGTTCCCCGACGTCCCTGGGTCCGCGGTGGTGTTCGGCCTCGGCTACGGTTTGGAGCGCCTCGCCGACGTGGCGTGGCTGTCAAAGCGAGATGTCCTCTACTGGGGCGACTTGGACACGCACGGATTCGCGATGCTCGATAGGCTTCGCGCTCGGTTGCCAAGTCTCCGGTCCTTTCTCATGGACCGGCAGACCTTGACGTCGCACTCGCAACTCTGGGGCGAGGAGGAAGAGGCCGAACGCTTCACCGGGTCGCTCTCGCGCCTTACCGCGGAGGAAGCCCACGTCTTCGACGATCTTCGACTTGATCGGCTGGGTTACCGCGTACGCCTCGAGCAGGAACGGCTCCCATTCGGATGGATTGAACGAGCGATCAACGAGATTCGCACTGCGTCGAACTCATAGTCCCAAAAGCGTCCCATCAGCCGCGATGGCGGCGCCGGCAGAATCGGGGCTCCGGCAGCTCGTTCACGCGTGCGACCAGATCGAGAACGGGCACTGAAACGTTTGACCAAGATCTAGATACCGAAGTACGAGCTTCTCGCGCGACTACGTCGCCGACTACCGCGTCGGCAGCATCACCAAGCCCGGCGCGCTCGCCCGCGTCTCGCTGGCGGAAGCGGTGGCGGCGTCGTCGGCCTTCCCGCGCTTCCTCTCGCCGATGATCCTCGACGTGGATCCGTCGGACTCGAGACGCAGGCCGGCGCCGATCTGTAGGAGCTCGCCTACACGACCGAGATGGCTCTCACGGACGGCGGCGTCTACGACAACCCGTGTTCAACCTGGTGGACAATCAGGTGCGGAGCCTGCGGAAGCGCCAGCTCATCGACCTCCTACAAGTCGAACGAGCGCGAAGGTACCTACTGGGGAATCCGCACCGACCTCGCCGACTACAGGCGCGGCCCGCGAGGAAGTGGAGCGGCCCGTAGAAGATCGCGAACGCCGCGCGCTTGCCTCGCCCGTCGAAGACCGCGCCGTCCGCGAGCTTGTCGCGCTTCTGCACATAGATCGCGCTGACGGCCTGGAGTCCCTTGCGACGCCGCGAGCCATCGATCGAGTGCTGCGTCTAAGTCATGGGCCACTGCCTGCAGGATTCACGACGACGACTTCACGGTCAACGCGCCCGCTCGAGCCGCGAGCGAAACGGCGCCATCCGCGTCGAGCGACTCCGCAACGGCGAGACCGCCGGCCTGCACGCCGGTGCGTGCGCGGATCGTCTCGATCGCGAGGTCGATTGCCTCCGGCGCCCGATCGCGTGCCGCGACGAGCGGAGCGAGCGCGCCGACCGAGCCGACCACCGCGAGCACCTTGGCCGCCTCGGTGGCCGTCGGCCGGTCGCCGTATGCGAGAGCCATGAGCGCCATCTCCTCGTCGACGGTCGGCACACTATCGCAAGACGCCGTGAGTCGCACGTGAGGATCCCGGTCGTTTCTCGCGAGCGCGAGCACTTCGTCGACGCGCGGGATGCGCTCCTCTGGCGGGATGCCTTGCAGCGTCCGGACCGCCTCGCGCCGCACGCTGAACTCGGTCGGAACGATCGCCCGGTCGCAGATTGCGCGTTGGGCCGTCTCGGCATCGGAGACCAGCCGCTCCACGACCGACACGATCTTCTGCTCGGTCGTCGGCCGGAACGCGTCGCCGAGGTTCTTCTCCGTTCCAGTGTTGCCGAGGCCGTCGCTCACGAACGCCTTCACCTTTCCGTTGGCGTCGGGCACGACGCGCACCTGGATCCCGCGGAGACGGCCGTCGAGCGTTCCGGTTTCGTCGAGCCCGATGCCGAGCGTCTTGCCCGCCGCGGCGAGCCCTTTCATGCGCCACGCCGCGAACGCGCGCGTCAGCAGAACTTTCACGCCCGCGAGCAGCGCGAAGAGGGTCATGAAGCCCTCGAACTCCATGCGGTAGACGATGACCGCGCACATCGCGATCAGAACCACGGCGCCGGCAACGAGCGCGGCGCGCCGCACGGAGGCCGGGAGTCGCGCGTACCACGTTCCAAGCTTCCCCACGGCCTCATTGTACAGGAGTTGTGCCTGGCGCTCGCCACGAACGGGGTGATCTCTTCCTCGAGGCCGCGGGAGCGACGCAGCCGGTCGTCGTGAAGGAGTGCGGCTATCCGAGCGGCACCGACGCGGGCGGCACGCAAGCGGGACAGGAGCAGTTCGTCGCCGACGTGTTCGCCGCATGGGACGCGCGCGCGACGAGGATGCCGCTCCTCACGTATTCGCGGATGTTCGACGGCGTGCAGAGCGAGTGCGAAGCGAGTGCGAAGCGACCGCGGCAGCGTACGGCCTTGCCGACAACGCCGCGTTCATCGACTTCCTGTGCACGCTCGGACTGCGCACGAACACCGACGTCGCGAAGCCCGCGTGGGACGACTTGGTCGCGCACTCCACGTCGCGCGGTTTCTAGCTCGCGTGCTCATGGCCGACGTCGGCCTCGCGCGCGGCCGTCAGCCGGATGCGGCCGAGGCGCTTCACGTTCGCGCACGCGTCGACGCCGGAGTCCGCGCCGCACGCCTTCGCGTCGACCACGTAGAACCGGATCGGCCCGCCCTGCTTGTCGGGGAGCGGCAAGTCGCCGAGGCGGTACGCCACGATCGCGTTCGTGCGCACGGCGTCGAGCGGCACGCTCACCGCGAACGCGCCGTCGTCCGCGACGAGCGTCGCGAATCGTGCGCCCGCTCTCGCGCCGGCGGCCGCGAGCACGGCATCGAGCCACACCGCGCCGCCCTGCTTCCCGGCGATCAACGCGCTCACGTCGGTGACCTGGCGCGGCAGCGCAGCGAGCTCGTCGAAGGTCAGCGTGCGCGGCTTGTCGACTTCGCCTTCGATCGTGAGCGCCATCGCGAAAGACTACTCGATGATCTTCACGCTCGCGTGGCTCCACGACGTCGCGAAGAGGCGCTTCCCGTCGGGGCTCGGATACACGTTGATGATCGAATCCTCGACCTTGATGCGCGTGCGCGTCCGGCCCTCGTGCAGCACGTCGAGCGTCGGCGATCCGAAGTTGCTCACGAGCATGCAGTCGCACGCGGCGCTCGATGCGACCCAGTAGGGGTTCGTACCGACCTTGTGCGTCGCGACGACCTCGAGCGTCTTCGGGTGCACCTGCGTCACCGTCGCCGATCCCCAGTTCGCGACCCACACCGTGCCGCGCTCCTTCGAGACCGCGACGCCGACGGGATTGGAGCCGACCGGCACGCTGGCCTTCAGCGTCGGCGTGCCGTCCGCCGCGAGGTCGACGACGGCGAGCGTGTTGCCGCCGTGCGCGGGCACCCACACGCGACGCGAGTCCGGCGCGAAGGCCAGGTAGTACGGCATCGAGCCGACCGTGAGCTTCATGACCGCCGCGTCCGCGTCCTTCGTCTCGAGCTTCGCGGTCGACACGATGGCGAGCTCACCCGATCCCTGGCACGCGACGCCGACGAACTTGCCGTCGGGTGACACGCGCACGCCGATCGGGAACGCGCACATCGGGATGGTCTTGCGCACCGTCATCGTCTCGACGTCGACGAGCGCGAGCGCCGGACCGGTGGCGACCCCGACGTAGAGCGTCTTGCCGTCGGCCGAAAGCGCGATGCCGGTCGGCGACCCCGGCATGTCCATCGTGCGGGTCACCTTCCGGCGCTGAATCTCCGAGATCTTGCTCCCGGTGAACATCGTGACCCACGCCGTCGTGCCGTCGGGCGTCATCGCGATGTCGAGCGGGTTCGCGTCGACCGTCAGGTTCGACTCGACCACTTTCGGGTCGAGCTTGATCGCGGAGAGATCTTCGAGGGTGGGCTCGCCGGCAACGGCTGCGGCGAGCAGAACGGACACGGCGAACGAGCGCATTCCCCGCAGGACACCACGGCACGACCCCGGGTTTCCGCCGAGCTCGCTAGACGTCGTCCGGCAGCTTGGCGCCGAGCTTTTCGGCCTCTTCGCGGATCGCGCCGAGCTGACTCTGGTGCTCACGAAACTTCGCGCGGACGGGGTCCGTCGATTCGTTCGCGCGGATCGCGGCGGCGTACTGGCGAAAGAGGTCCGCTTCCTCGCGCAGGAAGCGGCCCGACAGCTCGTGCAGCACCTTCAGGTCCTTCGGCGGTTTGAGCGCGTCGTGCTGCTTCGCGACGCGGTCGAACTCCCCGCTCGCCGCGATCAGCGCGTCCGCGACGGCCGTCGTCTTCTGTTCGGGCGTCCACTCCGGCTTCATCTCCGGCTCCGGAAGCGCGCCGGTCGTCCGCTCGTACTCGACCATGACGCCCTGCCACTGAGCGGTGTATTGCTCCGGCGTCAGCGTCTTCTCGCTGCATCCGGTGAGAGCGAGCAGCGCGAGGAAAAGCGGGATCTTCGATCGCATGGTCGGAATCGTACCACCGCTCAGCGTGCGTCGAGCTTCTGCACGTCCACTCCGATCGCGTAGACGACGATGCCGCCCTCCGGCGTGCGCACCACGCGGATCTTGTTCACCGCGCGGCCGAGCGCGGTCGGCTCCCACGTGCGGCCGCCATTGACGGTCACAAAGCCGTTCTTCGACGCGCCGACCCAGCCCACGTCCTTCGTCACGAACGCGACGCCGTATTCGTTCTGCTTCGCGTCGGCGACGAGCGCGAGCTCGCGCCAGCTCTTGCCGCCGTTCGTCGTCTTTGCGACGAAGCGCGCGGGAGAATCCGCGTCGTAGCTCTGCACGGTCACGTAGCCGATCTCGCGCGTGGGAAACGAAGCCTTCCATCCGATCTCGAACGGCCGCGACGATTCGTACACCACGCTCCACGTCGCACCGCCGTCGGTCGTGCGGAGGATCCGCGCGTGCGAGCGCTCCACTTCGCGATCGGATCCGGCGACGACGATGCCGTTGTTCGCGTCGAAAAACTTCACGTCGAGCAGCGTCGCCGCGTGCGCCGCGAGATCGATCGCCTTCCACGTCGCGCCGCCGTCGACCGACCGGAGCAGCACCGCCGGACCGCCGACGCGCCCGCCCGCGTGGATGATCGTGCGCTCGTCGAGCACACCCGCGTTCACGTAGCGATCCTTCACGATGTCGATCGCGCAGATGCCGGTGCCCGCGGGCAGCGGCAGCCCCGTCACCGGCGCCCACGTCGCGCCGCCGTCCTTCGTTTCGTAAAGCACGTTCTCGTCGGTGACGTTCGGGAAGTAGCCCGGCGCGATGTTTCCGGCAAAGCCGTGGTTCGCGTCGACGAAACCGAGCGCGCGGAAATACGTGCCGGTCATGCTCGCGACCTCGACCCACGTCGCGCCGCCGTCGGTCGTTTTGTAGATCTTCCCCGCGCCGTTCCCATACCAGCCGGTGTTCGCGTCGACGAACACGATGTCGTCCTGTTTCCCCGTGTAGGGAACGGTCGGCAGCGTCGCCCACGTCGCCGTCGCGGGGATCGGGTTCGGGCCGATTCGCGCGGGACAGCCGGAGGTAACGAGCGCGAGAAACGCGAGAACGAGAAGGGATCGCACGCGAGAAGCATACGGCGGCGTATCGCCGACAGCCCTTCGACTCGGGCCGCAAACTGCCGCGGCCCTCGCTCAGGGTGAGGCGTGGTACCGCCAGCTTCACCCTGAGCCGCCTCGCTCAGCGAGGCGTGGTACCGCCAGCTTCACCCTGAGCCGCCTCGCTCAGTGAGGCGTGGGGTACCGCCAGCTTCACCCTGAGCCGCCTCGCTCAGCGAGGCGTGGGGTACCGCCAGCTTCACCCTGAGCCGCCTCGCTCAGCGAGGCGTGGGGTACCGCCAGCTTCACCCTGAGCCGCCTCGCTCAGTGAGGCGTGGGGTACCGCCAGCTTCACCCTGAGCCGCCTCGCTCAGTGAGGCGTGGTACCGCCAGCTTCACCCTGAGCCGCCTCGCTCAGTGAGGCGTGGGGTACCGCCAGCTTCACCCTGAGCCGCCTCGCTCAGCGAGGCGTGGGGTACCGCCAGCCTCACCCTGAGCGAGCGAAGCGAGTCGAAGGGCTGTCCGAGATCACAAACGCTCAGGGTGAGGAGAGGTCGACGATGGCGGCCATGCCGGCCGCGACGACGTTGCAGTCGCGCGGGCGATGCGCCGGATCCAGCGCCGTCATGCGCTGCACCATCTCGACGACGGCGAGCGGGATCTCCGGGTTGTATTCGCGCGGATCCGGCGAGGTCTGCCGGTTCACCGTCGCCGCCAGGACCTCCGCGGTCGTCCCTTCGAACGCGGACACGCCGGTGAGCAGCTTGTACCAGGTGAGGCCGAGCGAGTAGACGTCGCTCCGCGCATCGACGGGCTTTCCCTTCGCCTGTTCCGGCGAGAGGTAGCCGACGGTGCCGACGAACGAGCCTTCGCGCGTGAGGTTCTCGCCGTCGGTGAGCTTCGCGATCCCGAAGTCGGCGATCTTCGCCTCGTCGCCCGTGCGCTTCACGAGCAGGAGGTTCGACGGCTTGATGTCGCGATGCACGATGCCGTGCAGGTGCGCGGCGCCGAGCCCCTTCGCGATGCAGTGGATGATCCGCGTGCCCCGCATCCACGGAAGCGGCAGCGGCACTTCCGGATCGCGGATGAGATCGGACACCGTCCCGCCCGGCACGTATTCCATGACGAGGTACGGCACCTGGGCGTCGAAGCCGACTTCGTGGATCTGCACGACGTTCGGATGGACGATTCGCGCGACCGCCATCGCCTCCTGCCGGAAGCGCTTGAAGGCCGACGGATCCGCCGTCGAGAGGATCTTCAGCGCGACGGGGCGCGCGAGGTCCTTGTCGATCGCGAGGAAGATCGCGCCCATGCCGCCGCGGCCGATCGCGCGCTGCACCTCGTAGCGGCCGAGCTGCACGGGATGCTCGAGCGGATCGCCGGAGAGCAGAAGGCCGCTCTCGTCGGCGAGCATCTCCCTGCGGATTTCGCGCGTCGGGCCTTCGCCGGTGACGATCGGCTTCGGCGGCCCCTTCTTCTGCACCGTCTTGCCGTCAGGCGCGCGCGACGTCTCGGCGCCGGGTCCCATCGTCACGACGACGCTGCCCTCGGTCGCGCGCACCACGACGCCGGACTGACGCAGAAGCTCGCGCAACTGCGTGCGCTCCTGGTCGATGTTGCGCACGGATGACGCGGTGAGCGTGCCGGTGGCGATCGCGACGAAGAGCAGCGGCGCCGCGACCGGCGGAAAGAGATCGAGGAGCGGCACCGTGATCGACGTTGCGACGACGACGACGGCGGCGCCGATGAGTCCGGCGCGCAGGATCTGGTTCGGCGGACGGCGCGAGAGCCACGGCGTCGCGCCCATCGCGAGCGCGAAGAGCGTGAGCATCGTGCCGAGCATCGACGCGCCGCGCGGAGCGGCGCCGCTCTCGAATGTGCGCAGCGCGGTCGCGTGCACGAGGCCACCGGGCGTGCGCGGACTCATGATCGTGTTCGGCTGGTCCGTCGTCTGATACGCGTTGTCGAGGAGGACGACGGCGAGCTTTCCGCCGAGACGCTTGCGGAGCGCCGCGTCGTCGGGCGTCGCCTTCATCACGTCGCGTGCGGAGACCGACGGGTAGTCGACGTTTCGCGGCGTGAAGTCGAGGCGGAACGCGCCCTCCTCGAGCCGGATTCGGCGCCCGTTCGGCAGCACGAGGCGATCGCCATCGACGCGAACATCTTTCAACGAAAGATCCCGTTGACGAAGCCACGCGACGAGCGGCGCCGCCGGCAGTACGCGATCGCCCGGCACCTCGGCGACCCACATCGCCGGCAGGTATTCGCGCACCGTGCCGCCGGGCGTAATGAGGATCCCGTGACCGAGCGCGGCCGCCGCGTCCGCAAATCGCGGAATCGGGATCAGCATGTCCTCGGTCTTCTGGCTGTGCGTCGCCTTTCCATCGATGAGCGCGTTCAGGACCGACGACGGCGGCGTCTTTACCGAGCCTTTGCTCTTCGCGTTTGGCGGAGCGCCGATCGGCAAGACCACCGACGCGAGCGCGCTCACGAGCGCTTCGTCCTCGGCGGGTTCTTCCTTCTCTTCCACCGGAAGAAACACGTCGTAAAAGATCGTCTTCGCGCCGAGCTCGTGGACGCGGCGCAGGAGCTCCGCCTGTTTCCCGCGCGACCAGCGCCACGGACCGATCTCGCTGATCGCGGCGTCGTCGATCGACACCATCACGACATCGACCGGCCAGCCGTGATCGTGCCGCAGCGACATCCGGCGGTCGTCGAGAAAGCGCTCGACGGGCGCGAGAAAGAGCGTGCTCGCCGCGGCGATCAACGCCGACGCGGCGACCCACAAGTACGGCTTCAAGCGTGAGAGCGGCGGCATCCTACCCATCGGGCCGTTCTGGCGCGGATAGGGTAGCACCCAGGGTGGTGAGGGGGGTACCCACCAGGTGCGACACGCAGGCCGCGTCCCTCTGGGAAAACGCGGAGTTAGCCCCCCGTTTCGCCTTAAAAAGCGCCGCGTCGTTGCTGGCACGGTGGGTGCTGTAGATCACACCGGGTTCTTGGGTATCCGGCGGAGCGCTCGCCGGGGGCTACAATGGGTTTTCTTAGGAGGCCGTGATGTTCGCTTCCCTTCGCACGCTTCGCCGGCAGCTCGGTCAGTCCGGCACCGAATACATGATGGTCATCTCGGTGGTGACCATCGCCGTCGTCGGCGCCGCGTTCGTGTTCGTCCCGCAGTTCCGCGACGGCACGACCAACCTCGGCGCGGACGTCCGCGAGATCCTCGGCACCGGCGATGCGAATCGACCCGGCGCGAACGGCGGCAACGCCGGCGGCGCACCGGCGGCCGGCAACGAGGCCGATCCCGGCGACACGTCCGGACTCGGACAGCCGGCCGGCAGCGGCGACACGGCCGGCGGCGGTTCGGGAAGCGGCAACGGAAACCGTAACAACGGCGGCAACCGCGACACCCGCTATCAGCGCAACAACCAGACGTGCTTTCTGGGAATGTGCTGGGGGACGCGCGAGACCGCGATCGGCGGCGGCACCGGCGGTGGCGGCGGCGAGACCACCGTCGCGCAGGGCCAGAAGGCCGAGCTCGGCAGCGACAGCGACAATATCGACGGCGCGTGGAAGAGCTTTTTCCAGGGCGACGTCTCGAAGGCCGCCGCTGGCGCCTCCAGCGCGCTGAAGGACGAGCCGATCTGCGGTCCCGCGATCATCGCGGCGCTCACGGGCATGTCGGTCGACAAGGCCTACCAGGAGCTCGAGAACAACGGCCGCCTCGCTCTCGTGAAAAAGGAGACCGTGGTCGCCGGCCTCGTCGTCAACACGACCTACACGACGACCGGCGTCATGAGTCAGAGCCAGCTCGCCGCGGCGCTTCGCGACGACTACGGATTCAAGACGAACGAATCGCAGAACGCCGGCGTGAAGCAGGTCCAGGCCGCGCTCGCCAAGGGCCAGACGCCGATCGTGCTCATCTCCGACAGCCGCGATGGCATGAGCAACGCCGGCGACTTCGGCGTCGTCACCGACATCGTTCCCGGCATGGGCGTCAAGATCGACTCGTCGACCGGAACCTACTGGATCCCGCAGGCGGAGTTCGAGAAGCGCATGGAGGTGATGGGCGGCCGCCTCATCACCGCGACGCCGCCAAAAAACGGAAACGGAAACGTCGCACGCGGACCGTGAAGAGCGGCACCGCGTCGCGCGTCATCGGATGCGAATGACCAGACCCATCGCTCTCATCGCCCTGGCTGGCGCTCTCGCGCTCACCCAGGGCGTTTCCGTTTCCTGGGCGGCGAAGCCCCTCGAGAAAGCGCCGATGTCCGACGACCCCATGACGCTCTACGCCGACGGCGCGGTCATGGTCGCGACGGGCAAGATCGACGCGGCGAAGAAGCTCGCCAACGCTGCGCTGAAGGATCACCCCGCCGCGCACGGCTTCCATCTGATCCTCGGCGACGTGCACGTGCGCCGGAAGCACTTCGCCGACGCGTATTACGAGTGGCAGTGGGAGTTCCTGCGCGCCGGGCCGGGCTCGACGACGGGCGACCTCGCCGCGAACCGGATCAGCAACCTGCTCTCGTCGCAGCGCGGTCCGGAAGTGGACGAAGTGCGCCGCGTGCTCGACGCGGTGATGCTCACCGTGAAGGACCCGAAGGTCGCGTTCGTCGCGTTCGAGAAGGTCGAAGCCGAGCGCGGCGATCGTCTCGCGCTCACCCAGTTCAAGGCCGAGGCGCTCCATCAGCAAGGATCCGAGCAGGCCGCCGAGCTCTACCGAGAGTGCATTCGCGTGGACCCCACGCTCGTCGCCGCGTACGTGCAGCTCGCGTCGCTGCACAAGAGCAAGGGCCGCGAGAAGGAAGCGCTCGAGCTGATGACGAAGGCGCGCGGGATCGATCCCGGCAACTGGCGCCTCAGGGGGATGTAGCGCTCGTGCGGCCCGCACCCGGCAGCTGCAGGAACGCGCCGAGGTCGCCGTCGAGCACGTCTTCCAGGCGGCCACTCGTGCGTCCGCTTCGCTGATCGCGGACGAGAGGCGACGGGCCCAGCGTGTAGCGGCGCACGACGCTGGCGCCGACGACGCCGTCACCGCGCCCGGCGATCACGCGCGCGCGAAGGAGCGGCTCGACGCGCTCGACCGCTTCGGCCTTCGTGCCGGCGGTCCACGCGCGCACGGACGCCATCGACGCCGCGTGCACGAGGTGGACGTCGAACGCGGGCTTCTCGAGGAGGCGGCCCTTCACGCCTTTGAGCGGCCGCGCTTCGATGCGCAGCTCGTCGCGCGCGAAATCCCCTTCGGGCGGAACGGCGAGCACCTCGACGCGGACCACGTCGCGATCCTCGCGGACGCCGTCCTTCTTGTCGGGGCGGCCACGCACGACCTGGTGCAGCCCCGTCTCGCTGGCGAGCGTGGCGTACGCGCCCGCGCCCGACAACTGCAGCGTGATCGTGTCCTCGGGCGGCTCGCCGCCGCGGCGATCGTCGATCACCTCGACCTGGAGACCGCGGCGTTTCGCGAGGCCCGCGTACATCGTCGCGAGCTTCTCGACGGCCGCAAGGCTCGCGCCCTGCGACTTCACGAGCGTGAGCACGAGAAACGCATCGCCGAGATCGCGCACGTCGCGGCACGAGAGCAGGAACGAGACGCGCGCGGCTTCCGCTTCGAGCGCATCGAGACGTTCCGTCTGTCGCGCGAGGTCGCGCTCCTTCGTCGTCTTGCGCGCCGCGCGCTCGGATGCGGTGAGCACCGCCGCCTCGAGCGAGTCGAGCGCGGCGAGCACGCCGTCGAGTCGATGAATCTCGTCGAGGACGCGACGCGCCGTCGCCGGATCGTTCCAGAAGCCGGGCGCGCCCGATGCGGCGAGGAGGTCCGACTTGCGCATCGCGATCGGCGTCGCGCGCAGGCGCAGCGACGCGATCTCCGTCGTGAGCGACGCCGCTCGCGAATCGAGGCGAACCTCCACGGAAGAAGGCCGCGCCGCCGCGAGCGCGTCCATCGACGCCGCTTCGACTTCGATCTTTTCCCCGCGCGCGACGAGGCGCAGGAGCGTGCCCGGCGGGACGCCGCCCGCCGCGATCGTTCGCGCGACCGGCAGCAGCACCATCCGTTCGACCGTGCGCTTCAAGGGCCGCGCGCCGAAGTGCGGCGAGTAGCCTTCCTTCAAGAGCAGCGCGAGCGCGGCCGGATCGACGTCGACGACGAGCCCGCGACGCGCGATGCCGCTGCGCTCGACGACCTTCGCCACTTCGCGACGCGCGATCTTCTCCGCGGTCTCGATGGCCAGCGGCCGGAAGATGACGACGCGGTCGAGCCGGTTGAGGAACTCCGGACGGAAGAAGCGCGAGAGCTCGCGGAGGATCGTGTCCTGGTTCGGCAGACCCTTGCCTTCTCCGCCGAAGCCGAGCGGCGCTTCGTTCTGCATCCGCGACCCGACGTTGGACGTCATGATCACAATCGTGCGGCGGAAGTCGGCGGTGCGGCCGAGCGAGTCGGTGAGGCGTCCCGCGTCGAAGAGTTGCAGGCAGAGATCGAAGACGTTCGCGTGCGCCTTTTCGATCTCGTCGAGCAGCACGACGGAGAACGGGCGCTCGCGAACCGCCGCCGTGAGAAGTCCCGGCTGCATGCCGCGTCCGATGAGCCGCTCGTACGCGTCGTAGGTCGCGAACTCGCTCATGTCGAAGCGGATGAGCCGCTTCGCCTCGCCGAACAGATATTCCGCGAGCGCGCGTGCGAGCTCCGTCTTGCCGACGCCGGTGGGGCCGACGAAGAGGAACACGCCGAACGGCTTTCCCGGATCGGTGAGGCCGGCCTTCACGAGCGTCACCACATCGGTGACCGAATCAATCGCTTCGGGCTGACCCATGACGCGCTGCTCGAAGAAGCCGCGCACACCCGCGACGTCGAGCGAGACCTCGTCGTCGAGCAGATCCACCGGCACGCCGGTCGACGCCGAGAGCGTCTTCAGCACATCGCGCGAGGTGAGCGGCGTGCCCGATTGCGCCGTCGAGCTCTCGAGCACGCGGCGGAAGAGCCCGGCGGCACGGCCCGGCTGCGACGAGCCTGCGAGGTAGTAGTCCGCGAGTTCCAGGAGCCGGTCGATGACTTTCGACGGCACATCGGCCTTCGCGTCGCGCTGCATCCATCCGAGAACGGCGCGAGTGCGGACCGCATCCGCTTCCTGCACCTCGATCGCGTGGAAGAGGCGGCGCAGCGAGCCGATCGCGCCGAGTCCCGCGCGGAATGCTTCCGACGTGGACTCGCCGAGGATCGCAATCTCACCCGCCTCGACGCGCGGCGCGAGCGCGGTCGCCATGTTGATGTCGCTGACGGACGTGCGGCCCGCGTCGGAGAGCTCCTGCAGGTTCGGGCAGTAGAGGATCACCTTGCGAGGCGACTTCGCCGCGCGAACCATGTCGTTGAGCTTGGTCTGCCACTCACCGAGATATTTCGTTCCCGCGAGCAGCTCCACCGGCGAGAAGCGCAACACGCGATAGCCGCGCGCGCGAATGCGATGCACCAGCTCCTGCACGATCGCCGTCTTGCCGACGCCGGTGTCGCCGAGCAGCACGGCCGCGCGAACGCTTCCCTTGAGGAGGACCTTCTCGAGCTCGTCGCACGTCGCCTCGACGCCGAACGCCCGCGTGAGCCGGCCCTCTTCGGCCTCCGTCGTCATGTCGGTGCCGAAGTCGCGGAGCCTCTTGACGTCGATCTCGGTCGCGAGGCTCTTCTCGAGCCAGGCACTCACGGTCGCGTATTTCTTCCCGCCGGCGAGCGCGCCGAGCTTCTGCGACGCCTGCTCCATCGACGCGTGGTCGGGCTTCGAGAGCTCCGCCGGCCAGCCGTTCTGGACCTTGATGAGCTCGTCGAGACTCTGCGCAGCGGCCTGCTGCACGGCGCGCGCGGTGTCCGTCGCGAGCGCTTCGAGCAGCGGAAGCATCGCCCGGATGGAGTGCCCGCCCAGCGCCTCGGCGACCGCCTGCCGCACCTTCCAGATCGTCTCGTTCGCTTCGGGAAGCCGGCCGAGGAGTCCGGCTTCGAGGACCTTGCGCTTGCGTCCGGCTTTTGCCGCCGTCGCGCGGACGCCGTCATCGTCGTCGTCGAGCAACGCGAGGAGCGCGTCGTCGACTTTCTCGCCGATCTCGTCGGCGATGTTTTCCGCGAGCATGCGGCGCACGGAAACATCCGCGTCGCTCGCGAGCGCCGCCACCGCCGCGAGGAGCGACGCATCGGGCCGCCCTTTCGCCGCGAGAATCCCCGCGCGACGCAGCACCGGATCCGGCGACGCGAGCATCTCGCGAATCTCCGCCGCCGGCCCCGCGCGAAGGATCTTCACGAGCGCCTGGAACGGCTCCGTCTTCCCGGACCTCGCGGCCTCCGCGGCCTTTTTCAGCTCCTCATCCACGCTGCGCCGAGCGTATCCCAACTTCACCCTGAGCGAGCGAAGCGAGTCGAAGGGCTGTCTGTTCAGCCGAGCAGATCGTCGATCGAGACGCTGCCCGACGCGCCCAGCGGCTTCACCGAACCGGACTCGTGCTTCGTGATGTCGCGGTAGCCCTTCTTCGCGGGATCACGATGGACGAACACGCAACGTGCGACCAGATCGATCATCCAGTACTCGGCTATGCCGGTGCGAGCGTAGAGGAGCTGTTTGCGACCGCGATCGAACGACCGCGATCTGAAGGAGACCTCGACGACGAGGAGCGCCGTGCGAGGGTGTTTCTCGCGGTAGTCCTCCGGCTTTCCGGGGACGACGGCGAGATCCGGCTGCGGCTGCGAGAAAGCATCCAGAGGAACCGGGTTGCCGATCCGGATGTAGAAGCGCTTCCCGAAGGCTTTCTCGAGCCTCCTCGTAGCAATGCCCACGACGGCCGCGTGTTCCGGATTCTCCGGACTCATCGGCAGGATCTCTCCTTCGATGAGCTCGACGTTCTCTTCCGGTCCGAAGATGCCGGCCTCGCACATGCGGTCGAACTCTTCGACCGTCCATCGTCGCGCCGGCCGTTCGGTCTGAGACTGCTCGTCCATCTGCATGTCAGGATAGCCCTCCGCATCGCAGCGGGCCACTGAGCACCGATGATGCCAACCACGCGCCGAGGGCACCGCGCCCGCGTTCGAAGCAGACACGCGACCTTCGCCAAGAATCACGCACGCGCTACTTTTCGCAGATCGAGAGTGCCGGCCGGACGTCCGGCACCGACGTCCGATTTCCGGACTACGACCAGACCGCGTCGAGGTCGCGAGCGACGAACGCGGAGTCCGGTTCCGCTCCGACCGACGCGAGGAACGACGACGCGAGCGTCGCGTGCTCGATCGCAGCGACGGTCCAGCGAGCGGGCAGCGACACCCGCAGCATGCGGCCCGTCGGCTCGATCGACAGCGATTCACGACGAAAGAAATCCGCCGCGGCGTCGGGCGAAGCGAAGAGCGTGGAAGCGAGCCGGTCGCCGCTCGCCGCATCGATGGACGCCGTCGCACCGTCGCTCGCGAGGAGCCGTGCCGTGAGTCCATCCCACGCGATCTCGCCGGCGCCGAAAGTGGCCGCGGTGATTCGCGACGCGATCTTTGGGAGAAGACCCGGCGCGTCGCGACGCAACACGAGCACCGCGCGCTCGCCGTCACGCGTGACGGCGACGCGGTGCGCTGCGGCCTCCAGCGCGACTCCGGTGAAGCTGGGCAACCCGGCGGGCCGGATCCGCTGCTGGCGAATGAAGCAGACGCCCGCGACCGCCGCGCCGTTCACGAGCACGGGCTCGAGGCCAGGCGGGATAAACGGGCGGATCACCGCCGGATCCATGCGGAAGTTGAGGAGGATTCGGGTGTGGACGCGGCTGCGCAGACGGATCGACATGCCCGGGATACCGGACCTGTGCGAGCCGGTTGCGTCAGTCGGCTCGTCGATCGCTTGGGCGCCTGAAACCTTGAATGAGCGAGGGTCGGGAAACAAAACCGGAACAAGGCTGCTGCGAATTGGCTCCGGACGTCGCGGAGTTCGCCGGAATCGCGCAAGCATCTTAATTTAGTCGTTGAAACTAGGCGTTCGACGGCTCACCCTTCGCGCGTTTCGTGTCGAGAAAGGCACGGACTTAAAGCCAAGAAAGAGGGTGCAGCATGGGATCGATGAACAAGGTGATGCTGATCGGGCGGCTCGGGAAGGATCCGGAGGTGCGGTACACGCCGAGCGGGCAGAACGTGGCGTCCATCAGCGTGGCGACGGACTTCAAGTGGACCGACAAGGCCGGCGAGAAGAAGGAGAAGACCGAGTGGCACCGCGTGAAGGCGTGGGGAAAGCTCGGTGACCTCGTCGCGCAGTATCTCGGCAAGGGCCACCAGGTCTGCGTCGAGGGACGGCTCGAGACGAGCGAGTACACGGACAAGGCGGGCGTGAAGAAGTACTCCACGGAGATCGTGGCGGACGAGATCGTCTTCCTCACGCCCAAGGGTGAGGGCGCCGCTCGGAGCACGAGCACGCCCATGGGCGTTCCGCGCGAAGCGCAGCAGGACGAAATCCCGTTCTGAAGGCGAACGAGGCGAAGGGCCGGTTTCGGCCGGCCCTTCGCGCTTTCTAGATGAACGAGCATATACTTGTGCATATGAAGCAAATCTTGATCGAGCTCGACGACCTGACGGCAAAACGGTTGGAAGCGGTCGCCCCTGCCCGCTCGCGGCGGCGATCGCAGTTCATCCGCGAGGCCGTTCGGCGCCTGCTCGACGAGCTCGAAGAGCGGCGGATGGAAGCGGCTTACCGCCGACAGCCGCAACTCGAGCCTGCGCATTTCGATCCGAGTCTCTGGGAGCCTTCGCGGCCGCGCGGACGGAGCAAATGAAACAGTACGAGCTCTGGTGGGCCACGCTCGCCGCGCCGATCGGACGCCGCCCGGTGCTTCTTCTGTCGAGAGACGGCGCGTACGACTACCTGAACCACGTAACCATCGCGCAGATCACGACGACGATTCGCGGAATCCCCGTCGAGGTGCCGCTCGGTCGCGCCGAAGGCCTCCAGCGCAAGTCGGTCGCCAACCTGGACAGCGTCCACGTCGTCGACAAGACGGCGCTCGCCGCGCGCATCGGAGTATTGAAGGGCGCACGAGCGAAGGAGGTGAAACGCGCCTTGGGCTGGGCGCTCGACTGGTACGAGCTCAAGCACCTCTGATCGCACAGCCCTTCGACCTAGCTGTCGCTCGCTCAGGGTGAGGGTTGACCCGGCGGTTGCGCGGGAGGCGGCGGGCGGGTCTACTCGCGGGCCATGTCGCCGCTCTTCGCCGCGCTCCTCCTCGCGGGCGCCACGTTCAAGACGCCGCTGCCCGTTCCCGACCTCGTCGCCGGCTCGAACGACGCCGTCTATGCGGCGCTCGGCGAGCCCGGCCGCGTCATCAAGGGCGCCGACGCGAAGAAGATCTGCCAGGGCACGTGCGACGAGATCCGCGTCTACGGACCGGAGGCCGCGCCGCCCGACGTGACGACCGCCTCGGCGTTCGTCTACCTGGAGAAGTACCAGGTCGCGAGCGTGAAGTGGATCTTCGCGGGGAAGCTCGCGAAGCCCGACACGTATCCCGCGTTCAAGAAGGTGTTCGACGATCACGTCCCGATCGACCTCGAGGAGCTCGAGTCGCACGATCCGATCACCGTCGACAACGTGACGGACGCGACGCGTCGCAAGCTGTCCTGGATACGGAACGGGAACTCGTGGACGGCCCTCGTGCTCTCGCCGCTCGTGCGCGAGATCGAGGGCGCGGAGCGCATCGGCATGCGCAAGGCGATCCCCGAAGAATGGCGGGTCGTGCTCGTCGAAGCCGGGCCGCTTCGCGTCGAACGCAGGCCCGTCTCTTGCGATCCGACCGGCGCGACCCCTTTCACCTTCTTTCCGGGCGACTCGCTGCCGCCCACGAAGAAGGCGCTCCTGGTCCGGGCGCCGTCGGACATCAGCAGGGGCGAGCTCGAGAATCCCGTCGTCGTCGACGTCGCGGTCGCGGCAGACGGGAAAGTGACCGAAGCGAAGCTCGTCTGGGGACATCCGCGGCTCGCCGAGAACATCGTCGCCACTGTGAAGAAGAAGTGGCGGTTCGAGCCGCATCTCTGTGAGGGAGCCCCGATCGCGTGGACGGGACGCATGAACTTCGACCCCCCATGACCGAGCGCGGCTCCGAAGCTTTCGTCAATCGCCTGAAGAAGAACTTCCGCCACTTGAAGAAGTGGGCGAAGCGCGAGGGCGTCACGTGCTGGCGCGTCTACGATCGCGACCTCCACGACTACAACGTGGCGGTCGATCTCTACGAGACGTACGTCCACGTGCAGGAGTTCGAGCGCCCACCGAAGATCGACGACGCGAAGGCGCAGGCGCGTCTCGACTTCGTGATGGCCACCGTTCCGGAAGCGCTCGGCGTGAAACCCGAAGACTGCTTCGTGAAGGTGCGCCGACGCCAGAAAGGTGGCACGCAATACGAGAAGCTCGACGAGCGTGGGGAGCTCCTCGAGGTGCACGAGGGCGGGCACACCTTCCTCGTGAACTTCACGGACTACCTCGACACCGGGCTCTTCCTCGACCACCGCGACACGCGCGCGCTGCTTGGGGAAAAATCCAAGGGGAAGAGCTTCCTGAACCTCTTCGCCTACACGGGCAGCGCGACGATCTACGCGGCGAAGGGCGGCGCCACGTCGACGACGACCGTCGACATGTCGAACACGTATCTCGACTGGGCCGCGAAGAACTTCGCCGCGAACGGCATCGTCGAGGGCGAGCAGCACGAGCTCGTTCGCGCGGACTGCACGGTGTGGATCCCCGCGGGCACGGCGAGCCGCCGGCGCTGGGACGTGATCTTTCTCGATCCGCCCACGTTCTCCACGTCGAAGAAGATGGAAGGCACCTTCGACGTGCAGCGCGACCACGCGGGCCTCGTCCGCTCGACGGCGAAGCTGCTCGAGAAGGACGGCGTGCTGCTCTTCTCGAACAACTTCCGGCGCTTCGAGATGGACGCGCAGTCGATGCCCGATCTCGTGATCGAAGACATCACCCGCCGCACGATCCCCGAGGACTTCCGGCAGCGCGACAACGCGCACTCCGCCTTCCTCATCCGCAATAAATAGGAGCCTCGACATGGCAAAGCACAAGATCGGCATTCTCGGCACCGGCGACGTCGGACGCGTGCTCGGCGCCGGCTTCCTCGGCGCGGGTCACGAGTCGCTCATCGGCTCGCGCGAGCCCAACAGCGACAAGCTGAAGGAGTGGGTGAAGAAGACCGAGGGCAAGGGCAAGACCGGCTCGTTCGCGGACGCGGCAAAGTTCGGCGACGTGGTCCTCCTCGCGTGCCTTGGCACCGCCGTCGAAGACATCATCAAGCTCGCGGGTGGCGCGGACGCGTTCGCGGGCAAGGTCATCCTCGACGCGACGAATCCGCTGCAGTTCTCCCCGACGGCGCCGCCGTCGCTTTTCGTCGGCGGTAACGACTCGCTCGGCGAGCGCGTGCAGAAGTGGCTGCCGAAGGCCAAGGTCGTGAAGGCGTTCAACACGGTCGGCAACGCGCACATGGTGAACCCCCGCTTCCCGGACGGCGACGCGGACTTCTTCTACGCGGGCGGCGACGACGCGGCGAAGAAGACCGTGCGCGACATCGCAAAGGACCTCGGCTGGAAGAGCTTCATCGACCTCGGCGACATCACCGCGTCGCGTGCGCTCGAAGAGATGTGCATCGCGTGGGTCCGACACGGGATCAACAGTGGTTCCTGGAACCACGCATTCAAGATGCTCCGCAAGTAGATCGCACGAACCGCCGTCGACACGACTGCATCTGCAGCGGGCGTGAGACGAAACGGACAAGCGAATTCCTCGTTTCGCCGGCTGCGGGCACGCCTCGATCGGTCCCCCGCATTCCCCGGTCCTCTGCGCCTCACGCACCATGCCGGTTCGATTCCGGCCGGATCCACCTCCACAGGGTCTGTAGCCAAACGGGTAAAGGCACTCGTCTTGTAAACGAGCGGAAAACGCGAGGACGGGCGGTCGACGCATCGACTCCGCAGCCGAACGGTTCCTTGGACTCTTCTTGGACGTTCACCCTGAAGACGGCTTTGCGATCGGCAGATACCGACGCGTCCTGACCGGATGTTTTCCCCCGGAAACGACGCGTCTCACGCCGCTCCCGCCATCCCTTCCGGTGCGGCGGATCGAGCACGACCGCCCGATCCTTTTCCTTCCCCTTCTCTTCCTGTATCAACGCAACAAACAAGAGGTACTACACCGATGTTTCTTCGTGTCGTGATCGCCGATTCCGAGCGCGGTCTCGTCTTCGTCGACGGCGTCTTTCGCCGTCTCCTGAAGCCGGGAGCGCACCGTCTCCTCTACCCGTTCTCCACGGTCACGCTTCGCCGCGTTTCCGTCCTCGAGCCGAAGCTCGAGTTCCCGGACGCCGAGCTGCTCGCCACGAACCCGGCCCTCGCCGGCGAGGTTCTCTCCGTGCGCGTGAAGGACACCGAGCGCGGCCTCGTCTTCAAGGACGGCAACTTCGTCCGCTTCCTCGGCCCGGGTTTCCACGCGTTCCTGCGCGGCGGTCCGGCGATCTCCGTCGAGCTCGTGGACATCACGGGCCTCGAGCTGATCCACCCGCTTCGCGACGTGCTCATCCGCCAGTCCACGTCCGCGCAGTTCCTCCGTATGGTGGACGTCCCGGAAGGCCACCGCGGCGTGCTCTTCGTCGACCACGTGCGTGAGCGCGTGCTGATGCCGGGCCGCTACGTCTTCTGGAACGGCTACAAGGACGTCGTGGGCCAGATCGTCGAGCTGCGCGAGCAGACGCTCGAAGTGCAGGGTCAGGAGCTCATGACGCAGGACAAGGTGTCCCTGCGCGTGAACATGACCGTTCGCTTCCAGGTCGCCGACCCGGTGCTGGCGCTGTCCGGCCAGTCCAACTGGCGTGACGCGTTCTATCGCGACCTGCAGCTCGCGCTGCGGGACGAGATCGGCGTGCGTTCTCTCGACGAGCTGCTCGCGCGCAAGGACCAGATCGGCGTCGCCGTGGTCGATCGCGTGAAGCCGCTCGCGGTGAGCATGGGCCTCGCGCTTCTGGGCGCGGGTCTCCGCGACCTGATCCTGCCGGGCGAGATGCGCGCCATCTTCAACCAGGTCATCGAGGCGGAGAAGCGCGCGCAGGCGAGCCTCATCACCCGTCGCGAAGAGACCGCGTCCACCCGCAACCTGCTGAACACCGCGAAGCTGATGGAAGGCAACCCGGTACTCCTGCGGATGAAGGAGCTCGAGGCGGCGGAAAAGATCGCGGAGAAGGTCGGCAGCCTCTCCGTGGTCGGCGGCCTCGACGGCCTCATGAAGCAGCTCACTGGAATGGTCCAGCTCAACGGCAGCAAGTAGGCACCAGAACAATGCGCGCGGCTGGGTGTGGACGACATCCGGCCGCGCGTATTGTACTGCGCTCGTGACCGGCGATATCGCGACGCTCGCAGCGACGGGTTTCGCGCTCGGATGGAGCGTGGCGTGGCCTCCGGGTCCGATCAACGCGGAGATGATCCGCCGCGGACTCTCGCGCGGGTTCTGGCCGGCCTACGCCGTCGGACTCGGCGCCTCGACGGCCGACTTCTTCTGGGCACTCCTCATCACACTCGGCGCCGGTGTCGTGCTCGGGCTTCCCGGTGTGCGCGTGGGGATGCTCACGGTCAGCACCGTGCTGCTGCTGTTCCTCTGCTTCATGTTCTTTCGGGGCGCGTGGCGCGCCTGGCGCGCGATGAAGAGCGGCGGCACGCCGGTCGTCGAGCGCCGTCCGCTCGACTCGACGCGCGGCGGCTACGTCCTCGGGATCACGATGGCACTCTCCAGCCCGTGGAACGTCGCGTTCTGGATCGCCGTCGTCGGCAACACGCAGACGGGAGAGCCGCTCGGGCTTTCCGCGTCGCTGGTGATCGCCGTGTGTGTGGTGCTCGCCGCGTGCACCTGGGGACTCGTGCTCTGCACGGCGGTGCGCATGGGCGCGAAGTTCGCGACACCGATGTGGGACGTGGTCACCCAGGGCGCGACGGGCGTGCTGATGCTGGTCTTCGCGTTTCGCGGCGTCGCGCGATTGCTCGACTGAGTGCCCGCTTCACCGATCTCGCACCGACCGCCCTTCGACTCGCTTCGCTCGCTCAGGGTGAGGCGGCGGGTTACGAGCTCAGCTTGCTTCCGCCGATGGGCGGATCGAGCGGGACGGTCGGCGTCGCTTCGTCGTCGTCGTTCTCGAGACTCGAGAGCCACGCGCCCTGGCGGACGGCTTCGAGGATCTCGCTGTCGGCCCACGGCTTCCACAGCAGCCGGAAAACCGACGCGCGGTTCACGGCCTCGGCGGCCACCTGCGCGTCCGCGTATCCGGTGAGCAGGATGCGTACGGTCGATGGATGCCGGTGGGCGCACATCTCGAGAAAACTGACACCGTCGATTTTCGGCATTCGCTGATCGCACACGACGACGGCGACGGGCGCCGCCTCGAGCGCCGCGAACGCGACGTCGGGATCCTCGCAGGCGATCGTCTCGAAACCCGCCTGGCGAAGCGTGCGCGACAAGGTACGGCCGATGGCGGCTTCGTCGTCGAGAATGAGCACGCGCGGTTTCATCAAGCAACCTCCCGAGTGTCCTGCGTCATGGTACGCGATGCGGCGTGCTTCAAGCAGCGGCGGCAGGCAAACGTTCCAGAGAGCGCGTAGCCGCCCGACGAGGGATCGCCCTCGAGCACCAGCGCCAGCGCGTCGCGGCACTGGTGGCACTTCAGGCCGGGCAGGTGGAGGTCGTGCGCGAGGCGCGGCGCGTCGCCGAGCTCGGCGCGCAAACTCACGTAATACGGCGTCGTCGATTCGATGCCGATCAGGCGGCGGATGCGCAGGACGAGCTGCGTCGGCGTCTCCCGGCCCTTCACGGCGTAGTCGCTGGAGCCGGCGCGTTTCGCCATCTCGACGCCCTCGGGGGCATCGTTCGTGGAGAGCGTCAGCACCGGGATCGCGCCGGACGCACCCGCGAGCGCCCGGATGCGGATCAGCGCACCGAATCCGGCGTTGCCCGGAAGCATCGGGTCGAGGATGACCCCCTGCACGTTTCCCGCGGCGATCTTCTGCAGGAGCTCGGAGGAATCGGATACGGCCTTCGCGTGAAGGCCGTCCGCCTCGAAGCGGCGAGCGAGCATCTCGCCCATGGCACGGATCCGGTCGGCAATGAGGATCATGCCGACTTGGAAGAGCAGGATCGGGACCAGCCTCGACCCGCAGAATCGCTGACCTATACGGCCCTGCCCGGGGTGCCGACCCACCCCCGAGGGTGGGTCTTAAAAGCGGTAGCCGTAGTAGACGTAGGCGCGCGGGCCCGTGACGTCGAGCGGGAAGAACGTCATCGTCGACTTGCCCCAGACCGGGTGCTGTACGACGACGCCGCCGTGGCTGCCCTCGGTGAACTCGGCCCGCACCGCCACGCCGAGCTCCGCGAGATACATCTCCGGCGCGGTGCCCGGCCGGTGCGTGATCGGGTTCTCGAACTTCTTCGTCGGATCGCGCCGGAGCACGTCGAGAAAGAGCTCGGGCGCGATCCATCGACCGACGTGGTACGTACCGTCGAGGTGGAGCCGCTGCTCGTCTCCCGGATCGAGGTGCTGGCGCCGGCGAACGCGGTCGTCCGGGTTGTAGTAGGCGACGCGATCCGGAAGCCGCGCGTTGTAGCCGGTCTCGAAGCCGAACCGGAAATCGTCCCGCGCGATGAAGCCGCCGAGCCCGAGATACACGTCCCACTGCCCGCTGCCGATCACGAGGCTGCAGTAGCGGCGGATGAATCCGCACGCTTCCGACGACGAGCCCGTCGGCATCTCGACGCGGCCCGATGCGTAGACGAGTGAAAGCGGCCCTTTCTCCAGGCGCGGGATGCGGACGTCCGCGCCGATCAGCACGTCACCGATCCCGGAGTCCTTGCGCTTCACGTCGGCTTCGCCGCCCTCGATCGTCGTGTTGTCGTCCGAGTCGTATTCGTAATGCAGCTCCTTCGTATAGAAGGGGATCGCGACGACGGCGGTGATGCGGTCGCGCAGGCCGTAGCGCAGGTGGATCGTGCTGCGCGTTTCGAAGTAGGTGTCGAAATCCTGATCGCGGGCATCGCGAGGGAACTCGCCCCAGGAGTTCGACGCGACGTAGCGGCTCTTCTGGTCGTAGACCTTGTTCTGGTAGGCGAAGCCGGTCTCGAAGAGCGCCATCGTGGAATCGCGCTGCATGAAGCGCGAGCGCGCCGACACGACGGCCGCGCGTCCCGCGACGGCGACCTGCGGCGTTCCGAAGAGCGCGTCGATGAAACGCGGCACGCGCGTGTCGTTCGCCGCCGAGAGCCCGGTCTCCGCGTCGGCGAAACGACGCCCGCTGTCCGACTCGAACGCGGCCGCACGCGCGGTGTAGGGCAACATGCCGGCGACCGTCGTGCGCACGGCGCCGAGCACGAAACGATCGGCCTTCAGGATGCGGGCGATCGCGACGCCGCCGTTTTCACCCTTCCCGCTCGCCCACACCTGGCGAAGCGACTGGCCGGCCTTCCGCATGGGCACCGGGATCGGCGTCTCCGAGCCCGCGTTCACCGTGATCGAGAGGAGCTGCGGCGCGGCGCCGGGCGCGCGCACCTCGAGGTAGTGATCGCCTTCGGGGATGTCGGCGAGGAGTCGCGGTCCACCCTTCGGAACGCCGTCGAGCCACATCGTCGCGTTGGGCGCGTCGACCTCGACGCGAACGGAGCCCTTCGGTCCCGAGCTGACGCCGCGCTTCGCGAGCTCGAACGCCGCGACGATCGACGGCGAAAACACGTCGCGATTCAGCGCGAGCGACGGCGAGAGGAACGCGGCCTGGCGGAAGTGCTGCGTCGCGACGTCGGGGTGCCCCTGATTGAAGAGGATCACGCCGAGATACAGGTGCACGTCGCGAAGCTCGCTGTACGTCGGCAGCGCCGCGTCGAGATAGCCGGCGCGAGCGCGTTGCAGGGTCTCCTGCGCGAGCTCGAGGCGCAGGCGCGTGTTGTGCTCGAGTCCGTCCGCGTAGTTCGCCCGCGCGTTCGCGACGGCGTTCGCGGAGCGCGCGAGCTCCTCCGGGGAGCGATCGAGCAGATCGGCGACGCTCTTGTCCGTCGTCGCTCGCCACCGCCCGGACGCTCCGGCGCGCTTCGTCATCGCGTCGGCCAGCCCGGCCGCGACCGGAGCGGAACCTCCGTCCTCTGCATACACATAAACAACCGCCGTCGGGGAGGATTGCGCGAACGCGACGCCAGAAATGCAGGATGCGACGAGCAGCGCGAAGTTGGTGACCCCCACCCTCATGCGCGCATCGTATGCGAAAAGTGATGTGGCTCGGTAGTCGAGGCACGGCGGGTACTTGTGACGCGTTATACTCGTCAGGTCGTGCCCCGTTTGGCGGCTGGGGCACCGGGTCAGACGAAGAGTGAGTCTCCAGGTCGGGAAATATCAGCTCCTCGATCGCATTGGGTCCGGCGGAATGGCCGAGATCCATCTTGCGCGCGTCACGGGCGCGGCGGGTTTCGAGAAGCTCGTCGTCGTGAAGCGGCTCCTTCCGGATCTCGCGGAGGAGAAGGAGTTCGTCGCGCAATTCGTCGACGAAGCGCGTCTCGCCGCGACGTTCTCGCACGGCAACATCGTCACCACCTTCGACTTCGGCGAGTCCGATGGGAATTACTTCATCGCGATGGAATACGTGGAGGGGAAGAACCTCCGCCGCATCGCGGACGCGCTCGAAAAACGCGGAAAGAAGCTTCCCGAAGCCGCCGCCGTACACATCATTGCGGAGGCGTGCCGCGGTCTCGACTACGCGCACCAGCGCAAGGACAACTCCGGCCGCGTGCTCGGCATCGTGCATCGTGACGTGAGCCCGCAGAACCTCGTCGTGTCGTACAGCGGCGACGTGAAGGTGCTCGACTTCGGCATCGCGAAGAGCGCCGCGCGCGAGTACCACACCGCCGCCGGCATCGTGAAGGGCAAGCTCCGCTACATGGCGCCCGAGCAGGTGACGGGCGAGCCGATCGACGGGCGTGCCGATCTCTTCGCCGCGGCGGTCGTGTTGTGGGAGCTCCTCTACGGACGGCGCGTCATGCCGGACATGCCGGACACCGAGCTCGTCGAGTGGGTCGCAAAGGGCGAGTTCGTCCGTCCTCCCGACATCGACATCGGCTCGACGGTCGAGATCGACGCGATCCTCGCGAAGGCGCTCGAGGTGAATCCCGCGAATCGCTACGCGACGTGTTCGGAGTTCGCGATGGCGCTCAACCGCCACAACATCACGCGCTGGCCGCATTGGACGTCGCACGAGCTCGGCAAGATGCTCGAGACCGAGTTCTCCGACGACGCCCGCAAGGAGCGAGAGTGGATCTCGCACATCCTCGGGCAGATGGCCGAGGCTGACGCGAAGCGGATCCAGGTCGAGCTCGACACGTCGATCCCCGCGTCGATGAAGGTGCTCGAAGTGCCGTCGCGCGACGACATCCCGACGACGAGCACGCCGTCCGGCGGCGTCAAGCAGCCGGCGCGCGGACAGCCGACGTTGCTGAAAGCCATGGAGCCCGACTCCGGCAACACGCTCTCGGGCTTCCACGTGAAGGCGAAGGACGGCGCCGTCCCGGTGGCGGCGCCCGCCGCGGCGCCTTCGCGGGTAGGGATGCTCCCCCCGTCGAGGTCGGCGTCGCCGGAGCGCGGAGCCAACACGGAAATCAGCATCCCGATGATCAAGGGGACGCCGATCGTGCAACCGACGGCGGCGCAGCTCTTGAACACGGGCGATGACGAACCCGGCGTGAGCGGCGCGACCGTGCCGCTCACGAATCGAGAGCTCCCGTCTCCGGCGAAGCAGCCGTGGCTGCTCGTCGGCGGAATCGGCGCAGGCCTGCTCGCGGCGGCGCTCGCCGCGTTCGTGCTTCCGAGCGTGCTCACCGGCAATCCGACGGCGACGCCGACCCCGATCGCCGCGGCCTCCCCGATCGCGACCGTGACGCCGTATCTCCCCGTCTCCGCGACGCCCGCGATCGTGATCGCCACGCCGACGCCCGCCATCGCGACGCCGACGCCGACGCAAACGCAAACGCAGGTCGCGATGAAGTCACCGACGCCGCGCGTGGCGACGCCGATGCCGACGAAACGCGTGGTCGTTCCGACGCCGCCACCGACGCCGAACGGAACCCCGACGCCGAAGATCGTGAACGCCGCGTATCTCTCGGTGAACGTCACGTCGGGCTGGGCGTCGGTCTACGTGAACGACAAGCTCGTCGACGAAGAGACGCCGCTCCGCGAGCTCCGGCTCGCTGCCGGCAAACACGTCGTGACCGTCGTGAAGAACGGACGCAAGCGCTCGGAGACGATCGTGCTGCGCCCCGGCGAACAGCGCACCCTGCTCCTCGATCTGCCGTAAGCCCGTTCCTCACCCTGAGCGAGCGAAGCGAGTCGAAGGGCTGTAAGAGCTCACCAAGCCCTTCGACTCGGCCGCAAACTGCCGCGGCCTCGCGTGGGTCAATCCTCGATGCCGTGTTTCTTGATCAGCTTGTGGAGGTAGACCCGGTCGATCCCGGATTCCTTCGCGGCGCGGGAAACGTTGCCCTCGTACTTGCGGAGCACCTGCAGCACGAAGTCCTTCTCGAACGCATCGAGCGCGTTTTTTCGCGCTTCGTGGTACTCGAGTGACTCTTCCTTCGGCGCGCCCGACGCGGCGCCGCCGCCGGGGAGAACGAGCTGCGGAGAATCCTGCAAGGCGACGGCGCGTGAGAGGAGGTTGCGCAGCTCCCGCACGTTGCCCGGCCAGCGATACCCCGTGAACGCGCGCAGCGTCTCCGGCCCGAGCGTGAACCCCTGCGCGGACGGAAGCTCCTCGAGGATCGCGCGCGCGAGCAGCGGGATGTCTTCTTTCCGCTCGCGCAGCGGCGGCAACCGCAGCTGCAGCACCGACAAGCGATGCAGGAGATCGCGCCGGAAGCGGCCGGCTTCGGATTCCTCGATCAGGTTGCGATTCGTCGCGGCGATCACCCGCACGTCGATCTTGCGGACTTCCGTCTCGCCGACGCGGCGGATCTCGCGCGACTCGAGCGCGCGCAGCAAAAGCGGTTGGAGGTCGAGCGGCAGCTCGCCCACTTCGTCCAGGAAAAGCGTGCCCGCGGACGCCGCTTCGAGCGCGCCCATGCGGTCCTTCTCCGCGCCGGTGAACGCGCCCTTCGCATGTCCGAAGAGCTCCGCGGCCGCGAGCTCGCGCGGGAGCGCACCGCAATCCACCACCTGGAACGGACCCGACGCGCGGCGGCTCGCGCCGTGGAGCGCGCGCGCGGCGACTTCCTTGCCGACGCCCGTCTCACCCTCGAGGAGGACCGTCACGTCGGAGATCGCGGACTTCGCGAGCGCCTTGATCGCCCGCTGCATCGCGGGGCTTCGCGAGGAGAGACCGCCGAGCACCGCGAGCTCCGCCTGGTCGGCCGGCTCCACGAGCAGCTCCGCGTTACCGATGACCAGCGTCGCGCCGATCGGCACCATCAGCTGCTGCACACTCGCGCCTTGGAAACGTGTGCCGTTCGTCGAGCCGAGATCCTCGACCCAGACCCCGCCCGCGCGCAGCTCCACGCGAAGGTGGTTTCGCGAGACGGTCGGGTGCTCGACGACCAGGTGGTTCGCGGAACCGCTGCCGACCGTAATGAAGCCTTCGGCCAGCGTGATCTTCCCCAGCTCCTTGTCGGCGGCCCGGGCGACGAGCAGGACCGGCACGATCCCCTTCGGGTCGGCGGTCACTTTCGCGGTTCGGGAGTGGTCGGCCACGATCGGGCGGAGTGTAGCTTTCCGCGCGCCCTTCGACTCGCTTCGAGCGGAGGTGAGGAAAAGGGAAGCGGATCAAGGCGTTGCCTGGCAAGCAACACTGGCCGGTCTCCGAGCCCCAATTCGGTCGCTGCCGGCAAATCACGACCGGAAAACCCTTGTGAAATCAGCACGTGCATCGTTTCCGAACCGGGCCCGGAACGTGGATAGGAAGCCGGTATGCACTTCGTCCGTCCCCTCCCCTTTGCAGCCCTCCTCGTCGCCTCCGGGCTGACGGGCTGCCAGAACGACAACAACTTCCGCAGCTCGCCGATCGCGCCGATCGCCGTCATCCATCCCATCCAGTCCGGACCGGCGTCCGACCTCTACATCTTCGAAGTCGACGGTCGCGAGTCCTACGACCCGAACTTCGTCGATCCGAACGGCAGCGGCATCTACGAATACGAGTGGACGATCGAGTCGACTCCCGCCGGTGCGGTCGCGTCGATCGACGGCTGGGGCGTCGCCGACTTCGTCACCACCATGGCGGGCAACTACGGCATCGGCCTCCGGGTGCGCGACATCAACGACTTCGTGTGGAGCGAGCGCACCGTCCGCACCCTCCACGCGTTCCCCGTCACGGGCCTCGCGGCGACGCTCACGTGGAACACCGACGTGAACGACCTCGACCTCCACCTCATCCAGGAGACGGAAGGTGGCGGCCTCTTCGACGAGGAGTTCGACTGCCACTTCCAGAACCTCCGCCCCGACTGGCCGCCGGAAGATTCCTTGGACGGCGACCCGTCCCTCAATCACGACGAGCTCGACGGACACGGTCCCGAAACGATCGAGCTCCCGGTCCCCACGGTGGGTGATCAGTACCGGGTCCTCATCCACCACTTCAGCGACGACGTGATCGTGGCCGACAGCGACGCCGTGGTTCGCATCTTCGAGAACGGCCAGGAGCTCGGCCAGTACGAGCGCAACATGCTCGCCAATCAGGTTTGGGACGTTGGCATCTTCGACTGGACGGGCGCGAGCGGCTCCTTCCAGATCACTGACACGCTTTCGGAGTACTGAGGATCACCATGACGACCAACGCCAAGAAGATCGCTTTTGGCCTTCTGTCTCTTCTTCTCGTCGCGGCTTGCGCGGAGAAGAAAGAGAAAGAGATCACGCCTCGCGACCCCGAGGCTCCTCGCGCGGACATCGCGTACCTGACGGACGTGCAGCACCTCGTGCGCGTGTCCCTCGATCTTCGTGGCGCGCGTCCGACGCTCGCCGAGATCGAGGCGGTCGAGAACGCGAGCGACCCGCAGAAGAAGATCCGCGAGTACGCGGTCAAGTACATGGAGGACGCGCGTTTCCGTGAGCGCGTGAAGGAGATCTGGAACGAGGGCTTCCTCGTTCGCCAGGATCGTCCCTACTTCCCCGGCCCGCCGCAGCTGCTCGGCCTCGTGAACGAGGACGACTTCGCGCGTTCCGCGACGCAGGAGCCGCTCGAGCTCATCGCGCACGTCGTCATGAACGACCGCCCCTTCACGGAAATCGTGACGGCCGAATACACGGTTGCGAACGAGACGCTCGCCGCCTACTTCGACATCACCCGCCCGACGGATCAGGGTCGCGGCTGGCTCGAGTCGGAGTACACGGACGGCCGCCCCGTCGGCGCCGGCATCCTCGCGAGCACGTCGTTCTACACGCGCTGGACGACGACCGACTCGAACCAGAACCGCGGCCGCGCCAACGCGTGGACCCGCGCGCTCCTCTGCTACGACTTCTTCACGCGCGACATCATCGTCGACACGAACATCAACCTCGCCGATCCGAACGTCGTGAACAACGCGGTCCGCACGAACCCGTCGTGCGTCGGCTGCCACCAGTCGCTCGACCCGCTCGCGTCGCACTTCTTCGGCTACTTCATCCCCGAGGACGTGGGCGAGGGTGATCGCTCCTACCCGATCAAGACCTACTCGGCCGATCTCGAGCCGCGCTGGCAGCAGGGCACCGGCCGCGACCCCGGCTACTTTGGCACCTACGCGGGCGACCCGAACCTCGCCACGATGGGCGAGCAGATCGCGGCCGACCCCGGCTTCTCGAACTGCGCCGTGAAGCGCTTCGCCTCCGTCCTCACGGGCGTCTCGGTGAAGGAGCTCGACATCGACCACCTCGTCGAGATCGACCGCCTCCACGACTGGTTCCTCGAGACGGACTACGACGCAAAGCGCCTCATCGAAGAGATCGTGATGTCGCCCGACTACCGCATCGCCGGCCCGAACGCGCTGACGTCGCTCGAGCTCTCGGACAAGCTCCACGGCCTGAAGCTCCTCTCTCCCGAGGCGCTCAACCGCTCGCTCCGCGACATCACCGGCAACAAGAAGGGCGACAACCCGGCGGGCTTCGGCTGGGAGATGGAATCGCCGCTCGGCTACGACCTCTTCGAGAACGACATCTACGGCTTCCGCATGATGGCCGGTGGATACGACGGCAACTTCTCGACGGCGCCCGCGCACACGGTGAACGCGACGCACATCCTCACCCTCCGCATGGCCTCGGCCGATGCGTCGGGCAAGATGGTCGATGTGGAGTTCGCCAAGAGCCGGAGCAACCGCCGGCTCCTCACCGAAGTGGACAGCGACACGACCTCCGAAGCGGAGATCAAGGAGCAGATCGTCGTCCTCAACAAGCTTCTCTATGGCGAGGTGGTCGCTGTCACCCACGCCGATGTGACTGACGCGTACACCCTGTGGTCGACCGTCGCCGCCCGCCAGGATCCCGTTTACGCCTGGAAGATCACCCTTGGCGCGATGCTCTCCGACGTCCGCGTCGCCTTCTACTGATTTTCGAAAGCGAGAGGATTAACTCCATGAATCGTCGATCTTTCCTCAAGACCTCCGCGGCAACGGCCGCCGTTGCGGGCCTCGCTCCTCGCACCGCACGCGCCGCCGTCAACGCGAATCCGGCGAAGCGTTTCGTGTTCATGAACCTGGGCGGTGGCTGGGACTCGACCTACGTGGTCGATCCGAAGCCGGGCTTCGCCACGGTGTCGCAGGCGCCGGGCGAGATGCTCGACTACGGCAACATCCAGGTGTGGGACTGGCGGCCGAAGGTGCTGCCGACCGATCCCGACACGTTCGTGAAGCAGTTCTTCGATGCGTACGCGTCGCAGGCGGCGATCGTGAAGGGCATCAACCTTCGCTCGGTCTCGCACGACATCTGCGCGCAGCGCATCTACACCGGCCGTCAGGGCGGAACGTCCCCCGACATCGCGACGATGATCGCGTTCTCGAAGGGCTTCGATCTCCCGGTGCCCTACATGATCCTCAACGGCCCTGCGTGGGCCGGTCCGTACGGCGCGGCCGTCGGTCGCGTCGGTGAGACGGGTCAGCTGACCCAGCTCATCGATCCGCTCAACGCCCCCTACGTGAGCTTCCGTCCGACCGCCCCCGACGAAGTCGACATCGAGACGTTCCACCGCGCGACCGCGCTCCGCCAGCAGGTCACGCGCGGATCGACGGGCTTCAACCGGAACCGCATCCAGGACTTCCTGGACTCGCTCGATCGCGGCGATCGCCTGCGCGACCTCGGCAAGAGCATCAACTTCGGCGGCACCGTGCAGACCGTCGTGGAGATCTTCCGGTACAACCTCTCCATGTGCGTGATGATGCAGGGCCCCGGCGGCTACGACACGCACGGCGGCAACATCGCGCAGGGTCCGATGCAGGACTCGGTGTTCCAGCAGCTCTTCGCGCTCTTCCAGGCGCTGGAAGCGGAACCCGATCCGGTCAACGGCGGCAACATGCTCGAGCACACGTGCTTGATGCTGACGTCCGAGATGACGCGCACGCCGATGCTGAACGGCGGCGCGGGCAAGGATCACTGGCCGGTCGGCGCGGTGCTCGTCTGCGGCGCCGGCGTCGCGAACCGCCAGGTCGGCGAAACCGGCGAAGGCCAGGTCGCGATGCCCTTGAACCTCACGACGGGTGCGGTCGCCGGACAGGACCTCATCTCGATGAGCTCGGAGATGTTCGCCGCCGGCATGCTGTCGCTGGCGGGCGTCGAATCCTACGACTTCTTCCAGCTCACACCGCCGCTCACCGCTCTGCACTACTGATTGATCCGCTCGAGGAATCAACGACCAATGAGATCGTTCGTGATGTCGCTGTGCGCGCTGGCGCTCCTGACTTCCGCTTGCGGGAAGGATCCGGAGAAGAAGGAAGAGGAGGAAGAGAACTTCACTCCGATCAACACCTTCGACTACATGTGTCCAACCGACAACGTGGTGAGCTGGGAGAACTTCGCGCAGAGCTGGATCATCCGGCAGTGCGTGCCGTGTCACTCCAGCCAGCTGCTCGAGGGCCAGCGTGCCGACGCACCGCTCGGAGTGGACTTCGACACGTACGCGGGTGTTCGCCTGTGGGCTGACAACATGTTCCTGCGCGCCGCGTACAACCACGAGACGATGCCGCCCGCGGGCGGCCCGTATCCCGAAGATCGCATTCTTTTCGGTGACTGGATGGCCTGCCAGGCGCCTCGCGAATCGGACATGGATCAGGAATAAGACGCATCACTCACGGGGGCTCCTGGCCCGCGTCTCGAAAGAGACGCGGGCCACTTTTTTGCGCGCTGCGCGGCTCGTAGAGCGCGCGTGCCCTTGCTCCCGACACGTGGAGGGCCAGTGAATCCCGCGGACGAAACTCGGAAAGCGTGTCGCTCCGGTTGGCCGGAGACGCGCTCCCGATGCGGCGAGCACTGGAGGATGAACGTGAAGACGATGCGGTTGGTGGCGCTCGCGGGCGCTGTTTCTGTCGCAACGATGGTTGCGGCGTGCAGTGGGGATGACGGCAATGGCGGAGGCGGTCGTCCGAAGCCCGGCAGCGTCGATCACGAGTACGACGGTTACGGCGGCCTGGGTTTTCCAGGCGTCGAGCCCACGCCCACGGTGACGCCTCCGGGCGGCCCGATCGTCGTCACGGAGCTCAACACGCCTGGCGGACTTCCGGTCGTGTCGACCGGCAAGTGTCTCGGCTTCACGCTCGTCGCGACGGAGCCCGGTCTCTACTTCAGCAGCACGACGAAGGTCGACGTCGGCCCGATCCTGAACGTGCCGACGCTCCTTCTCGACGGCACGCACCTGCGCATCGGTGCGTCCGCCACGTCGTACGAGTGCTTCTACACGCCGCTCTTCGGCGCCACGGGCACGTGGGACGTGAAGATCAACAACGGCGCCGCGCCGATCGTCCTCCCTGCCGCAATCACCGTCCTCCCCACCAAGCTGCTCGATGTGGGCCGCGTGGAGCAGGAATACGTGTGGTCGCTCGACATGGTCGACGATCCGGAAGGCAACGCGTTCGAGGCGCCCTACGACGTCGATGTCTACCGCGTCGAGTTCTACAACTTCGCGGCGTCCCATTCGTTCGCGCACACCGAGTTCTTCCCGACCGGGACGGCGGCGCTTCTCCCGGTGATGGAGTTCCGTGAGTCGTCGCACCCCGAGATCATCACGTCGCGCGGCGGCTACGGCCTCGTGTTCCCGAAGCGCGGCACGCACTACGTCGTCGTGAGGGACCCGCTCGGCCAGGGTGGACCGGGCGCGAGCTACGAGTTGCAGTTCGTCACACAGATGGCGACCGGCGCGCCGAACAACGAGATGTGTGCGACGGCACCGCTGCTCACGGCCCGCACCTACTACACGAACTACGACACGCTCGAGAACGACTTCGACCCGCAGGGCAACAGCGGCTGCCGCGACACCGTCTACAACACGCCCATCAACGCGCCCGGAAACGACGCGGTGTGGCGGGTCAAGGTTCCGGCGGGCAAGCAGCTCCGCGTCTCGACCTACGACGACCACATCAACAACACCACCTACCTGCTCCCGATCTCCACGTTGACGGTGGGAACGAACGGCTGTCCCAGCATGCCCACGAACTGCGTGGCGGGCGCGGGCAAGTTCGGCGGCGGCAACACCGACACGATGATCTACGACAACGAGACCGATACCGAGGAGGAGTTCTTCCTCATCCACGACAGCGCCACGATCATGACGGCCGGCGTCGGCAGCTTCCTCTTCGACGTCGAAATCTGGGACTGACAGAGGTTCAACCCTCACCCTGAGCGAGGCTGCGCAGTTTGCCGCCGAGTCGAAGGGCTTTGTGATCGATCACAGCCCTTCGACTCGCTTCGCTCGCTCAGGGTGAGGGCTTCGAGACGACGGCGGGCGCGGCGAGGAAACTCGCCGCGCCCGTTTCTTTTCAGGCGGGAACGGCGGGTTTGAGCCGCACGATCGGGACGGTGCCTTCGATGCCGCGCAGCTCCACGTTCTCCTTCGCGCCGACGAATTCCGCGGAGCGGAGGAGTTTCTCGACGTCTGTGGCCTTGAAGCTCGTTTCGGTGAGGACGATCTCGCCGCCGGCCGCCTTGCCCTGCACGCGCGCGGCGACGTTCACGGTCGTGCCGAAGTAATCGAGCCTTTCGTTCATATGGACCGCGATGCACGGCCCTTCGTGGAGGCCGATCTTCAGCGCGAGATCGCCGGGCGCGACCCTCGCAATGCGGCGGTGCATCTGCACCGCGGCCTCGACCGCCGCCCGCGGCTCGGAGAACACGGCCATGACGGCATCGCCGATCGTTTTCACGACGGCGCCGCCGCTCGACGACACGCAGTCTTTCAGCACGCCGAAATGCTCCCGCACCATCTCAAAGGCACGGAGATCGCCCGCTTGCTGATAGAGGCGCGTCGAGCCCTGCAAGTCCGTGAAGAGGATGGAGAGCCCTTTGACGTCGATGCCCTGCTCGGCGGGGATCGTCTCCGCGCGGAAGAGCTCATGGAACGCCTGCGACGTGAGCAGGCGGCGTCCCGACAGCCAGGCGTCGCTCTCCGCGACCTTCTGGAGGTGCTTCACGAACTGGTCTTTCGTCGCGATCATTTCCTCTTGCGTCGGCTTCGGGTCGATCGCGAGGAGATACTCGATGCTCATCCCCGACTTGTTGCGAAGCGTGAGATCGAGGCGGCCGGAGCGCACCTCGGGAACGCTCGCCACCGCGCGTCCATCGAAGAGGTCGATCTCGAGGTCATCGCGCTCGCCATTCTCGACCGCGCGAAAACGGCAGGTCGTGTTCGACGCCGGCACGACGACCATGTAGCGGTTCGGCGAAAGCGTCGTGCGCTCCGTGTGCATGGAGTGGCCTTCCATGTGCCCGCCGGAGAGGACGTTGCGGCCGACCTTCTCACGCATCTCGAGGCCGCGACCGACGTTGCCAGAGAAGAGCGAACTCACGCCGTCGATCGCGATGTCGAGCTTGTCCGGCGTGTGAAACCGGATGCGGCGCACGCCTGGCGAGACCGTGAAGGCGACCTCGACGCTCTCCGAAACCTGCACCTCGATCGGAATCTCGCAGAGCGAGCAGAATCGCCCGTCCATCGCTCTCAGTCCGGCGGGCGTCGCGAGGAATCCCGCGCACGTCGGACAGATCACGCCCCAGGCGAACTCGAGAATCCCGGCGTGCGTCGCGCGCAGGAAGAGCTCGATCGCGTCCTTGTCGGAAACGCCGCTCGCCCGGCCCCATCGAAGCGGGCTCATGCGAAAGAGATCCTCCTCTTCCGCGTCGTGTACCCACTTCGCGAACGCGTCGATCGCGGGGGCCGGAATCGTGCCGCCGGAACGAATCACGTCGAGACGGGCCTGCAGCGTCGAGCTGACCAAAAGAGCCTCCGTCTCCAGCATACCTGCTTCCCGGGCGCATCGCGCGCGGCTAGGCTCCCGCCACTTTCCCCCGGAGGCCTCCCGTGACCCGCTCCACTTCGTTCATCGCCGCCGCACTCGTCCTCGCGCTCGGCATTGCGGCCGCTCCCGCCATCGCCGACATCGACCACCCGAAATCGGACGCGAAGGTGCAGGCGCAGGCGTTCCTCGATCTCTACAACTCGCTCTACATGACCCAGACGGCGGTCGCGAGCGAGGCCGAGTGGTCCGCGTCGACGAACGTGAACCCGGAGAACGAGGCGAAGCGGACCGCCGCGAACCAGGTCGTCGCGGCGTTCAAGGGCAACAAGATGGTCATCGAGCAGGCGCGGGCGCACCTCAAGCGCAAGGCCGAGCTCGATCCTCTGCAGGTGCGGCAACTCGATTCGATCCTGCTTCGCGCCGGCGGCTATCCCGGAACGATCCCCGATGTCGTGAACGCGCGCGTCGAGATGGAGAGCAAGCAGACGGCGATCCAGGACGGCTTCACGTTCTGCCTCGAAACGCCGTCGGCCGACGGGACGTGCTCCAAGCCCGTCTCCACGAACGAGATCGACGGGATCCTGAAGAAGTCGAAGGACCTCGAGGAACGCCTCAAGTGGTGGACCGTCTCGAAGGAGAGTGGCCGCCCGCTGAAGGCCGGGCTCGTCGAGTTGCAGAAGCGCCGCAACCAGGTCGCGCGAGAGATGGGGCACTCGAGCTTCTTCGCGCTGCAGGTCGCCGACTACGGCATGACGACCGACGAGATGATGAAGCTGCTCGACTCGTTCGTCGCGGACAACAAGCCGCTCTACGACGAGCTGCAGTGGTGGGTGACGAAGGAGCTCGCGAAGAAATACGGCGTGAAGCCGCCGAAGAAGGGCCAGCCGGTTCCTGCACACTGGTTCTCGAATCGCTGGGCGCAGAACTGGCCGGGCGTCGCGGAAGGTGTCGACCTCGATCCCTACTTCAAGGATCGCTCCGCCGAGTGGATCGTGAAGCAGGGGGAGTCGTTCTACACGTCGATCGGCTTCGACCCGCTGCCGAAAACGTTCTGGGACAAGTCCGATCTGTATCCCGTCAAGGCGGGCGGTGAGCGAAAGAAGAACTCGCACGCGTCGGCGTGGCACCTCGACATCGACAAGGACGTCCGGTCCCTGATGAGCGTCGAGCCGGACAGCCGCTGGTTCGAGACGACGCACCACGAGCTAGGCCACATCTACTACTTCATGGCGTACAGCAATCCGAAGGTGCCCGCGACGCTTCGTGAGGGCGCCAATCGCGCGTTCCACGAAGGCGTCGGCGACCTCATCAGCATCGCCGCGGGCCAGGAGCCGTATCTGCGGCAGCACAAGATCCTCCCCGCGGACATGAAGTGGGACGCCGATCGCATGTTGCTCAACGAGGCGCTCGACAGCGTCGCGTTCGTCCCGTGGTCGGCCGGCACGATGAGCCGCTTCGAGTACGAGCTCTACGAGAAGAACCTGCCCGCCGACCAGTGGCAGAAGCGCTGGTGGGAGATCGTCGAGAAGTACCAGAACGTGGCCGTGCCGTCGAAGGACCGGCTCACGGACAAGTCGCTCTGCGACGCGTGCACAAAGACCCACGTCAACGACGACCCGGCCCAGTACTACGACTACGCGCTCGCGAACGTCATCAAGTACCAGCTGCACGAGCACATCGCGAAAAAGATCCTCAAGCAGGACGTCCACGCCTGCAACTACTACGGGAACAAGGAGGTCGGCGCGTTCCTCGGCGGGATCCTCGCGAAGGGGCAGACCGAGGACTGGCGGAAGGTCATCAAAGACGCCACCGGCGAGGACATTTCGACACGGGCGATGAAGGAGTATTTCGAGCCCCTGAAGAAGTGGCTGGCGAAACAGAACGAGGGGTCCTGACGACGAGTAGGGTCATCGCTCTAGAGCGTCGGAACCTCCCGTAACTGCTACAATCGTGTATCGCGGTGACGGGGGGCCTTCCCCGCGATACATACGAACTCGGCCTGTCCAAATGGACGGGCGGAAGGCACGTCATCTCTCCTGTGATCCGGCGACGTTGGACGACAAAAGGGATCGCGGCCGCGCTCTTTGCGGTGCTTTCGACCCATCCGATCGCTCATGCGGCGGAGCAGGTGCCGGCGACGTTGCAGGTTGCGATCCTCGTGAAGGTGCTCGTCTACGACCGCACGATCGCCACCCGCGCCCGCGATGGCCTCAAGCTCGCGGTCGTGTTCGATCCCGACAGCGACGACTCGAAGAAGGCCCGCGACGAGTTCACGAAGGCGTTCAACGAGACCCCGCGAAAGATCGGTGACAAGAACGTCATCGAGCTTGTCGAGGTCAGTCAGGGCAAGCTCGAAGCCGCCGCCGAGTCGATCGACATCGTCTACATAGCGGACGGCGCCGACGTCGCGAAGATCGTCGCGCTCGCCACGAAACATCACCTCATCACGTTCGCGTCCGATCGCATCGCCGTCGAGGGCGGCGTCGTGCTCGGACTCGTCCCGCGCGGCGACAAGCCGAAGCTCTTGATCAACGTCGGCGCGTCGGTCGCCTCCGGCATGGAGCTCGACCCGCAGGTGCTCCGCCTCGCCGAGCTCGTCCGCTCGCCGGGCGGT
>Ga0163152_10001093_pt1 | contig 43998 bp, 43 predicted proteins | sample OliLakLV19MP8IB2_FD_148635 | JGI IMG/M metagenome (GOLD analysis project Ga0163152, IMG submission 148635) | Freshwater microbial mat bacterial communities from Lake Vanda, McMurdo Dry Valleys, Antarctica - Oligotrophic Lake LV.19.MP8.IB-2 | ecosystem: Environmental > Aquatic > Freshwater >...
ACAGTTGTGCTTCAGATGTGCTTCCGCGAATCTCAGCGGTAGGTCGCACAGACAATAACTTTTATAAGTATCTGATTTAATTGGTCGGGATGAGAGGATTTGAACCTCCGACTCCTACGTCCCGAACATGCGAAAAGTGCAAGCAAAACAGTGAGGTAGGTGAGCAGAAGGGCGCAGCGACCACCATCGAGGATCAAGGACTTACTGAAGATCGCGTGCCAACTGCGTGCCAGTGTGACGAACTGCCTGACTAACGAAGGCGAGGGTGTTTTGGAACGCCGTCGCCGAGTCGAGCGCGCTCATTCTTCGGCTCGTTGAAAACCGTTAGTGCGGGCACGACGATGGGGCGGATGGGCTTTCGCTACATTGCTCGTCGCATAGATAGTTGGGTGAAATCACCGAAGGTTTGTCGACTGACGTGACCCGGAAATTTGGGTCCAGGTTGATGTTCCGTAAAATGGGAACAGGAGACTTGGAAAATGCCAAAACAGCGATACACGACGGAAGAGATCATCCACAAGCTGCGTGAGGCCGACGTGATGATCGGCCAGGGCCAGACTGTGGCGCAGGCGACGAAGCAGATTGGGGTGACGGACAAGACGTAGTTTCGTTGGCGCAAGGCGCAAGGCGCATGGGGGCTTGCGGATCGATCAGGCCAAGCGGCTGCGGGAACTGGAGGCGGAGAACGCCCGGCTGAAGAAGGCAGTGGCGAAGATCCCTTCGGCAGCCTGGACCGCGGTGGTCAATTGAGCGGATTATCGGTGAACCGCTGAGAGCCCAGACTCTGATGCGTCGGCAAGCGGTGCCTGATCGCGTGCGGGAACTCCTCGTAAACGTGGGGCTGTCGGAGGAGTTCGCAACGCGGCTACCCTCGTCGTTGTCAGGGGGCAGCGCCAACGTGTTGCGATTGCTCGCGCGCTTGCGCCAAAGCCCGATCTGCTGATTGCCGATGAGCCGGTTTCGGCGCTCGATGTGTCGGTGCAAGCCCAGATCATCAATCTTCTTCAGGAGCTGAAGGATCGCCTTCATCTTTCGATGATCATCGTGTCATATGACTTGATGCTCGTGTATCGCCTCGCTGATCGAGTGATAGTTCTCTATACGGGCCGAGTAGTTGAGGAGGGTTCGGTCGAACAAGTCATTCGCTACCCGGCGCACCCGTTTACGGTGAACCTCATTGAGTCCGTGCCTGGGTTGCCACGTACCAGGCGGTTCTCGTTGAGCGCGAAGTTCGCAGAGCCGCCGTCATCGATCGCACTTTCCAGAGGGTGTGCGTTCGCCTCGCGTTGCCAAGTCGCGAGATCGCGCTGCAACGAAGAAAGGCCGGATCTGCGTGATATCGGCGGCAGTGCAGTGGCCTGCCACTATCCGATCGAGGCCGATTCCGTTTCCTCCGGGTGACTCACCCGCGACTGCGCGAGTGACCGTCGAACGGGCTTACAGTGTTCCAGACTCCCGACCAATCCGTTTTATCGCATCGGTTCGAGGATGGGCCTTCTGAGGCAGCGATCGGTGCTTTGACGGCTTGACCTCAAGCTGGAGCACGAATTCGCGTGGTGGGGGATGTTCGCGTGGACGGTGATTGATTGCGGTCGTCAGCCAGCCAGCTAGTCGCCGTATGCTCGAAGCCAGCAGGCAACGCGATGGTCGCCGCCAGCCAGCGCAGGGGTGGAGAGGCAGGCGGGTAGGGCTTGGTTGCACCTGGGTCGGAACGAACATCCTTCCGGACGTGCATTGGGTTGCGGCGGTGCTCCCGGAATCGGCACGAGGCTCTCACTGGTGCTGTCAAAGTCCGGCGCTGCTGCTAGCAGGCCCTGGGTGTAGGGATGCTGAGCGAACTCCAACAGCTCGCGCATTGGCCCTTCCTCGACGATCTGGCCGCTATACATGACGGCAATCCGCTCACAGACCGTTGCGGCAACGCCTAGGTCGTGCGTGATCAGCACCAAGGCCGCCCGGCCCGCAACGTGCCGGATCAGCAGGTCCAGGATCTCTGCCTGGACCGTCGCATCGAGTGCAGTGGTCGGCTCGTCGGCCACCACCACCGAGGGTTCCGTGACTAGCGCGAGTGCGATCAGGATGCGCTGCTTCATCCCCCCGCTCAGCTGGTGCGGGTACCGGTCGAGCACCGAGATCTGCAGCCCGACCTCGGCCAGCACCCGACTGACTCGCGCCAGCAGTTGACCTCCACGCAAGGTCGTGTGTCGCTTGAGGACTTCCGAGAAAATGGATCCGATCCGACGGACAGGATTAAGGGCGCTCATCGGATCCTGCGGCACGAGGCTTATATGCTTGCCGCGTACCTGCCGAAGGCGCACCTCGGACGCCTGCGTGATGTCGAGGCCGTCAATCGTCACCGAGCCGGAAAGTATCCGCACCGGTGGCGGAAGGAGTCCGAGCAGACTGCGCGCGGTGAGTGACTTCCCTGTTCCGGACTCGCCAACGATTGCCAGTGTCTTGCCTGCCGGAACGTCGAACGAGATTCCGCGGACGATTTCGACCGCCTGATCGGCACGTTCGTAACCGATGACAAGGTCCCTGACGCGCACGCCGCTGGGATGCGGATCGTCGTGCGGCTGGTTCATGCGTTCACGTCAAGTTCGCCAGGAAAATGACACGCGGCGCGCCTGCCCGGCCGCACCACGGTCAACTTTGGTTTGTCCTCCTTGCAGATTTCCCGTGCGATAGGGCAGCGGGTATGGAACGGACAGCCACTCGGAGGGTTCAGCGGGGAGGCCGGATCCCCCTTGAGCACTATGCGCTTCGTTGGGATTGCCGACCGGCGTGCGACCGGCGTCGCTGATCGCAGGGCGGCCGTGTAAGGATGCAGTGGTTGTCGCACTACGTCGGTGGCCGCGCCCGCTTCGACAATTTCACCCAAGTACATTACCGCAACACGGTCCGCGATCCGCGAGACCAGCGGAAGGTCATGGCTGATCAGCAAGTAGGTCAATAACGATTCAATGCGCAGTCGTTCCAGTAAATGTACTACCTGTGCCTGAACCGACACATCGAGCGCCGAAACCGGTTCGTCGCCGATGATTAATGCTGGCTGCAGGAGTAGGATCCGCGCCAGCGTGATTCGCTGGAGTTGCCCGCCCGAAAAGTCCCGCGGGTAGCAGTCCAGCGAATCTCCGGGAAGGCCGACGGCCTCGAGCTGCTCCCTCATCCGGTCATCGTCGCTGCCAATCGGGCCGGCCATGCTGTTTGCGTGAAGTGGTTCCCACAGGATCCTCCGCAGCGTGTGTCGGGGATTCAGACTGGGAAGCGGCTCCTGGAACAGCAGCTGCAATTCACGTCTCACCATTTGGCGGTCGCGACCTGTCGCCCGGTGAACGTCAACGCCCTTAAAAAGGACGGATCCTGAATCCGGCTTGTACATGCCGCAGGCGAGACGTGCCAGGCTGGACTTGCCGCAGCCGGACTCGCCCACGAGCGCGAATACCGCGCCCTGATTGATACGGATGGACACGCCACGGACGGCCTGCAGTCGCCTGCCGTCGACAGCGAAGCTCAGCGACACGTCGTTGATCTGGAGGATCGGGTTCGGCCTCGCCTCGACCGGGCGGGGATGGACCGGCAGGTTGCTCAAGTGTTGATGCTCGCCTTCTCAGACCGGCCTCGGCGCGCCAGCTCGTCGCCAAGCAGGTTCGCTAGTACGACAGTCCAAGCAATTGCTACGCCCGGACCGACAAGTAGCCAAGGCGCCCGGCTGAGTTCCGCACGAGCCTCGGCCAGCATCGCGCCCCACTCGGGCACGCCGATTGGCGGTCCCAGACCAAGAAACGATAGTCCGGCAGTAGAGATCAGGAGGCTCGCGAACTGGAACGCCACCACGACCGAGACGGTCGGTGCTATTCCGGGCAGGATGTGCGACCAAACGATCCGCTTCTCGCTTACTCCGAACAGTCGCGCCGCCTTCACGTACTGTAGGACGGTAATGCCCTGTGCTTGGGCAAGGGTGACCCGAGCAAAAACTGGCCAGTAGAATAATCCGAGCGCAATGGCGAGCGTGATATTGCCGCGGCCCAGGACGCCGACCATTACGATCGCGAGGACCAGCGAGGGAAAGGCAATTGTGAGGTCCACAAGCCGGCCCACAGCGCTGCGCAGCCAGCGTGGCCCGACGGCTGCGACCAGACCCAGCGAGATGCCAATTGTCCCGGCGATGACTGTTGCCAGGGCCGCTATACCAAACGTATATCGCGCTCCAACAACGACTCTTGCGAGTACGTCACGCCCTAGGCCGTCAGTGCCGAGCAGGTGGTTTTCGGTCCCCGGAGGCAGCAGCCGACGGTTGAGGTCCCGTTGGGTCGCAATGTCCTCGATAGCGCCGATGTCCAGTACACCCACGAGAACAACGCCCAGAGTGAATGCCAGGCCGAAGAAGGGGAATAGCTCGCCAAACCGCGCCCATCGGGTTCGCCATTGCCGAGGTTGCTGCATGCCAGGCGGACCGTTCGCAACGTAACTCTCCTCGGCCGGTTCAGTGTCACGGGACTTCATCAACGGTTCCGCAACCGCGGGTCAATCAGCTCGATTACACGATCCGCTCCCCAGTTGGTCAGGAAAACGAAAATCGTTGTGACAATGACGACGGCCTGTACGACCGGGAAGTCGAGCAGCAGGACCGAATCAAGCAACAGGCGTCCCACGCCTGGCCAGCCAAAGATCGTCTCCGTAATGATGATGCCGTTGACGAGCCCTGCGATCTGCGTGCCAATCAAGGCCGTTGCGCCGAGCATCGCGTTCGGCAGTGCGTGCCGAAAGACTACGCTCGCATAGGATGCTCCTTGCGCGCGTGCCATTACCACATAGTCCTCCTTCAGCGTGTCCGCCACGTTGACCCCGATCACACGGGCAAGCTTCGGCGCAAGGAAGGACGCGATCGTGATGGACGGCAGGAAATAGCTGGCGAGTCCCACGTTACCGGTGCTCGGCGCCAAGCGCCACTCGACGACGAAGAGCTGGATCAGGAACAGTGCAACTACGTAGCCGGGAATGCCTTGCCCTATGAACACCATGAAGTCGACAACTCGCCGCAGGAGCGGGAACCTGTCAGTGCCGATAAAAGTTCCCAGCGGAATGGCGATTAGCAGGTTGACCGTGATGCCGGCCGCAGCCAGCGAAAGTGTCGCCGGCATGCGCTCCAGCGCAACGTCAAGCGCCGCGCGCCCGCTGACCCAGGACGTACCAAGGTCGAGATAGAGGACGTTCTTGAGGTAAATGAAATACTGCACCAGCAGCGGCTGATCAAGCCCGTACAGCTTGCGAATCGCCTCCAGGACTTCCTCTTCGACCGAGTCGCCGGACAGTGCCATCGCGGGATCACCCGTTAGGCGAACGAGAAAGAAAAGCAATGTCAGCGTGACAAAGATCAGCAGCACCAGCTGGCCACCCAGTGAACCAGCGCTTTTCAGCGCCAACACTGTGGTTCGTCTCCAGCGGCTGGAGTTGTCGTCCTGGAGTACCGCCACTGCCTACCTCCGCGCGTCGACAGATGGTGCTGCCGGCTGCTCGCCGCCCACCATTCGCGATGCTAGGGTCAGGCGATCCCAGCGAACTATCAGGTTGTGGACCTCATAGTCCATAAGTCCCACGATCCCGGTGACCTGTGTCAGTTCATGAACCGGAACTACTGGTGGGTCTTCGTGAAGCATCCGGTTGACCTGTCGCATGATATCGGCGCGCCGTGCCGGGTCCATCTCGCTGGCGCGCTTTTCGATCAGATCCGACACCTCGCGTTGACAGAACGGCGGACGTTTGCGGTCGCAGGAAAGGTACTGCCATGCGCGTGTGATATCGAGCAATGGATCCAGCGCGACGGCCCACGTAAACATGTCGTTTCGCCAGTTGCCTGACATGAGGCTGGCGCGCCAGCGCTCGAACTCCATCGTCTGCATCTGCACAATAACCCCGATGTCGCGTAGATCGGCGGCTATGGCCTCGATCACCATCCGGTCAGTGTTGGTGACCGCGAACACGTCCATCTTTAGCGTCAATCCGTCGGGGTAGCCGGCCGAAGCCAGTAGCTTCCGTCCCCGCACCGGATCGTATGGATAAGGTTTCTGCGCAGGATCGAAGCCTTCGCTTGCACGAACGCCGATCTGCGTTGCTACGGGAGAGGTTCCGGCCAGCAGGGCATCGACGATCGCCTGTCTGTTTACGGCAAGGTTGATCGCCAGGCGCACTTCGCGGGATTCAAGCGGTGAACCCGGCCGCACGACAAACACCAGCATTCGCAGTCTCGGTTCCGCCGACGCGCGCATCTCGATGCCGTCACGCTCCAGGTCAGCGATGTCCTCTGGGGCGAGGTACTGGGCAACGTGAATCTGCCTGGACTGTATCGCCTGCCGACGTGCCGTCGGATCCGGAATCTCGATGAATTCAAGTCCCGCGACTCGCGGTGGCCGCCAGGAATCTGGGTTGGCGCGCATCCGAACCCTGCCGACACCCCACTCTTCGACTATGAACGGCCCGGTGCCTACGGGTCGCCGCGCGAACTCTCGGGGCCCGACCTCCGCAAAGTACTCTGGTGGCAGCGGATAGAACTGCGATACGCGCTTCGGTAATAGTGGATCAGGAGCGCCGGTCTCGACGTCGACTATTAGCCGCTCGATGATCTCGGCGCTCTTGACTGTCGGCAGCAGACTGGTGCGCACGAGTTCATTGGCACCGTAGCCCAGCAGGATATTGTCGACGGCCGCCTTGACGGACGCCGCATCGAATGGCTCGCCATTGGAGAACTGCACGTCGTCCCGAAGGTGGAATCTCCAGGTTGTCGGCGAAACGAGTTCCCAGCTCGTCGCCAGCCAAGGCTGGATCTCACCTTCTGAGCTTATGAACGTCAAGCCGTCGTAGAAGGCCGGCCAGATGTCGATTGAAGGTTGACCGCTGTGTGCGGCCGGATTGGCGAGACCCGGCGGCAAGCGTCGCGAGGCGATTCTCACGATGCCGTCGTCGGGCGCCATGATGCGGCCCGAAACCGACCCGTTCTTGGACTGGCATCCGGCAATCAACAAGGCAAGTGACGCGGCCGCCAGAGACACCATCCTGAGCCAACTCGCAGCGGGGACTGTCACACCGGCATTACCTTACTGCTAAAGGGTTTTTGCGAGACTATTCAGGTTGTCATGTTAACATGAAAACTTGGCAAACCAATTGCGCCTGTCGATAAATCGGCCGGTTCTTGCGTCCGGCTGTTTCGTCATCGGGAGAATGGCAAATGCAACTACTTGGAGTGCTAATCATGACAGTGCTGCTCGGGTCCGTTCTCACCCATAGCGCGGCAGCGACCGAGGTGCAGGCTGCACCTCTGATGAACCGCATAAAGATGGCCACCGTCGGTGCACCGGACGTGCAGCAGCTGGTCGAGTGGTACTCCAAGTGGCTCGGCTTCAAGGAGCGTGAGCGGGGCAAGGTGCCTAAGGCGATTGCAGCCAGCTGGGGGACGCCAGCCATGTCCGGTCGATCGTATGTACTGCTGAGTTCCGATTCCCATCCGGATGTCTATATCCGGGCTGTCCAGGTCGAGGACCTGCCCGGATATCGGCACTCGACGACTTTCGGTTGGAACGCCTTTGAGATCGTTGTCGACGATGTGTACTCGATCCGCAGGGCTCTGGAGGGCAGTTCCTTCACCATAGTCGGTGAGCCGCGTCCGCTGGACGCCAGGCCGTCGATCCATGCCATGCAGATCGCCGGCCCTGCCGGGGAACTGCTCTATCTGACCACGGAGACCGGTGATCGCATCACCTCGACGCTGCCGATGCCCGGTGGCAGCCTCGGCAGGCTGTTCATGATGGTACTGGGGGGGCCGGACATCATAGAGATCCGCGATTTCTACGCAGAGAAATTCAGGCTGATGCCCAACGCTATCCGGGCTTCGCGCGGCCAGACGGTGCAGCGCGCTTGGGGCGGAACGGAATCGGGGACGCATCCGCTGACGCTGCTGAGGCTTGGTCAGCACGGCAACTCCATGGAGCTGAATGGCTATGTGAAACCCGGCCTTGGCCCAAGGCCGCGGACGGAAGGCGCGCTGCCGATCGGCAATTCGCTGTCCTCATTCACCGTGCCGAGTCTTGACGATCTTGATATCGATTTCATCTCGCCGCCGCGCACGTTACCGGGTCTCGCCTATGCCGGCGCGCGCTCCGCAACATTCATTGGTCCGGCCGGCGAACTGACAGAGCTCATTGAGGAATCAGCCCGCTGACGAGGTACGACATACGCAGAGACGAGACTTTCTCGGTGAACCCGCGTGCCGAGGCACCGGCCCGAGTGGCGGCCGCGGTGCCGGCGAACTTTCAGCCGTTTTTCTCGCCGACTTTGTTGGCGTACACAGGCTCTTTGGAGATGCGTATGCACCGCAGCCGCTGATGGCTGCGATTAGTTCCGGCTATGCCGTAGGCAGTACGCGCTAGAGGCGGCCGCCTAGCTTGTTATTGCGTAATAAGCATGGTTAGTATGACAACATGGCAAGTTCAAGCGACGGGGGGTTAGTGTCCCTACAGTCGCCAATTGAAAAGCCGCTCAATTGCCGGGGGCAATCCGCATGGACAAGGCTGACGTCAGGATTCCACGGAAAATCAAAGGCAGGAAGTCAACATTCTTCGACGATCCCGCCATCGACCAGATGATGACATTCTTTACCGAGCTGATGACGGAAGTCTCGGTCCTCCGGGATAGGGTCGATACCCTCGAGAAGATCTTGGAAGATCGAACGCTGCTTCCACCTGATGCGTTGGAGTCGTACAAACATAGCGCCGAGAGCGAGGCCCGCAGGTTGAAACTGCGAAAGTCCTTCGTGCAGCGCGTACTTCGAGTCGAGCCTTGATGTGATGCCTGCTGTGCGTCGACCGCCGATGGACCTGACTGGACGGGTCGCGCTGGTGACCGGTGCTGGCCGGCCGCAGGGACTAGGCCGAGCGATTGCGACGTGTTTCGTGGAGAACGGTGCCAGTGTCATTGTCACGGATCTCGGGAATCCATCAGGACCGCTCCTTCCGGCGGACAACATCGGTACTTCTGCCGAAATCGAGGCCACGGTCCGCGAATTGAACGAGCTTGCCAGGGCCATCGGTACGGATGGCACGTCGGTGGGCGCGGCCTGTGATTTGCGTCAGGAGTCCGACGTTGCCGCGGCGGTGGCCCTCGCCGTATCCAGATTTGGGCGTCTGGACATACTCGTCAACAACGCGGGTGTCGGCGACATCATCAAGCCGATCGTTGAGATGACGGTCGATGAATGGGATCTGGTCCAGCAGGTGAACCTGCGCGGCGCCTTCCTGTTCTCAAAGCACGCCGCGAAGCAGATGCAGATCCAGCACGCCCAAGGATGCAGCAGGGGTGGCCGCATCATCAACATCGCCAGTAAGGGTGCCAAGTCACCTTCGGCCCGCTTCTCAGCTTATGCCGCCTCCAAGCACGGCCTTGTGGGACTGACGCGGGTTGCGGCTCTCGAGTTCTCTGCGTATGGGATAACCGTCAATGCGGTATGCCCGAACCACGTGACCACAGGCCTCGGTGAAAAGCAGAATGAGAGTCAGGCGGCCGCACAGGGAAGATCGATTGATGACCTGCTCGAGTGGCGCAAGTCTAGGATTCCGCTTGGCCGTGTCGGCTTGCCGCAGGACACCGCAAACGCCTGCCTTTTCCTGGCATCGGATGCAGCGGCCTACATCACTGGTGAGGCGATGAACGTTTCCGGCGGCGAGGAAATGCGCTAGATGGCGGTTTTCCGTGACCATGCTGTAGAGGACAACGCGATGAACACAGACGCAAACGTCGCTCCGCCGCGTGAGGCGCACACGAACATCGATCAGCTGTTCGAGCAATCGAGCGACGAGGCCGCGCGCGCCCAATTCATTAGCGTGCTGCGCAATCATGCCAAGACCACGATGCGCGACATGTTGCAAGCGCACTACGAGCAGGTCGTCAGGCCTGCCTACGAGAGTGCAAACGGCCGACCGCCAGCCTCAGGCGAGGAACTCGATGCGCTGTTCGCGGACAACCTGTACTACCGTGTGTACAGCAGCGTCCGCTACAACGCCCAGAGGATGATGTTCCTGTCGGCGGTGGATCCCGTAGAACGCCGCATCCGTGACTTCGCACGCTTTGCCCAGGATGTCGCGGCTCGACGACCCGCCGGCGGCAGCCTGGAACTCGATCCTTCATTGGAGGTTCCCCGCTACGTCACGGCGCTCGACGTGCATCTCGTGCCTGGCGGCTTCCATACCGAGTACATTGAGAATGACGTCGCACAAGGTGTAATTGTGTCCTTTGGAGGCCGGGTATCTACCGGCGCTAACGAGCACCGCAAGGACGATCTCGGCGGCGTCGGGCGCTCGATCGGCTATTGGATCGCGCGAAAGTGGCCGGATTTCAGGCCCCGCAGGATGCTTGACCTCGGCACCCAGTCCGGCAAGAACCTTCGGCCGTACCTGGAAATCTTTCCGGAAGTCGAAGCTCACGGCGTGGATGTATCTGCGCCAATGCTTCGGTACGGGCATATCAAGGCCGAATGCGCTGCTCAGCGTGTTCATTTCAGCCAGCAGAATGCCGAGAGTATGAAATACGCCGATCAAAGCTTCGACCTCATCGTGTCGAGCTTTTTCTTCCACGAGATACCGGTGGCAACGACACGCCGGGTGCTCGAGGAGTGCCAGCGCTTGCTGGCGCCGGGTGGCCTGATGGTTCACATGGAACTGCCGCCCCGCTCAGCCTGCGATCCGTTCCAAAATTTCTACTGGGACTGGGATGCGAGGCACAACAATGAGCCTTTCTACGTGGCCTTCCGGTCCCAAGACCTGTCCAAGTTGATGACAGGCGCCGGCTTTTCTGCTGCCCGTTCGTTTGCCACCACGATCCCGAACGTCTCGACCTTCGACAGCAGCCAGTATCCCCGATTCCTGTCCGGAGAAATGGAAGCGCCGCCGCATGGCCGTGGTGGCTGGTTCGTCTTCGGCGCTTGGAAGTGAACCCATGACAAGCATTGCTCCCGCCCCGCACACGCTGCCCGCGTTGCCAAGTTTGCTCGAGTCAGACCCGCACGATGACCGAGCCCGCGGCCAGTTCATCCTCGCCCTAAAGAGTTGGGTGACCCAGGATCTGACTGCGGCCGTTAGGATGGACTTTGCGGCAAGGCTCAAGCCGGAAATCGAGCGTACCTTTGGCCGCGAGCTGTCCGCGACCAGCGCCGCCGACCGGCGCGAGGCAGGCCAGTGGCTGCGCCGTGAGCCCATATATCGCTTCTGGGCCAAGTTCACGTACGAAGCGCAGGGAATGAAGTGGCAGTTCATGGATCGGCTGCTGCACGAACATTTGAGCGAATTGCAGCAGGCCGCGAACGAGCTGTTCGACCGGCCCGAGGTCGTCGGCTCGCTGCAACTCGATGCGGGGATGGCGCTTCCGCGAAACATCTCGCAAACCGAGATCCACCGGCAGCCACGTGGATTCTGCTTCGAATACCATCCGCGTGACATTTCGGCCGGTGCCCTCTACAACCTCGGCGCACTGTTCGGGCCTAGCGTGGCAGCGGGGCGGAAGGCGCTGCAGCGCGCGCGCACTGCCGGCGACGTGCTGTGCGAGGAGGTGTGCCGACGCTATCCGGACATGGCACCCGGCTCGATTCTTGAGGTGGGCTGCGGCACGGGTCGCAATACCCCGTCGTACCGCTTCCGGTATCCGGAAGCTGAAGTCGTCGCCGTGGACTGCGCCGCGGGACTGTTACGCTGGGCCTTCGGCTCCGCGGAAAGTCAGGGAGCGCGTATCGATTTCCGGCAGATGGACATCTGCCGCTTGCGTTTCGACGATAAGAGCTTTGATCTCGTCACGTCCCATATCGTCGGACACGAGACCACTGCGACAGGGCTGGTGGCGATGATTGCCGAGGCTTGGCGCGTACTAAAGCCTGGTGGAGTGATGTTCCACATGGACGTGCCAACTCAGCCTGGCGTCATTGATCTTTGCGACCAAATCCTGAACGAGTTCCAGGTCCGCCATAACGGTGAACCATTCTGGATGGGATGGGCTGATGCAGATGTCCGTCGGCTCATGTCCGATGCTGGAATTCCGGTGGCAGCCCAGTTTGTCGACTATGTTGCTCCGCCGGAGCGTGGCTCGCCCTGGTTCTGCTATGGCGCTAGAAAGCCCGCCACATTGTGAGCAGTAGAGAGCGGTGGCTCGGGTGACTGCGGAATTCAATTGGATCCGGCGCACTGGTCCGGCAGTTTTGTCGTGCCTTTTGCTGGGCAGCTGTGCGGGAAATGGGCCGGTGCAGACCAGGTCAGACTCTATTGAGCAATTCGTCCGCGACTGTTCCGCGCAGGCCCGACTCGCAGTCGTCCCGAAGAACTACAGGGTTCGGACCTTCGGCAGCAACCCGGAAGCGATCGTTCGCCTGCTCGGCTTGATCTCGGCCGGTGAGAAGACCGGGACCTTCACATCGCCTTGGATCTACGAGCGCGAGCTTGAGCGCAAGCCGGTGCGCGACGGATATACGGTCGTCATGGGGCCTGACCGTGAGCCCAGGTTGCTGCTGCGCACTGTGGAGCTGCAGATGCTGACTTTCGAAACCATCACCGAAGACCATGCGCGCTTCGATGGACCCGGTGCACGGGAGTTGTCGCGCTGGCGGGACATCCATTTGGCGTTCTTTACGCGGGAACTTGCTCGCCATGGCATGCAGCCGCAGTCAGACATGCCGGTCGTGCTGGAGCGGTTCAAGGTCATCTGCGAATGACACGTGGAGGGTCCAGTGTCGTTCTGGCTGATAGAGCAGGCATAGTTCCGCTTCAGGAAGGCGATCCCGTCGCTGATACCGTCGGGCGGCTGTGGAATCTGGACCTGCTCCAGCATCCCGATGTCGAGGAGCGCGCACGCTGGCTGCTGCTGGATACGCTGGCCTGTGCGGCCGCCGGTCTGCAGGAGTCCGAGCTGGTTCGTTTCGAGACCTTGCTTGCGGAACTGATGCCGGGTGATATCCGCTGGCCGGGCGGTAAACTCGGTCTCTCGGTGCCGGGTGCCGCAACACTGGGTGCAGTGGCAGCATGCTGGCATGAGGCCTGCGAAGGTCTTGCCCTCGCGCACGGCCGGCCCGGACTGCATGTTATCCCGGTGGCGCTGGCGCTCGGTGCCGCTCGCAAGGCCCGTCTCGGTGAAGTACTCGACGCGATTGTAGTTGGCTACGAGATCGGTGCCCGCGCCGGCATCGCGATGCGCATTCGCCCCGGATTGCACGTGGATGGCACCTGGGGGCTGCTCGGTGCGACGGCTGCGGCGGCGCGCATGCGCGGACTGGGCAGCGGTCACGCCGTGGCCGCGCTGGCAATTGCCTCCTGCCAGATTCCATCGTCCCTCTACCTGCCGGTCAGTATGGGCAACACAGCCCGCAACACCTACGCTGCGCACGCGGCCGCGCAGGGTATTTTTTTTGCAGAGGCCGCGGCGGCCGGTGTGACTGCGCCGATGAACGTATTCACGCATGCAGCCGCTCACCTGGCGGCGATGCCGGTGTCGCCAGATACGTGGTCCTGGCCGGTCATGGAGGACTTCCTGATCCTCCAGGGCTACCTAAAACCCTTTGCCGCCGTCCGGCATGCGCATTACGGCGCGGAAGCCGCGCATCGCTGGCGCCAGAATATACACGCGGCCAGCACAACAATACGCGAGGCGACGCTGGAGACCTATCCGGAGGCGCTGGCCTATTGCGGAAACCGGGCTCCGGAGACCCCGATACAGGCCCAATTCAGCCTGAGCTATGCAGTCGCCTGCATTCTGAGCGGCCATGAACTGACCGCGTCGGCCTACTCGGATGCCGTGCTCGCTGATCCGGAGAGCCGCCGCATTGAAAGCCTGCTAAACGTGCGGGTCTCGAGCGAACTCTCCGGCCGTGGTGCGCGCTTGACAGTCCTCTCCGACGCTGGGCGGCATACGATCCGCGTGGACAAAGTGCTCGGCGATCCCGATCAGCCCTTCACGTGCAACGATGTCCGTGACAAAGCCAATGGATTGCTGGCTCCAATGCTTGGTGAGCCGGCCGCCACGAGGCTGATCGAGGCAATTCTATTCGGCGACAGAAGAGTGACTCTGCCGCAACTTCTCGCATTGGGGCTATGAGGTTTCTATGCAGCCCAATTGACCACTACATGTGTGTATGTAAACATGACAACATGAAGTTTGGTCGTGATGTGTTTCGATGCTGCGACGCTGCCGAATAGTTGCAACATTATCTGACTCATTCTCGCAACCGCTGTTTCCAAACTCACTGGAGGGGAATATGAAAGAGTCCAAGTCGACTGTACGCGGAAGCTGCGGCATTGCCATGGCTGTAGCGGCCATGTTCTACGCCAGCGAGGCGACGCGCGCCCAGGCTCTGGAGGAAATCGTCGTGACAGCACGCAAGGCTGAGGAGTCCCTGCAGGATGTGCCGCTGACGATCACGGCGTTCCGCGCCGCGGACATCGAGGAGCGCGGCATGGCAGACCTCTTTGACGTCAGCCTGTTCACGCCGGGGTTCCAATTCGAGAAACTGGGCAATCGCTATGGTGCTCAGGGAGGTGGTACCCGTCCGGTCGTCCGTGGGATGTCCAGCATCGGCGGCGGACCCAATGCCGCTTTCTTCGTCGACGGCATTCTTCACAGCCAGAACATCATGTCCTTCCCGTTCGAGCTGATCGAGCGGGTCGAGGTCATCAAGGGTCCGCAGGCAGCCTTGTTCGGTCGTGCGACCTTTGCAGGTGCGATCAATTTCATCACCAAGCGGCCGACCGATGTGCCACAGCATCAGATCAGTGCTCGTGTCGCACAATACGATGACTACGAGGTAAACTTCGTTTCGCGGGGACCGATCAGCGACCGGGTGTCGTATCTCGTCCATGGCCGCTACTACGACTTCGGCGGCCAGCACCGCAATCGCTTTGATGGCCAGCTCGTGGGCCAGGAGAACTCCCAAGGCCTGAATGCGGCCCTGGAGTTCCGTCCGACCGACAATCTCACGATGGCGATCTCCGGTGGCTACAACGAAGACGACGATGGTCTGGCGGCCTCGGTCATCACGCCGAGAACGGCGAACAACTGCTTCCTTCAGGTATTCCGTCAGTACTACTGCGGCGAGATTCCCGTCGAGAACACGATCGACCTGAACCGGGCGGCGCTGCTTGGCGAAGAAGGACTGCGGCGCGAGACCCTGAGGCTCATGGGATCGGCTGAGTACCGTTTTGACAACGGCACGTCATTGAACTGGAACGCTGGCTATTTCGACATCAATTCGGACTACGGCTATGATTCGGATTACATCAGCGCCAGCCGCAGCACGACCAATCTGCGTTTGGAGGTGCAAAAGCGTGAGGAGATGTCGACCGAGCTGCGGCTGCAGTCGAGCGCCGATCAGCGTCTTCGGTGGTTGATGGGCTTGTTCTACTATTCGGACAAGTTTGATGAATTTGAGCGGAGGTTGTCAGCGGCGCCAGACCTAGATCGTGGCGAAACCAAGACCACCAACGCGGCGATCTTTGGTTCACTCGGCGTGGATGTCACCGATACCCTCGCCGCATCCCTCGAGCTTCGCTACGCCGAGGAGGATCTGGAGTTCGTCACCGGCAGCGGAGATGTATTCAAGGGTAAATTCGACAGCTTCCTACCCAGGCTGACGGCCGACTGGAAGGTCACCGATACGACGATGCTGTATGGCGTGGTCGCACTCGGCAACAAGCCGGGTAGTGTTAACAATGACCCGCGGCTCCCCCCCGAGCTGCTCGAGGTTGACGAAGAGGAAGTCTGGCATTACGAGCTGGGTGCGAAGAACACCTTCCTCGACGGCCGCATGACGCTGAACACGGCCGCGTTCTTCCTTGACTGGTCGAAGCAGGCACTGACGGAAACGTTCTTCGCACCGGATGGCAGCTCGATCTCCTACGGCATCAATGCCGGCAAGACCGAGGTCAAGGGATTCGAACTTGATCTGACCGTACGGTTGACTGACAGCTTCATGAGCGGCTTCAGCTATGCGTTGAACGACTCCACCTTTGTGAAGTTCCAAGGGCTCGCGGAAGGCGTTGCATTACTGAACACCGACGACATGAAGGGTCGGATGACGCCGAATACGTCGAAACACGAGTTCGCGCTATTCGGCCGCAAGGACTTTCTGGTCACTGATGGAATCAATGGCTTCTTCAGGGCGGATTTCGCCTTCGGTGAAAGCAAGTTTGATCAGGTTTTCAATCTTGCTGAAACCGGCGACATCACGATCCTGAACCTCAGGTTGGGCTTCGAGAGCGAGCGGTGGAGTGCATCGGTCTTCGTTGACAACGCGACCGGCAACGACAGACCGTCGGCGGTGATCCGCTATGTCGACAACAAGAACAGGCTGCCGATCGGTAGCAGCCAGCGGGTATCGTCGATCGCCAGAGGGTTCCTGTACTCCCTGGCGGACAAGCGCCGCGCGGGTGTGGACGTGAGGTACCGCTTCTAAGGCGAACCGCAGGGTGGAGCCGCCTAGGCGAACGACAGCTCAGCCGGGCGGGCTCGCACCTGCCACCCGGGGTTCAATCGCCCCCCCAATCGCGTGGCCGCCGGCATGGCATATCGCCTCATCGTCCTCGGCCGTGCCACCGGAGATACCGATAGCACCAACGCACTGGCCGTCAAACATCAGGGGTATTCCTCCCACCATCGGCATGGCATCGAGCGCAAGTAGCGCGGGGTTGGTCGATACCTTGGCAGCGAGGCGGGATGTCGGTGCTCGCATCAGTGCGGCGGTCCTGGCCTTGCGGATGGCAACGTCGATGGTGCTGGGTCGAGCATCTAGTCGCTCGAGGAAGAGCAGGTGCCCGCCGTCGTCGACGATGGCGATCGTGATGGCGATTTGTCTCCTTTCGGCCTCCTCGCAGCAGGCGCGAGCCACGGCCCTAGCATCAATCGACTCCAGGACTTTCTTCGCTTTCATCTTGGCACTCCAGTGCTAGAGGGGTCGTTCGAGGTCCGTGCTCAGAGTGGCCCTTCGGGTCCAGGCCACCGAACAGGCGAGGAGGCAGGCGACGCCGCCGAATATGAACGCCGATGTCAGGCCGAGTAACTCAGCTGTGCCGCCGATGATGAGTGCGCCCAATGCGGGTCCGCCGCGCATCATGACGAACCACAGGCTCATCACCCGTCCACGCATGCCAGCCGGCGCTGAGCGTTGCACCAGTGTCTGCCCGGCCGTGCCGAACTGGACCGAGAACAGCCCGGCACAGGCCGCCAAGATGCAGGCAATGCCAAAGGTCGGCGCAAGCACGAACGTCATTATGGTCAAGGTATAGCCGACGCCGCTAGCCAACATCATTCGAGTGAGTCCCTCCACGGAACGGGTCGAGGCGAGCAGAGCGCCAGCAATGCTTCCGACGCCGAGCAGCGATGTAAGCAGCGCCACGCTCTCGACACCACGTCCAAATGACAGCTCCACCAGCGCGGGAAGCAGTTCTTCGATCGGCCGTGCAGCGATCACGAAGACCAAATACAGCAGGAAGATGACTCGAAAAGCGACGCTCCGGGAGACGAATCCCAGCCCCCGCCCGACTTCAGTCGCGAATGCGCTCGCCCCAGTTCGTTTCAGTGATTCGGCCGGCCTGCGACGCTTTAGTACCATTACGGTTGCGGCCATGACCAGGTAACTGGCTGAGTTGGCCAGAAGCGCCACACCAAAGCCCCCATAGGCAATTAGCAGACCGGCCAGCGCAGGCCCGAGCGCCTTGGCCAGATTGAATATGACTGCGCCAAAGGAAATGGCGGCATTCACGTTGGAAGCGCCGACGAACTCCGGAATGAGTGTCATGCGAGCGGGCTGTACAATCGCGATGCTGGCCGAGATGAGAAAGCGGGCGGTGATCAGCATGGCCAAATCGCCGAGTTCCGCCAAGTACGCCAGTGCGAGGCCCAGCGCTAGCCCCGCGGAGACCAGTTGCATGAAGAAAAGGAACCGCAGCCGATCGACGCGGTCTGCAAGCACGCCGCCCGTCATGCCAGCCAGCAGTGTCGCGACCAGATCAGCCAGCGCCGCCAGACCTACCCAGAGGGGCGACTTCGTCAAGTCCCAAACCAGCCATGCAACAGTGATGCGCTGAATCCACGTGCCAGTCAGCGAGATCGCGTTACCGGCGACGTAGACGACATAGTCTTTTTCCCTGAACAGGGCGCGCAGTGGGGTAAGCGTCAAGAGGCAAACTCGGCAAGCCTGGCGCACCAGCAGCGCCGCGCTGATTCTTCAGGTTATAATGATAACATAGCAACTAATCTTGGGAGGCTGGCGCTAGATGGCACCAGGTCATGCGTCTGCACCGCGCGATCTGCGGTGTGCGGCGGTAGTCGTCGTGGGCGGGGGTCCTGTTGGCCTTTCCTGCGCATTGTTCCTGCGCCAGCAGGGTGTTCCAGTGTTCGTACTCGAGGCCAGCACTGAGCCGGCTCTGGATATGCGTGCCTCGACTTTTCATCCACCCACGCTGGACATGCTCGAGGCAGATGGGGTCGCTGCCGAACTTATGCGGCAAGGCACGCCAGTGCCACGCTGGCAGTACCGCATGCATGAGTCCGGAGAGTCCATTGTCTTCGACATGTCGAGCGTGGCGGCCTTCACTCGTCATCCGTTCAGGCTGCAATGCGAGCAATGGCGGCTGGTGCGCGCAGTTGCGGACAGGTTGACTAGAGATGATGACGCGACACTTTTAATGGGCGCTCGTGTCACTGGCCTTAGCACCGACGGCCCGGGAGTCTGTCTCGAGTATTCCATCGGAGCTGACGCTCGGACGATTCGCGCAGACTACGTCATCGCGGCAGACGGCGCCGGCAGCACCATGCGTTCGTTGCTAAATCTGCCATTCGAGGGCGATACCTACCTGACACGGTCTATCACGGTTGTCCTTGATTGCCCGTTCGAGCGATACCTGCCCAGCCTGCTTCCGGTCAACTACTGCTGGACTGAGGATGATCGATTCTCGCTAATGCGTGTGGGTGAGCTGTGGCGAACAGGATACTCGCCGCGGCGAGGCCAGTCGGTGGAAGAGGCGCTCTCAAACGAGTACATCGCTGCGCATGTGCAGCGGGTGGCGGGTGGCAACGCAGAATACCGTGTCGTTCACAAGGCCGCTTACACGGTTCACCGTCGCCTGCTGGAGCACTTCCGGAAAGGCCGGGTGCTGTTTGCAGGCGATGCGGCCCACCTGAACAGTCCATCGGGGGGCATGGGTATGAACAGCGGCATACATGACGCCTACGTTCTCGCCGGCAGCGTAGCTGCGGTGCTTAGGGGCGAGCCGGATCAACGGCTTGACGATTACGACGTTCAGAGGCACCAAGTGGCCCGGGACGACATACAGCAGGCGGCTGATCGTCACCACAATCTTCACCGCGAGATCGAACCGGTCCAGCGCAGGGCAAACTGGGATCATCTGAAGCATGTGGCCGCCGACCCAACCAGGATGATGGAGTACCTCTTGGGCAGTTCAATGATCCGGCCGCTGCTGCGCTATGGCGTGGCGCCGATTCCCTTGCGGCAGGGGCGCGGCCAGCCGTTCATTTCAGGTGAATCGTCATGATGCGCGACGTACTCGGTCACCGTGCGAAGATCGGAATCGTGGTGCCTGAGACCAACACCATTGTGCAGCCGGAGTGCGAAGAATTGCGGCCGGTGGGTGTCTCCAATCACGTTGGCCGGATGCCGGCTTCGGGGCGGCAGGCGCTGATCGCCGATATGGAAGCCTATACGCAGAGCCTTCGGCCTTCGGTAGAGCCAATGGTCCGCGCTATTCTGACGCTGCTGCCCTGTGAGCCAACCGGGATCCTGCTGGGCCACTCCATCAACTCCTTCTGGGGTGGGGTCGAGGGTGCGATCGATATGGCTCACGAGCTAAGCGCCCGTGCCAGTGGCGTGCAGGTGTTTATACCTTCACTCGCGCTGCTGGCCGCCATCGAGGCCATTGCTCCTGGGGCCAAGCGGCTGGCCCTGCTTACGCCGTACTTCCCGCCTGGGGATGAACTCGTCGTGGAGTTTTTTACGAGTGCTGGCTATGAGATTGTTGCCACCGTCGGACTTCGCTGCACGCATCCGCTGGATATCGCATCACGATCGCCGGAACAGGTACTCGAGGCGCTTGGCGTTCTGGCACGGTCGAAGCCAGATGTGATCGTCCAGCCTGGTACCAACCTGGCTACGTCGTCGGTGGCAGCCTTCGCGGAACATGAACTGGGTCTGCCGGTGCTGGCCTGCAATCCTTCTGCCTACTGGTACTGCCTTAGGCGCTTGGGCATCTACGATGCGGTGCTAGGCCGTGGCCGGCTGCTGGAAACGCGGTAACCATGGAGACTATGCCCGTACTCGACTTGGTGCCGGGCCAGCCAGGTAGATGTGGTGATCGTACTTCTCGGCGAGGTTGTAAAGCGTGCTTCTTTCTATGGGTTTGCCGGTGTCATCGAAGGTCAGCAGTCGGACTCGCACCAGCGGCGAACCGACGCCAGTCTTCAGTAGTGATGCCAGCGTGCTGTCAGCGAGGCATGCCCCAATCAACTGCTCGGCACCCATTACGTTGATTCCCTTGCTTTCGAATACCTTGAGCATGTGCTTCGACTTGAGGTCCCTCGGCGTGATTTTTAGCCGAGGGTCCAACGGCAGGAACGAGCGCCGGAATCCAATAGGTCCGTCCTCGAGGCAGCGAACGTATGAAATTTCGAGAACACGCGACTTGCGTGGGAGCTTCAGGTCCTCGCAGATTTCGTCCGAGGCAACGACCTCCCGGATCGTGACGTTTGTGACTTTCGAATTCTTCGCGAGGCGGGCGGTCTGACGAATCAGGTGGTCCATGTTCTCGAGATGAGGAGCGTTGCCGAGGTCGGTTGCGACAAAAGTGCCCTTGCCCTGAGTTCGCGTCAGGAGTCCTTCCTTGACCAGCATGTCGATGGCCTTATACGAAGTCTGTCGCGACACGCCGAACGTCCGGCACAACTCATGCTCGGAGGGAATTTGCGCCCCCGGTCCGTAGGTGCCACCGAAAATCCAGCCCCTGAGAATCGTGTAGAGCTGGTGGTAGCGCGGCGCCATAATCGACGGCGTAATGGCGTGTCCACTTGCAAAGGCCATGGGATGTTCTGGTGTGTTGTGACTGTCGACGCCAGCCGCAAAGTGGGCTTGGTTCGACTTTGGAACGGATGTTGGCCTTCTATTCTCGTTTAACCGGGCTTCAATTTCCACAAGCAGAATCCGTTATTTTCTCTCAGCAGTTTCACTCATTTCCGGAGGCGCGAGATGCAGAATTCAAAGTCGGCTGATGGGGTCCAGGTTGCCGCGGCTGTGTCGCCGTGGCCGGTTCCCGCGGAGATCATGGCCATCGTCGACGGCGAATGCGTGCGCGGTGCAGGATCGGCGCTCGCTGTGATCGATCCCACCACAGAGGAACGGGTTTCAACTCTGCTCGAGGATACGCCAGAAGACGTGGACCGAGCGGTTTGTGCGGCGCGCAGGGCGCTTGAGATGGGGCCCTGGTCCCGGATGGAACTGGGCGAGCGGCTTGCAGTCCTTCGTCGGATACAGCGGCTCATCGAGCGGCACGCCGACGAGCTGGCCTACCTTGACTGCTTGGACACTGGCGTACCCTATGTTGAGGCTCGCACGCGCAAGATTCCGCGGATCGTGGAGAACTTTGAGTTCGCGGCAAGCTTGGCCGGCATGGCCGCCGGAGATACATTCCAGCAGAACAGTCGGTACCTGACCTACGTGACGCGCCAACCTGTGGGTGTGTGCGCAATCATCGCTCCGTGGAATTCTCCGATGGGTCTGGCGTCGATGCAGGTCGCTCCGTGCATCGCCCTGGGGAATACCTGTGTGGTGAAGCCATCGGAGCATGCCTCGATGTCGCTGTTCCGCCTGGTCCAGCTTCTAAATGAAGCCGGACTGCCACCCGGCGTCGTAAATCTTGTCAATGGACGCGGAATGTTGACGGGTGAGGCGCTGGTGCGGCACCCAGGGGTGAATGCTGTCAAGTTCATTGGTGGCACGGAGACGGGCAAGCGAATAATGGCAGCCGCCTCCGGCAGCCTGAAACGTGTCGGTCTCGAGCTCGGCGGTAAGTCTGCGAATATTGTGTTCGGTGATGCGGACTTCGATGAGGCCCTCGACGGTGCGCTACTGGGCATCTATAGCAACAATGGCCAGCAGTGCCTCGCCGGTTCGAGAATTCTGGTCGAACGCTCAATCTCCAGGCGATTCATCGAGGCATTTGTCGCACGCGCGACGGCCATTAATGTAGGCAATCCACTGGATCCCCGAACCGAGGTTGGGCCCCTGGCTTTCGAGCAGCATTACCAGCGTGTCCTGGGATATGTGGGCATTGCCCGTTCCGAGGGCGCCGAGCTGCTAGTGGGTGGCGCCAAGCCGCAAGGCATGGACAAGGGTTACTTCCTGGCACCGACGGCGGTGCTTGCCGCAGCCAACGAAAGCCGGGTCTGCCAAGAGGAGATTTTCGGGCCATTTGCGAGTTTCATGCTGTTCGACAGTACAAGCGACGCGATCCAGATCGCCAACGATTCGAGATTCGGATTGGTTTCTTATGTGTGGTCGCGCGATATTGCCCGCGTGATGCAGGTCAGTCAGGCTGTTCGCGCCGGCACGATTCTGGTGAATACGTCGATGGTGCGGGAGCTACGGGCCCCGTTCGGCGGATTCAACGAGTCAGGGGTCGGGCGTGATGGAGCGCGCCACACCCTCGACTTCTTCACGGAAGCGAAGACGACGACTTTGCCGGTCAGGAAGCTCTCACTGCGCAGACTTGGAGTCCCGACAACACTGTAAGCATGGCCGCGGCCAAAGCGCGAAACTCTCGCAGAGATCGGGAAGGGTCCCCGACTTGCGTGACGGGCCACTGACGTCTCCCGGCTTAAACGCCTCCCCTTCCTTAGCCGCTCCACAATATCGAATGCCGTCGTGCGTTCGCCCCAGCGCACCACGTGCGTCGTCCAACCGCACTGGTCGGCATTCCGTGGCACGCGAGCCATGGAAGTCCGTTCGCTGCCCGACTGCGCGCGCTGCCACGCTGAGAAGCGCCGAACAGATCCGAATCCGTATTCGCCCGATTGAACTCAATGATGGCATCCAGCAGCGGTTGGTCGGACTCGACAGCGGCCAAAAGACCGGCCAGCAGTTCGGAATCCAAATCCATTCGCCCGGAGTCGGCGACATGCAGCGGCTTGACGAACGCGAAATCCTCGGCACTCCACCCATGCAGGCTTATCCCGTCCCGTCGTCGCACGTCGAAGGCAAACTGTCCAACCGCATTGGGCCGAAAACGCTGCACCGTCAGCGCGTACGTGTCGAAATTGCAGTAATCGAGCCCATGCCCCGTGAATAATCGGCGCGCGGCCAGTGCCGCAAAGGCAACGAGCTCTCGCACGCGAAACAAGTCAGCGCGAACCGCGTCACTGTCATCCTGCCCGGAACACCAGTCGCCGACCTCAAGAATCGCCGCGTCCTCCACAAGACGATCCTTGCGAGTCGCGTATGCGGACAGGATGCCGGCCAATCCCTCCAACGGCTTCACGCTGTCGACGGCACTTCTATTCCTCGAATAGATACACGCCGACCGCCACATGTGACTTCTCCTCGTGCGGGAGCTCTGGTTTTTCTCGTTGCCGCATATCCAGATCGATGTGAGTCAGCATTTGCGCACCCAGCGCGTCGATCTTTCGATACAAGATCGCCCGCTGGCTGGCGGGAATATGGGCGTTCTCGGCCAGCCGCTCAAACCATCCCTCGGGGCTGTTGCCGTGCATCGCATTATGCATGCTATTGCGTAGCAGTCCGCGGATCAGCAGCAGTCCCCGCACGCTTTGATGCGCACGGTGTCCGGAGACGGTCACGCCTTGACTCGTCGGCAACCACCCCGCACGGACGCGCTTGACGGCGCCATAGCGCTTCAAGAAATCCAGTAACTCCTGCGCATCAAGTTTTGCGCTGGCCGCGGCTGCGAGCGAAGTGATCGAACACGCTCCGCGCAGGGGGAGCGCGCGCGGCTGTCCAGTCGCATCCAGAAATACCGGATCCGCGTGCCAGTGGGTCAGTGCATGGGGTGCATGCCGCAGGCAGTAGATCTCCGCGTCAGACACCGAGGTCGTGGGCGCAGGCAGGTCCGCGAAGGCTTCAATCGCTCGCTTTGAGAGCTCCTTGGGCGAGACGCCGCACGCCAAGAACAACTGGGCGACGCCCGCCAGGATGTCGTCCACCAGCTCGCCGACGGCATCGCCCGGCGTTGGGAGGGGAGTGCGGCGGATCGGTACCCGATTGCGACTCGGTTTTGCGATGTGTTTCGACGCCTTGGACCCGCGACGCAGGCGAGGGCGCCGACTCACGGTGAACGCCGTGCGCGCTTGGCGCGCGGCTTCGACGTCGGTCGGGCGGGCGGGGATTCGACAAACGCGTACAGCCCGACTCCCACACTCACGGTCGGCTCGGGATCGTCGAGACTACGCTCGCGTTGCAGGAGCCAGTTGTCGCAGTCTTCGATGACTTGGCTGCCCATGCGACGCGTGTACTGATCAAACTCGCGGAGTAACGAGACCGGGAACCGGTCGACGTACACGGTCCGTTCGAGACGGCGCTGATCCGCGCGCGGCGCCGCGCCGTTGTGCGCGAGCGTCGAGAGCAGCGCATGGATCTGGAACGACAGTCGCTCGAGCGCGCCGTCTGAGTTCGTTGCGACGAGCAACGTGCGCCGTGCCGGGCGCCAGCGACCCGGCGCCTCGTGGTCAAGGACCCCTTCGTCCGTCAGTTCGTTTGCCAGACCCTTGGCATCGGTGGTGGGCAGGAAGCGTGCGAACAGCTCACTCAGCGAGGGTGTCCCCTGCAACGATAGCGACAGCGGTTGACCGCGATCATCGAGGTAGCGCGGCTGCCGATGCCAGGCGGCGAGCAACTCGGCGCGGGCGCGCGCCGCGTGCAGGGCGGAGGCTTCGTGACGTTGCAGGGGTTCATCGGTACGACGCAGCGCCTGCTGCAGTGCGCGGCGCTGCGCGTCGGGTGCGACGCCGATCGCAGCAAAATGCGCCAGCACCACCCGCAGCGTTTGCGCGAGCACGCGCGGTGCGGTCGACGGCGAGGAAGGGTGGGTGGCGCGCCGCGCACGCGCTGGCGGGCATGTCGTGCGGCGGGGTGGCGACGCGCGACGCACGAGCCGGCTCTACCGGGTCGCCCGGCGGGTGGAGCGCCGTTTGGCGCTCGCGGGCGTGGGTCGCGGACGGTCCTCGACGCCGCGTGGCAGCGCCAGGCCGGCGTCCGCGTCGGTTGCCAAGGACGGTTCGCGCGGCTCGGGATACGGGACGGGATCTTCAAACACGACCAGACTCAGTCCCAGGCGCGCGCGCGCACCCGCCTCGCCTTCCGGCATCGCCGCCTGCGGGCTGTGCAACGCATCGTCCATGCCATCGGCCATCGTATCGGCCGCGCGGGTCAGATCGCGCACCAGCATCGGCAGGTATTCGGGGTTCAGGTTGTCGGTCGAGATCGTGCGCGCATAGCGCGGGCGGGCGGGATGACGCAGGTTGTGCACCAGCGTCAGTAGATGCTCGCGCACGCGTTCGCCGATGAGCGCCACGCTGTCCGGTTCCCAGCGCGCCGTCGCGAAGGTGCGGCTGACCGCCTGCAGCGATCCGTCGGGCAGGCGCGTGATCGCTTTCGCCCGCAGCAGTTCGGTGCGCAGTGCGCGGATGCGCGGCTCGCCGGAGTATTTCCTGGCGAGACTTTCGAATGACGGGGCGGGACCGTTGACCCGGAGTGCCAGCGGGCGTCCCGCGGGATCGACGTAGTCCGCATCGGTCCACCAGCCCGCGAGCACCCGTTCGGCGCGATGCCGATGCCGTTCCGGTTCGGGCACAACCGACTCATCGACGCCGAGCAGCGATTTGGCTTCGACGCGTCTGAGTCCCGTCAGCAGCGCGATGGCCGAGACATTGGCCTTGCCGGCCTTGCGCGAGACGTCGTCGGCGGCTTTGACAAAGGCGACCTTTGTCAGTGAGTGAAACTCACCCACTCCGATGCCGGCATCGATCGCCAGACGCGCGAGCGGTTCGAGAATGCGCCGCAGGGCGCAGAGCAGCGCCAGTTTCAGGGCTTGGCTCATGACGGGTTCATGCCGCGTCCGGGCCGCGCCCAGACCGCACTGGAGTCGCGCCCGGGCCGGGGTGGCCGAAGGGCGCGGGCGGGATCACGCGGAGCAGCGAGGACGCCATGACGAACATATTACATGGGCGATATTGCGCAAACAAGAGATCTGCGAGTCAGCTCGACCTGCGCGGTTTATGGGAAATAAATACTGATATTCGGCTTGACAGTCCCGAGGGTCAGCAGTATTCCTGTTCAAAACGTGTGCGATATCGAACACAATAACCAGGATGCCCCCATGCCGACCCCCTGTGAACTCGCGCGCTGCACCCTCAAAGACCACCGACGATTGCCTTCAATGCGTCGCGTCGCGGGACACTTCGTCGGCCTCGCCACACCGGGACGCCAGCAATTGCAGGCCATGGATACTGACTTGGCGCAGCAGCGCCGGATCCGCGGATGCGACGGCGTGGATCCAGCGCGCCCAGACGCCCGCGCGATCCGGCCAACGCGGTTGCAGACGCAACGCGTGCCGATCGGCAATGCGTTGCAGTTCCGAGGGTGTCCAGTCTCGCAGTTCCTCGATCACGGCCGGCGACAGGCCAAGCAGCAACGCGGCGCGCGGCGGATCGCTACGCGTCAGGTGCCAGACCAGCGTCAGCATCGCCTGGGCGAGCGCGCGCAAACGCGGGCGGGCCGCTCGCGCGGCGCGATCGGCGAGCGCCACCGCGCGCGGCGATTCGTGACGCACGGCGCGCCACCACCCGACGTCATCGAAGTGCAGCGTGATCAGCAGGTGGGGGATCGCCGCGAGTCGCCGGCGCGCCGCCTCATCGAGACCGAGCAGTGCGTCGCCGACTTCGCCGAGCAGCGCAAAGCTTCGCGGCAGCGCACCGGGTCGCAGCATCGTGATCATCACCTGCAGCGCCTGGGCATTCAGATCGGCGAGCGCCTGGCGGGTCGCGGGGGCGAGCGCATCGCGGTCGGGCAGCGGCAACATCGGCAACTCCTGCGGTGGCCTTGCAAGAATACGAATCGTCTGTGTCGCACAGTTCGCATGCGGGCGGAAGACCGAGTTTCTGACTTTCTTGGAAGGCGGCGGAGGTCCTGCGAGTCTCGGGAAGACTCATGAGACTCACCGACGAACGCTACCGCCGCGATCTGCGTCGACTGACCTTGGCGCGTCGACTGGTGCGCTTTGAAGTGCGCACGAGTCTCGTGGCCGAGTGGACCGGTCTCACCGAGAGCCGCGTACGCGCGCTGTACCGCCATGAACTGGCGCAGGGCGTCGCCGAAGCCACGCATCGGCGACGCGGACCGGCGCCGCACCAACTGATGCGGCTATGCGGCTCACCGACCGCGCGCAGTGAGTCCGGCGCGGCCGCGGCCGCCTGCCAGTTGCACGGGGTGTTTCCGCCGGAGCGCGGCGAGGCGGCAGCGAAGCGGGTCGCCACCGTCGAGCGCGGTGAGCGACTGTGCGCGGCGTACGAGAGCTATCGCGCGCAGGTGCCCGCGGCAAGTCTGACCCTGGATCAGGTGATGCTGCTGGTGCGTGGCATTGTGGCGGGGACCGAGATTGTGACGATGACCTGCGCCGCGTGTGACAGCTTGCTGGTCGTCGAATGCGGGCTGCCGCGTGCTCCGCAGTGCGCGGTGTGCCGGACCCCGGCCCCGACCCGGCGTGCCCGCCGCGCGCGGGCCGCGTCGATCGCCCCGAATGCCGAGCCGTCGCTGCAGCAGAGTTTGTTCTAGCGAGGCCTCGACGTCGCGCTGTCGCCAGCGCCGTACGACATTACCGGCGGATCAACGTCTGGAGCGTCCAGTCGAGCGCGACGCGTAGCGCCGCGCACCCCGCGGCACTCGCGAGCATCGCTTGCCACGGTGCATTGACCTCGGGGGCGGCGCCCGCAAATACCACGGCGGTCAACAGCAGCACGCCCGAGGCGAGACTCAGCAGCAGTCCGAGAATCGGGGCCACCGTCCCCAGCACGGCGATCAGTGCGAGGCGAACCGTACCGAAGAGCGCCGCGCCCACGAGTCGCGCCGAGGCGCGAACGAGCGTACTGAATCCGCTCATCTCCATGTCGGCGGGCTCCGGTGACGGGAAGGCTCGCACGCGCGACCTCGATACACCCGCCGCGCGTTCGCGTCGTGTGCGTTCAAGAGTTTACGCGCGGCGCCGTGTGCACGCGCCGCGAGTATCTGCGCGATGTCGGCCGATACTCCCGCCGCTCGTGCGCGTGTTTCCGAGCCGATTGCCGTCGAACGCGGCTCACGGCGTGCTCGCGTCGCGTGATCCGATGGCTGCCACCCCCGCGACGGTTGCGGGGGGCTTAGAACCAAAGCACGGGAGACTTTTCGATGACGCAGCCGCAACGACGGACTTTGCTGGGAGGCGCGACCGGGCGATCGGTCGGGGTGGCATTCGTACTCGTCGGGCTCGCGCTCGCCTCACCCCCGTTATTGGCGCAGGCCTCGCCGTTCCTGACCGGCGTGAATTCGCTGGTCACGAACGTGTTCGCGTGGCTGACGCCGATTGCGGTGCTGGTACTGATGGGCCTGGCGATCGCGGCGATGGCGAACCGGATCTCGTGGGCGTGGCCCCTGTCGGCGATGATCGGCATCGTCATTGCCTTCGGTGCGCCGCAGATCGTGACCTGGGTTCGCGGCATGTTCGCGGTCTGAGGGGCGCGCCATGTCGAACCGCAATCCCGGTCTGCTCGCTGATCCCCTGTTTGTCGGGCTCACGCGCCCACCGATGCGCTTCGGCGTCACGTACGCGGCGCTGCTCGGCAATGTGCTTGTGGTCATGGAAGCGTTTGTGCTGACCAAACAGCTGCTGGTCCTGACCCTGGCGCTGCCGATCCACGCGGTGTGCGTGCTGGTGTGTGCGCGGGACGCCCGATTTTTCGATCTGGCAATCCTGTTCGTCCGCGTCCGTCTTGTCGCGTGGGTGACGACGGCGCGCTTTTTCGGCGCCTCCAGTGTGGCGCCCTGGCCCGTCACCGCCGGTCGCCGGCGGCGACGTCGCACGGACACGGTGCAGGTGCGTCCATGAAAGGTGAGCGCCCTCAAGCGAGGAGTCCGGGCACCGACCGCGCGCCGTGGCGCGCCCGCGAACGGCGCGAGCAGGCCGCGCGGCTCGACGTGCCGGCCGCGGACCGGATTCCGTATGCCGCACATGTCACCGGCACGATCCTGCGCACCTGGAGCGGGGACTACGTGCAGACGCTGCGCCTGGGTGGCGTGAGCTTCGAGAGCGCCGATGATGTCGCGATCAACAGCTGGCATCAGCGACTGAATGGTCTGTGGCGCAATATCGCCTCCCCGGAGGTCGCGCTGTGGACGCATCTGCTGCGCCGGCGCGATCACGGCTATCCGCCCGGACGCGCCGCCGCAGGATTTGCGGCGGACCTGAACGCCCGCTATCGGGCGCGCGTCGCGGGCGAGACGCTGCGGGTCAACGAGTGGTATCTGTCACTGGTGTATCGGCCGGCCCCGGGCGCGGCGCAGGGCTGGACGCTGCGTGCGCTGACCGGTGCGCGCGAGACGGAGGCGGCGCTGGAGCGCGCGGGCTCGATCGAGGCCTGCGAAAAACTGCTCGCCACGGTGCGCGCGGCACTCGAGCCGTATGATCCCGAGCCGCTCGGGGTGTACCTGCATCGCGGTCGGACCGGATCGACATTGCTGGAGTTTCTGGGACTGTTGGTGAATGGCGAGCCGCAACGCATGCCGTTGCCGCGCGGCCCCCTGAACGAACAGCTGGCGACCTCGCGGTTGTTCTTTGGTCTGGAGTTGCTCGAGCAACGCACGCCGACCGCGGCGCGCTGGGGCGCGATGCTCGGCATCAAGGAGTATCCGACGCCGACGACGCCGGGGCTGTTTAATGGTCTGTTGGCGGCGCCGTTTCCGCTGATCCTGACCCAGTCGTTCACGTGTCTGACCAAAGTCGCGGCGCAGGGACTGCTGCAGCGTCAGGCGCACCGGATGCGCAATGTCGGCGACTTTGCGCTCTCTCAGGCGCGTGAGCTCACGGACGCGCTCGACGCGTTGACCTCGAACGCCTTCGCGATGGGCGAGCACCACCTGTCGCTGCAGGTGCAATCGGAACTGACGCCGACCGGTGCCGGACGGGCCGAGGCGGCCCTCGCGCAGTTGCAGGACGATGTCGCCCTCGCGCGGTCGTTACTGGCCGATTGCGGCATGACCGTGGCGCGGGAGGATCTGGCGCTGGAGCCGGCCTTCTGGGCGCAGCTGCCCGGCGCCTTCACCTGGCGCCCCCGACGTTCGGTCATCACCACGCGCAACTTCGCCGCGATGGCCGCGTTTCACACCTACCCGAGTGGCCGTGCCGAGGGCAACCACTGGGGCGAGGCGCTGACGGTGCTCGCGACCCATGCCCAGTCGCCGTACTACTTCTCGTTGCATGCGAGTGATCCGCGCGAGCCGGACGGCGGCGCGCGTCGCGATACCGGCCATACGCTGATCTGCGGGCCGACCGGCTCCGGCAAGACCGTGTTGATCGGTTTTCTGGTGGCGATGCTGACCAAGCAAGCCGTGACCCAGGTGCTGATCGACAAGGACCATGGACTGGAGATCCTGGTGCGCGCGCTCGGCGGTACCTACTACGCGCTCGAGACCGGCGTGCCCACCGGCTTCAATCCCCTGCAAGGTCTGGACTCCCCGGCGCAGGTCGAGTTCCTGCGTGACTGGCTGCGCGTGCTCGTGCGGCCGCGCGGGGCGGGTATCGCGGGCGGCGCGGGCGTCGTCGCTGCGCCGGTGCTGAGCGCCCGGCAGGAGGCGGATCTGGATCAGGCGCTGCACGGCACGCTGGCGCTCGAACCCGCGGCACGCCGCCTGTCGCGACTGATCGAGTTCCTCGATGCGACGGACCCCGAAGGCGTGCATGCGCGTCTCGCACCCTGGTGTGCCTCGACGCATGGGGATCTTGCCTGGGTGTTCGACAACCCCGACGATTTGATGGCGCAGCGACTCGCCGAGACGACGCTGACGGGTTTCGATGTCACGCAGTGTCTGGATCAGGCCGCTTTGCGCACGCCGATCACGCTGTATCTGTTTCATCTGATTCGCGCGCAACTCGATGGCCGGCGCTTCGTGTGCTGGATGGATGAGTTCTGGCGGTTGCTCGAAGATCCGGCGTTCGAGCGCTTCGCGAAGGACGGCCCCAAGACCTGGCGCAAGCTCAATGCGGTGATGGTGCTGGCGACCCAGAGTCCCGCCGATGTCCTCGCCAGTCCGCTCGCCCGCACGCTGATCGAACAGACGCCCACCAAGATCTGCTTCCCGAACAGTGACGCGTCGCGCGCGGACCTCGAGGGTCTTGGGCTCAGCGAGCGCGAGGCGACGTTGCTGCTGGAGTCACTGTCGCCCGGCTCCAGGCAGTTCCTGGTCAAGCAGGGCGCGCACAGCGTCGTCTGCACACTCGATCTGCAGGGCTTCGATCGGGAGCTGGCGGTGATCTCCGGTCGCGCGGCGAGCGTCACGCAGGTGCGAGCGCTGATCGAGCAACTCGGCGCGGCGCCGGAACTTTGGCTGCCGGCATTCGAGGCGTGGATCGCCGACGGCGCGGACGCGGCGGCGAGTCCCGCAGCCACCCTCCGATCATCAACCCCGCGACTCTCAACCGCGCAACCCTCAACCCTCAGGAGCGAACCATGAGCTTTCCGAACCTTCGACGTCTGCGATACGCGACCGGCCTGTGGTGGGCGTGCGCGCTCCTTCACGGACCGGTCGCCTCGGCGCAGATGGCCGTGGTCGATGTGCGTGCGATCGGCCAACTGGTCCAGCAGATCCGCACCATGCAGCAACAGCTCGACACGGCGCGTGGCCAGCTGCGCGAAGCCCAGAGCAGCTATCAGGCCATGACCGGTTCGCGCGGCCTGGAGCGCTTGCTGTCCGCCGAAGTGCGCAACTATCTGCCGCCCGACTGGCAGAGCCTCGCCGCGGCGATCGACGCATCGAGCCCGCAGTACGGCGCGCTGGCGCACGAGCTCGAGCAGCTCGTGCGCGGCAACGCCATCCTCAGCGAAACCGAGTTGAGCCGTCTCGGTGTCCGGCCGCAGCAGTCGATACAGCAGGAGCGGCGCGATGTGGCGCTCTCGCAGGCGCTGTCGCGCCAGGCGCTGGGGGCCGCAGGCGGCAGGTTCGAGTCGTTGCGTACGTTGATCGAGGCGATTCCCGCAGCGACCGACCCGAAGGCCGCGATGGAGCTGCAGGCGCGCATCGCCGCCGAGCAGGCGATGCTCGCGAACGAGCAATCAAAACTTGCTGCGCTGTTTGAGACCGCCGAGGCCGAGCGGCTCGCGCGTGCTCAGCAACGGCGCGAGCAGGCGCTGCGGGATCTGGGCTCCTTGCGCGCCTTGCCGCGCATGGGCCTGTAGGATCTCGGGCGCGCGACGGATACCCCGATGGGATTCTTTGCCGAATTTCACGCCTGGCTGACGGCACTGCTCGCCGGCTACATCAGCACGCAGACCGTGCGGGTCGCAGCGGCGCTGGAGCCGGCGATTGTCGGACTCGGCGGGTTGTATGTGCTGGTCTGGGGCTATCTGCAGTTCACGGGCCGCATCGAAGAGCCGATCCTGACCGGCTTGCGGCGCATCCTGACGCTCGCCTTGGTGCTGGGGGTGTCGCTACGGCTGTGGTGGTTCCATCCGCTCATTGTCGATACGTTCTTCGAGGCCCCGTCGCAGTTGGCCGCGATCGTGATCGGCGCGTTCGATCCGGTCGCGATCATCGATGAGATCCTGTTTGCCGGCGGCGATGCGGCGAACCTGCTGCTGCAGAAGGGCGGGATCCTCGATGGGGATTTCTCGTACTACCTCGCGGGCTTCGCGGTGTACGCGATCGTCGGGCTCACGGCGGTCTATACGATCTTTCTGCTCGCGCTGTCGCGGATTGCGCTCGCGGTGTTGCTGGCGCTCGGGCCGCTGTTCATCGCGCTGCTGCTGTTCGACAGCACCAAGCGGTTCTTCGAGTCGTGGCTGGCGCAGCTCGCCAACTATGCGCTGATCACGATCCTGACGGTGCTGGTCGCCGCACTGATGATGCAACTGGTGCGGGTTGCGGCCGAGCAGGCGGTCGCGACCGGCGACGGTATCGAGATCGCGCACGCGGTGCGTGTGTGTCTCGCCGCTGCGCTGGTGTTGCTGGTGATGCGCCAGGTCATGCCGATGGCGGCAGGGCTGGCGAGCGGACTTGCGCTCAGCACGTTCGGGACGATGAGCGCGGTGATCGCCTGGGGACTGGGCCGAACTTCGCGCTCGCTCGGGGAGTTCTCGCGCGGCGCAGTGCTCGATCGCAGCAGCTCACGCTTTGATTCCTTGCCCCGCCAGGCGGGGCAGTACCTGCAGCGCAGCGCGCTGGCGGGCTTTGCCCGCACGGTCAAGCGCATGCGCCCCAATCGCATTGAACCAGTTCGTTGAAGGAGACGCCACGATGAGACTTCTGCTGCTGATGGGCTGTGTGCTGGGACTGTCCGGTTGCGCGACGATCGGCTCGCCCTGTGCCGGGCGACTCGTTCCGGTCAACGCGACGCCTCTGACGTCCGCGTCGCGCCAGCGTCGCGCGTTGCCGCCGTTGTTGTCACCGCGGTCGTTGTCACCCGAGGCGTCGTTACCCCCGGCGTCGTCAATCCAGCCGTCGCCGGCCATTTCCGTGGAGTCCGAGCCATGAGTGACACGCCCGAGTTTCAGACTTATCTCGATGAGGTGTCGGGATGGGATCGCGAACGGGTGCGAGAGCAACGGCGCGCGATGCGCTGGCTGTCGTGGAGTGCTGCGCTCGGTTGGGGCGCGGCCAGCGCCGGGGCGCTGGCGATCTGGGCATTGACGCCGCTGAAGACCGTCGAGCCGTTTGTCATCCGGGTCGACAACACCACCGGCGTCGTTGATGTCGTGCCGCGCTACGAGGGGGGTGCCCCGATTGCCGAGGCCGTCACGCGCTATCTGCTGACGCACTACGTGCAGGTCTGTGAGCGCTTCAACCTGTTCACGGCCGAGAGCGACTATGAGGAATGCGCGGCGCTGCACGGCCCGCAACGCAACGCCGCATGGGCAGCCGCCTGGACGCGCTCCAACCCGGACTCGCCGCTGAACCGCTATCGCGATGGCACCACGGTGCGCGCACAGGTCAAGGCCGTGAGCTTCTTTGAGCGCGCCAGTGGCGTCGACGATCTCGCTCAGGTCCGCTATCTGACCGCGCTGCGTACCGCCGGCGGCGCCGAGGATCAGGTGCGTCACTGGGTCGCGACGCTTCAGTACGCCTATGTCGATCCGCCGAGTGAGGCGCGCGTGCGGCGCTGGAATCCACTCGGGTTCCGGATCGTCGCGTTCCGCGTCGAACCCGAGATCGAGGAGACCCCGACGTTGCCGAGTGCCTCGGCCAGCACGGCCAGCACGCCCAGCACGGCCAGCACGGCCATTGCGGCAAGCACCGCGACGACCGCCGCGAGTTCGAATCAGACGCCGCGCCGCGACACCGTCGACCCCGCGGTGGGAGTCGCGCGATGAGCGGCGGGTCTTCCCGTCGCACCGACGCCGCCCGAGCGGCGCCTGAGCGGCTGTGTGTAGCCGCCTTGCTGGCGGTGCTCGGGGCGAGCGCCATTGCGGACGGCGAAAGCCTCGCGCGACCCGGGACGCTTGATTCGCGCATCCGCGTGGTCGCGTTCGATGCCGGGCAGGTGTACCGGTTGCCGGCGTTCGTCGGCTATCAGATTCATCTGCAGCTGGAGGATGGTGAGCAGTTCGCAGGACTCGCCGCGGGGGATCTGGAGGGCCTGGCGGTCTCGTCCCGCGACCATCACGTGTTCCTGAAACCCAAAGCGCCGCGCGTCGCGACGAATCTGACCTTGCTGACGGATCGACGCGCCTACCAGTTCGAGTACAGCGCCGAGACGCGCCGGCCGGATCCGGCCCATGAGGCCGTCATCTACTCGCTGCGGTTCGAGTATGCGGCGGTGAGAGACGCGAAGGGTCCGCTCGCGGAGGCTGAACCCGCGCGGTTGGAGGCCGCGTTGCGCACACCGGTGCGAAGCCGCAACTTTGACTACGGCTACTGCGGTCCGCGCGCCTTGAAACCCGTGAGCGCCTTCGACGACGGGGTGCAGCTGCAAGTGCGTTTTGCCCCGGGTGCCGATCTGCCCGCGTTCTTTGCGCGCGAACCGGATGGCACCGAATCGCTGGTGAACTTCACGGTCGAGTCCGACCACGTCATCGTGCACCGGTTGACGCACGAGTTGATCCTGCGGCGCGGCCGGTTGCGCGGCTGCCTGGTCAATCGGGCCGCTCCTCAAACAGGGTTCGCACTCGACAGTGGCACGATCACGCCGGCGGTGCAGCGGCGGCTGCAGCGGGTGGCCCCGTGAGCGGCGCGCGCAAGACAGCGCTCGCGTCCGAGTCGAAGAAGTCGAAACCGCTGACGTCAGAATCGACGATGGCGACACCTCGGACATCGAAAGACAAGCCATCCAGCGGGATCGACGGGGCGTCGGAGACCCCGGCCGTCGCCGCTGCAGTGGCGTTGCCGCCCGACGCAGACGGCGAGATTGCGGAGCGGAGCGAACCTGAACGCGACCACGATCGCGACCTTGACCGTGACGCTGAGGCTGACGCCCTGACGCGTGCGGAGCGCGGGTTGCCGTCCGTGAACCGCGCCACCGCCATCTCCGGTCGGGTCACGCGGTTGCTCGGCACCGCGCTGATGGGGGCGTTGGCGCTTGGGGCGCTCGGCGCGTACTACGCGCAAACCGCCACGCGTAGTACTCGCGAGAGTGCTGCCGCCACCCAACTGGCCCGTGATCGCGCCGCCGGCGACTCCACGGTGCCGCCCCTCGGACGCGTCGACCTGCCGGCCTGGGCGGCGCCGGCCCCCGTAGCCGACGCCGGGACGGGAAACGGTTTGCCCGAGCGCCCTCTATATATAGAGCCCGAATACACAGTGCCGGGCTACGAGATCGGCGCCGGCAGCAGCTCAGGGGCCGCGAACCGAAGCGTCCCCTGGGTCGAGACGGTGCTGGAGCGACCGATCCGGCCGCGACCGTCATCCGCGCAGCGCGGCCCGGATCCGTGGGGCACCGCACCGGCGGGGGTGCCGCCGGGGGAGGCCCCGTTCGACGCGGGGTTGGCCGGGCCTGAGGGATTCGCGGACGGCACGACGTTGGATCCGGAGCTGGCACGCCAGCTCAGTGGTGAGGTGCTCCTGACGAACCTGACGACGGGCCTCGGTCTCGAGCGCAGCGCCCCGACGGATCGCTCCGCGTCGCGCTCGGTTCCGTCAGCCCACTCGCTCGAGTCCCGTTTGCAGCCGGCGGTCGTCGAGACGGTCTCGGCGCGCCAGCTGCCGACGCGGCGGCTGTTGCTACCGCGCGGTGCGACACTCGACTGTACGCTTGAGACGGCGATCGACTCGAGTCTGCCGGGACTCGTGACCTGCCTGACCGCGCGTCCGACCTTCGGCGCCGATGGTCGGGTGGTGTTGCTGGAGCGCGGCACCCGGCTGGTCGGGGAAGTCGGGGGCGCAGTACGCCGCGGTGAGCGGCGTCTGTTCGTGCTGTGGAGCGAGGCGCGCACGCCGACCGGGATTGTGGTGGATCTGGCATCCCCAGGTACCGATGCGCAGGGGCGTGCGGGACTGACCGGCGACATCGAGCGGCACTTCGGTGAGCGCTTTGGCGCGGCGCTGTTGTTGTCGGTGCTGGACGGCGCGATCCAGGCGGGGGTTGAGGCGTCGCGGCGCAACGAGGGCAGTTCGATTGTCGTCAGTCCCGCAGGCTCGCAGGATCTGATTGGCGAGGTGTTGAAGGACAGCGTCGGCATCGTGCCGACGATCTCGGTGGCGCCCGGTACGCGCGTGACGGTACTGGTGGCGCGCGATGTCGACTTCCGCGCGGTGTACGCGCTCGAACGCGTGCAGCCTTGAGATGACATCGCCGTCCGAGTCTCCGTCCGTGCCCGCGTTTCCAGTCGGTCCGGGTCGCGGCGCGGCGGTGTGCGCGATCGCCAGTCCCGCGCGCTCGTCGCTCGAGCTGATCCTCAAACCCCTGCAGCCGGTGCTCGCGCTGGCGAGTGTCACGGAGCTGTGCATCAATCGACCCGGTGAGTTGTTCATCGAGGCGACCGGCGGCTGGCGGCGTGAGGTGTGGCCGCAGCTGGATCTGACCTGGTGCCGCTCGTTCGCCAAACTGGTCGCGAACTACACCCGTCAGCGCATCGATGAGTCCTCGCCGCTGCTGTCCGCATCGCTGCCGAGTGGCGAGCGCGTGCAGATTGTCCTGCCGCCTGCGACCACGGCCGGCACGGTCGCGATCACGATGCGCCGGCCGTCGCGCGAGGTGTGGACGATTGGCGAGCTCGCGGCGCGCGGGATCTTCCGGCCGCTGCGATCCGGCCACCGAATCGGCGCTCCGGCCGGGCAGACGATCGACGGCGGCGTGAGCGCGCAGCTGGTCGCGCGTCTGTCGGCCGGCGACTACGAGGGCTTCATGCGCCAGGCCGTACTCAGCCGGCAGAACATCGTGGTCTCGGGGCCTACGGGCTCTGGCAAAACCACCTGGACACGGGCGCTGATCCGCGAGATCCCGGGCCATGAACGGCTGATCACGATCGAGGATGCCGCGGAGCTGACGCTCGATCGGCATCCGAATCATGTCCGGTTGTTCTACTCGAAGGACGATCAGGGGCTGGCGCGGGTCACGCCGAAGCAGCTGCTGGAGTCGTGCCTGCGGATGCGCCCCGATCGGATCCTGCTTGCCGAGCTGCGGGCCGAGGAAGCGTTCGACTATCTGCGCAACGTCAACTCCGGTCATCCCGGTTCGATCACCAGTGTGCACGCCGGCAGCTGTGAGCTCGCCTTCGAGCAACTCGGACTGCTGGTCAAGCAAAGCGCGGGCGGTCGCGAGATGGCGCGCGCGGATATCCAGAACCTGCTGCACCGGCTGATCGATGTCGTGATCCAGTTCGGCGTCACGGACCATCAGCGCACCATCCGCGAGATCTGGTATGTCCCGGCCGGCAAACGCACCGCCGGCTGAAGTCGGGCGCGGCGGCGCGTTCGGGCCGTCGACCGCAGGGCGGGGTCCTGCTCTGCGGTTCGCGCAAGCGCTCGTCGCGCTGGGTCTGGGTGTCACCGCGATGGGGTACGTCGCCGGCATGTTCCTGTTGCTGAGCCTGGGAGGTGAGGCCCACAACGCCCGGCTGCTGACCTGGCTGCAGTACGCGGTCTATCTGCACGAGGAGCCCGACATCCGGCTGCGGTTGTGGGGCAGTGCGCTCGCGACGGTGGGACTGAGTGCGATCGGCGCGGCACTGGTGCTGTGGCCGCGTCGACCGCCGCTGCATGGGGCGGCACGCTTTGCGACGCGGCGCGAGATTCGCAGCGCAGGCCTTTTGGGGAATCACGGCATCGTGCTGGGGCGACTCGGACGACGCTATCTGCTGTTGCCGGGCCAACAGGGCGTGGCGCTCGCCGCGCCGCCGCGCGCCGGCAAGGGCGCCGGCATCGTGATCCCGAATGCGCTGCACTGGCCGGGATCGCTGGTGTGCATTGATCTGAAGCGCGAGAACTGGACCGTGACGGCGGGGTTTCGTGCGGCGTGCGGCCAGGCCTGCTATCTGTTCGAGCCGTTCGCCGAGGATCGACGCACTGCGCGCTGGAATCCGTTTCACTACGTGTCGGCCGATCCGGTGCGCCGGATCAATGATCTGCAGCGCATCGCCGACATGCTGTATCCCGATCCGCCGACCGGTGATCCGTTCTGGATCGCTTCGGCCCGGGCGGTGTTCCTCGCGATCGCGCTGTATCTGTTCGAGACGCCCGCGGAAGAGAAAACCATCGGCAACGTGTTGCGCAAGGGCATGGCGAGCGATGCGGAGGGCTTCGGCGAGCACTGGAAACGCATCGTCGAAGGCCGTCGGGTCGGCGATCATCCGCTGTCGGAGTCCTGCGTCCGGGCGCTGTACGATGTCATTGATCTGGCGCCGTCGACCGCAAGTTCCATCCGCAAGACGTTCACGTCGCGGCTTGATCTGTGGCTGAACCCGATCCTCGATGCCGCAACCGCCGGCAATGATTTTGATCTCAGGGAGCTCCGGCGCCGGCCGATGTCGATCTATGTCGGCGTCAACCCTGATGACCTGCACCGGCTGCGCCCCGTGCTGAACCTGTTTTTCCAGCAGGCGATCGGGCTGCAGACGCGTGAGCTCCCGGAGCACAACCCGGCACTGCGCTATCAGGTCATGATGCTGCTCGATGAGTTCACGGCACTCGGGCGCCTGCCGATCATCGCCGAGGCGATCTCGTACCTGCCGGGCTACAACGTGCGGGTCGTGCTGGTGATCCAGACGCCGGCGCAACTGCGCGAAGTCTATGGGCCGCACAACGCCGAGACGATGATCAAGAGTCTCGCGGCCCGGATCGTGTTCACGCCGAAGGACATGGCCGATGCGCGCGAGATCTCTGAAGAGCTCGGCTATACGACTGTGGAGGGGCACTCGCACTCCAAACCCAAACCGGCCTTCAATCTGGGCCAGGTGCGCAGCGGCAGCGAGACGATCTCGGAGCAGCGCCGTGCGCTGCGGTTGCCGCAGGAGATCAAGGCCTTGCCCGCGACCGAACAGATCCTGTTCTACGAAGGGCTCGCGCCGATCCGCTGCACCCGAATCCGCTACTTCACCGATAAGGTGTTCCGCCAACGCCTGCTCGCGCCGCCGGCGCGGCCGGAACCCGTGGTCGCGCAATATCGGGTCGTCTCGGGACCGGCACCGAGCAAAGGCGCCGGCGCGAGAAGCGCGTGCACCGGCAGCAAGGGCCAGGCACGGGCGGCGGTTCGGGAAAGCCGGGTGGCGACCGTGGCGGATCTTTTTGGCGAACGGCCGCTCACGCTCGGGGACTTCGACGCAGACGTTGAGGCGCTGCGCTTCGTGCTCGACGCGGACGGACGGATCCACGCGGCGAGCATGGCCCGCAGCGCCGAGGGCTTTCTGGATGCGGTCACCGACGCTCCGGCGGCCGGTTGGGAGAACCGATCGCGAGGCGAGTCGGGATGACGGCCGCCGACGACCTCGACGGCGAGGCTGCGACTGCGCGGGGAGCAGATCCGTCGCGGCACGCGCGGGCGAATGTGCTGGCGTGGTCGGTGCGACAGGCGCGCGAGCGACTCGCCGCCGGTTCCAGCACGCCGCCCGACGGCGCCCTGTCCGATCGCGGGCGTGTCGAAGTGCCTGAGGATCTGGCGCAGCGATTCGTGCGTCGGGGTCCGGAGTATCGGTTTGCCGACGGGACGCTCGCGTTCGTCGATCGCGGCACCAGTCTGGTGACGCCGAGTGCGAGCACGGAGGTGGTGCGCACGCTGCTCGGCATCGCCGAGGCACGCGGCTGGAGCGAGCTGCTGGTCCACGGCAGTGAGCGATTCCGGCGCGAAGCCTGGAGCCAGGCCGCAGCGCGGGGTCTTGCGGTGCGTGGCTATGCGCCCGATGAGGCCGAGCGCGCCCGCGTCGCGCGTCGCGAGGCGCGTGACCCGCACGAGCCCGCCAAGAGTTCGGTGCCGTCCGCACCGCAACCCTCCGCGACCACTGCTGTCGGCGTCTCACCACCGGATCGACGTCCGGTTCGCGGCACGTTGCTGGAGCACGGGTCAGCCCCGTATCAGCATGATCCCGAGCAGCCCGAGTCGTACTTCGTGCGGATCGCAACGGCGCGTGGATCGCGAACCCTCTGGGGCGTGGACCTGGAACGGGCGTTACGCGAATCGGTCAGTCAGCCCATCCTCGGCGAGCAAATCGTCCTGCGGCGCATGCGACAAGAGCCGGTGACGATCCGCACGCGCGCAGCGGATGAGGACGGTGCCGTCACCGAGTTCCCGCGCGCGGTGCTGCGCAATCGCTGGAGTCTGGAGTCGCGCGCGTTCGTGCGCGAGCGCGCGGCCGCCAGTGCCGTGCTCAGGGATTCGGCGCAGACGCCGAAAGACGTCGTGCGCGATCGCCCCGAGCTGGCCGGCGCCTATGTGGCGCTGCGCGGCGCAGAACTCCTGGCGGCCGAGCGGCTACCGCATGCGGTGGACCGAGGACGATTTGTGGCACGGGTTCGCGAGGCGCTGGCGGCGCGAGTCGAACGGGGCGATCCCTGGCCTACGGTGCGACTGCGCACCCGCACCCGGCGACCCGACCGCGAATCCGTGGCGCGGGAGTCCGGCCCGGAGTAGGGCGCGCCCGCTCGCGTGTGTCAGGGTCGAGCCGCGCGCGGGCAGCGGTATCCTTCGGACCAGGGCTGACGGCTTGAGGAACATCGATGGGACACTCGAATCTGAATCCGGAGTGGATTTCGCTGGCGATGCCCGCAGGGCCGTTCGGCGAGGTGTTCGCGTTGGCGTATAGGAAGTTTGCCGCGCAACTGCTGGCCGAGGAGGCAGATCCGCAGTCGCGCGAGATTGCGTTGAACGCATTTGTGATGGGACTTCGCACGTCCTATGGACTGCTGCAACAGATGCATGCCGCGCAATCGCCACAGTTCCCGTTCGAGACCGCGTTCGAGCAGATGGGGCGGGCGCTGGCGTTGCGAGAGGGCGAGGGGCTGGACGGCTGAGGTGGGCCGTACAGGGCAGGGGTCGCGCGGTGGTCCGTGACGGCCGGGCGAATCGGCGTGGCTGCGGCACGTCGCGCTGCATCGCGTCTGCGCTTTGGAGTAGAATTAAAAAGTGACGAAAGGAGTTCCACGCTCCTGCCAACCGACCTGACACGGCACGGTGGTTCTCCGGGCAATCCGGACACAGGGCTGAATCTTCAGCAAAGCTTAAATTCTGCAGGGCGCGAAGGCCCTGATCCCCGAAACGATGATCGAACCTGCGACGGCCACGGCTGCTGCATGGGATGGGCAGCCATGGCCTCGAAGGAGGCACGCCGATGAATGACTGTGTGAAAGAAGAGCTGGACGAATGGCGCCGGATATATCCGTTGTACGGTCGGCTGCCGCGACAGGAGGCGGAACTGCTGAAGCTCTGGATGCGGCGCTCTGCGCGCGAAGTGCCTTGCCTTGATGCGTCAGTCTGGTTGGGTTTCATTGGCGCCGAGACCTCTGATCTGGCGACCTGGGAGCAGATCGATCGGGGCGTCGGCTACCTGCTGATGGAGTCGCTGGATGATCGATATCGCCATCGGTCGCCACCGCGTCTGGCGTTCGTCGCGCCGCTGCTGTTCCGGGTTGCCGTGGATTTTCCGCGGGCGCCACCGGGCAACTTTCTCGAACATCGTCGGGTGTGGGTGCCGGAGCATGATCGCTGGGCCTTGACGCTGACCTACCTGAAACCGGGCAGGCTGCGCAGCTCGATCGCTTGCGCGTCGATCGCGCCCGAGGCGTGGGACCTCGCGGCCGTCTGTGACGGCTACCGGGGATGGTGGTCCCGGTTCAGCAAGACGCAGCCTTCCGTGACGTTCGGTGCGATGACGCTTGGCGGGATCGTGGCGCCGGGACTAGCGTGGGAATGGTTGCGAGCGCACTGGCCGCAAGCTGGCCTCGAGCAGGAGGATCCGACATGACGGTGGTGAGCGCGCTGTTCGACGGACCGGTCGATGTGATCGGCGATGTGCATGGAGAGCTTGAGGCGCTGCAACGTCTGGTGCAGCGCCTCGGTTACGACCGGCATGGCGAGCATCGCTTCGGGCGACGACTGGTGTTTGTCGGTGACCTGTGCGACCGGGGGCCTGACAGTCCGGGCGTACTGCGCTGGGTCCAGGACCTGTGCATGCGCGGTCTCGCGCAGACGGTGCTCGGCAATCACGAGCTGAACATCCTGCGCCGCCAGCGCAAGCACGGCAACGACTGGTTCTTCGATGATGCCGGCACGGCGAGAGATCGCGAGTTCGCCGACGTCATCGAGTTCCTGGAGTCGATCCCCGTGGCGCTCGAGCGGGCGGATCTCCGGGTCGTGCACGCGTGCTGGGACGAGGCGTCCTTAGCGCGCAGCGCCACCGGCACGGGCTCCGTCCTGCAACGGTTCGAGCATCATGAGGCCGCAGTGCTTGCGATCGCAGAGCAGAACGGGCTCACCGCTGCCGCCGACGAGGAACTCGCGCGCCATCGCACCGCGCTTGCTGACCCGATGCGTGTTCCGCCGCTGTGTCTGGCGTTGGCGAAGCACGAGGCGTTCACGCAGATGGGCAATCCGCTGCGGGTGCTCACCTCGGGCGTGGAACAGGTCGCGACGGCGCCGTTCCATGCGGGTGGCAAGTGGCGCATGGTCGAGCGGGTGCCCTGGTGGCAGGCGTACCCCACCGCGACGCCGGTGATCTTCGGCCACTACTGGCGATGGTGGAACCCTGCGGCCCACATACTTTTGAGCAAGGGCGAGGTGCCGCTGTTCAGGGACGTTGCGCCCGCCGACTGGTTGCCGACTGCGCAGGGTCAGCAGGCGTTCTGCATCGACTACAGCGTCGGCGCCCGCTACGTCGAGCGCCGACAGCGACCGCAGGGGCCGTTCGAGGGTCGACTCGCCGCGATGCGCTGGCCGGAGCGGGCGCTGGTGTTTGATGCCTAGCGAACGGTGAAGGAGTCGGTTCCGGCAGACGCGGCGTGACCGATCAGTCACGACCGATGGCAGCGAGGCAGCGCTGCGCGGTTTCGGTGGAGAAATCGCGGACGGTGTCGGCTTTCTTGCGGCGGAGGCGGCGCCAGTCGGCGGGATAGATCCAGCTGGTCGTCGGCAGTGCCCACACGCCGCGCTTCGCGGTGCGGGCGTTGTCTTCCCAGGTGCAATAGTCGCGGTTCTTCAGGTACTCGCGATACGCCCAGGCGTGGCCGTCCTTGACGAGCTGCTCGTTGACGTTGACGCCGCCGACGTAGACAACGGCGACCAGTCGTTCGTAGCGGTCCTGCGT
>Ga0163152_10001097_pt1 | contig 43892 bp, 38 predicted proteins | sample OliLakLV19MP8IB2_FD_148635 | JGI IMG/M metagenome (GOLD analysis project Ga0163152, IMG submission 148635) | Freshwater microbial mat bacterial communities from Lake Vanda, McMurdo Dry Valleys, Antarctica - Oligotrophic Lake LV.19.MP8.IB-2 | ecosystem: Environmental > Aquatic > Freshwater >...
CGCGTACTACACCGTGAACGAGGTTCCCACCCCGTAGCGACGCGGCCGCTCTGCCGCAGCCAATTCACATGCCCCGAGGAACGCACGAAATGCCGACGACTCTCCACGCACCCCGCCCCACGGGCCTGTTTTCAGGCGCTGTGGTGGCCCTGGCCGCGTTCGCAGCGATTCATGGTGTGGCACAGGCCGCAGATCACCCTGTTTCCGAAAACCCGAAGTGGCTCATCTACCCAGGCGGCGAAGGGCCAGGCGCCGGAAAACATATCGTTCTCATCGCTGCCGACCAGGAATATCGCAGCGAATATTCGATGCCGATGCTGGCTCGGCTCCTCGCGAAGCACCACGGGTTTCATTGCACGGTCCTGTTCAGCCTGAACAAGGACGGCGATGTCGATCCGACGCAAAAAAATCGACACGACGACAAAACGATGACGCACGACATCCCGGGGCTCGAGCACCTCGAAACGTGCGATCTCCTCATCCTTTTCAGTCGGCTGGTGTCGCTCCCACCCGACCAGCTTCAGCACTTCTATAACTACTTGGACTCCGGAAAACCGATCATCGGCATCCGCACCGCGAACCACGGCTTCATCGGCTTCGACTATCTCAAGAATGGCGCGAAGATCAATTGTGGGGAAGATGTGCTCGGCGGGTCATTCCGAAGCCATCATGGACGCTGGCAGCAAGACTCGACTCGCGGCATCGTCGTCGACGAGAACAAGTCGCACCCGATTCTCCGGGGCGTCAACGACATCTGGGGCACGTCCGATGTCTATCGCACCTATCCGGAGGGTGGCAGTCTTCCCGAGGGATGCCTGGCCCTGGTGGATGGCCAGCCGCTCGTCGGCCGGAATCACGACGACGCCGTGAACGCCGAGCTCGAGCCGCTTCCGGTGGCGTGGGTCAAGACCTGGACGGGCAACACCGGCCGCACTGCGCGGGTGTTCCATGTCACGATGGGGAGCGCCAAGGATTTTCAGAGCGAGGGTCTTCGCCGCCTCACCGTGAATGCCGCCTCCTGGTGCCTCGGGATGGAAGACACGATCGACGCCACGTCGAACATGGCCATTGTCGGCGACTACGACCCTCCTGATAGCGGCTTTCACTATTCAGAGTTAAACATCTCGCCGCACAAGCCAAGCTTCTTTCAATGACGGACAGTACGGTCAAAGCCTCGGGCCACGGTGGCATGCGGTGACTCGCTCGTGAGGGGACGGGCTTCGTCATCATGAAGGAGAATCGCCAGAGAGGGGCCGCATCGCCGGATGTACGCTCAGGGCATCCAAGCCCTTCGCTCACTCGGTGTACCTTCGCTTCGGCATCCTGGCTTCGCGTGCCAGCCACGCCGGCTCCACGGCGCTTTCTCGAGGTGCCGACTGCTGAACGTCTGCCGGAGGACCCGTTACACCACCACCGGCACGGCGACCGTGTCCGCCAGCGCGATCTTCGCCGCGCCGTCACCCTGCACCACGCGATGAACGAAGAAAAGCTTCGCGACCAACGGCCCGTTGATGACGAAGGGATAGGTGTCGGGTTGTCCCATGCTCCGGGCCGTCTCGTTGAGCACGGCCGTCAGCCGGATCCAGGCGTTGATCCACTCGAGGAAGGTGTCCACGGCCTCGGGTGTCGCCGGGGGCAGTGGCAGCGACCGGACCACCTCGGCCGTGAAGGGCGTCGAGCGGACCGGCGACTGCGAGATGTCGAGCCGGTAGAGCATGGCCGTCTCGAGGGTCGAGCGGATGTGGAGGTAGTGGGCCCACGTCTCCGCCCAGTCCTCCCACGGGTGCGACGCCGCATAGCTGCTGATGCAGGTACTGGTCCAGTCAGCGGTGGGCCCCTCGGCGTAGTGCCTCTTGAGCGCCTCCCCGTAGTCGGCCCGCTCGTCGCCAAAGACCTGACGGAACGGGTCGCGCCACGCGGTGTCGCGGACCAGGATGTCCCAGTAGTAGTGACCGAGCTCGTGGCGAATATGGCCGATCACCGTGCGGTAGGGCTCACGGAGGCTCTCGCGGTTCTGCTCCCGGTAATCGTCGTCGGCCTCGGCGACGTTGAGCGTGATCACGCCCCCCGTGTGGCCCGTCATCACCCCCGGCTTGCCGGGCAGCGACTCCAAGAAGTCGAATGCCAGGCCTTGCTCCGCGTCGCGGCCCATGGGCGTCAGCGGCAGGCCGAGCCGCTGGAGCATCGACAGCACCCGACGCTTCGCGGTCTCGAGGTGGAGGAGCCGGGCGGCGTTCCGAGGGCGATCGAGCGGCGGCACGGTCCTCGTCAGACGGCACGACAGGCAGACCGCATATGGGTCCGACGCCGGCACGAGCCAGTTGCATGAAGACGCCGTGCTCCGGTGGGCGCAGAGGCGAAACAGCGGCGGCGGATCGAGCGACTCACCGCAGACCGACCATAGTCCCGCGCCGACGGCCATGACGGCGCCCAATTTCTGGTGGAGCGGGTCGTAGGCGACCTCGGCCCCGCAGCTCAGGCACCGCGAGTTCTCAAAGAACAGCGGCTGGCCGCACGTGCACTGCGAAGGCTGCATCCGATTGCCCCACCTGGGAAAAGCTAGCCGCAACAAACGGCAACCCACGCACCCACACCTGTCCACAAAAAAGGTCACCACTGACCGTAGTCCACGTGGCTGACCGGTAGATATGCCCTGGGGTGGGCCCGGTCCGCCGTCGCCGCTTGGTCGGCGGCGATCAGGGCACGAATCGCCCGGGAAGAGTTCCTTTTGTGTCGGTGCTCATGTTCAAAATGATATTCGAGAAGCTGAATTGAATCCAAACCTTGCTCGTTTCAGTGCCTGGCCCATGGATCGCCCCGCAATCGCTCAAGGTGTTTCAGCCGGGTGATCGCCGACTGGGCAGCGATTGAGCTTTGGAGCTCGCCCCACCGGAGGCCAGAGCAGTGCGACCGCCGCCGGCCACAGCACCGCAGGGGGCCGGGAGGAGCCCTGAATCTGCTACCATGCCACGCCCGCGGGATGAGCCCGTAGGAGAGGTGCCGGAGACAGACAGATGACGCAGATTGAGCGGGCCCGACAGGGGGAGATCACTCCCGAGATGGAGTTTGTTGCGACGCGGGAGGAGCTGCCCGCCGAGCTCATTCGCGATGAGGTGGCCCGCGGGCGGATGGTCATTCCCGCAAACATCGTGCACCTCTCCAAAACACTCGAGCCGATGGCGATCGGCATCGCGGCTCGCACGAAGATCAATGCGAATATTGGGAACTCCGCGGTCACGAGCGACGTGGCCACCGAGCTTGAGAAGCTCCACATGGCAGTCCACTACGGCTCCGACACCGTGATGGACCTGTCCACCGGAAAAGACATCGACGGCATCCGCCAGGCGATTATTAATGCCTCGCCGGTGCCAATCGGGACGGTACCGATCTACCAGATGCTCGAAGAGCTTGGCGGCGACATCGAGGACATGCGGCCGCAGCACTTTCTCGATATGTGCGAGAAGCAGGCGCAGCAGGGGGTCGACTACATGACCGTCCACGCTGGGCTGCTTCGCGAGCACCTGTCGCTCACGATGAAGCGGATCACCGGAATCGTCAGCCGCGGCGGCTCGCTCATCGCCCGCTGGATGATGACCCATCAAGAGCAGAACCCGCTCTACACCCACTTCGAAGACCTCTGCGACATTTTTCGAGCCTATGACGTCACATGGAGCCTCGGGGACGGGCTGCGGCCCGGCTGCATCGCCGATGCCAGCGACGAGGCGCAGTTTGCCGAACTGCATGTTCTCGGGGAGCTCACCCGGCGGGCATGGGCCAAGGGCTGCCAGGTGATGGTCGAAGGGCCGGGGCATGTGCCGATGGACCAGATCGACATGAACGTGAAACGGCAGATGCAGGAGTGCGACGAGGCACCGTTCTACGTGCTTGGGCCCCTCGTCACGGACATCGCCCCTGGCTACGACCACATCACGAGTGCCATTGGCGCGGCCCTTGCCGGCTGGAGCGGCGCGGCCATGCTTTGCTACGTGACCCCCAAGGAGCATCTTGGACTCCCCGACGCCGAGGATGTTCGGCAAGGGGTGATCGCCTACAAGATCGCCGCCCACGCAGCCGACCTGGCTCGGCATCGGAAGAATGTCCGATCCCGCGATGACGCGCTTTCGCGGGCTCGTTTTTCGTTTGACTGGAACGAGCAGTTTCGGCTGTCGCTCGATCCGGAACGGGCGCGGGAGTACCACGACCAGACGCTCCCTCAGGAGACCTTCAAGAGCGCCCACTTCTGCAGCATGTGCGGGCCGAAGTATTGCTCGATGAAGATCTCGCAAGAGATTCGCGACATGGCGGCGGAGCAGGCCGCAAACCTGCCGAGTGAGCCTGTGGCGATCAGGCTGCCGTAAGGCAAAAGCAGAAGCAGGCGGTGTGTATGAGTGACATCCCTGATCCGTTTCGTGAGGCCCGCTGCGAACGGGGCGTGCTCGGCCTGCCCACGGACCAGGAGATGATCCCGCTCATCCTTCGCCATGAAGATGTGCGACGGGCGGCCAAGGACATCCAGACGTTCAGTTCGGACGCACCCTTTCGCGTGCCCATTCCGTCGGAGGAGCGGGTCCGCACGGTGCGGCAACTGCCGATCGAAGTCGATCCCCCCGAGCACACGGAATACCGAAAACTCGTCGAGCCTTTTTTCTTGCGGGCCAAGCAGCCGGCGTTCGTGACGAGCGTCGAAGCGATCGTCGAACGGCTCGTCACGGAGTCGCTCGACCGCGATACGGTCGAAGCCGTCGGCGGCTTCGCGCTTCCGCTCCAGTCACGGGCCCTCACCGTGCTGCTCGGTGTGCCCGAGGCTGAGGCCAAACAGTTCATCAGTTGGGGCGTGCATGTCTTTCACGGCGAGCACGGGCAATCCCAAGGGGCCCAGCTCGAGCGGTATCTCAACGAGCAGTTCGATCGCGCCGCGGCAGCGCCCGGCGACGATTTCTACGGCGTCCTCACGCGGGCCACGTTTCAGGGGCGGTCGCTCACGAGGGCCGAGATGCTCGGCTTCGCAAACCTCATGTTCGCGGGTGGCCGCGACACGATCATCCACACCGTCTCGTCCATCATCGGCTACTTCGCCGGACGGCCCGAGGCGTTTGAGTTTCTGCGGGCCGACGCCGACCGAATCGTCCATGCCAGCGAAGAGTTTTTTCGAGTGTACATGCCGCTTTCGCATATCGGCCGCGTCTGCCCCGCCGGGGCCGACGTGCATGGGATCGAGGTGAAGCCTGGTGACCGCGCGAGCCTCTGCTGGGCGTCGGCCAATCTCGATGAAGCCGTCTTTGAGCAGGCCGATGAGGTGCGGCTCGACCGGCGTCCCAACCCGCATGTGGCCTTCGGGTTTGGCGCCCATCTCTGCCTCGGCGCGGCCCACGCTCGCACGGTGGTGCGCACGCTCCTTGCTGTCCTGTGTCGCCGCGTGGGACGGATCGACCTCATCGCAAAACGCGACCGCGTCGAGCACACGACCGCGTACGACCGGCAGCTCGGCTACGACATGCTCACGGTCCGGTTCAGCCCGTTCTAGGGGTCGCGGGCTACTTCTTCGCCCAGCCGGTGCCGTCGGGGCGATCCTCGAGCACAATGCCGGCGTCGGTGAGGCGATTCCGCACGAGGTCGGCCGTCGCGAAGTCTTTTGCCTTCCGGGCATTCGCACGGATCTCGATGACGAGATCCATGAGGTTCGCCACGAGCCCCTCGTCTGCGCCACCACCCGCTGCCTTCGGCGGCTCGAGGAACAGGCCGAGCACCGCGGTCAGCTCTCGGAGCACCAGCATCTTGGCCTCCAGAGCAGCCATTTCAGATGCGGGCTTTGTCGCCTCGAGCGTGTGCTGATCGATGAACTTATTGATCGACCGCACGGCATCGAAGAGGCTGGCCACAGCGATCGCGGTATTGAAATCGTCGTCCATCGCCGCCAGGAATTTTCCGCGCAGGTCGGCGAGCTCATCGCCGGCCAAGCCCGCCACGGCATCACCCGCACGCCGGTTCCGGGCGAGAAGTGCGTAGAACGATCGGCCCGTGATCCGCTCGAAGCGGGCAAACAGTCGTTCAAAAGCCTCCATTGCCCGAGCACTCTCCTTGAGCGGCTCTTCACCGAAGTGGATGGGGCTGCGGTAGTGCGTCGAGAGAAGCAGGAGACGGATGGCTTCGGGCCGATGACGGGCCAGCAGATTCTTGAAGGGTTCGGCACCGGTGGATTTTGAGATTTTGGTCGCGGCCTGGGCCGCGTCGTCGTCGTCCCCACCGTCGCGGGGCCTGCCGCCCACCTTGCCAGCGGCGCCGCCCGCCTGCATCAGTCCGTTGTGCATCCAATAGGTGGCCATCGGCGCCCCGTGGAGCGACTCGCTCTGGGCGATCTCGTTTTCATGGTGGGGAAACACGAGGTCGAGGCCGCCGCCGTGGATGTCGAAGGTATCGCCCAGGATCGCCTTGCTCATGGCCGAGCACTCGATGTGCCAGCCAGGCCGGCCAGGGCCCCACGGGCTCTCCCACGAGGGCTCGCCGGCTTTGGCTCTCTTCCAGAGGGCGAAGTCGGCGGCGGATCGCTTTCGTTCGGCGGTCGAGCCTCCTTCGCCCTGGGTCTGGTCCACCGAGCGATTGGTGAGCTTGCCGTAGTCGGTGTCCTTCGTGACGTCGAAGTACACGTCGCCATCGCTCGGGTACGCAAACCCCTTCGCCACGAGGCCCTCGATGAACGCGATGATCGTGCCGATGTGTTCGGTCGCCTTCGGCATCACGTCGATCCCCGTCACGCCCAAGACGGCGAGGTTCTCGAGGTAGTCGGCGGTCATCTCCTCGGCGAGTGCGGCCATCGTCGTGCCGCGGGTGCCACTCTCGGCGATGATCTTGTCGTCTACGTCGGTCACGTTCACGACCCACGTGACGCCGTAGCCCGAGGAGACGAGGTGTCGTTTCACCGTGTCGAAGATGACCGGCCCCACCATGTGCCCGATGTGGCTCGGCTTGTAGACCGTAGGCCCACAGAGATACATGCCCACGTGGCCCTGTCGGACGGTGACCAGGGGCGTCTTCGTTCGCGTGAGTGTGCTGTAGACCTCAATCACAGGAAGGGCGTGTGCGGCCCCGTGTTCCGTATGCTTCGTTTCCGCCGTCGCCATCGCGCATCCTTTCGTAGATCTACGTTTCTGACCGCTCAACCAGCACAACACATTCTGCCGCGATCGCGACTTCCTCGCCGATCGGACCAACATGCTCGCCGGTCTTGGCCTTGAGCCAGACGGCAGATTCGTCGAGATCCAAAATCTCGGCGATCCGCCGCCGGATGGCCGGCCGGTGTGGCAGGATTTTGGGCCGCTGGGCGAAAATCACGCAATCCAGGTTCACGACGTGCCAGCCCGCGGCGGCGACCCGCGCGGCGGCGGCCTGCAGCATCCCCGCGGAATCGCGGCCCCGGTTGGCTGGATCGGTGTCGGGAAACATCTCGCCGATGTCGCCCAGGCCGGCGGCTCCGAGGAGGGCATCAGTGATGGCGTGAAGAAGGACGTCGGCATCCGAGTGGCCGATCGCGGCCCGGTCATGAGGGATCGCGATACCACCGAGCCTGAGCGCCTCGCCCGGGCCGAGGCGATGCGTATCGTGCCCAAGACCGACCCGAATAGTGCCTGCCATGAATGATCCGACTCCCGGAGGAGCCCAGGTTTTCGCCTATACTCTCGCCATGCACAACGCCGGAGGCGTCGGCGCGGCCGAACCTGTGATCCAAGTGGCTGGCCTGGCCAAGGAGTACCGGGTCTACGACAAGCCAGAGGGCCTCCTGGCGAGCGTCCGGTCTCTCTTCCGCCGCACAAGCCGACTCGTCGAGGCGGTGCGAGGCGTCGATCTCGCAGTGAACCGCGGCGAATTTGTGGCCCTCCTCGGGCCTAATGGCGCCGGCAAAACGACGCTCCTCAAACTTCTCTCCGGGATCATTACGCCGACGCGAGGCACGGCGACGGTGCTTGGCCATGTTCCGTGGGAACGGGCCGACGATTTCCGCCGCCGATTCGCGCTCGTCATGGGGCAGCGGAACCAGCTCTGGTGGGATCTTCCTGCCGCTGAGAGTTTTCGGCTCCATCAAGAGATTTATCGGATCGACCCGGCCCGGTTCACCCGCACGCGAGATGAGCTCGTCGATTTGCTCGACGTCAGAAAACTCGTGCTTCAGCCCGTGCGGGAGCTCTCGCTTGGCGAGCGGATGAAGCTCGAGCTCGTGGCGGCGCTCCTCCACGAGCCGGAGGTGCTGTTTCTTGACGAGCCGACGATCGGGCTCGATGTCGTGGCCCAGCATGCGATCCACGGATTTCTGCGTCACGTGCAGGTCGAGCGTCAGATGACGGTGATCCTCACGACCCACTACATGAAGGACGTGGCGGCCCTGTGCAAGCGGCTCGTTGTGATCACCGAGGGAACGATTCTCTACGACGGGTCGCTCGCCCAGATCGTCGATCGCTTTACGACGCACAAGGTAGTCACCCTCGACTTCGACCGAGAGCCTGACCGCAGCGCCATCGAAACGCTCGGGTTCCGGTGCGAGTTTCGCGGACCGCGGGTGATCCTCCGCATCGACCGCACCCGCATCGCCGATGTCCTGCCCTCGCTCCTACGCGGCGCAGGGGTGCGCGACGTGTCAGTCGAGGACGTGCCGCTCGAGGAGATCGTGGCCGGATTGTTTCGGCAGGGCAGGGCGGGGCTGCATCCGGCTGTGGAGGCCGCACGGTGAAAATCCCCAACGCCGATCGCGTCGGGGGCGGCAACGACCTATCCGGCCTGAGTCGGTGAATTCCGGCTCATTTCATTCATTCCAGAGGCCACGGCGATGACGACCCTAGACCCACTGGACATCGATGAATTTCGGAAGTGGCCAACTTCCCCCGCTGCTTGGTTTGCTCATGCCCAGCAACTCCGGGGAGCGAGCGAGCTATTTGTGGCAAACAATCTCGTTGTGGCAAACAATCTCGTTGTGGCAAACAATCTCGCCGCTCTTTTCGCAGGGAGGTAGCTCAGATCGCGACGATGGCGTTGAATCCCATGAGCGAGACGCTTCTCGCGCCTGAGGAACGACGACAGCTCCTCCTCCCACACATCGCCACCCGCGCCGAGCTCAACGAGGCTGAGCAAGCAACCATCACCGACGCCACTGCGTGGGCCTTCGCTCGACAACGCAACGTACTGAGGGAAGGCTTCTTGCTCGCGCTTCACAATCGAATGCTTGGCCGAGTGTGGCGATGGGCCGGTACGATCCGCGACTCAGATCGCAATAGCGGCGTGGCATTCCATCAGATTCGGCCGCAGATGCGGTTGCTGGTGGAGAATGCCAGGTACTGGGTGGAGAATGCGACGTTTCCTCCCGACGAAATTGCCGTCCGATTCCATCACCGGCTTGTCTTGATCCACCCGTTCCCCAACGGCATCGGTCGCCATGGCCGCCTCGCTGCTGACCTGCTCGCGGTCAGGCTGGGAAGGTCCCGATTCACGTGGGGACGCATCAATCTCCAAGAGCCGGCGGCAACACGCAGGGAGTCCATCTCCGCCCTCCGCGGCGCAGATGCCCATGATATTCAGCCGCTGCTTGAGTTTGCCCTATCCTGAATGACGTGGCCCTTGTCGACACCGTATCCTCGTTTTGAATTCGATAGTGTTGCCACACCGCGAGTCGAAAGTCAGGCTCGAGCCAGATCGGCTACGCTCTGGCACCGATCAACGGTAGCAGCAGGCTCCCATGCTGCCGTTGATCGAACCATCCTCCTGCGCATCTTCTCATGAACTCGGCCATTGATCCGCCGTCGCGTGCGCGGCGGCCGTTCGCGGTGCTGCGGGTCTGGTGGAAGATGCTTGCCATCTCGATCGAAGAGCGTCTCGTCTACCGAGGTGACTTCGCCCTCGGGACGCTCATGCGATTCCTTCCGATCGTGACGCAGGTCTTTCTCTGGACCGCCGTGTTCTCGGCCACCTCCCGCCCGGATATCTCCGGCTACTCGCGGAACGACATCGTCGCCTACTACCTCCTCACGATGATCGCGAGAGCTTTCTCGAGCATGCCGGGCCTGGCCGGCGGCATCAGCCGCAGTATCCGCGACGGCTCCATCAAGAAATTCCTCGTGCAGCCGGTGGACTACATAGCCTTCCTCCTCGCCACGCGGGTGGCCCACAAGCTCGTCTACTACATCGTGGCCGTGATTCCTTTTGCCGCCGTCTTCTGGGTCTGCCGCGACTTCTTTCCGCCGGTGCCCGATGCCAGCACGATCGCGGCCTTCACCCTATCGCTCGTGCTCTCGTTTCTGCTCGGCTTTTTCATGGAGGCCACGCTCGGCATGCTTGGCTTCTGGTTCATGGAGGTCTCGAGCATCGTGTTTGGCTACATGCTCGTGCAGTACCTTCTTTCAGGCCACATGTTCCCGATCGACATGCTGGCCGGAATCGGCACGGGGATTCCCGGAATAAGCCTGGCGGATGTCGTGACCTGGCTTCCCTTCCAGTTCACCGCCTACTTCCCTGCCGCGGTCTGGCTGGGGAAGGTGCAGGGCGCGGAGCTCACGAAGCTCCTCGTGGTCGAGGTTGCATGGGTGGTCGTGATGGTCGTCGCCTGCCGGTTTGTGTGGGCCCGCGGCACGCGGCGATACAGCGCTTTTGGAGGGTGAGATGGTTCGCTACCTCGCGATCCTCGGCACCTTCGCACGGGCCTGCCTCGTCCGCGACATGACCTTCCGGGCCAACTTCCTGCTCGAGTGCCTCACCAGCCTCGGATGGATGTCGATGAACCTGGCCTTCTATCTCCTTGTCTTCACGTTCACCTCCGAGATCGGCAAGGGGACGGGCTGGACGCGGGAGCCGTTTTTTGCGTTCGTGGCCACGGGCCTCATCATCAACTCAATCGTGCAAGCCCTCTTCATGCCGAGTGCGGAGGAGCTCACCGAAATGGTGCGCACGGGCGGCCTCGACGCTGTCCTTGTGAAACCGCTTGATGCCCAGTTCCTGCTTTCGTTGCACAGGGTCGACTTCTCGGCGTTCGCCAACGGGATCGTCGGGGTTGGGCTGCTCTTCTGGGCGGTGTCGCGGTTCGATACCCCGCCGCCACTGGTCGCCTGGATCATCTATCCGGCGCTCATGCTGTGTGGCGTGGCGATTCTCTACGCGCTCGTGATCATGCTGGCATCCGCCACGATCCACATGGGACGCAACCAGAGCCTGTATGATTTTTGGTTTTACATCACGAACTTCTCCCGCTATCCCGCCGAGATTTATGTGGGGCCGTGGGGTGGGCCCCTTCGCTCGGTGTGTACGTTCGTGATCCCGATCCTCCTCGTGGTCAATGTGCCGGCAGGCGTGCTGGTCAGGCCGCTGACCGGCGACGCATGGTGGCCCGTGGCGGGTGTGGTTACCGCGGCCGCTGCGTCGCTCGTTGTCTCGCGCCTGGTCTTCCAGTGGTCTCTCGCCCGCTACCGAAGTGCTTCGAGCTGATATGGATGAGCCAATGCCCGCTCGCAGGGGTCTGCATGAGGACATCGCCGCCGTCGTGATCGGCCTGGCGACGGTGGTGCTCGCACTTGCCATCACCTGGCAGACGCGACCATCCGAAGACGCCGGTAACCGCGACCGCTATTCGAAGGGGTGGCCTTCGCCGGCGGCATCATGGATCGGCACGCCTGGCACGTGGACCGATCAACCACTCCAGGCCTTTCGCGACTCAACCGGCCGCCTCGACCTCGCGCCGGTCGTGGTCGGCATGGCCTGGGTTGTGTGTGTCGGGGTGCTCGGCGCGGTTCTTGGCGGCCGAACGGTTCGCACCGCAATCCTGGGCTTCGCGGTCCTCGCTGCGCTTGCCTGCCTGGCGTACCTCCTCGCAACCCAAAAACTCGTGAAGTACTACAACCTCGAGTATCCGCTGTGGGCGCTCGCGGTGGGGCTCTTCATAGGGAACGCAGCGGGCGTGCCCCGCTGGCTCTCGCCGGCGCTGGTCGGCGAGTTCTTCATCAAGACGGGGCTTGTGATTTTTGGAGCCGAGGTCCTTCTGAGCCGCCTCCTGGCCCTCGGGCTGCCGGGAATCATGACCGCCTGGATCGTGACCCCGATCGTGCTCGTGACGACCTATCTCTTTGGTGTCCATGTCCTCCGCGTGCCATCGCGGTCGCTGTGCATGACGCTCTCGGCCGATATGGCGGTCTGTGGCGTGTCGGCCGCAATCGCGACCGGAGCAGCCTGTCGGGCCAAGAAGGAGGAGATCTCCCTCACGATCGGCCTCTCTCTTTTCTTTACGGTGATCATGATGGTGGCAATGCCGCCGATCATCCGCTGGATGGAGCTCGACGCAGTCGTTGGTGGCGCCTGGATCGGAGGGACGATCGATGCCACGGGGGCGGTCGTCGCCGCAGGGGAATCGCTCGGCAAGGAAGCGGGCGAGGTGGCCGCCACCGTGAAGATGATTCAGAATTCGATGATCGGCCTCATTGCTTTCGCGGTGGCCGCCTACTGGGCCGGCTGGGTCGAACGAAATGCCGACGCCCCTCGTGGCTCGCTCGCCGGCGAGGCCTGGCGACGGTTTCCTCGATTCATCCTCGGCTTTCTCGGGGCGTCGCTGGTCTGCTCCCTGCTGCACTCGTTCGGCCCCGAACAGGCCCTCTGGGTCGAGGGGGCCACGGTTGGCTTCACGATAAAACTCCGCGGTTGGCTCTTCTGCACGGGGTTCGTCTGCATGGGTCTGCAGACCAACTTCCGTGAGCTCGCTCCCGTGCTGGCGAGCGGCCGGCCGGTGGTGCTCTACTTGGGCGGGCAGGCGCTCAATCTCGCCCTCACGCTCGCGATGGCGAGCCTCACGTTTGGATGGCTCTTCCGGAAGGTGGTGGAGCCGTGAGCGCTTCCGGTGGCCATCTCGCGGCGGGACTGCGGCTCGCCGCCGGCGCAGCCATCACGGCCGCGGTCTGGTGCGGCGTCTTGCCGCGGCTCCTCGAAGTTGGACCCATCCAGCGGCATGTCGAGCTCATGGAAGAACGGGGCGTTGATCCTGCCGCGATGTACTACACCGAGCTCGAGCGGCTGCCCCTTCGGCCTGCGTGGATCGACGAGGTCATCGTCCTCTGGCCGTGAGCCCCCGTCGCCCGAAGGCCTGCTCCCGCCCCTTCGATGGACGATCATTCTGATGGTAGGATCGTGGGCTTCCGCCAGGACCACGTCGCATGCCGCTTCAGCTCGCCTTCAGCTCCAACGCCTACCTCGACATGCCGGTTGAGGACGCCATCGCCAGAATTGCCGCGGCGGGATACCGCGGGATCGAGTTGCTCGCCGATGTGCCCCATGCATGGCCAGCGGGGCTGCTCGACGCGCAGAAGGAAACAATCCGAAAGGCGCTGCAACAGCATGGCCTCGTGATTTCGAACATCAACGCGTTCATGATGAACGCCGTGGCCGATCCGCGGCAGCCGTACTGGCACCCTGGCTGGACCGATCCCGACCCACATTACCGGGCCATTCGCCGCGAGCACACGAAGCGGGCGCTTCGCCTGGCCGCGGAACTGGGCGCCGCATCAATCTCGACCGAGCCAGGCGGCGAGCTCGCGGCGGGGCAGTCGCGGCAGGAAGCCGAAACCATTTTCTACGACGAGATCATGCCCGTTCTCGATGTGGCAGCGGCATGCAATGTGATGCTTCTTGTCGAGCCCGAACCCGGCCTCCTCATCGAAACATTCGATCAATACATCGAGTTCGCCACACGGGTGAACCACCCCTCGCTCGGTCTCAACTTCGACGTTGGCCACGCCTACTGCGTCAACGATGACCCTGCGGCGTGGGTGCCCAAGCTCGTCGGCCACACGCGGCACTACCACGTGGAGGACATCGCAGCTACGCGGGTTCACCACCATCTCGTGCCGGGGGAGGGGGCGATCGACTTTGCGGCGGTGCTGCAGGCAATTGCCACACATACCCCTGATACCTGGGTGACCGTCGAGCTCTATCCCTATCGAGACCGCCCCGACGACGCTGCCCGCGCGGCGCGGGCCCACCTTCTCACGGTGGCGCGTGATGCGGGCGTGGAGCTTTCCTGATGCTTGCGTGGCTTCGACTTGTGCGGATTCCCAACCTCGCGACGGCAGCGGCCGATCCGCTTGCCGGATATCTCGTTGTGGCAGGGCTCCGCGAGCTCCAGTGGCCACCGGCTGCATGTGGCCTTGCCGTCGCCGCCGTCGTCGCCCTCTACGCGGCTGGCATGGTGCTCAACGACGTCTGCGACGTGGAGATCGACCGGCGTGAGCGACCGGAGCGGCCGCTCCCGAGTGGGGCGGTCGATGTTCGGGCCGCGGCCGTCGCTGCCGGAGGTCTTCTCGCGGCTGGCCTGATCTTGGCGGCAGGGGCCAGCTATCAGGCGACGTCTCCGTGGCCTATGGTGGCCGCCACCATCCTCGGCGGCTGCGTGTGGCTCTACGACCGCCATGCGAAAGGCACGCCAACGGGACCGGTGGTCATGGGAATCTGCCGAGGTCTTGCCTGGCTCGTCGGCATGACCGCAGCCGGCGGCCCGGATCAGATTCACGAGTGGCTCATTCCCGCTGGAATGGGGCTCTATGTCGCGGGCATCACGCTCTACGCACGCGATGAAGCCGCCGCGAGCCGTCGGACCACGCTTGCCCTCGGCGGGCTCGTGATGCTCGTGGGGCTCATCGTGGCAAGTGGTTTTGTCTGGCTGCCCGACCGCGGCCCCATCGAACTGGTCCGAGGAGCCTCGATGCCGGTGTCCACATGGCTCGTGCTGTGGGCCATCATCGGTACGTCGATCCTCTACCGTGTTGCCGCCGGAATCGGTAGCCCTGAGCCGAGCCGCGTGCGGTTGGGCGTGGGCAACGCGATCATGTCGATCATCACCCTCGATGCCGTGCTCGTGCTGGCCGCCTGCGGCGAGATGTGGGCGATCGCGGTGCTCTGCCTCTTGGCATGGTTCATGATGTTCAAGCGGGTCGTACCGCCCACCTGACACGCGGCCTCGCAAGGCCGCTTGCCGTGATGCTCCTCGGCTTCAGCACCAACAGCATTGGCGAGATCGACCCGCTCGACGCGGTGCCGATCCTCGCAGACCTGGGGTACCGGTCGATCGCGATCACGCCCGATCGGCACCTTTTCAATCTCTTCGCGAACGGGCTTTCCGACGAGGTTGCCCGATGGGAACGAACCCTCACCGCACACCGCATGGCATGCGTCATCGAAACCGGAGCCCGCTTCCTCCTCGACCCGCTCGTCAAGCATGAGCCGACGCTCGTCTCGGCCGACCGCAGTGGCCGTGACCGCCGCGTCGAATTCACGCGGCGCGCCATCGACATCGCCGCCGATCTCGGGGCTGCGTGTGTATCACTCTGGAGTGGCGTGGGTCGCGATGCCGCTCCGGAGGAAGCGATCTGGGAGAGGCTCAGCAGCGGCCTCGAGACCGTCCTCGATCACGCTGCCAGGCGGGGTGTTCGTCTCGGCTTCGAGCCCGAGCCTGGCATGGTGATCGATACGGTCGCACGCTACGGCCAGCTTTTCGAGCGACTCGGGAAGCCCGACACCCTTGGCCTCACGATCGACACGGGGCACCTCGAATGCCTCGGGGAGCGGCCGGCTGCCGACATCATCACGCCGTGGCGAAGCCGCATCGTCAATGTCCATGTGGATGACATGCTCGCCTGTCGTCACGAGCACCTTCCGCTCGGCACGGGCGACGTAGACTTTCCTTCGCTGCTCGCTGCCCTCTCAGCAGGCGGCTACGCCGGCGGCCTCCACGTGGAGCTGTCGAGGCAAGCCCACCGCTGGCTCGACACCGCCCGCGAGTCAGCGCGGCTTGTGCAGCGGATGTACCGTGCCGCGCCGCCCAATTGCCCATCATGAGCGGGCTCGCCCAACGGCCCCTCGCTCTCAGCGAGGGGCTTCTATGTTGGCGTTGCTAGCTCCACTCAGGGGGCGGTTCGATCGCGTCGGCTGGCCGCTTGCCGGCATCCTTACGGCCAGACCCCTCCAGCCGACTGATCGCCTTCACGGTCATGTCGGTGTCGCAGGTGATCTGGCAAGAGAGCCGCAGCGCCGGCGTGCCGGCGAGCCCCTTGGCCTCGCGTACGTCCTTCTCGGCCTTCGTCATCGTCGTGGGTTCTCCCGCGACAAACTCGACGCGGCAGGTGGTGCAGCGAGCGACACCGCCACAGGCATGGAGCTGGTCGACTCCGCAGTCATCCACGAGGGCATTGACCAGCCGCTTGCCGGCCGGCACCTCGAATGTTCCAACATCCTCAACAGTGAGCTTCGGCATGTCTACTTGCTACCCTTCTTGCGTTTGGGATCCAGATTCGCAGCCAAGTCGTCTTCGGAAACAGGGGCGACCAGCCCGTCGCCCGGCACGTCGACCCCGGCGGTCCAGGCGAGGGCATTGATCATGAGCGTTCGGAAATTGTTGTCGGCCCAGTTGGCATGGTAATGACCGCCTGTGCATCCGAAGCCGCGGCCACCCTCGGCCCGCTCGTACGCCCAGGCAAGCGCCTCGCGGCCCCCGCGGTTGGCTCGCACAGTCGGGTTGTTGCTGTGCGGGCCGTCGGGCCGCTCCCGAGTCGAGTCGGGCGGCACGGCCGTGAGGATCATCGTGAGCCCGTCCATCGGATCGACAAAACGCATGTTGTAGTACCACTCGTCGTTGATCTCGAAGGGCTTCACCCCACGCGTGATCGGGTGGTCTTTCGCGATCTCCGTCTGCGCGAGCGTCCAGTGAGGGTTCACCGACCAATGCGGCTCGAAGTAGCCCCCCATCCACGCAAGGAACTCAGGGCCTCCGTTCTCTTTGGTGACCTCGACCGCGTAATGAAGGCATGCAATCCCGACGCCGCGCTTCGCCAGGGCATTGATCTGGGCCAATCGGTTGCTCTGGACGACCGGATGGCCCTTTCCACCGTCGGCAAAGAAGAAGACGGCATCAGCATTGTCGAACGCCGTCGGGTCGGTGGGCCACCCGCCTGAGTAAACCTCTGTGACGAGCTGCGGGCAGGCTGCGGCGAGGCACTTCTGCATGAGCATGCATCCCGCTCGGAACTCGTGCTCGCCAGGACCGTGGCTCTGCTTGCCAGCGACCATGACGAGCTTCTTGCGACCGTCCGCAAGGCGGGTTCGCTTCAGCCGAATGTTCTTGAACTCGACCTTCATGGGCGGCCCAGCGTGGACCTGGAGGGCGAGGACGCCCTGGTCAGCCCGCTTCCCAGGCTGCTCGTCGATTGTTTCCGACATGAGCTGGCCGTTGATGATGTGCTGAAGCCGCGGGCCCTTGGCCACGACGCGGTAGGTGTTCCACTCGCCCTGCTTGATCGCTTCCTGGAGCTTCGCAGTCTCGCCAATCGGTTCGCCCGGCACCTTCTTCCCGTCCGCGGCGATGGTCACCCGCTGGCCGCGCGTGCAGAGAATGCCGCGACCCTTCTCCTCATAGAGAATGCCCGAGTGCTTAGCGCCTGCCTCGAAGTCGGCCTGGTAGCCGCCGACAACAAAGTCTCCGAGGTCGCGGCTGCGGTATTGGATGCCGCTATTGCCCCCGGTGAGCCGGTACTCGAGTTCGAGCTCGAAGTCGTCCACGAGCCCTGCTCGCCAGATGAGAAAGGTGTTGCCCTTCGTGGGATTCTCGGGCGTTGTTTGCCCGACGATCGCGCCGTCCTCGACACGCCAGAACTCGGGCTTCCCCTCCCAGCCGGTCAGGGTCTCACCGTCGAAGATCGGCACGAGGCCAGCGTCGTCGGCACGGCCCACGACCACGGTGAGCCCCAACGCGAGCGCCCAGAAGAAGAGAGCTCGGGAAACGGACAGAGCTATCGGCACGAGGCAGGCCTCCCGGAGTGACGTGGGGCAGCCGGAACGGGCCGCATCGAACACGCAGTATGCCATGCCGCGGGGCAACGGCTACTGACGTGCCGGAAACCGACCAACGGCGCGGGACTTCGGCATGCTACCGGGTCGGAATGAATCCGCTTCCAGGCCGAGCATGTCGAGGAGGCCGTCGATCCCCGTGACCCGGACACTGTAGATACGAGCGGAATCCAGGTTCCGAGTTCGCCGCCTGGCCTCGGCTGGCCAGCCCGGCACCTCACGTTCATCCTGGCCCGTTGGGGGCTGACCGAGGTCCACGACAACGGCCGTCTTCGGCGTGACCCCATCCATGACCTTCCCGCCGGCCCGCTCCACGGTGGCCGTCAGCGAGGCGAGATCCGACCGGGTGTCGCCATCCAGATCGTTGAAGCCGACAATAACGATTTCGGGTGAGCCGCCACCGCCCCAGAGGCTCGACGCCACGCCGTCTCCGGTGAGAATTGGATCGCGGGCGTCTTCACGGCGAAGCACCGCCTTCACGAGGGTTGGACCCTCCACTTCGGTGACTTCGATCACAGCTTTGTGCGTCCCGAACTCTGGCCGCGGGTCGCCGGGCGGGAACACCTGGAGCACGAGCCCGGGACGCAGCCCAGCCGTGGTCCGGCAGGAGACGATCGCCGTCCCAGTGCGCGGATCGACGCTCACGATATGGCCGTTGAACCCGTCGATGCGGTCGTCCGCATCACGTGCGGAAGCAATCGTCTTTTGCAGATCGGGATCGGCCACTCGCAGTTTTGCCAGGACCGTGTTGAGCGTCTCGATCTCTTTCGCACGAATCCGAAGCTCAAAGCGGAGGAGGTCGAGCTGCTTGATCAAATCCCCGGCCTCGATCGCGGCACGGAATTCAGCTCGGCGGTTGGGGGGCATGTAGTCGAGCCCCTTTTCGACTTCGGCCTTGAGGCTGTCCATGTCACGAGCCCGCTCTTCGGCAACCCGCCTCGCGTCCATGACCTTGGCCTGCTCGGCTTCGTGTGCCGTCCACTTAGCATCGAAGTCGGCCTTGTCGTCGGCTTGGGACTTTAAGGCCTCCTGCGCCGCAGTCATCGCGTCCTGCTTGGCTTTCTCTGCGGAAGCCACCTCCGCGTCCTTTTGCACCGCGATGGCCTTCTTCTCTTCTTCGACGGTCTTCACCCGCGTGTTCTTGTCGCGAAACTCCTGCCGCACCCACTCGAGGAGCTTGAGGTAGGTCGGGGCATCGCCAGGGAATCCGGCAAAGTCGCCGGTAACGAACGTGTTGAATTGAGTGCCGATATCGTCGACCGGCAGGTCCGCAGCGACGCCGATGATCTCCCGAAGGCGGTTCATCTCATCGAGGGTCTCTCGGGTCTTCGTTTCGGCGCGGGCAGCTTCGGCGGTGGCCTGCGCCCGAGCGGCTTCGGCCTTTTCGGCCTTGTCGAAGTAGAGGTAGGTCGTGACGCCGAGCGCGAATGCCAGCATCACGAAAATGCTCAGCGCGATGGTCAGGGCCGTTGGTGCCGAGCGACTGCCAGCCATGCTCGCCGTACCTCTCGCTGGAGAATCTCACCCGTGGAAGCGCCATGGAATGCCCTGGCGCATGGGCAGCCGTCGGCGGCCCTCGTCCGATTATCGTCAGCCGTCGCCCGAGGGTCCACGACCGCTCAGATTATATCGGTCGTGCCACCTGTCTGGACGGCCACGTCGCGGAAATTCACGTCGTGGCCGGATTCAATCGCGATCCGTCCGAGCAAGGCCACGAGATTGCTGCGAGCAAGCGGGATGCCGCCGTCCCCCCGGCCTCCGGTCACCAGCGCATTCACGAAAGACCCCATACAGGCTTGCCATGGGTTGGCGACTGATCCCTCGGGCTGCTGCCAGGGCTGCTCACCGACGATTCGGTGTCGGATCAGGTCAGCGGCTCCGCGGCTCCCACGAACGATCTCCTCGCGCTGGCCGGCCGCACCGGCGGACCGCATGATGTCGGCATGCAATTCCCTCCCGTCCGCAAAGCGGTACCGAATGGCCAGACCCCCGTTCGAGGCGGTCGGAGATGCGGTGACAGGGCATGCGTCGTTCATCACCCAGAGACCGCGATCAAGTGCGTCGAGATGACTTTCGACAAGCGGTCCACCCGACAAGCTCGGATCGGTGACCCAGTTGCGATGCCGAAACGCATCCGCGGACCACGAGGAACGCATCGGCCGATGCCACGGAAGCCCAAGATTGGCTGAGCATACGGCACCGACCGTGGGACCGATGGCGCCGTCGTGAATGCGGGCGATGGTTTCGATGGTTGGTGCGTGATGCCGGCCCGCGAGCCCTGATACGACGACCAGGCCGCGGGCTCTGGCATCGCTGACCGCGGCGAGAATGGAACGCATCCCAGGGATGTCAATCGCGGCAGGTCTTTCACAATAGATATGGAGGCCGCGGGCCACGGCTGCAGCGAAGTGGGCCGGCCGTGACCACGGAGCCGCGGCCAGAATAACCGCGTCGAGGTCGGCTTCCACGACCTGACGCCAGGCATCATGTCCAATAAAGCGTCGCTCGGGTGGGCAGTCGAATTGCTCGCCGAGAGGCTGCTCGAGGCGCTGCGCCGATTCCGTCACATGATCGCTAAAGAGGTCGCCCATCGCGACGATCTTGATCGCCGGGTGCCACGTGGCCGCCTGCCTCGCCGCCCCGGTGCCACGTCCGCCACAGCCAATCAGGCCGATGCGAATCCGGTCGCTGCCACCAGAGAATACGCCACCGGCCGGAAGGCTCCCGGCCGCAGCGGCACAGGCTGTCCCCAAGGAGCTGGCCAAGAGATCGCGGCGGGTTGGCCGCCAGGAACGTTCGCGAGTGGGCATATCATGCAGCTCCTCGAGAGAAATCACCGTGGACCACCGTGGCTGCCACGCCGACAGCAGTGTAGTCGCCACGGCACATGCATGCCCACTTTCAGCGGGACCGCGAGGCCAGCCGTGCGGCGGCCTTGAAGACGGCTGCCTCAACGTCATGGGGATCGCCGAAAGCCGCTTGGAATTCCTGGCGTCGCTGCGCTGCCGAGTCGTCGGCGAGTGGCGCTTTGGCGCCGAGGGTCCGCTGGTAGGCCATGAAGTCTCGCTTCCGTGTCTGGAGCAGGTGGTGCGTGAGGGCCCACGCCGCCGCATAGGCGTCGAGCGCCGTCTCGGCCTTTCGGAAGGCCTCATCGCCACCGATGATCGATTCGATGACACCGGGGCGGTAGGTCGCCAGAAAGTGGTCGAGCCGAGGACGATTCACGGATCCGATGGCCCCCCAGCCCCGGGCATTCTCCAGGTCGGGTGTCTCGAAGTAGGTGGCGATACCCTCGCTCACCCAGAGCGGCACCGGGGCGAGGCGGCGGTGCATGCCGCGGTTGAAGGCCAACTGATGAGTTGCCTCGTGCACGATCGTCGCGACCATGCTGCTCGCAGCGGGGCTCGCGAGGATATCGAGACCCACATGGCCAGGGCGTCGGCCCCGCGCGGCCGCCAATGCGTCGCTCCCGGTGATGTCGTAGGTGATGACCCGATTGGTGAGCAGGTTGTAGTAGCCCACGACCCGGTCTGCCGCTGGTCCGAGATCGCCTGCTGCCGAGGCTGCATACGACTCGCGGTCGGCGAAGATGACGACCACGAGCGGCCGCTCCGAGCCGGAGAGATCGAGGCCGCCCTTCGTCCAGTAGTTGCCGAAGGCATCATGGAGCCGCTCGAAGAGGGCGGCGCACCACTTTGCATAGTCGCGGGTCGTGTTGAAGCAGACGAGATAGTGCTTTGTCCGATGGATCTCAAACCCACGGGGAAGAGTCGCCAGCACCCGTTCACCGAATTCGTCAGCCATCGCAGGCGACGGAGGCACGGCGGGTGCCTTTGAGGCGACCGAGCCGGGCTCGAAGACCTCGTACCGTCCGTCGTCATGCTCGAGGAGCAGACCGCCATCGACGGCCTCCACGACCACGGTGCCGGTGGCCACACGACCGTCGGAGGCGTGTAGTTCGACGCGGCCTTGCGAGGGCTCTGATGCCACCTCGCCCGCAAGGGCCGGCATCAAGGCGACATTCGCTGCGATCACCGCGCGGCACACCATCGTCAAGCCACTGGCCCGCAGCCAAACTGCTGAGGCGGGGTCGCGGCAACGTTGGGGCATAGCGCGTGTCATCGCAGGGCCACGAGAGAAATAGAAGCGACTGGGAAGGCTGGGTGAACTTCGTAACGCGGGAGCCATGAATATCACAACCGTCGCACTGGCATCGCGTCGGCATCACTCGATCGCTAGCGTCCTTGCCCACTCGGTGCCACGGTCCACCCTTCCTGGAGCATCGTCTCGGATGTCCTCTTCCGCCGCAACGCGAACTTCTGGGCTCGTCTTCGTCACGGCCGCCCTCCTGGTCACCGGCTGCGCCGGATGGGCAAACCGTCTCGATCCCAAAAAGGCTGCCCTCGAGCGGGAACGCTACGGGGCCACCGCAGACCAGCGGATTGCAGACCTTCGAGCCGACGCCGAGAAGGCCAAGAAGGAGGGCAGCCAGGCATCGCAAGACTTCGCGCAACGACTGGCGACACTCATGCCCGAGGAGCATGATCCTCGAGTTCGAGGTGCTGTTCTCGACGTAGCTTCCGGCTTCGATGCGCCCTCGGCCATTGCCATCTGTAAGGGTGCCCTCGAAGACCCAGACGAACGGGTTCGTACCAAGGCCTGCGAGGTTTGGGGCCAGCGGGGCGGCCCCGAGGCGGTCGCTCTCCTTGCCGCCCGGTACGACGCGGATACATCGATTGATGTGCGCCTGAAGGCGATCAAGGAGCTTGGCAAGCTCGCCGATGAGACGGCAGTACCGGCACTTGCGAGGGCTCTCGAAAGTGAAGATCCCGCCGTCCAGTATCGGGCGGTCGCCGCGCTCAAGGAAATCAGTGGCCGCGACCTCGGGGATGACGTGAACCTGTGGCGGGCCTGGGCAGCCGATCCGAAGGCGCCTGGCACGGAGTGGACCATCGCCGAGGGCGTCCGAAGTGTGTTCTGAGCTCACGGCCGGCGGTCGCACCTCCGGGCTCCCGTGGCAATTGGCGCCGGCTGTACCGGCAGGGGTATTTACCGCAACCATGAAGCGCCCCGCATAGCAGCCGCGTTCGATTGGCCCCGCGCGCCGATACCCCCCTTGACTCCCCACGATCACTCGCCCCCCCGCACCAAGATTGATGCCATTGCCAACCTCCCAAGCCCCCCAGACGACGCCCTTGAGCAGGCACGAACGGCGTTGGCGCCGCGCGGGTATCGCTCTCTGCGGCTTCTCCTGTCTCCTCCCGATCGCGCTGGTCCACGCAGCACCGCCGAGCCGGGGGCGTTCGGGCCCCGCACGATTCTTGGACGGGCTCATGAAGCCGCGCCCGGAGCCCACACCGGCCTTCATCCCGGTACCGACGCCCCCTGGCGCTGACCAGATCGAACGACTTGAGCGGCTTGCGGCTCGCAATCGACCGCCCGCACCACCGCCGCCGCCGAAGCGGCTCCCATCCTGGAAGGAAGCCTCCGATTTCGTCCAGGCGGCTCGGGAATCCGTCGGCATGATCGTCCGTGACGCTGCCGCACGGGATTACCAGCCCGCGCCGAGTCCGCCTGACACCGTGACCGTGGCTCCGCGGCCCGCTTCGAAAAGCCGTACGGTTCCTATCGTCGTCACGCGGCTGGAGCCCTCGGGCATGCCTGCCCCGGCGACGTCCCGTTTTCAACGGCTTCGGAAATGGATTCAGGGCACGCTCGCGACCTATCAGCGCCGCCCCCTCAACACCGCCCAGCACACGCCGTGGGAGGTGATGCACGGTTTCATCGCCTTCGGTATCCCGACGCAGCTTCGCGCGGGTGGCCCCGGCGGGGATCCAGTCAGTGCCATCGGGTGGTCCAACTCGGCTGGCGTCTGCAAGGGGCAGACGATGCTGACGGTGACGGACGGCCGCCTGAACGCTCTCAAGGGCTACTACGGCGTGCAGGGGCACGCGGCTCAGTATTCGGCGATCCTCGCGCAGTGCCGGGTGGCAGCGGGCTCACCCATCGTCGTTGGCGGCCAACGATTCACCGTGGCTGATCTCATTGAGGAGGAGAAGCTCTCGTGCAAGGCTCGCTCGGAGCTCACGTTTGCCCTCATCGCGATGGCCCACTACCTCCCAACGGATGCCACATGGAAAAGCCGCGACGGTGAGTCGTGGTCGATCCCGCGACTTGTGGAAGAAGAGATCGTGCAGCCGATTCGCGGCGCGGCATGCGGCGGAACGCACCGGCTCTTCGGGCTGTCCTATGGCTGCCAACGGCGGCTCAAGGCGACCGGTCAACTCGACGGCGTCTATCTCCGGGCCGACCGCTATGTCCGCGACTTTCAGAACTTCACGCTCACCAAGCTCCAGAACCGCGACGGTTCCTTCAGCACGGAGTGGTTCAAATATCCCGCCGACCGCGAGGACGACATCGACCGCAAGATCCAGACGACGGGGCACATCCTCGAGTGGCTCGTGGCGTCGCTCGACCAGGAACGGCTCTACGACCCGCGGATCGTCGCGGCGGCAGAGTTTCTCTGTCGGTCGCTCATGCAGGAGCCATCCCGCGAATGGAAGCTCGGACCCCTCGGCCATGCGCTGCACGCCCTGAACATGTACCAAGAGCGGGCGTGGGGCGTCGTGCTGCCCGGCGGGATTGCCGCGTTCCACGGTCCCATGAAATCGCCCGGCGAAGCCGCGAGGGTGGCTGCCGAGCCCCGCACCACGGGAAGCAAGAAGCGGTAGGACACGACAGCCCTGCAGGCGGTTGACGTGCCGCCGTGCTTGATCCATTCGCTCGCCCGCCGTACGCTTCCGACACGGGTTTCCCAGGCAGCGTCGTGAGCCCGCGTGGCGTCTCTTCCGCGGTCCCGTTGGGTACGGGACGCCCGCACGACGTGGAGCGGATTCCCTGCGTGGAACGGATCGATGACTGCAGCTAACGTCACCCCGCAGATCGAACAGCTTCTCGAGCTTGCTTCCCGGCTCTATGAGTCAACGGGCGCCGAGTCCATTCTCGTGCTCGCAGACGAGCGGCTCGACTGGGCCCGCATCCGAGAACTCACCGCGACGGTGCCGCTCCTCGTCGCATCCGATGAGAAAGCCGATCTGGCGGGGGCGGAGGAACATTCCGTCCGCACGGTCCTCTTGGATGTCCCCGGCCTGCCTGTGTACGAGCGGCTGGCGCAGGCCTTGCTCGAGTGTGTCGCGGCCGAACTCTTGCTTCCCGAGGCGCAGGTCATCGCGATCTACAGTGGCTTCGAGGCCGGCACGGTTGACTCGGTGAGCATCCTGCGGCTCGCCGAGCACCTCGGGCAGCTCACGGCCCGCGATCTGCGGAACCTCGAGACGAAGGTGCCGCTCGAGACACTCAAGCTAGTGGTTGACCTCGCTGTAGAAATTGGTCGCGAAGGCCGCGAGGGGAAGCCGGTGGGAACACTCTTCGTCGTCGGGGATACCCGCAAGGTCATGCAGGCGAGCCATTCGGCCGGCTTTGATCCTGTGCGCGGGTACGCCCGAGGCGAGCGGCGGTTGACCGACCCGCGGGTGCGGGAGGGGATCAAGGAGATCGCCCAGCTCGATGGTGCGTTCGTCATTGGCCCCGATGGCACGGTCGAGGGGGCGGCCCGCTACATCGATGCCTCCGCCGAGAGTGTCTCGGTGGCCAAGGGCCTCGGTGCCCGCCACTGGGCCGCTGCCGCGATCACCCGCCGCACGAAGTGCGTGGCCGTGGCGGTCAGTGAAACCAGTGGCACCGTGCGGATTTTTCACGATGGCGAAGTGGTGCTTCGGATCGAGCCTTTCCGCCGTGCGATGAAGTGGAAAGACTTCGAGTACGAACCGCGGAGCGGTGACTGACGCTGCCGATCGCTCGTGCCGCACGGAGGGTTGGTAGGCTCTCCTCGCCTCCGGAGCCTCCACCGCGTGCCATTGAAAACGAAGACGAGCGCACCCGACCTTTCGGGGAAGACCGTGTTCGCGCTCGATCTCCTGTCGCGGGTGTACCAGCTCTTCCACGCGCTGCCGGAAATGACGGCGCCTGACGGCCGGCCCGTGTCGGTCGTCTTCGGCCTCACCCGCGACCTCCTCGACATCGTCGAAAAACGAAAACCGGACTATCTCTTTTGCGGCATGGACGCGGCGGGGCCGACGTTTCGGCATGAGCGGTTCGAGGCCTACAAAGCCAACCGAGCCGAGATGCCCGCCGATCTGGTGCCGCAAATACCGCTCGTGCGTCGGCTGCTCGATGTGATGGGCATCCCCTGTCTCGAGCTGGCCGGATACGAGGCCGATGACGTGCTCGCCACGCTGGCCACGCAGGTCGTGACCGCGGGGGGCACCTGCACCATTGCGACGAGCGACAAAGACGCCCGCCAGTTGCTCGGTGACCGCGTGGATCTCCTCAATTTGAGGAATAACACCAAGCTCGGCGCGGCGGAGCTCGACGCGGAGTGGGGCATCAGGCCCGATCAGGTCGTCGACTTCCTCGCGCTCGTCGGTGACGCGGTGGACAACGTGCCGGGAGTCCCCGGGGTTGGTCCCAAGATCGCGGGCGAACTGCTCCGCACCTATGGCACCCTCGAGGGCGTCCTGGCCAATATCGACAAGGTGTCGGGGGCCAAGCGAAAGGAGAACCTTACGGCGCACGCGGCGACCGCGCGGGAGGGTCGGGAGCTCATTCGGCTCGAGAAGGCGGTGCCTCTCGAGATCCCGTGGGATGCCGGCCTGCGGCATGAGCCCGACGCCGAAGCGCTCGCGGCGTTCCTCCGCGAGATGGGTTTCCGGAGTCTGTTGGGCCGGGTGCAGGTGCGGGTGGCAGCGCCGGCTGGCAAGCGGCGGGCCGCGATGCTCTTTGACATGGATGCCGATCCAGACGCGGAATAGGAATAGCCCACTCCACAGCGGGAGATATTCGCGATGCTCTTTGACATGGATGCCGATCCAGACGCGGCCGCGGCTGCACCACATCCTTCCGATGTGAGCGTGCCGGTCACCGACGCCGAGGGAGACGCTATCGCTGATCGCCTGCGTGCTCAGAATCAGATCGTCATCTGCGTGGCCCTGCCACAGGCTGCCACGCCGATGTCGCGTCCAACGGGATTGGCCATAGCCGCTGCCGATACGGTGGCCTGGTTTTCAGTCGACCAGGTCGAGCGGCATGGACCGCTCCGCTCGCTGCTTGCGAACACTGCGATCCGGAAGATCGGCCATGATCTCAAGCGACACGACGTTGCCCTTCGCACCCTTGGCATCACCCTGGCCGGTGCTTCGTTCGACACGCTCCTCGCGGCCTACCTCCTCGAAGCCGGCGAGCGGAACCTCGGGCTTGTCGAGACCTGCCGCAGGCACGGTCTCGGGAGCATCGTGCCGAGCGACCCGGCAGCCGCACCTGCCATCGAACACCTGACCGATCCATCCTCGGCTACGGACCACTGCAAGGCCGTAACGGCGCTCGCAGGTGTCCTGCCGCAGGCCCTGGACGAGGCGGGGTTGGCGTCGCTGTATCATGCCCTCGAGATGCCGCTGGCCAGGCTCCTCGCCGACATGGAATGCCGCGGAGTTCGGGTGGATGTGCCGCTCCTGGCGAGTCTGTCGGCAGAATACGCAGCCCGGCTGTCGTCTCTCGAGACCGACATCTATGCCATCGCAGGTCGGACGTTTTCGATCGCCTCGCCGATCCAATTACGGACCGTCCTCTTCGACGACCTTGGCCTCCCGGTGATCAAGCGAACCAAGACCGGGCCGAGCACCGACGCGGAAGTCCTCGAGGAGCTCGCACCGCGGCATCCACTCCCCGCGAAACTGCTCGAGCATCGCCGCTACGCCAAGCTCAAGAGCACCTATGTGGATGCCCTTCCGGCGCTCGTCGATCCTGGCACGGGCCGTGTCCACACCACGTTCAATCAGACGGTCGCGGCCACGGGACGACTCAGCTCGAGTGACCCGAACCTCCAAAACATTCCGATCCGCACGGCCGAGGGGCAGCAGATCCGTGCAGCGTTCGTGCCGAGTGTGGCGGGCTGGCGTTTTGTGGCAGCCGACTACTCTCAGATCGAGCTGCGGGTTTTGGCCCACCTCTCGGGCGACACGGCGATGCGGGATGCATTTGCAAGCGGGCTCGACATCCACGTCCGCACGGCCGCTGCGGTCTACGGCGTGCCCGAGCCCGAGGTCACTGATGCCATGCGGCGCACGGCCAAGGCCGTGAACTTTGGGATTCTCTATGGCCAGAGCGGCTTTGGCCTGGCGAAGAGTTTGGGTATCCCGCAGGCCGAGGCCGTCGCCTTCATTGCCGCGTATTTGGCGAGCTTCGCTGGGGCCGCCGCCTACATGGATGAGGTGCTCGACCGTTGCCGGCTGGATGGCCACGTCACCACGATCCTGGGCCGTCGTCGTGGGATCAGCGGTGTCCGTGACCGCGAGGCTAGGCGGGGCAGCGGCGGCGTGCCAGCCCTCACGCTTCCCGAGCGGACGGCCGTGAACACGGTGGTGCAAGGCTCGGCCGCCGACCTCATCAAGCTCGCCATGCTCGCGGTGGATCGCAGGCTCCGTGACGAACAACTTGAAGCGGCACTCGTGCTCCAGATCCATGACGAGCTTCTTTTCGAAGCCCCAGCATTCGAGGTCGACTCGGTCGCTCGGCTCGCCGAAGAGGAAATGCGTGGCGCCATGAAACTCGACGTCCCGCTCGAAGTCTCCGTGAGCACCGGCGCCACCTGGGCCGAGTGCGGCTGAAGCTGCCCGCTTGGAGAGAAATGAGGGAAATGAGGGACGGGAGCGATTTGTCCTCCAATAGGGAAGGGAAAAGGAAGGGGCAGACATACGTCCCGCCATTGGGATCACGGTGTCTGGCCATTCCTGCGATTTCTGCCTTGGCAGCAGGGCTGGGAAGGCGATAGTCGAGGCGAACAGGGAGAGGCGTTGTGTTTGCGACAGTCGTTCCGCGGATCGAAGGTGAAGACAAGACAAAAGGGACAGGCATCTTCTTGACGGGCCGCGGCCGAGCGAGCAGGGTACGGGCGTTCAGTATTCTGCGCGGAGGTGCCTGCGGTGACGATGGCTCTCTGGTTGCTGGTGGCCGTCACGCGGTACTGCCACAGCATTTCCCGCTGTGATCGGCGGGCTTTCTTGTGTGGCGAGCGCTTTGAGCACCGCAAGGCGTGGATCGAAGCACGGCTCGAAGTGCTGGCCAAACAGTGTGCCGTCTCTGTGTGCGGCTTCGTCATCATGGACAACCACCTGCACGTTCTCCCCCGGCTCGATCCTGGCGCGGCTGACGATTGGAGCGACGAGGACGTGGTGCGGAGATGGATCGCCGTGTTCACCCCCGCCACGCTCGATGTCGATGCCCCGTAACGTTGCACGTGTGGGTCAGCGACCAGTACATGGACACGTCACGAGTGGCCCGATACCGCAAGCGACTCCAAGACCTCGGCTGGTTCATGAAAACTCTTAAAGAGCCCCTGGCCCGCATTGCCAACAAGGAAGACGACTGCAAGGGCACGTTTTGGGAAGCTCGATACAAGTCCACCCCATCCCCGACGAAGAAGCCTTGCTGGCAACTTGTGCGTATATCGACCTCAACCCGGTTGCGGCCGGCATCGCCGAGACACCGGAAGCCAGCGATCACACATCGATCAAGCAGCGCGTGGATCACGCCCGCAAGACCGGAGCGGTTGAGAGGGTCGGGGCTGCGGCATCGCCGTCTTTGCGTGGGGCGAAGGGGTCTTCGAGGAGTCGCACTGGCTCTGCCGCATGCGGGACAGACGACCCAGGGCGACTCGACTTGGAGAGTCGAGCGACTTTGAAGGAGCCTCGAAGGCCCAGCCCGTGGATGCGGTACAACTCCCTCATGATCATCGTTGGGATCGTCGGCCGGATCGCCGCGGGCAAATCGACGGTGGCTCGTGCGCTCGCCTCGCGTGGGGCCGAAGTCATTGATGCCGACCGTCTTGCCCACGAGGTGCTGGCCGAGCCGGACGTGGTGCGGGCGGTCGTGGACCGCTTCGGCGGCGAGGTTGTCGACGGGGAGGGAAAGGTGCGACGGCCGGTGCTGGCTCAAGCCGTCTTCGGGCCGACGGGTGAGCACGACAAGGCCCTCGCGGATCTCGAGGCGATCGTGCATCCGCGGGTGCGGCGGCGTGTGCAACAACAGCTCGCCGAGATCACCCGTGCACAGCTCGCCGACCTTGGCGGTGTGCCGCAAGAGGCCGAAAAAGTGGTCGTACTCGATGTGCCCCTTCTCATGCAGGCCGGCTGGGATGATCTCTGCGACCGACTCGTGCTCGTCGAATGCGAGGAGGGGGAGAGGCAGCGGCGGCTCGATGCCCGTGGCTGGCCTCCGGCGCAGCGAGAGGCCCGGGAGCGGGCCTGGGGACGGGGCTACCGTGTACCGGCACCAGAAAAAACGGTGGTCGTGGATGCCGCGGGAAATCCCGCTTATACTCCGGCCGAAGTCGGTCGCCTCTGGGATTCGTTGGCGCGGGGATAGTCCTTCGCTTTCGTCAGGTCGCAAGGCACCGACTCCCGCCTGGGGTACTCGTCTCGATTCCTCCGTTGCTCGTGTCACCCCGTCCGGGGCGGCGAGTGATGGTGGCGGCGTGGCGTTCCTGCTTCAACCTTGTCATCCATCCACCAGTTTTCCCCGCAGCTCTCGTGGGTGGCTCTCCGCCACTCGGACAGCCGAGGTGCGCCATGAGCGAGCCCACATCCCAAAAACATGCCCGCGATCGCGAGCCTCTCAGTATTGCGGAGGAGATCGCAGAGGAGGTCAAGGACGGGCTCGATGTCACGAGCCACTACGAGGCGCTCAAGAAAGGCGACCCCTCGATCGCGGGTCTCCAGCAGCTCTCGATGCAGGAGCTCGTCGAGCTCGCACGGCAGGAGCAGATCGGCGATGTCACGGGAGCCAAGAAGCAAGATCTTGTCTTTCGCATCCTGAAGGAACGCATCAAGCTCAATGGGCTGATGTTTGGCGAGGGAACACTCGAGATCCTGCCCGATGGTTTTGGATTCCTGCGGAGCCCCGACTACCACTACCTCTCGTGCCCCGACGACATCTATGTGTCACCAAGCCAAATCCGACGGTTCGGCCTGCGGAATGGCATGAGTGTCGCGGGCCAGATCCGGCCGCCCAAGGAGAGTGAGCGGTACTTCGCGCTCCTGCGGGTCGAGGCGATCAATGGCGAAGATCCTGGCAAACTCTCGACACGAGTCTTCTTCGACGAGCTCACGCCCCTCCATCCCGATGAGCGGATCCAATTGGAGACGACGAGTGACGAAGTGGCGATGCGAGTGGTTGACCTCGTGGTCCCGATTGGGTTCGGCCAGCGTGGGCTGATCGTGAGTCCGCCCCGGGCAGGGAAAACGATCCTCCTCCAGAAGATGGCGAAGGCGGTGGTTGCAAACTATCCCGACGCCTACGTCTTCATGCTGCTTATCGACGAGCGGCCCGAGGAAGTCACCGACATGGAGCGGCAGGTGAAGGGGTCCGGCTGCGAGGTGATCAGTTCGACGTTCGACGAGAACTCGAGCCGCCACGTGCAGGTCGCCGACATGGTGCTCGAGAAGGCCAAGCGGCTCGTCGAGTATGGCCGCGATGTGATCATCTTCCTCGACTCGATCACCCGGCTTGCTCGGGCATGGAACTCGGAGGTGCCCAACTCCGGGAAAATCCTGTCTGGCGGCGTGGATTCTAATGCCCTCCAGCGGCCGAAGCGATTCTTCGGCAGCGCCCGCAAGGTGGAGCAGGGGGGGTCACTCACGATCATCGCCACGGCCCTCGTCGAGACCGGCAGCCGGATGGACGACGTGATCTTCGAGGAGTTCAAAGGCACCGGCAATCTCGAAGTGATGCTGGACCGCCGACTGGTGGACAAGCGAATCTGGCCGGCGATCGACATCAACCGCTCGGGCACTCGCCGCGAGGAGATGCTTCTCGAGCCTGACGAATATCGCCGTATCGGCGTCCTCCGCCGAGTGCTGGCCGAGATGAACCCGGCCGACGCGATGGAGTTGCTCGTCAACCGGCTCTCCAAGACCGAGTCCAACGCACAGTTCCTCTCGAGCCTCAAGTCGTAGTCGCCCCTTTGCCTATGCCCGTTCTTCGCACTTTCGAGGGCTCGCCCAACCGTCTTCCGCAGGGCATTCGCATCGCGGTGGTCGTGTCGCGCTGGAACGAGGTGGTAACTCAGCGGCTCTTGGCCGGGGCGATCCACCGGCTTTTGTTTGCGGGACTCACGGCCGAGTCGATCGATGTGGCCTGGGTGCCGGGATCGTTCGAGCTCTCGTTTGCGGCCGACCGGTTGGCCGCAACGGGTCGCTATGCCGCCGTGCTCTGTCTCGGCGCGATCATCCGCGGTGAGACGAGCCACGACCGGCATATTGCCCAGGCGGCGGCGGTGGGCATCGAAGCGGTTGGTCGAGCGAGGTCCCTCCCCGTGCTCTTTGGGGTGCTCACGTGCGATTCCCTTGCCCAGGCGCTGGCCAGAGCCTCGGGCACCGAGGCCAATGGGTACGCAGGCAACAAGGGCGCCGAGGTTGCGGCCGCCGCCGCCGAAATGATCGGGCTCGTGGCCGCCCTGGCGGGGAGCGGCCCCGCATGAGTCGTCGCAGCCGGGCCCGCGAGGTCGCGCTTCAATCTCTGTTTCAGCTGGACCTATCCGCCGAGATCGCTCCGGGTGCGGATCGCCTGGAAAGCCTCCGCCGCTTTCATCGTGGTCGGCTCAAGTCCACGCCGCTCGTGACCTTTGCCAACTCCCTGGTAGATGGTGTTCTTGCCCACCGAGAATCGATCGATGAGATCCTGGATCGTCGCTCGGAGCATTGGCGGCTCTCGCGGATGGCTGGCACCGACCGAACAATCCTTCGGATTGCCGCCTTCGAGCTCCTCCACACCGATACGCCACCGGCGGTCGTCGCCGATGAGGCCATCGAGCTCGCGCGGCGGTACGGCGGCGCCGAGTCGCCGCGGTTCGTGGCTGGCATCCTCGGCCGGCTCGTGAGCGATGCGGCAGCTGGTCAAGCCTGACCAGTCCACGGCAACCAAGAGGATCGCATCAGAATGGGTTTTTTCGATCGTCTCAAGGCAGGCCTGGCCAAGACTGCCAAGGTGCTCGCGACTGACGTCCGCGACCTCTTCAAGCGGGAAGGCCGGCTCGTTGACGACGCATTTCTGTCGGAGCTGCGCAAGGCGCTTGTGAAGACCGACATGGGCCCGACGGCCGCCGAAGCCATCGTCACGGACATCGGCACTCGGTTCCGCGCCCGCGTCGTCGAGCCTCAGATGGTGATCGACTCGATCCGCGCCACGCTCCTCGAACGGCTCCGGCCGGCCGAGGCTGGGTTGGCCGCAGCTGCGGCTGGTCCCACCGTGATTCTCGTCACCGGCGTCAACGGCTCGGGAAAGACGACGTCGATCGCGAAGCTCGCCCGCCTCTTTACCCGCGACGGTAAACGCGTCGTGCTCGGTGCCGGTGACACGTTCCGTGCCGCAGCCGTCGAGCAGTTGGCGATGTGGGCCGGGCGTGTGGGGGCGGAGATCGTCCGCGGTGAAACCGGCAGCGACCCCGCAAGCGTTGCCCACCGCGCGGTGGCTCGGGCGATCGAGGGGGGCTTTGATGTCTGCATTGTGGATACCGCCGGCCGGCTCCAGACCCAGTCCAACCTCATGCAGGAGCTTGGCAAAATCCGTCGTGTGATCGCCAAGCAGATTCCCGACGCGCCGCATGAGACCCTCCTCGTCATCGACGCGACGGCCGGCCAAAATGCCCTCTCGCAAGCCAAGGGTTTCAAAGAGGCAGCATGCTGCACCGGGATTGTCTTGGCCAAGCTCGATGGGTCTGCACGTGGGGGTGTGATCGTGCCGGTGGCCGAGCAGTTTGGGCTCCCCGTGAAGTTCGTCGGGGTTGGCGAGTCTGCCGATGATCTCGAGGTCTTTTCGCCAGATGCCTTCCTCGAGGCCCTCTTGGAGGGGGCCGTCGGCAACGCCGGGTAACCGGACGATCCGTACGGTCGTCAAGGGTTGCCAGATTCGGGTTCCGTTCGCGGAAACCTTGTGGGTTCGCAATCACGGGGAGGATGTTTCTCGGCTGACCCGCCGATGCTCCATTGTTAGGCGGGGGGATTTTGGTTGCGTGCATGCCTTGGCGGGGCGTACGCGATGCCACCTCCCCCCTCAGGATTCTCATGCGGGCCACGATGGAACGGGGCCCGCATCCCATACCCCCGCAGTGGAGTTCCAGAGACCATGCGATTTTCCAAGTTCAAGCTGCCGCTTTGGGTGGCCGGAGGCCTGCTCACGGTCACCGCCACGTCTGCCACCGCCGTTGAGCCGGCGGTTTCGTCGAAGTTCGACCCCGCCCTCTATACCCAGGTGGCCCAGGGCGACGTCGCCCCGGTGATCCCCAACGTCCCCCAAGAGGATGCCTACCAGATGCGGGCTCTCCCGCCGGGAGAGGCTGCCGCAGAGGTGGAGGAAGGGCCGACCCGGTACCTCGAGCTCGAGGCGCTCACCAGCCGTGGCATCAACACGTATGGCTGGATGGACGTCGGCATCGGGGGCAACAACTGGGGCTCCCCGTTCAACGGCCCGATCACGTTCAATGACCGTAACTGGGAAGGTCAGATGAACCAGCTCTACCTCGTGAACGAGAAAGTTCTCGATCTCGAAGACGGCGGGTTTGACTGGGGCGGTCGCGTCGATTTGCTCTACGGTACCGACTACATCTTCACGGCGGCCCGTGGTCTCGACGCCAATCTCCTCAACCAGGGCGGTTCGCCGGACTGGGGCAACAAAAACTATGGTCTCGCCATGCCGCAGTTGTACGGCGAAGTCGGGTACGGTGACCACGCCGTGAAGTTTGGTCACTTCTACACGATCATCGGGTATGAAGTGGTGCCGGCCATCGGCAACTTCTTCTACACGCATGCCTACACGATGCAGTACGGCGAGCCGTTTACCCATACCGGCATCCTTGATGTCTGGACGGTGAACGACCAGCTGACCATCTATGGTGGTATCACCAACGGGTGGGACAACTTCAGCGACCCGATCAACTCCTTCGGGATCGCCAACCCGGGCTATCCGGGTGCCAACAGCAACGCGGCGTTCCTTGGCGGTGCCACGTTCAAGAGCTCCGACGAGTCGCAGGCTCTCACCATGGCGGTGTCGAGCGGTAACGAGATTGGGTCGTTCACGCCACTTGGAGTCGGCGTCGTTGGCAATCGTTCGGTTATGAGCACGGTGTACGTGAACGAGTTGAGCGACGAGCTGACGTACGTCTTCCAGAACGACAACGGCTGGCAGTTCAACGCGGGCACGCCCGATACGTTGAATCAGGCTCAGCCGGGGACGGCCCTGTGGTACGGCATCAACCAGTACCTCTTCTATACCTTCAACGACAACCTCGTTGGCGGTATGCGGTTCGAGTGGTTCCGCGACAACAACGGCTCCCGCGTGATCAACCCGCTCCGCAATTTTGTGTTTGGTGAACCGGCGCAGGGTGGCTACCAGGGGAACTTCTGGCAGATGACCTACGGCCTCAACTGGAAGCCCATGGCGAGCAAGAACGTGATGATCCGTCCCGAGATTCGGTATGACTGGTACTCGCCGGACAACGCGGGTGCCCCGCTGCCTTACGGGGGCGCCAATGACGAGTTCGGCCAGCTCTACGGTGGCTGCGACATCATCTGGCAGTTTTAGTCCTCCCGGCGGCCCTCCAGCCGCCAGCGGATGAACGCAAAAGCGAGGCCCACCGGTTTCCGGTGGGCCTCGCCGCGTTTCGGGGCCAGAGCAATCGCGGCGTGCCGGCCGCAATCAGAAGCTCCTGCCAACGGCGGGCTGATGGGCGGATGCCGAGGTCGCCCTGCGGGCAGATTTCACTCGCCTGCCACCCCTCGCTTGGGCCGGCCTTCAGAATTTTGTTGCGGCGTAAGTCCAGCAGCGGCAGAAGGCAGGGGGGGCATGGGAAGGCTGCGTAGTCTGCGTAATCGGCATAGTTTTACAGGGTGGTGTCAGTCCGGTAGCCTTTCGGCTTGTTTTTGGCCCATGAACCCTCGCGGGGCGGATCGTTTCCGCCCGATGAAAAGGGGGATCTGGGCGGTTCGGAGAAAACCACGATGAGTTTGACGCACGGCACGAGAAGGATTCAGTCGCGGGGTCGCATTGCCGGTTTCATCGGCCCCCTTGCCCTCGCCCTTCTCCTCGCCGTCCTCACGACGGCTTCACGTGGGAATGACGCGTGGCTCACGAGCTACGACGCGGCTCTGGCTGCCGCTGAGGAATCGGGCCGGCCGGTTCTGGCTGTCTTCACCGGAAGCGACTGGTGCCAGCACTGCCGGACCCTCGAGCGGAACGTTCTCGACACCGAGGAGTTCCTCGACTGGGCGTCGGAGCGGGTAGTCCTCCTCATGATCGACCTCCCTCAGGAGGGAATCACGCTCGACGAGCGGAAGGCACGGTCCCGGATTTGCATCAAATATGGGGTGCGTTCGTTCCCCAATACCGTACTCATCGCTCCGGGCGGGGCCGCGATCACGACGCAGCCGGGATATCGAGGCCAAAATACGGGCACATGGCTGGCCTCATTCGATGGCCACGCTCCGATCCGCATGGCCTCGGTCTCGTCCCGGCAGCACAAGGTGCATTCCTCGCTGGTCTCGGCGGTCGAAACGGCCCGTAATACCCGCAAGCCCATCCTCGTGATGGTTTCGCGGCCCGGGGACGCCTCGGCCTCCACCCGGCTGTTGTCACTGATGAAAGACCCGGAATTCGAGTCTCTCGCCCACGAGCACTTCGTTGTGGCCCAGCTTCCGCCGGCGGGCGCCCTGGACCGAAGCCCCGACGAAGACGCTGTCGCGGAGCTCATTGGGGCGGAAGGCCTGTCTCCGGAGGCAGTCGAAATCGTGGTCACCGACGACGGCCACACGCCCCTCTTCAAGGAGTCGGGCACCCAGGAAAACCGCGGTGTCGTGAGCGGCTTGCGACGGTTCCTGGCAGCCCGCCAAGGGGCGTCTGCTCGTCGGTAGGGGCCTCGCCTCAACCGGCTCCGTTGCTGAATCGTGAGGCTGCGTCTTGGAGATCGGTCGCGGCCTCCCGGGTGGCCTCGACCGCGGCCCCGAATGCTTCGAGCGAGGCGGCGGATTCGGCGGCGTCACCCCGCAGCGACTCCATTGCGCCGCGGATTTGGCGGGCGCCCTCCGACTGGGCGGCCATGCCGTCGTGGACGGCCTCGAGTGAGCGGGTTACGGAGTGGACCGGGTCGATGATCCGCCCGAGCTGCTCGCTCACCGTGGCGACCTCTCCCATTCGGCTGCTCACTTCGTTCCGGAAGCGATCCATCTCCATCGTGCCGCCGGCTACGGCTGCCTGCATGTCCCGCACGAGCCGCTCGATATCCTTGGTCGACTGGGCCGTTTGATCGGCAAGGCGGCGAATCTCCTGGGCCACGATCCGAAACCCGCGGCCCGATTCTCCCGCCTTCTCGGCCTCGATTGTGGCATTCACGGAGAGGAGGTTTGTCTGCTCGGCAACCTTCGCGATGGTTGTGACCACGGCGGTGATTCCCGCTGCCCGTTGGCTGATGGTCGCCAGCTTGCGGGTGAAAGCATTCATGGCCTCGTCGAGGTGTTGGATCGACGCCGCCATGCGCTCGAGTCCGGCACGGCCATCGTCGGCGACGGCCGCGGCCGCGCGGGCGCTGGCCATGACATCCCCCGTGGCGCCAAGCAACTGCTCGCTCGTGGCCGAAATCTCGGCGACCGCTGCGGTGATCTCGCTGGCCGATCCGCTGAATGCCCGTACGGCCTCCTGCTCGTGCCGGAGTGCCGCCGTGCTGTCGGTGTCTACGGCAGCCAGACGGCCTGCTGCCGTCTGAATCACCACAACCAATCCACTGACTGTGTGCTGGAGGGCCACGATCGCAGCGCCGAGCCTCGCTGACTCGGCGCTGCCGCCGAGAACGAACGACGGGGCGGTCCGGCCCAGTGCCGCTGCCTCCGCCACGGCTGTCGCCTCATCGATCGGTCGGATGATCGAACGAGCAAGCCACACCGCGGCTCCAGCCGACGGGATGGCCGCAAGACCCGCCGCGACGGCGGCCATGATCGCGATGCTTGATATGGCCAGGCTAGGCGGCGTTGCGAACCCGCCCGACTGGGCCGCGACGGCGATCGCTGCCGCCGTGAGCGCGGCAGTGCCCGAGACGATCACGATGGCAGCCACAGCCAGACGAACGCGCAGCGACATCAAAGCCTCGAGAAGAAGGTGTCCTCGGAAACCTAGGTTTCGCTCGCGGGCTCGGCCAGCGGCTGGCCTCAACGCCGCGGTGTCATGACCGTCGCGACCGCTGGAATCGGCAGAAGTGGCGGCGCTGGCTCGTGGACGGCGTCGGCGTGCCTAGGCTGCCGCAGGCTCGAGGCCGCCCCACAGCCAAGGATCGGCAGGAGCATAAATGCCGGTGACGCAAGCCACGGGAGCCACACGGGAACGCGCCTGGACGAACGAGTTTCGGGTTGGTGCAAAGTTGAAACAGACGAGCGCATTCGGGAATCCCATGGCACGGGTGCAGCCGGGAAGAAATAGCGGCCAGGAGGCCTTGGGAGCAAGGCCTCCTGGCCGCATCGCGGTGCCGCGGGGCAATGGCCGAGGCGGGAATCGAACCCGCACGGAGAGTGAATCTCCTCGGGATTTTAAGTCCCGTGCGTCTGCCAGTTTCGCCACTCGGCCGGCAGCGAGATAGTAGCCGCATTTTGCCAGGCTTTCGCGAAATGCGGTGGCGGAGCCTCGCCGTACGTCTAAACTCGAAGGGTCGATTCTCATACCCCGAGCCGCTTGGCAGCAGCGTTGAGCTCTCAAAACCCTTCCGATCAGCCTCCCCCCGAAGCCGCGGTCGTCGTGGGCGAGGCCACAGGCGCACCTGGCCTCGATGGCGTCTTCGCCGGCGTCGGCTCCCGGGCCTCGCTCGGGATGGATGTCGTTCTTGTGGGGCTCGTGGCCTTGCTCCCGGTCCTTGCCTGGAGCATCAGCGCGGTGCGGCGCGGCCGCTACGGCCTCCACAAGCGACTCCAGCTCGTGATCGTGGCAGCCTTGGCCGTGGCCCTCGTGCTGTTCGAGATCGACATCCGCCTCCTGAGCGATTGGAAGGAGCGAGCCAGGCCCAGCCCATTCTGGCCGGGAGGCGTGTTCACGGCGCTGGCGATCCACCTGGTGTTTGCCATATCGACGTTCGTGCTCTGGGTGTGGGTGATGTGGGAGGCACTCGCGCGGTTCCCAAGCCCACCTGCACCTGGCAGCCATGGGCCGCGGCATCGCGTCATGGCAAGGGTTGCGGCCATCGATCTGGTGATCACGGCCGTTACGGGCGGCATCTTCTACTGGCTGGCGTTTGTAGCCTGACGTGCCGTCGCCTGATCGCGGGCTCCTGCCCAGCGGCAGACCATCACGCCGCCGAGATAGAGGAGACACAGCGGCACGGCCAGGAACAGCATGCTGTAGGGGTCAGCCGGCGTCAGAACCGCTGACGCAATGAAGATCGTGAGCACGGCCAGCCGCCACTGCGATGTGTAGGCCGCCACATCAAAAATGCCGATGCGCTCCATGAACAACATGACCAGCGGCAACTGGAAGCCAATCCCAAACCCCAAAGGCAACACGAGCACAAAACTCATCCACTCGCTGATTCGCGGATCGGGATCGAGTCCAAGCCAATCGTTGAACGTCAGGAGGTAGGCGAGCACGAAATCGAACACAAAGAAAAATGCCAGAAACACGCCCGCAAGAAAGAGCGCCACGCTGACCGGGAGAAAGACATGGATCAGCCGCTTCTCGTGGGGATAGAGCCCGGCCGCCACGAACGACCAGAGCTGGTAGAAGATCCACGGGCTCGCGAGGACGAGTCCTACGAGAATGGACGCCTTCATGTAGATGCCAAAGGCCTCTTGAGCGCTCAAGGTCGTGATGCTCACCCGCTGGTCACGCGACAGCGGCTGCCAGAGCATGATCGGCACGAGGGAGTCGATGTCGAACGTGTCCATCTCGGCAGATGGCGCATCGCTGGGCGGCTTGGCCGTCACTGCAGGCGTCGTATTGGGGTCAAGCATGCGCGCCAGCCGATCGGGATGGACCTCCCGGAGCTCATAGGTCAGGCCCCGCTTTTCCACAGCGTGGCGGATTTCGGCCTCGGAGTAGGGCAGGGGAACACCGGTCCAGCCGACCGCCGTATCGATCGCCTTCTTGGAGTAGTAGTCGCCGAGAGCGCGCCGCAGCGGCTGCTCGATGATGTGGACAACGGGTCGGGCCACCGCGAGCCCGATGATGACGCCGATCACGAGCCCGAGCGCGCCGCGGATGAGGCAGCCGCGAAGCTCCTCGAGGTGCTCGCCGAACGTCATCGTCGAGCTCTGGAACAGATCGTCGTCGGCTCGCGGCATGGGGCACCTAGAACAGGCCGAGAATGGTGGCCGAGTGTCTCCGACTCTACTTCACGTCGCTGACGCGACGACCCGGGACACGTCAGGCCCCGTATTTCCCGAGTCGCAGGGCGTGGGCCATAGCCAGGAGCATGAGGTGCTTGGCCGGAAAAACCCCCAGGCCCCCGCGCAGGCACTCCCGTTCTGAAAACCCCGTGAGCCCATCGGGCCGACAGGTGTCGGAAACGAGGAGCGTGGGCACCGGGTGCCAGGAGTGGCTCTTGAGCCGGCTCGGGGTGGAGTGGTCACCGGTCACAATGAGCACGTCGGGGCCGAGAGCCTCGATCCGCGGAATCGCGGCGTCGAGCTCCTCAATCCGCTTCACCTTGGCGGCAAAGGCCCCGTCCTCGCCGGTGGAGTCGGTGTACTTGAAGTGAAGGAAGAAGAAATCGAAATCCTTCCAGCAGCCGGCGAGGGCATCGAGCTGCTCATCAAGCGTGCTCGCTTCACCGACGAGCGTCATGCCGACGAGCCGGGCCAGCCCCTTGTACATCGGATAGACCGCGATCGCCGCAGCCCGCAGACCATAGAGATTCTCGTACGAGGGCAGGGCAGGGCGGCCGGCGAAGCCCCGCAGCACCATGCCGTTGGCCTTCGGTTCGTCAGCCAGAATCTCACTGGACCGTCGGATGAACTCAGCGGCGACTTCCGCGGTGCGGGCAGCGGCCGCATCGAGTGGCTGCGGTGCGAGGGGCGGAACACCCGTGGTCTGCGGGTCGGTATCGGCCACGGCCCCCGAGAGCCCCGGGCCACGGAACACGACGACGAAGCGATGCTCTTTGACCGGTCGCACGAAGATCTCGACGCCAGGCACTCGCACCGCCTGAAGTCGCTCGACGACCTTGAAGCTCTCCTCCGATGGAATCCGCCCGGCCCGGCGATCGCTGATCGCACCGGCGGCATCGAGCGTGCAGAAGTTCCCACGCGCGGCCACGTCGTCAGGCCCCAGCTCAAATCCGATGCCGGTGGCCTCGAGGGCCCCCCGGCCGATCCGGAACTCAAGCGGGTCGTAGCCAAAGAGACCAAGATGGCCAGGGCCCGATCCTGGCGTGATGCCAGGGAGCACGGGAACACTTGAACCGCTCGTCCCGCAGGCCGCGAGGCGATCGAGGTTCGGTGTTGCGGCCGTCTCGAGCTCCGTGCGGCCGCCTGGTTCCATGGGGAGTCCACCGAGGCCATCGGCGACGAGAAGGACAATCTTGGACGTGTTCTTCTCGGCGAGATCGCGGACGAGTTCGTGTTCGATCACAGTGGCGTGACTCCATCGGGGATATGCTGACAAGCCAGCAGTATTCGGCCGGCTCTACGGCCAGACAAGCCCGCCACGCGAAAGCCAGTCGATGAGTGTCATCAGGCCTCGGCCCCCAGAGGATCCGCTCATTCACGAGGCGATCGGGGCGGATGGTCGGCCATGGGAGCCTGCGGCCTTGGCTGGCAAGCTCGAGGCGATCCGCGGCGAGATCCTCGCCAATCCCTGTGGAGTCGACCTCCCCACGGCGCTTCTCGAGGAGTACGGGTCGCGGCGACCGGAAAGCCGGATGACCCGAATCCTGGCCGACGCCCGCCAGCTTCGCGACACGGTCGATCGGCTCGTCGTCGTGGCAGGTGCCAGTATCGCTCCGGCCACGCGGCTTCTGGTGGCCGCGTGTTGCCATCCATTCCATGACCAACTGCCACGTGGCGATCGCGGTGGGCGACCGCGTCTCGCATGGGTGGATACCGATGACGACAACGATCGGCTCCAAGGGATCGTGGACGTGGTGGCCCCCGAAGGTCGCCCTCCTTCGAGCGACCTTCTCGATCAGTGGGCGATCCTTGCGGTCGATTCCGGTGAGCGCGAACCCGCCCCCCTTGCTTCAGTGCAGTTCCTCGCAAGCGTGCTTACGAAGGCCATCGCGAGTGACAGCCACGCGGTTGCGGACAGGATCGTGGCCATCGCAAGGACTGGAAGCCCCCTCGCAGTGTGGGCCGAGGGACTCGGCTGCGTGCCTCGATTCCATGGCGAGTCCAAAATCGACGGAGCCGAGGGAGTCTTTACGGCGGCGGCGCTTCTGCCCGCAGCGATGAGTGGGATCAACATCGTTCGGCTGCTCGAGGGAGCCGCGGCGATGCTCGTGCGATTCGCTGAGGCACCCGTTGCGACCAACCCGGTGCTTGCCGATGCGACCATGCGGTGGCGTGCCGCGCGGGAGGAAGGCCGCGACGCGAGCGTGTTTCTTGGTGGCGGCAAGGCACTCGCTGAGCTGTCGGTGTGGAGCCGGCATGTCCGGCCTGCGCCAGCCGGGGCCGCGGCAATCGTCACCCATGTGGCGATCGCGGAACCGCGGCGGGATCGCGTGGTGCCGCCGCGGGTGGTGCGCGCAGGATCGGCGAATCATCGCCTCACCATCCAACTGCCGAGGCTCGACGAGCATGCGATCGGGCAACTCCTTCAGCTCGTGATCCTGTCGACGTCCGTGGAGCGGCGACTTCACGAAGCGGTATAGTTCGTCCTCGCGATCGAGTCTTTTGTCCCTGCTGCGGAGGTCTTCGATGCCCGTCACCGTCACCTGGGTCGGCCATTCCACGTTCCTTGTCACGTCGGACGCCGGCACAATCCTCATCGATCCCTTTCTCGACGAATGCCCCACGGCAAGCATGAAGGCAAGGGATGTCACCTGTGACGCCATCCTCCTGACCCATGGGCACTTCGACCACATCGCGGATGCTGCGGGCATCGCGATGCGAACCGGTGCGAAGGTGTATGCGGCCTTCGAGATCGCCAACTGGCTCGAGCGGCAGGGTGTGGCGAACGTGCAGGCTATGAACTACGGAGGCACCGCGGCCGTCCCCGGTGGCACGGCCCGAATGGAGATCGCGTTTCACTCGTCGAGCCTCCCCGATGGCAGCTACGGTGGAAACCCAGCTGGCTGGCTGCTCGACCTCGAAGGCAAGCGGATCTACGTGGCCGGCGACACGGGTGTTTTCTCCGACATGGAGCGGATCGGCCGAGCCCGCGATGGCCGTGGCCTCGATCTCGCGATCGTGCCAATCGGTGATCTCTTCACGATGGGGCCCGACGAGTCGCTCGAGGCGATTCGGCTCGTGCGTCCGAAGCATGTGCTGCCCTGCCACTACGGCACATGGCCGCCCATCGCGCAAGACGCGCACGCCTGGGCCGAAGCCGTCCGCCGCGAACGCCTCGCCGAGCCACATGTTCTCGTGCCCGGCGGCACGTTCACGCTGGCGTAGAGGGGACGGCCACCTCGAACGTACGGCCCTCGCCCGCCGGCATCCGGCTGCTCGCCCTCGTTTGACAACAATCGCATAGCGGGTATCTTGACGCGCGCGTCTTGCGATGGCATGTCAACAGTGCCTCGGGGTTCTCAATGATTCGGCCGGGCTCAATCTGCCGTTCCATCATGTCTGGCGTGCCCGGGCGTGTGGCGTTTGTTGTCTCTATGTTCGCGTTTGCGACCTTCCCGCTGCCGCAGGCGGCGGCGCAGGAGTCGATCGAGGCTGCCGCCACCGGGGCCCTGGGCAAGGGCTGGTCATCCTTCTACGACAGCCAGCCCTTTTCCGCGGCCGAAGCCGTTGACAAGCTCGCGC